>Ga0315280_10004134_pt1 | contig 21683 bp, 20 predicted proteins | sample YL17G06_40_MG_FD_203697 | JGI IMG/M metagenome (GOLD analysis project Ga0315280, IMG submission 203697) | Sediment microbial communities from Yellowstone Lake, YNP, Wyoming, USA - YL17G06_40 | ecosystem: Environmental > Aquatic > Freshwater > Lake > Sediment | place: USA: Wyoming | collected...
GAGGAAGAATGCATAGTTGGCAAGATAGATTTCTCTCTGAAGCTCTACGCAAAGTACAGGAGCCATCTGAAGCAGAAGGTCGCCCTGTTGAATTCTGGGAAGCTGTTCGACTGGGGGACTGAGAAGGAATTGCTGCTGTCGGATATTGACGAGGCAGACTTCTACAAGTTCCTAGGCGGCTTCGAAATGTTCCTCAAGAGAGTCGTCGGCAACCTCAAGTACAAAGCCTAACAATCGTGCAATCAAGCCGCATCATTGCACTTCCGCTTCCTGCGGCGGGCTAGCCGAACTCATAGACTCGCTAGTTGAGAAGAAGATCGTAGTGACGGGAACAATCGGTGATGCAAGTGGTCTTCCGTGGAACTTGACATCTCGGATTGACAAGAACTTCAAAGGCTACACACCGCCCGATAGTCCGGCTGGAGATTCCTAGGCCAGCTTTCACGAAAAGAAGCGATGGTTCCAGGGAATTCTGTCAGGCCACAGGACTCCAACATCGATCGGTCTCAGCGCATGAATGGGCTGTCGGAAAATATGGGCACTCTACGTACCCGGCAAAATGGGTGTGCCATAAGAGCATCTTCTCTTAGGAGCCAAGAGACCATCCTCCCCAAGCTGACAATTGAGACATGAACCAGAAACGAAGCCACTCATCAGGTCTGGCACGCACGAAAATTCGAGGGTTCAAGTTACGTCGCCCGCACCATCCTACCACATACACGAAATACCAAGAACGACGCTTCAATTTGCGATGCTGGTATCGTGGTGCGCACACACAAAGTCAGCAAAATCATGTTTCTCTAGCGCTTTCAACATGAAGCATTGAATCTGGCTCAGGCCAGGGCAAAGCTGTAGACTGAGTTTCGGTTGTTCGCGATCAGCGAGTCGCGGCCATACGCAAGATGATGGACAACAAGGGGCTTGGCTCTTGAGCAAAATTAAATCATAGAGAAATTCTTGGAACATCCTCAAACGGCTCAAAATGAGCCTGGATATGGCAGTTTGTGGCATACGGGAGACGGTCGTACCTCGTGACTTAGCCCGAGTCTATTGTTAAACAAGCAGATATTCGTGCTCTGAAGAGACTCAGCTTGGGAAGATCAACCTCGGCAGTGCATCTATGAAGAACTTGGCCAATCACTCCAAAAACGACGGTTCAAATTCGGACGCCCGCACCATGGGTCCACACACACAAAATACCTCAACGACGACGGTTCAAATTACGACGCCCGCATCAATGAAAATTCTCTTCTCTTCCGTTTCTCGTTTTGATGTGGGGTTGGCTGACTCATGCGGTTTGTAGGCTTGAGTTTGTGATTCGTTCTAGCCTCCTAATCTTGTTTGTGTAGAGTTCGGGTCTGAGGCCGCGGTATTCGTGGTGATGGTTGAGGACGTGGTAGATGGTGACGAGCATCTTGAAGTATTGGCGCATTGTGCGTTTGTACAGTTCCTCGGGGAAATCTTTCGTTTGGAGAAGAACCCTGAGGTTCAGCTTGATGAACTTGCGAATTGCCTCGGCCCGGTCCAAGGAGGAGCCCGACCCCGCTATACAAACGCTCGTTCAGATATAAGGGGCCATTGGGAATGCAAGCAACGAAGCTGGGTCCGATGTGTCTCACTGGCTTACACCTGTCAAGTCTCACGAAGGTCTGTCAGCAAGCGATGTGATTGAGTCTCTCGTTGGTCGAGAGAGAATCTTTGCCTTGAGCGAAAGCGCCCACCGAAGGGCGTTGCAGCCGGGCGATTGGATTTGCTTCTATGCCAGCGGTCGAGGTGTGGTGGCTCATGCCAGAGTATTAACCGAGCCGAAGAATGACCCAGATCCGAGAGTCCCTCATTCCGGAGATTATCCGTGGGTATTTCGATTGGAAAACGTGCATCTCTACCTGAACAACCCAGTGAGAATCGATCCTTCGAGACGAGACATGCTAGAGCCGTTTCGGAATAGGGACCCCAGCAAAGCCTGGGCTTGGTTCGTCATGACGACACACAAGATCAGCCATGATGATTTCAGAATACTGACCCGAGACAATTCCCCAACTGAAGACAACCATTAGCCGTGACGCCAATGCGTGCCAATGAAAGGATTTTTTTCCCTTGCAATCGAAACCCCGGCTTGATACCTCACCATCAAAACAATCGGTCGCGCAACTTCCGCGTCGTCCATCGGGGTGTTTTGTTACAGAGCGGCTGTATTGACGCCTACATATCACTAGGGGTCACATACCAAATGCTATGGTTCTGACGTTCAACCATCAAACCGCTGTGACGCACGCAGAGAAAGTTCAAGATCTAGCCATAGCGAGAACGCCGTTCAGCACAGGATTCAGACTCCACAAACAGTTGAGATCCTTGATTCAGGCGCATGCACTTTACAGTGGACGATCAAAGGCGAAGATGGAAGACTTCGAAGAAGTCAGACGATTGTCGAAGTTCATGAACCTCGACTTACCAGATCTAGCCTCAACCACGTCTGCAATCATTATGATTGCCACCTCTGGCCAAAGGTGGGGGATAACAAGTTGGAGATTTGTTATACCCCAGCTGCAACCTTTTCGAGCGACGACAGCAATAGTTGATCAAGGTCCTCACATTGTACATTCCATGACCGCTTTGAGAAGCAACCTTGTAGAACTTCTCAGACAAACGCTCGATCGCATTTGCTTTCTCCGCGATCATCCTGTCCTTAGATGCTTTATCATTCAACGGTATACACCAATGTATACACCCTTGTGCACACCTCCTAGTTAAACATGTCTATACGATTGTATATACAACGGTATTAAATACGGCGCATACAATTGTATAAACAGATGCGTGTTGGTAAAAGAAGCTCCAACTAAGATTCAGCAGTCCAAGTCCCATCACACAATATACTTGCAGAAAGATTTGGTGAGTGACAGCGCCTTTCCCTTCAAGCCTAAAGAGGAACTTGTCATTAGGATCGATGGAAACCGCCTCGTTGTCGAGAAGCTAAAGAGGTGACATCCGACTATGAGCGAGGAACTCGAACAGAAGGGACTTCTAGATCACGGGCTGGTGATTGGCAATTATGAATACTACAATATCGGCAGTACGACTCTCACTCAACTGGTGAAAGCCAAAATAATTCCAGATCGAGAATACGGAGAGTACTCTTCGAGAAAACCAGATGCACTATTGGTGGATAGAAGAAACAAGGAGAACATCAAAGTCGTATGCATTGTCGAACACAAGGATAAGGGCAAGTTCAAATCAAAGAAAGACCGCAAGGGAACCGCACAACAGTGTAACGACCTGTGCCAAGTTCTCGATACGGACATAGGAATCGCAACTGACGGGCATTCCTTCATTTGGTTCAATCCCGAGCAAAGTGATCCATCGAATAGCTACCTCGACAAAACAACCGCTACGAGTAGAAGTTACTCGATTATCAAAGATGAAATTGGAAACGACTTCGTCAAGGATTTTTCTATCGACCAAAAGGTCGATGAAACAGACATAACGAAACTAACCGTTAGAACTAGAAAGAGCCTGCAGAACGTAGAAATTGTAAGAAGGAGCGTGTCTTCAACAAATTCGCAACTCACTAGAGAGCTAACTATCGACCCGACCAATCTGGCAAAGCAAATCTGGCAAGACGTATGGTCTGTCACAGGGGCCACCCCTGAGAAGTGCCTCTACACCTTCGTCGAATTGTTCATCTTCAAGTATCTGAGTGATTTGAATGTCTTGACAGAGGACGAGGACGGTAACAAGATAAACTTCAAGAACATAATCGCGCTCGGACCGACAAAAGCCTTCAAGAATTATACAAAGAATGTTCGACCTTTCCTCAGGGCAATGTTCCCACCAAGTCCAGAAGATGGAACCACAATAATCAACGGTACCGTGTTGAATCCAAAGGTGGCGGAACACGGCAGAGTCTTCCACAAAATAATGAAACGTTTCGCTGAATTTGGAGAGCTGAAGAACATCGATCCGAGCTTCAAGTCTAAAGTGTTTGCTGAGTTCATGAAGGAAACAATCAGCCAGAAGAATTGGGGGCAGTTCTTCACACCTAGAAACATAATTGATGCCATGGTTGAAATCTCGGACATAGACAAATTGGAAGGTGGCTCCGAAATCTGCGACCCTGCATGCGGTGTGGGTGGATTTATTCTCGAACCACTCAAGGTGAAGGAAAATGGACTAAACTTCTACTTCGAGGTGGAAGGCGAGGAGATCAAGTCACGCTACAAGTTCCATGGATTTGACAAAGGATTCGACAAAGAAGAACAACTGGTAATCGTTCTCGCAAAGGCGAACATGCTAATCTTTCTCTCGGAATTGATAAAGCCTAACTCTTTCAGTAGAATTTTCGAAACTGTTTAATTCAACCTTTAAACTACTCAGTAATACGATTCTAGGGACACTGTGGAACACAGAACGGGACCGATACGACCTGATACTGACCAATCCACCATATGTGACCAGCGGCAGTAGCAACTACAAGGAAGCCATAAGGAAGCTTGCAAGGCTAGCCGAGTTCTATCGGATCAATGCAATGGGAGTCGAAGGACTATTTCTTGAATGGATCATACGGAGCTTGAAACCATCAAAGAAAGCTTTTGTCATTATCCCTGATGGCATACTAAATCGACTCAACGACAACAAGTTACGCAAATTCATCAAAGATGAGTGTATCATCGACGGAATAATCTCTCTGCCAATTGACGCGTTCTATAGAAATCCTAAGAAAACGTACATCTTAGCAATCACCAAGAAATCCGAAAAGACAAATGATGAGAGAGAAGCGCACAAACAAACAGAACCAGTTTTCACCTACCTAGTAAGTAACATAGGAGAAACGCTTGATGTAAGGCGTTTTACGATTGAAGAAAACGACCTTGACGAAATGGTTTCACTCTTCAATCAGTTCAAGGGAGCAAAAACTGCCTTTGGAACAACAAGCAAACGATGCAAGATACAGCCCATCGACAAATTCGACCCAGACCAGCACTGGTCCGTTGATCGATGGTGGACGAAAACTGAGAAAGTTGAGCTTGGCATTGAGGAAATTGAGCATGTCGTTACGGGAGAGGAATTTCTTGACTTGCTCAAAACAGAAAATACCGAATTTGCTAGACTCGTTCATGAAGCAGAGATGATCGTCAAGAACGGTTCCTAGTCAATGAGGGGTATTGATTGTCGAGCACCAAGGAAATCTCTCTTTCAGACAAAACGCTCTTCAAACTATCAATAGGCAAGCGAGTTCTCAAACGCGATTTGTTCTACGACAAGAACGAAGATCGCAAGATTCCACTCTTCAGCGCAAATGTATCTAAGACATTTGGATATGTCAGAAAGTCCAACATACCAGAGTTCAAGCATGATTACATTCTCTGGGGGATTGATGGCAATTTTGGTCTCACCGTTATGGGAAAGAGCATGGAATTTGCTACTACTGATCACTGTGGGTCAATTGAAGTCCTTGAGGATGGGATTTCACCAGAGTACCTCGTTCTGTTGCTAGAGCGCAAGAAATGGGAACTGGGATTCGACAGATCACTTCGGGCAAACCTGCGGAACGTGAAGCAAATCGAGGTTCCTATGCCGATTGATAGTGCTGGCGATTTCGATCTGGCTACGCAAAAACGCTTCGTAGAGCGCTATCGACCGTTCTTGGAGATCCAGAAGAAACTAGAGAAAATAAGGAACAGGATTGAGAATACAATTGTCAATTTGGAATCACAGTATCCGCATGTTGAAGTCCAACTCTCAACAATACTTAAACCGAGACAAGGAAACGCGTACTACACGAGGAAGAGGGTCATTGGGAACGGGTGGGCAGGAGAAGTTCCTGTCTATTCCTCTAACACCGAGAACAACGGCCTACTAATGAAAATGGACCTAGCGCACGTTAAGCCAAATGACCTCTACTATCAGAATTGTCTGACGTGGACGGTAGACGGCTTCCTTGCAGGGAAGATCTCCCATAGGAACGCTTCCAATGACAAGAACATCAGGAGTGAGGAGTTCTATTTCACGATCAATAATCACTGTGGAATCTTGCTTCCAACAGCAGAAGGCCTCTATCTCCCCTTCATACAACAGATTCTTCAACCGATGTTCCATGAGAAAGTCAAAGGGTATGGTCAGAACAAGCTCGGAACGAATCAGATCGAGGATATTGTGCTAAAGATACCCGTCAAATCCTCTGGCGATTTTGATCTCGAAGTTCAGAAGGAGATCGCCAAGAAGTACGAGATTATTGACGGTCTGCGAGCATCGGCGATAAGGGAGCTAAGCTCACTTGTGAAGTGTAGCGTCGTTCCCAATTAGAATACCAAAATTAGAGTATCACCCGACAGTTAACACCGCTCCAGTCCGTAGCCTGTCACCCGTAGAGTTACCAGAACCGTCCTTTCTTGTTAGACAGCGAGCACAACGTCCGCATCCTAGAAAGCACAAGTACATCGGAGTGTGCATGCTGGCTGCGAAGGAAATCGTGGACAGGGAGAGAGAGTTATGCTCAGACCACACGAGCCAAATCTGTCAACACTCTCTTGCCCGTCTCCAGTAGTTCCTGTCTCTTCAATCCTGCGAAGACGACCTTGTCGCTCGCAAAAATCAGAATCGAAGCTCCTTCGAGCTCCTTTGCGTAGTAGATAGCTCCAGGGAACTGCTCAGGTTCGTAGATAATGTTGGGGAGTTTCATTGTCAGCCTTTCTATGTCGAGTGTGTGACCGATGTCGCCAGTTGCCACGATGTTCTGGAGCTTCACGTTGATTCGCACCTTGGTGACTAGTCCGAGGTCGGCCACTCTTTTCGCTGCGTAGTTCAAGTCGTGTTTCGCATCTTCGTAGCTCTTCGTTCCGACGCTGATCATCTTGCCCGTTGAAAAGATGGAAACCTTCGCCTTTGTCTTGTCGTCCTTGAGGTAGGCGCACCGATAGATTGCGGTGTCGTAGAGGAAGCCAGGAACATAGACGAGTCTTTCTAGATTGACGAATTGGCCTAGCTCGGCTATCGCGATCAGGTTGACGATATTGAGCTTAGGAAGAAGTGTTTGCAGGACTCACTAACTCCAGTTGTGCTTGAAACCTTCTTCTCTTCCCAGTCGCGGCACGTTGTGCTCTTATCTCTTCCAGAAGCACTGATGCCGGTTCATCGTTGGGATCTTGTGGGACTAATTCGCCCCGAAAGGCCTTAGCGAGAATTGACTGTTCCAGATACTCGGTCTGTCTCAGCCCGTCCAGTACTGCCTTTTCCACGATGTGTGCTTGGGATAGCATGTTTGCAATGCTGCTTACAATGCGCTCTTGTTCACCTAGCGGGGCAAGCGGGACCTTAAAGCTCTTAATCTGACCATAATTCAACCCCTCTCTCGTAACGCCCGACTCTGTAGAGAAAATCTGGTCTTGACCAAAGGGCGAATTGAAAAAGCTGCTCAGATAGGCAGGCTCAATCCACAATCCAGTACGGATTATGCAGACATGCTGGTTGACGTTAGCGTCTCCGAAGCCCTCTGGCAGAAATGTAGAACGTCCTATCGAGGCTCCTGTTATGTTTAGCAACACATCCCCTTGACGGACATGAGTACGTTTCATTTCAGCATGCATTCTTGCAGTAACATAGACAATGTCTTCTAAATGAAGCCCGTCAGGGTAAACATTCTGACTTCTAATAAATGGGATGCCTTTCGATGCGTAGACGGCTTGGCCTCCTAATGGTGTTATGCCACTTCCGATGAACGTCGCAAGTTGCTCTATTGTTGTCCAAACCCACGTGTCTGGAATTTCGGGAAGCCCTTCAATTCCAACTGGTTCAGGCTCTTCATACTTGTACTTCTTCGGGTCCTTGCCCTTCGCTCCAAGTCCTTCCTCCCATTTCTTTCGGCGCTCCTGCCTGACTCTTTCGAGTAGCTTCTCAGCAGGTTCGTCGTTAGGGTCGCGTTCTGTGAGTTCGCCACGAAATGCTTTTGTGAGAATCGATTGGCGAAATCGCCTCGTGAGATCCGGTGTATTCTGCAGTCCTTTCTTCGCTATTCTGATCTCTCCGAAGAGTTTCTCAACTCTGGCAGCGATGCGTTTTTGCTCTTTTTGAGGAGCTAGTGCTATTGGGATTCGTTGTGCACTCCCCTGATTCAGTTTCAGTCGAGTTGTGCCGCTCACGAACGGCATAAGGCTCATCGAGTTGAGAGCAAAATGAACGTACCCTATGTCTATGCCAGGCAGTGGTCTCAGAACATGAGCATGATTGTTGACCCAGGTCCTTCCTTCAATTCTATATGCAACTCTTCCTATTGTGTCGAAAAACCCGCCATCTTCGGCCAGCAAGACTAATGGTTCATCGAACAGGTAGCCATCAATCCAGCCCACCTGACCATTGGCACCGTAGTAAGGATAGAGAACTGACTGAGGCTTGCCGGCTGTGCGCTTGTTTCTCTCCTCCTCGTTGACGGGCACCCTCTCGCTGTCGAGGAATTCCACGATGTCTCCGAGAGTGCAAGAATTCCATCGATCCGGAATCCGACGAACTTCATTCATTTCGGATTCTCCTGTTTCCGCCCATTCCTGTTGCCGAGGATGAGCGCAATCTCGTTGAGAGAGTCCAGCGCTTCCTGAATTTCATTCACGGCTTCACTCACTATCTCTTCGGGTTCTTGGACCCCTTCAGCCACCTCACCGGACTCCTCTTTTAACCAGAATATGTCCAAGTTGTCGTCTCGCTTTGCAATCTCTTGACGGGCAAATCTCTTGAAGCACTCAGTCTCCTTGCGTGGTTTTGCATGATAGCACGACTCGAAGTCTTTGAAGTAATCAGCAGTCAAGGGATGTCGAATAGCGACCTTCTCGATGTTTGTTCGATTGTCGTAGACCCAGACCTCCTTTGTCGGTTCCCCCTTCCTGAAAAAGATGATATTCGCTTTGACTCCCGGAGAATAGGGAGTAAACGTGCCAATTGGCAATCGCAGGATTGTGTGAAGATTGCAGTCCTCCATCAGAAGCTTGCGGACCTCCTTTCCCGCTGTCTCCTCGAAGAGCACATTGTCAGGGACGACCATCGCAGCTCTGCCGCCAGGCTTTAGAATCGTCATCACGTGCTGAACGAAATTCAGTTGCTTGTTTGCTGTCTTGACTGTGAAGTCTTCACGAATCGGAGCCTGTCCAGCGCCCTTGGTTCCGAACGGGGGATTAGTCATCACAACAGCATACCGTTTGGAAGCATGCTGTCCTTCGCCTAAGGCATCGCCAAAGTAAATGTCAGCCTCGATCTCGTGCAAATAGAGATTCATCAGCGCGAGTCTTCTCGTATCAAGGACAATCTCGCACCCTGAGAAGGTCTTCGTTTGAAGCCTTTCCCGCTCCTCTCTTGTTAATTGGGCACCTTCCTTAGTTTGTTTCATCATCCATTCATAAGCACCGATGAGAAACCCCGCCGTGCCGACAGCGGGATCGTGAATCGTGAAATCCGGGCTTTCTCTGATGTCGGGCTTTATGCACCTGACGACGCAGCGTATTGCCTCACGTGGCGTGAACTATTGACCAGCCCCCTTCTCTTCTTCCGCATATTTCTGCAACAGCCCTTCGTAAGCTTCGGCCTTGATGTCGACATCTATTGTGCTCCACTGCGTCTCGTCGATGAGAGTGATGAGCTTCTTCAGATTCACAGGCTCCCGGAATTTTGAAAGCGAACCGGCGAAAATGTCGTCCAACATTCCCTTCTGTCTTGAGAGCGCCCGTAGGATCTCAATGTAGGCGTCAAGAAGTTCAGTGCCCGACTTGACTTTCAGATCGCTCCAAGTGCAACCATGTGGAAGCTTGACTCCCTTCTCTTGCGCAATTTTCAGGAACAACAGGTACGTCAGCTGTTCAATGTAGTCTCCGTATCCGATTCCGTCATGACGAAGCGTGTTGCAGAAGCCCCAGAGCTTACCGACTACTTCGCTCATGCTGTCACCATCGCTACATTGATTGTCTCAAGCAACGGACTAAGCTTCCCTTCGAATACCAGATTCGCCTTTTCCCACCCGCCGTGTCTTGAAAACGGTATGAACTTGAAATCCGGCTGGTCAATGACAAGGTTTCGCACTAGATGGTCTCTGATGTACTGAAGCCACTGTTCTTGCTCAGGGCTGAACTTTCTTCCTCCTTTCACTCTGGCTATCGCGCGATCGACTCTCTCGTCAGCGGAGAGGAGGGGGTCTCCCTTGGCTGCATGCCGTATGATGGAAATGATGTCGGCCAGCTCACTGTGATAGGCGCGGCGCAGGTTCTCTTCCGTGAACTTCTCAGGTCTCGATGCAAGCTTCTTCCTCAGCTCGGTCAGTTCCTTCGTGTGAAACTCGGACGGTTTCGTGAGGAGTATGCTTAGCGCCTCGATATGGTCCGGATTCTCTTTGACGAACCGCTCAAACGCAATGAGATAGTCCTCCGGCTTCAGCTCCCTTCCATCGGTTGTCCTAAAGATGTATTCCGAGAGCACTGTATCCTCGGCAGTGTAGGCGACAACGAAGGTCTTTGGCGCACGTGGATAGTTTTCCATGAGGTCTTGAAACTTCGGATCCCTGAGTGTCTTCATTACACCCGCCCAGTCGCGGCTTATCCTCGTAGGCAGTGACTCAGCAAAAGCGCCGATGTCTGCTTCTGGTATGAACTGGGAGAACTGCTCGCGGCCCTCAGCCGAGACGTTCTTTTCAATCCTTCTCAGCCGTTTGACCAAGGCTCGAAGGTTGTAGTCCCTGTCCTGATTGTTGTAGATTGCATTGACTATGTCTTCGATGCTTCTCGTCGGCTTGACCGGTGGTTCGACAGTGAAATCGGTTGCCTTCTTGAAATACTTAAGCAAGCTTCCGTTGAAGCAGTCAAAAACTGTGAAATGCGTCTTGTTTATCTCATCGCATTTTCTGGTCCCCCGACCAAGCATTTGGGTAAACAGAATCCTAGACTTGACCGGCCTTAGAAGGACCAGGTTTTCGAGCTTCGGAATATCCACTCCAGTAGTCAGCATGTCGACAGTAACCGTTATGGCTGGAACGGGCCTGTTGCGGAATTCCCGTATCTTTTGAAGCGGCCTGTCGACAGTCGGGCTGCCCGTGATCTTTTCGACAAATGTGTCGCCGCGTCCGAATTCATTTCTGAGTATGTCGGCAAGTTGGTCCGAATGGGAGACATGCGGCAAGTCGTTGACTGCGAAGAAGATTGTCTTTGGAAAATGTCCGAACTCCTTCTCCTGCTCAAGAGCATGCCTTGCGAATTCCTTCACGATTTTCCTGTTGCGATCCGGAGCGGTGACTTTCTGCTCCAAGTCCCCCGTATCGTAATCTCTCTCGTCTTCCAAAACATCGATAGACTGTCTTCCTGTTTGAGTGTCCACAAGACCCACCTCTTCTCCTTCCTTCAGGAAGAGCCCCTTCATCGTGATTCCAGAGTTTACTGCGACGGCGTCGTAATCAACAAGATAGCCTTCTCTAACTGCACGCTCGATTTCGTAGCGATAGATGATGTCCTTGAAGTAGGATGTCGTATGAGCCGCTGGCGTCGCCGTCAGGCCGACCTTGACTGCATCAAAGTGGTCTAGGACTTGGCGCCACTTGCCTTCCTCAGTTGATGTATAACCCCTGTGGCATTCATCGGCTATGACGACGTCAAATGCATGGATTGGGATGTCGATCTTATCCGCATCTTCCTCAACTTCTGACTCAGAGGGTATCTCCGAGAACATTCCCTCTCTACCGAAAAGGTTGATTCGCATCCTCTGGATTGTGCAGATATAGACGAATGTGTGCTGCGCCTTCGGATCAGTCAGGTATTCGGTCGGCAGAACATTCGGGTCAAACTTGAACTCATCGGGCATGTCCTCGCGTCTGAATCGCTGGCTGTACACTTCGTAAATCCTGTCAAACTTCAGGCCAGGTTCAGGCTCGAATGTCGAGAAAGCGCCTACTGCTTGAGCGGCCAAAGCCCGACGGTCCACAAGGAACAATATCCTTCGCGCGAGTCCGGATTTCAACAGCCTGTAGATCAAGGATATTGCAACGAACGTCTTGCCAGTCCCTGTAGCCATGGCGAGAAGCATCCTTTGCTTATTCACACGAAGAGCCTGTTCGACAGCACCGATTGCCTCCCTCTGATACGGTCTCAGAAACTGGTTATCGTTAGGATTCTGCTGAAGCCACTGAATCGATTGCATCCTGTCAGTCGAAAGGAACTCCTCCAATGCCGAAGGAGTGTGGAACCCAGCTATCTCGCGGGAACGGCTTGCGGAATCTCTCAGATCCCGATACCAGAACACTTCTCCGTTTGTGGAATAGGCAAAAGGAAGATGAAATTCTCCGAAATCAAACTTCCCATCCCCATACCCGCGCGCGTATCGCAAAGCTTGCGAAAGGACGTTCTGCGGCCCGAGCCCGACCCTCTTGGCTTCCACCGAAGCGACTGCAACGCCATTGTGAAAAAGCACATAATCCGCCGGCCCTTCATCAGTTTCGTATTCTCTCACCGCAGCAGTGTCGTACTTCGCACCTTTCGCAAAATCGACGATCGGCCACCAGCCAGCTTCACGTAATGCTTTCTCCACGCGCTTCTTTCTAGTTGTCCATTCATCCTCCTTTCTACCCACCACTTGCACCAATCCTCTGCCAGCATCTGCCCATCATCGCAGACTCCCACTCACACGGTCGCTTCCAGAATCTCTGCTTACTATTCCGCGGAGCGTCAATAAGTTGATTGCGCCTGATGTGACGGCCGACAATACATCGTGTAATCGGTTGGTTTCATGGTTGAGCAGAAAAAGTAGATCGACGTTCTCTATTCCACTCCTTCGGCGATCCAAAGAGCTTCAGGGACAGGCATTAAGTGAATAGGCCTCCCGTAAATTCGTTTGTTTGTGCTTGATCGGATTTCTTTGCTGAAGCTAACGGCTTAGGGGTTTAGGCGCCTAACGGTCTGGCGTTTGGAACGCTTAACTGGTGGTTTCCGTGTGGAAATCACATGGTTTCACTCGAGTTGACTGATTGCAGGTTCCAGTATCCTCAGCTTGTCGAGATGTTGAATGGCAAGTCCGGTTCATCGAAGGCGAAGGTTGCAGCAGTTCTCGCATCAACGACATGTGAAGAACTCGCGTCACACATCATCATGAATAGAGGCGGCATCAAGGAGGATGCGAGGTTTGACTCGTACTATCGGGAGAAGCATGAGGTTGCGAAGCGAAAGTTTGTTGACAGGCTCAAGTCGGCGCTGGCCAATTCAGGTGTAGGCTTCCGAATCAAGACGGAAGAGATGAGTGAGCTTGGGCCTCGCGATGTCGTAATCATCGATGGGAGACAGCTCACAATTGAAACCAACGGAAAGACGCTGCCGGTCGAAATCAAAGCCAGCATAGGGCTTGACTTGGCGCAGATTGAACGATACCTGCTGGGCGGGGAGCCGTTGCTGCTCGTCAGGATCATGACGGGACAGGTGAAACTCCTCAAGCCATCTGACTTCTCAGCATACATCGAACAATCCATCAGAGACCTGTCGGAGAAAGCCGTGAGAATCCTTGACGGACGTCCATTTCTCGTGGCGGGCTACGAGTGCAATCACTGTCCCGTCAAATCGTGCCCCCATAATACGGCCAGAAAGCCGAAACGCCGCCTCGTCTACATGAAGCAAGAAGAATTCGACGCAGACCTCTCGGACTTTCTAAGGAATCTGTATCCTACTATTGACGAAGCCGTACAAGTTGTCCTCAGAGAGCTGTGCATCGACATGCGCGAGAATGCGGCTAGGGTGGGTGTTTCTTTGGAGCAAGCTGCACGATGAGCTTCTTCATGCCCGGCACAATCTCAATCTCAACTTCATCGTTCGCCTCGAACGGATACTGTGAATCACTCACCATCACGGAGGGAATCGTGATGTACTGTGTTTTCGCGTTCGTGCTCTGCAGGATGCGGGTTCGCTCCTTCAAGACCATGAAAGATCTGTCTCTGAGGTCACACGGTCCATGCTCAAAAGACCAGCGGAAGCCCTTGGGTGACAAGCTCTGACAGCACCCGCTCCGGATGATGAGATTAGGAAGAAGGGATTCGACCTCTACTGCACAGAGAAAGCAGTTCGCAGACTCACCCCAGACATGACGGCTGTTAAGGGGGACTTGGAAGGCTACCGGATAGTGGAGCTGAAGGATGGAAAATGGATATGCGACTGCTTCCACTACGCCCAGAGCGGAGAATTCTGCGAGCACATCTACGCCGCCCAGCTTGCCAGAAAAGCCAATCGCAGCTACGAAACTGAGATTTCACCATCCGACGAAGACAAGCTGAAGTGCAGGTACTGTGGCTCACTAGACATCAGCAGATGCGGCTTCCGATACAACGCTCGAGGAATCTCGCGCCGCTACTACTGCCACGAATGCGAACGCAAATTCTCCATCCGAATCATCGAAAGTCAACAGGCAATCTCTAACGTTCCTGCTGAAGTCGTATGGCTCCTCGACGAGATAGGACTGCAGATGTCAAGGCTGAATGAACTCTTGGTGCAGCTGGATTCAAGACTCGCTCAATTCCTGATTCAACCTAAAGCGTAATGCGCGCCATGCAACGTGAACGGCAACGATTCGACGGACTGCGCACGATGGTGTAATGGATAAGCATGTAATCATATCTGCCTATCCTCACACGCTCGTTCAAGGTCAAACCGCTCAGTTTCTGTCTCAACAGTGCTAGAAGTTCGCAGGCCTTTCCGATCGATGGAGCGTTGTCGAGGTATTCCGCGTCTCTTGCAAGGATGAAGCTATACGCTCGTTGCCAAGGCAGACTGTCGATGCTCTTTTGAGTTAGGGGGCTCTCTTGTTTCATGAAAGGAGTTCATTAAGAGTGTTAAAAGGCCGTGAGTGCTCACATGACATTCCGCTTTGCGGATTGGTCCACTGAGACTCGGATTGACGGTCAAGTTTTCGAGAATGACGTTCCGATAGCTTTCTTCTTCGCAAACCGCGTGACTTCTTCTGTTGACCACGCTTCCCTGGATTGTAAGGGAGAGTATCTCTTCATCGCCGACTTCAGAGTTATAGACAGGCGTAGGAGGATAGGGATAGGCCGTGCCATGTATCAGTCTCTTGAGGAAGAAGTGAGAAAGAGAGGAATCAGAGCGATATGGCTTCAGCCCCAGCCTGACATAGAGGGCTTCTGGCAAAAGATGGGGTTCAGACATAGATCCCAAATACTTGGGAGACCCCACGAGATGGAGAAAGATTTGGTCTAGAAGCTGAGAATGCGGCCAGTTCATCTTTCGGTTTCTTGGTACGAGGACTCTTGGTGCGGCTCGATTCAAAACTCACTCACTTCTCAGCGAAATCCGCAGATGACAACTCTCAAGGCCTCTGTCGCGCTTGCTCGGTCTGCTCACAAGTCAGCGGATCTAGACTCTCGAGTGCTTCTTAGACAGTCCTAGGTGTGTCCAATGTCACGATGAAGAGCTAGAACAACATCGATTCAGCGTGCTTGTCCTAGATCCTCTGGCCGAGAATACCTTCCACTTGCCATTTGAGGATAAGGTTTGTCACGAAGCCCAGAGATGACGTGGCGCCGTCCTTCAGTTTACTCTCTGAAAGTCGATCAAGTCTGTTTACGATTTCGCGGTGGTGCAGAAAATCTCCTCTGTAACTATCCAAGAATTGCATGCTAGTAGCGATTCTTCCTAATTCTAGAATGGCTTCCGAGAATTCCTGAGCCAGTTTCTTGGCCGGCCCTCTATACCTGCTGACGTATTCGTTCCTGTCAATCATCTTCCGAACCATCTTTGTGCCCCAGTATCCAGTAAGCATCCCTGCCTTGCCAATGACATCGCCAGTGTCAAATGTTGCCTTAATCAAGGCATCATCGCAGACCTCGATGCATTTTCGGAATTCTCGATCATCAAAATGTCTTTCTGCTCGCTGAACTAAAGCCCTTAATTCCTGATCATGGATTAGACTGCCCAAGGATACTTGCTGCAATGTCTTGCTGAAGGCTTTGTCGAAAACAATTGATATGAAATTCTCAGTGCTTCGTTTGAACCTCTCGACAGTGCTGAGGTCGGGGATTATTGCGCCATGTTGGATCCTGTTTCTGATTTTGTGCAGCTCCACGATTTCGTTTTCCTCAGGAAGCCCAGTTTGAGCATGGACCATGTAGGCCTTCCTCGCGGCGACGAGAATCTTGTTGAAGTTGTTTTCATCGTACGGTTCGTTCGAGATATCTGCCAGCAGTCGCAGCACTATCTCGTTCGCATTGTCAAAGTGATGCATCGAGACCATTCTGCTCATTTGATCTCCTAGACCAGAATGATATAGTCCGTGAACAAACATCATCTTGGCTAGGATGAGTCTTCTCAGATGACCATCGCCGATTTCCGTAGCCATCAGCTTAGGTCCCTTCTCAACTTGATTCCTCTGATGAAGCTTTCATGATCCTGCCCTCGGTTCCCAAACTGCAGGCTGCTATTCCAGTAGGCATTGAAATTTGTACCTTCATGGGGAGAAGTTTTTCGTCGTCAGGTACCTTGGTGCGGGTGACTAGATTTGAACTGTTGATTTGTATGTGTTTCTGGTGCACGTGCTTTTGCCCCTCTGAAGAATAACATTCGACTTAGACTAGTTTCTGGCCACATTTTGGACAGTAGTTTCCTGAACTCCATGCTCGGCAATGGTTGCAGAAGTTCTGACCTGAAACTGCCTCCGGGGCAGGTGCAGCTGCAGTAGGAGAGGAGAGGACTGGTGTAACGAGCGTCGAGCCGCATTTCGGGCACTTTGCTTTGCCCCATATCGGGAGAACAGAGATCTCGGATAGTAAATAGCCGGGCCCCCAGGTGTCGAAGATGGCACCACAATTTCGGCATTGTAGAACTACCATCCCATGGATTCTCCTTCGTGCGCTGGGGATACTCTACCAAGGAGCCTTCCCATGCTGTTGAACGTGAGCATTGAACTGCTTTGCCAGCTTGTACGCGTCATAGGTCTGCCAGACCCATACCGCCAGGCTGAGGATGACTATCGCGATGACCGTGATGAACGATCCCAAAATGAACATGAAAGCTAGACCGCGAAGCGCCAACCCAGCTATCAGCAGCACTATTCCCCTCCCAATCTTTCCGACGTATATGTGCCCGACCCCCATGAACGCGATTCCGACTAGGAAGGCAAGTAGGGCAGCAACCCCTGGATTCTTTGATTCAGTCACCGCTATGACAGGTGCAACAAGAGGGGCAGTCTGGATTGATGGCGGAGTTGGTGGAAGTGTGCTCGTTTTGAGTTTGTGTCCACAGCTAGGGCAATATTGGGCATCGGCGGAAACTTCCTTCCCGCATTGGTCACAAAATGGCGTGGTCAGTACTTCCGCTCAGTATTGTCTCTATCCGAGAATATCATACTTTCCACGTCTGAACCTATGATCGAAACATGACATCAGACATCTAGGGTTCGACTGTAGGAAAGGCTCAAACGCCAGAAAGCGGAGAACAGGGCAGTAAGAAAGGTATGTCCGTAGAATGCCATTCTGCCCCAAATGCGCATCACAAACAGATCCTGGCGCCTCATTCTGTTCCAGTTGTGGAACCAGCCTCAAGGCCATTCTCGCACAATCCCCGATTGAACTCTCTATGAAGGAGAAGGGCGCTTCACTGGAGGATCTAGTCGCAGACTACTTTCAGCGCAGAGGATTTGATGTTGAAGCCCGAGTGAAAATGAGAGATCGATACGATGTCTACCATGAGATTGATGTTTTGGGCTCGAAGAAGGAAGACTTCGGAACGATTCAGGTAGCCGTCGAGTGCAAATATGTCAAGACTCCGATTGATATCAAGGAAGTCCGCAACTTCCATGACAAACTGGAATCGTTGGGAATCACCAAGGGCATTTTTGTGTCTACAGGCGGTTTCACCGCAGACGCGGAATCACACGCAAAGGCCCTAGGTATCGAGCTCTGGGACATGGCAACCCTGCAAACCAAGACTAAACTTGGAGAGGAAACTCCGCAGAAGGACGTGATTCATGATGCCCTTCCAGTCAAGCTGAGCACCCTCAGCACGCCGGCTCCCAGACATCTCAGGAACTTCAGCGTGCTATCGAAGGAGATTCAGCTCGTCTATAGGCCTCACTATTTCATGGATTATCATTGCTTCTCACAACATACCGTTGCAGGCAACTCGGTGATCCTTGAGAGCAGGGGCAAGATAGCTCTAGACGCCGCCAATGGGCAGATTGTCGATTGCAGGACATCGGGAGGGCAGACTCCCTACCTGCCAAGGACTGGGGCATATGTCGCATGTTCTCAGGTGGAGACGCAGAGCTTGCCAGCTTCAGACCTTCCCTCAAAGCTTCCTCTCTCTGTCATTCGTCACGAACTGGATTCTGCGCGCGCCAAAGACAAGGCCAAGATTGAACTCGTCAAGAACCTCACGCTTCAATACCATTACGAGACGACACGAACTACGGGTGAGAAGGCCCTAAAGCCACGAAAGAAAGACATTGACATCTCTGGTCTTCGAGGTCCCATCAAGGTTCCGATACTGGTTGAGACATATCGTTTCGGCAGCTATAGCTACGTGAGAACTTGGATTGCGACCACAGGTGCCATGATACACGACTCGACGACGTCTTGTCTACTATGCCACAATCCAGCGACGCTAGTTTGTGAGAACTGTGGAGGAATATCGTGTGCTGTCCACGGCAAGAACTGTGTCGTGTGCGGCAAGAGCCTCTGTGGAACCTGTGCTAGCGCCAAGGGATTTGTGTCAAAGAAGTACTATTGTCCCCAGCATAAGTCGGCATAGCAGTAACACCCGCACACTATCAATCAAAGAATACTCGGCACTATTGCATTATCGTGCGGCACTAGCAGTCTTCGCCTTCCAATTGGATTTCTGTCCCGTGCATTCTGTCCTTGAGGTTCGAGAAAGCCTCCGGCGTTATTGACTGTACGGGAACGCGAAACTCATCTGATGATTCTACCACAATCCTGCTTTCATCATTGGAACGGTCTATGTTCAGCTCGTCCATGATCTTCAATGTGTTATCTATGACATGTTGACCTTTCTTGCTTATGGGCGGCCTCACAACTATTCTCATCATCTCTTCATCTCGCATGTCCAGACGTAGTAGTTTCTTCTCTGAGGAGACGATAAACTAGAGAGACTTGTGAAAGTAAGCCTCGTTGGGCAAGTGGTCGTCCCTCAGCTTGGTTCTTGCTCGGGTACGATCGAAACCTTGTTGACGTATCGCTAGCGGGTCGTGCCGTGTGTCTTGCGACATGGTGTGAGCCATCAACTGCTATCTTGCTTGCTGACTGAGCCTCCATAGATGAAGGCATCAGAGAGTGGAGAGGTCTATTGGTTGACACATATCCTTATGCGAGAGCATCAGCGCACACCTATCGAAGAAGATGAATTCAACACCTCTTCATGCTCTGCTATCTACAAGGTTGCGAATGGTTGCAGATAACAGCCCGCTCTTTGAGATAGCACCAGGCGAGGTTATGCAGCTCGAGGACACGACACTAAGGATTAAGATCTCTTCGGTTCCGGCCAAGAGGGACAACTTGGTCGGATTCCCAGGAATGCGATTTCAGCCATCACTTGTTGAAGCACCAAACGCACGTTACGCTACTACTGCCTTCTCTTGGCTCAATAGCCAGACCTCTGGAATCATGAACAGAGCCACAAAGCCCGCCATGACTGGCTACTACCTCTCCTCGCTTGGAGCAGGATTCAGTTTTGCACCGATGATTCCGATGCAACTCGCATCGCGGCTGTATGCACTTAGCCAAGCAGACGTTGACGTTCATGAAAAGCTGTCAGAACTAACCAAACATCTGCGCGGTATCGTAAGGCGAAACGATGAGAGGGCACTAGGGGCGAGCTATGACAGTTCGTGGGGGATATTTGGGGCATTCAACTCCGAGGCAAAAGTCGGACGCTTGCTACAAGAACGGCTAGGACGCGAGGTTGTACTCGGGATAAGGCCCGATATCATGGTGGATGACGTCGGGATCGAGGTCAAGAACATCCTTTGGAGCTTCAGAGGCGAACCAACATTGGAGCGTCTCCGCCTGAGAGCTCAGCAAGTTACTCGGGAGCAAAATGCACAGATCGTAGTCTTTGACCTCGGGCAATACTTCAATTTCTTCGGGCATGATGCAATGAAACCATTCACAAGAGTAATGAAACATGCTATGTGGCGAGCGCGTAGGAAGAAAGAAGCCACGGCAATCTTGCTATCAGATAGCCCGTTTGAAAGAACCCCTCGAGCTATTATGTTGTGATGGACGCAAGGAACTAGGTGCCCAACTTCTCCGCGAATTCTGCCTGGGGCGCCGCTAGTTCCTCCCCCATTGAGTCCTGACTATCCGTACATCTTCTTCATCAGCACGTTCCTGAACGGTTTGTGGAATCAGAGTGTCGTTAGCCACGTAGATGATGGCTTCATCAGCGGTGGTCTGAGTCAAGTAGTAGGTCACCTGTTCGATATCGACAACTTCCAGCTCAGCTTTGTCTTTCGCATCGATCACTACGCCATACACGAGTTGCTCCTGTGCGTTTCTCTTTACCACGTAGAAATCGATTCTAGATCCATCCTTCAACGAGCACTGCTCATAGATCTCCCAGCCCTCGTAGGCTGGGTACCTCTTCCTAACCGTGTCATAGATGTACAATTCAAAGGGCGTGCCCGACAAGACGTATCCGCCGTTTCTTCCCGGCCTTCCTGAGCATCTCTTCATATGCACATTAGCCAGCAAATGCTATTCTGTTTGTTGGTCTAGTCTCCACAAGAGCTGCAGGGCTTTCCCATCTCGAGTCCTACGTAGGCCATGCTCGTTCTCCATCCTGTAGACCCAGATCGGGTTAGGGGTTGCCTGCTCTAGTCGGCCTAGTTCACGTATCCGGGACCATGTGAGCCCTTGTGGATTCTCCGTCAAGACTCTAATGACGGCGGCGGCGAAGGTCTCGAATACACGCTTGACTGGTCCCTGCTTGGGCTCTGTGGGAATCAGCAGCAGTTTGTTGCTGCCATGCAGTTTGAAGTCTATCGTTTGGTCATCGGACCAGCTCAACCTCTGAACTAACTCGTGTGGAATCACTAGTTCACTCTTCACGTATTCTTTGTGAGCAACGCGTCGTGATACGCGAGTTTGGAGCGTTGCCAATTCTAGTCCCTCCATTGTTCAATACCTGCTAGGCTTGGGTTGCCGGTGACTGCTGCCGCGAACGCGAGGATGAGTAACGTAACGATGCACAGCAGGAAATGGACTTCGACTCTATCCTTGGTGCGAAGCTTGAGATGGGTTTCCAGACCCAGCTCCTTTAGGCGCGAGAATACCCGCTCAACTGCGCTTCGCTTTGCAGCGTAGCTGTTCCACTCGGGGCTGCCGCGCTGTATCGGCATCTCCTTGTCGAGACGCCTTCCCTTCTTGTTCTTGCTTCGACGCCGGTTGTAGTCGATGATGGGAGCTGCTTTACACTTCAGTGTATGATGGTAGTTCTTCTTTGAATCGTAAGCCGCGTCAGCAATTGAGGCTTTGACTTGGCGCTGCTGGCAGGCTCCGTTCAGTAGTTCCGGGTAGAAGAGTGAGTCATGTCTGTTTGCTCCCGAGGTGAGTTCCCAAATGGCGAGGTCGCGCTTTGCCTCAGCTGTCAGGTGAAGCTTGTATCCATACGTGCGGATGGGTTTGCCAGCTTCAAGTTTTTTGACGCCCCATTTTGCGT
>Ga0315280_10004135_pt1 | contig 21676 bp, 17 predicted proteins | sample YL17G06_40_MG_FD_203697 | JGI IMG/M metagenome (GOLD analysis project Ga0315280, IMG submission 203697) | Sediment microbial communities from Yellowstone Lake, YNP, Wyoming, USA - YL17G06_40 | ecosystem: Environmental > Aquatic > Freshwater > Lake > Sediment | place: USA: Wyoming | collected...
AGCCCATGCGCACCACGCCGCTCCCAGCTTTTCCAGTACCAAAAATCGCTAAAGCGCGGTCTACTGATTAGCACGATGTCGGAGCGCAACCCCTCCGCCGCCTGCATCGCTTCCGGCACTAATGACGGATTACCTATGGTGAACATCACGGGGCGATACGGCAACTCGGAAAGGATCAGGCGGGCATAAGGCAGCGTTGCCCTGCCCAATGGGATGAAAGGAAGATAGACCAGCGCTAAGATCAAGATGATGCCACAGGCTGCGACAATGCCAAGGGCAACCTTCCGCCATAGCATTTGCCCCGCCAGCCAGATGGCGCAATAGCCCGCCAATATCAGATTCAACGCCATCCACGGCAGGAAGTAGGTGTCTATATCCCAAATGGAGTAGAAGTTCGGCACTATGAATGTGAGCAGCCAGAAGATTGTCAACGCCGCCGCCTGGAATCGATTCTTCCGCCAGAGGACTATCAATCCGCCCACAGCCAGCGGGATGAAAACCCAAGCTCCCATCCTGCTGATGATATCACCCAGGCGCGACCAGAATTGCCCGCCAGCGACGCCCTCGCCCCAGAAGCCGGCATACTGCGCAGCAGTAACCTGACCCAGCCACCGTTCCCAGCTAAAGGGATGCGCCCAATCCATGGGCAAAAAGAGCATCGCCCGCAAGGGCTGCATCAGCGCCACCGACCAGCCCAGCAGGAAGAATAATACGACGCGGGGAATAAGGCGCAGGCGGGCTTTTCCGCGCCAATGAAGGATAAGCAGGCTGGGCACGATAAGGATGGACATCAGGTGCGCGCTGAATGCCAGCCCCAGCATGAATCCTGCAAACAGCACTCTGCGGTCATCCGGCTGCTGTCTATCCTGCAGGGCGTTGAGGAGCAAGCCCAGCGTTAATGCCGCTGCCGGCGCATACACTTCCAGCACGGTGCCCAGATGCAAGGCAAGCGGTGTGATTGCGAATAAAAGCCCCGCTGCCACTCCCAGCCATCCCCCAACTCCTTTTGCTTCCCCGCCCAGCAGCCCTATTATGCGTGCGATGAGGACTGAGCAAAGCGCTATGGAAAGGGTGGACAAAAGCGCAAACGCCGTATATAGTGGAATGGGCATGAACTGAAGGAGTTTCGCCAGCATGAGAGTCAGCGGATAACCGGGGGGATGGGTAATGCCCAGGACATGTGCGGCGATGCTCAACTCCCAGGGGTCGCCCCAGCCCGGACTGCCGCTCTGCTTCGCCAGCAAGAGAACCGTCACGACTGTAAACAAAGTCGCGTAACGCAGCCTCATCGTCCCAGACCCTTTTTATAGCGCATGATATCCAACAAACGCTTGCGGGCTTCAGCATTGCCGGGGTTGACAGAAAGCACGAGTTGATACTGCTGCTGCGCCGAATCAATCCGGTCCAGCGCCAGATAGCATTCCCCCAGCATGAATAGCGCCTCGGGGTCGGATTTGCGCAGCGTGACAGCTTTCTCCAAGTAGGGAAGGGCGTCCGTATAGAGCTTCTGCATCATCAAAACCTGCCCCAAACGCAAGTTTGGCTCATACTGACTGCTATACAACTCCGCCAACCGCCTGAGCAACCTGGTTGCATTATCAAGCCTACCAGCATCAATGTAGAGCTGCGCCAGATAGTAATTGGCATCATAACTGCGTCCATCCAACGCCAGAGCGTGCTCAAATGCCGCTTTGGCTCCTTCCTTATCCCCCTGCCCAAAATAGATGATGCCCAACTTCCCCCAGGCTTCTATCTGCCCCGGCTTGTGTTGGGTCACATAGAGCAGGTCCTCTACCGCCTCCTGTTGCCTGCCCAAGCCCAATAAAGCACCAGCGCGGTTTACGCGCAGTTCCAGACGGTTGGGAGCGAACTGCACACATAGATCGGCAAACTCGTATGCCCGCTGGTAGTCCTTCACCAGCGTATAAGCCACCCCCCGCTCATTGAGAGGCTGGAGAACCGCCTGCACCGCTTCGTCATCCTCGCCGTATTTAGGTATGAAATCATTCCTGAGCCATGCCAAAGTCTCCTTATCCAGCGTAGAGTCCAATATGGTGGGCGTGATGGTCGCCAGCAATCCTGCCGCCGAAAATTTGGAACGGAGCTCGCTGCCCACCTCGGGCATGTTCGGTCCCAGCGTCTGATAATCCACATAGGCGTGCCTGCCGGCTGCAGCCGCCTCCAACGCCATGCGCGCCGTCCGCACCAGCGTTATGCGTTGATCGTTGGGATCAACATGCTCTACATCAGGTCGCAGCCCTTCGCCCTTTTGCATCCATCCCATGATGAACGACGGATTGATGTCGGAGGTCTGCACAAATGCCCGGTATGGCAGCGATGCAAACAGCCGTGTGCCAAACTCCCGCGCCGCTGGATTTAACGAACGGCTTACCCCAACCTGCCCCAAAGCAATAACCCAGGTGAACATGCCCGTCAGCATAAGGATGACCACAACCAGCGATAATGCTCCCGCTTTCGTCCAGGGGGCGAATGCGGCGAACACCGCGCGGATTGCGCCTCGCACGATTGCCAGCACCAGCACCAGTCCGACCACCACCAGCACAACCGCCATGGCAAACGCCGGGATAAGGTAGACACCGATGTCCTGGATATCGTAGCTGAGCATAAGCACCACACCCACCACAATTACATAGAGCGAGGCGAACAGTGCCGTTTTGCGCTGCCAGCCGGCAACTATGCCCAGCGGCAGAGCCAGCCACAGCCACAGGGGCAGTTGTTCCGCGGCAAGTTTGCTCAAGTCGCCCAGTTGCAACTCCATGCGCAGGGGAGTCAGGACGAGCATTTTGGAGCGGAATTGGGCGCCGGAAAGCTCTCTCCACAGCCGGTCCGGCATGGTAACTTGCAGCCAGTTGGCGTCGGGCACTGTGGTAGCCCGTAATGGCATGAACAGGATCATGGATAGCCCGAGAAGGAAGAAGGTGAGCGCAGGCGCTATCCAGCCGGCGTGCCTCCACAGCCGTGGCAGGATCAGGAGGAAGACCAGTGGGAGGATGGAGGCAAAGGTCAGGTGATGGCATAGCCCCAGCCCGCAGACAAACGCCAGCGCTAACACGGCACGGATATCACCTTTGCCCGCGCCGGTGACCGGCAATGCCAGATGTAGCGCCAGCATTATCAACATCAGATTAAGCGCATAAACCTCCACCCGTATCGCCTGTGACCAGATGAGCGGTATGATGGCGGCAAACAGCCCGGCGACTGTTGCAGCGCTTATCTTCAGCCATTCCGCTTTGTGCCGAATCAGGCGCGCCGCCCACAATCCCAGCAGCCCGGCGGCACCCGCCCCCGCCAGCACCGACACCAGCGAGGATGCCGCCACTGCGGGCAATGCCAACCCGCGCTGCAAGAGTCCCCCCAAGCTTACGAAAAGGGGGTAACCGGTGGGATGGCAGATGCCCAGGGAGTTCACCCCCAGGATGAGGTCGCAGCTATCCATAAAGCCGATCTGCCGGTCCCAGAACGCCAGATAAACGAGCAGGGAACCAATAAAGCCGGGCAGGAACGCCCCAAACGCCTGCCGCCACCGGTAGGGCATGGATTGCCAGAAGCTCATTTGCCTTAAGCATAACATTAGAGCCTTCCCCGCCCAAACCGATTGCTATTTGACAGGCAATGTTCATTTAATAGCGTTATAATCCCCTTTGGAAAACCAAACCGGTTAAATGGAAAGGGGAAAGATGCGGGCGATAGTTACCGGCGGTGCGGGATTCATCGGGCGGGCGGTGGTGAAGTGGTGCCTGGGGCGGGGATGGCAAACACTGGCGCTGGATGACCTTTCCAACGGGCGCAGAGAGAACCTTGCCGAGTTTGAGTCCAATCCTCTCTTTGAGGGATTGATCATCGGGGATTTCAGCGATCGCGCCATCCTTGACAAAGTCATCCCCAACACTGATATGGTCTATCATCTGGCAGCGCGCATCAATGTCCATGAGAGCCTCCTCAACCCGCGTGAGCATTGGCATAACGACGCCAATGGGACTTTTGAGCTGCTGGAAGCGATGCGCCCTTATCCCAACATCCGTCTTGTCTTCGTCTCCACCTGCATGGTCTATGATAAAGCCGCCATTACCAGTTGCATCGCCGAAGCGCACCCGGTGCTGCCGCGCAGCCCCTATGCCGCCACCAAGCTCGCCTGCGAATACCTTGCACTCTCCTATCACTATGCCTATGCGCTGCCTGTCACCGTTCTTCGCCCCTTCAACACCTATGGACCCTGGCAGAAATCCTGCGGCGAAGGCGGCGTGATCGCGACCTTTCTGCGTAATTACCTGGAAGGTAAGCCATTAAGCATCTATGGCGATGGGGAACAGACGCGCGACTTCCTCTATGTGGATGATTGCGCTGATCTCATCGGGCTGGCGGGCATCATTGAAGGTGCGGTGGGCAGAGTGATAAACGGCGGCACCGGCAGCGATGTCACCATCAACCGACTGGCGGAGATGGTCTCGCGGGGGAAAGTGCCTGTGGAACATGTGCCACACATCCACCCGCAGGCGGAAATACAAAAACTCTGTGCTGAAAGCACGCTGGCGAAATCGCTGCTGGGTTGGGAACCGCAGATTGACCTGAAGGAAGGCTTGCGCCGGACGGAACTGTGGCTTAAAAGCGAGCTGGGGCTGGATTAATCATTACCAAGTGAAGGATACCCCCCAAATCGGGATGACCATATCCTGCGGGGCATTGGGATCACGCGGCAGATCATAGATATCAAAGTCGGAGAGGTTGGCATCCACATAGGCATCCAGCGCTGAAAGAAAGATGGTGCCCAGCAGGAACCAAAGGTTCTTCTCGGTTTCTATGGTGAAGTAATTAAAATGATCATCGTAGTCAACGCCTAGCTTGGTTTGATAATTGCCCAAGCCATCTAAATTGCCGTCATAGTATTTGTTTGCCAGCCGGAAGGCATCGCGGGCTTTATGGTCGTAATCCACCATGATAGCGTAGTTATATACGGTTAGGGTTCCACTAAGCCCCTCGGCAACTATCGCCAGAGCACCTTTGGCAGGCTGGTTGTTGTAGAATTGCCCCCATCCCGGCACCAGCATGCTTTGCACCATGGCGCGGGTGGGGTCGCGATGGCGCTTTGCCAGCTCCAGGCTGACCAGCTTCCCCTGGTCATAGTCCTCGCTCAGGGTTATCGGCTCCAGGATCTTCTTCACATCACCAGCGTAGGGGTCCTTTTCCTCTGCCTGCCCCTTCTCAGCGGCTTCGGGGGTGGTGGAAGTGGTGGTGGCTTCATCGGCAAAAGCAACGCCTGATAGAATCAGCGGTAAAATTATCGCCAAAGCGTTTTTCATTGCCTCTGATTATATCACCCTACGAGGTTGTAGTCAGGGATTCTCACTCATAAAACTTACAGCAAGTTACATTAAAATTCGGTTATGCTTATGTTTATAAAGGGAAATGCTCCAATCAAAAACGCCAGTGTCTCATGCTTTAAGCATTATGCCATGCGTATATATCAATCACAATGCATTGGAAATATTGAAAGTCGCAAAAAAACAACAACCACGGGAAATTTTTTGCAAATCAAACAGGCAGTATAGTATCCTTGCCTCCCCGTGATTCGGGATACAAAAGGTTTTGCACAACCATGTGGTAATCCAATAGTGGGGCGGTGAATAAGCTAAACAAAATCATGTAGTTACGACATTTATATTGTTCAGGAAAACCTGTGGAAAACTTTTCAATGGGCGAGGAGAAGTAGCGTGAATTTAGATGCAGTGGCGATTTGGGAAGAAGTTGTAACAAATCTTCGCTCCCGAACCGAATGTGAAGACTTTGAAACCTGGATCATCCCCGCCAAACCTCTCTCCTTTGTGGGCAATACTTTCACCATCACCGTTCCTACCAAAATCTACAAAGACAGCCTTAATCACCAGTTCCGTTCCGCCATCGTTGAGCTTTTATGCGCCATCACCAAATCCGATATCGTCCTCAACATCAACACTGAGGGCGACGGCAGACAGGGCAGGGAGCGCACTGAGCCTTTGTTCCAGTCCGGTCTGAATCCCCGCTTCACCTTTGACGAATTCGTTGTAGGCTCCTCCAATAAATTCTGCTGGTCCGCCTGCCAGACCATCAGCGAGGCACCGGGCAAGCGCTTCAACCCCCTGTTCATCTACGGCGGTGTGGGCTTGGGCAAAACACATCTGCTTAACGCCATCGGCAATCAAGCGCTCATGGTTCATCCGCACCTGCGGGTGCTCTATGTCACTAGCGAGACCTTCATGAACGACCTCGTAAGTGCCATTATGCACAAAAATAACAACGAGTTCAGGCGTCTTTACCGCCAGGTGGATATCCTCCTTATAGACGATATTCAATTCATTGCCAGCAAAGAATCCACCCAGGAGGAGTTTTTCCACACCTTCAACACCCTCATCAACAATCAGAAGCAGGTGGTGATAACCGCCGACCGCTCCCCCAACGAGATTCAGGGGCTGGAGAACCGCATCATCAGCCGGCTCTCCTCCGGGTTGCCCGCCGACATCCAGCCCCCCGACCTGGAGACCCGCCTTGCCATAATAGAAAAGAAGTGCCGCAGCGATGGTTACACCATCTCCGCCGATGTTGCCATGCTCATCGCCGAGAAAGTCACCGCCAACATCCGCAACATAGAAGGCACCCTCACCCGGCTTTTTGCCTTCGCCACGCTGCTGCATTCCCCCATCAATATGGAGCTGGCAGAGCGTGCACTCAAGGATATCGTTACCACCTCCATCAAGTCCATCACCTCCCACGAGATATTGGAGCGGGTAGCCCAACACTTCAGCCTTAGCGTGGGCGAGTTGGTGGGCAAGTCACGCCATAACTCGGTCATGTTGCCCCGCCAAATTGCCATGTATCTATGCCGTAAATACACCGCCTGTTCACTCACCGAGATTGGCAAGGTGTTCCGGCGCGATCACACTACCGTGCTGCACAGCCTGGATAAAATCAACGACGCCCTCCCCAAAGATCAAAAGCTCCGCATTAACATAGACAGCCTTGCCAAGCTGCTTGTGGAAAAACCTTAACCAATCATGTGGAAAACCCCTGCAATCGCTATTAATGAGTCTTAATATATACCACCCTACAGAACTTTGCCCTAACCTTGTCCTAACATTATCCCCACCATTCTTCATTATCCACATCAAGGTAAACATTAATCCATTCTTCCAACCTCATCATAAATCAACCTTTATGAATGACATCAACAAACCAACAAGCACGACTACTATTACTAATCACCCTTAAATCCCTTCGTGTTCTTTAAGTTTTCCACAGCCAAACACCTGCTGCTATAATTCGAATATCCGAAAAGTGAGGACGATAAAATGAGCGGAAAAACCATGCTTAATAAAGAGCAGCTTGATGCTGTGGAATATTGTGATGGACCGGAGATTATCATTGCCGGCGCCGGCACGGGTAAAACCACAGTGCTAAAAGAGAAGATTGCATATCTGGTTGAAAATAAAGGAGTTGAACCACAGAACATTCTGGCATTAACCTTCACCAATAAAGCAATCAACGATTTACGGCGCAAACTTAAAGACACAGAGTCTCATCCAACCTTGGCAGAAAAGGCGGATGAGTTAAATGTCTTTACCTTCCATTCCTTTTGCATGCGGATTATAAACGAGGGCAAAGGTAGTGCAGAGCTACCCAGGCTGGATAAATTCGTGGATGATGCCGCCGAAGCCATGCTGGTAGGCGAACTTATCAACCGCCACAATCTGGACCATCTGACCACCCCGCATGACCCGATTGATGGATTCAGGCGGGTTACAGACACACTGAATCAGGCGAAGGATGAGCTGGCAACCATAGAGAAATTCAGGGAGAAGGCTCTGGAAGAGGCGGAACAATATGTAAAATTGGCAGAAACGACAGGGAATAAAAACGCCAGGAAGAAGTATGAGGAAAGAGCCAGGATACTGCCTCAATTGGCTGAAATATATGAACTATATATCAAGGCGGAAGCTGAGCGCGGCTTTTACGATCAATCGGATTTGCACCGCTACCTGATAGCGATATTGGAACAGGACGAAGCATATCTGGCGGAGTTGCAGGATCGGTTTAAATACATATTGGTGGATGAGTTCCAGGATGTGAACTATGCCCAAATCCGCCTGTGCCAATTGCTGGCGGGGCGCGACGGCAAGATCTGCGTGGTGGGCGATGACGATCAGGCAATCTATCGCTTTCGCGGCGCCAGCTTTGCCAGCTTCGGCATCTTTAAGGAGATATTCAGCACTAAATTCCCCGAAACCTATCGCGAGTTTGTGCTGGGCATCAATTATCGCTCCAACACGGCTATATTGGATGGCGCCAACGCAATGATCCTCCTGAACGGAAAGTTCCGGATGCGGGAGGAGCGGCAGTTGGAGAGCAGCCGCAACCCCGAACTTGATAAATGGGGCAGATTCCGCATGTGCCTGAGCCAGGATGAAAGAGTGCAGGCGAAGGAGATCGCTGACGATATGGAAGCCCGGGTGGCTGATTTCACCGCAACCAATGCTTATCCCGATGATGGCGGGCATCCCTTTGGGCACTTTGCCGTGCTTTACCGTTCGCACCGGGCGGGCAGGGAGGTGCTGGCGGAGTTTGAGCGCCGCGGCATCCCTAATGCTGTGGTGGGTGGGCGCGACCTCTTCAACTCGCCGGAAACCAATGCCCTGTGGTCCATCCTGCGCCTGCTGGTGGATGAAAATGACGGCATCGCGTTTTACCGGGCGCTGACCGGCTCCGGCTGGCGGGTTCCCTTTGCCGACCTTTTCCTCCTGATGCAGCATCGCCGCCGTCAGAACCTGACCTCCATGCAAGCTCTGGAATACTACGCTGATGTGGAGGATCTTAGCCCGGAAGGTGCAGCAGAGTTGGGGCGTGCCAAACACAGCATGGCGCTGCTGCGGGATTTGTTGCTGGATGCTCCGCTGGACCGGCTCATCCGTGAAATCCTGCGCCTGACGGGGATGCTGGGCAATCTGCTGGTTCGCGATGATGCCGAAGCGGAAGCCCGGGTGGCGGAGTTGAGCGAGTTCCTGACCCTGGTAAACGATTTTATGGAGATTAACCCTCAGGCTGGGCTGTTCCAACTGCTGGAATATCTGCGCTATGCCGCCCGCAGCCGGGTGGATACCATCGGCGCCCAACCTAACCAGCAGGCGGTCTCCTGCCTGACCATCCACGCCGCTAAGGGGCTGGAGTTTGATCATGTCTATCTGGTTGGGTTTCATTCCGCCAACTTCCCGCCATCCGAAAGGCATAGCGAGTTCCGCCTGCCGGAAGGGCTTTGGCACTGGCTCCTGCCTGCGGGTGAGATCAACAAAATTGAGGAGCGCCGGTTGTTCTATGTCGCCATGACGCGCGCCAAGCACACCCTCACGCTTGCCGGCATAGAGAGCCGCCTGCTGGACGAATCCAACCCCAGCACCAAGCACAAAAGCCCATTCTATGAGGAATTGGAAGAGCTTAATCAGCAGCGCCATTTTGCCGACTACTACCAATGGTCAGGCGAGGGTGAGGATGCTGCCACATTTGAGCGTGATATCCTGCTGGAGGGCAGGGAGGTCTACACCGATCGGCTATGGCATGAGTTGGGCACCAGTATGCGGTTGGCGGGGGAATATGGCTCGGATGGAGATCCCCAGGAGATAGCGCAGCAGGCGATGTTGGCTATGCACCGGGTGCTATGGCAGATGTTGATGCTGCGTGAGCGCGAACTTGGGCGGGAGCCGAACCCGGCGGAGCAGGCAAAGCTGGCTTCAGCACTGGGCTTGGATGCCGCCACCGCCGGGGAACTCCTGTGCCGGGTTCCTCACCCCGATCAACTTCGTCCTTCATCCACAGTTGATGTCATCCCCCTGGAAAAAAGTTTGGATTTATCCTATTCCGCCATCAACACCTATACACAGTGCCCCTTCCTCTTCCGCGTCACCCAGCTTTTAAAGTTGCCGGGTGTCACCAATAACAGCATGGTGTTTGGTTCATTAGTGCACACGGTGGCGGAGAAAGCCGGGCGCATGCTGATGGAGAGCGGTTCGGCGCCCAGCCTGGAGCAGTGGCACGGCTGGCTGGCGGACGAATACAAGCGGGCGAAATTTGAGCACTATGTGGATAGGTCAAGCTATAGCCGCGATGCCTCCCCCAGCCTGGATTGCCTGCTGGAGGGCTATCTGACACACTACGGCAAACCTTTCGCCATAGAGCAGAACTGCTCCTTTAGCGTGGGCAATCACACCGTGCACGGCAGGATTGACTGGGTGGCAGAGCTGCCCGAGGGGCTGTGGATAGTGGACTTCAAAAGCGGCGCCAGCACGATTAAGCCAGTCAAACGCATCAGAGACGGCGAGGATCTGCAATTGGGATGCTATGTGCTGGGCGCCGAAAACGAATGGAAGGATAGGAAAGTGGCGAAGGTCTCCTATCTGATCATAGACAAATCAGGCGAGGCGGCAGTGCAGGAGCGGTCATGCACCGACATGCCGGCGCTGAAGGACTACACGCTAAAGGTGATAAACGAAGCCTTGGAGGGCATCCTGAGCCGCCGCTTTGAACCGAACCCGCAGAATTGCCACTTCTGCGATATCAAGGACCTTTGCCCGCTGGAGGGATGAGCGATGGAAGTGTATGTTCTGATAGGGTTGGGGATTGTTGCAGTCCTGCTTGTCATCCTGATTTTAAGCCGGGGAAAAGGCAGCCAGGATTTGACGGTGCTTGCCAATCAGGTGAGTTCATTGCAAACGCAGTGGCAGGCGCTGTTAAGCCAAATCAACTCCGATGGCAACATCACCCGCTCCACCCTCCACGATGAGATGGCGAACATCCGCGCCACGGTGGAGCAAAGCCGCAATGCCATGGATTTCCAGATAACCAAACTGCAGACCAGCTACACCGGCATGGCAACCCAACTGGGCAAGCTGGAGCAGCTCAGCCAGAATGTGCTGGGGCTGCAGGAGATACTGACCAAGCCCAAGAACCGTGGTGGCTTTGGCGAGCTGGATCTGGCGCTGAATCTGGCGGATTTCCTGCCCGATGACTGTTTCCTGTTGCAGTATTCGTTGCCGGGCTGTGCCGAAAAAGTGGATGCCATGCTCAAGCTGCCGCAGGGGATGGTCCCGCTGGACGCCAAATTCCCGCTGGAAAGCTACCAGATGATGCGCAATGCCGCCACCGATGACGAGCGCAAGCCTTTCCTCCGCAATTTCATCAAATCGCTGCGGGACCGCATGACCGAGACCGCCAAATACATCCGCCCCAACGACGGCACCCTCAATTTCGCGCTCATGTATATCCCTTCCGAATCCATCTTCTACGAGTTCTTCGTCATGAACAACGAACTGGCGGAAACTTCACAGCACCTGCGGGTCTTTGCCGTCAGCCCCAATACGCTGGACATCTATCTAAAGACCATCGCCATCGGGCTTAATGGCATGCAGATAGAGAAGCAGGCGGAAACGGTCATGCGCGATTTACAGGGGATAACCCGCGACTTTGGCGCATTTGATGAGATGCTGGATACCACGATCAAACATTTGGGAAATGCCCAGGCTAAGCTGGCAGAGATGCAGAAGAGACACAACTCAATCATGTTGCGCGCACAAAACATTGGGAAAGATGACAGAGAGGGAGCACTGCCGGAATCTGATGCCACAAGCTGAACTGGAACTGCGGGTGCGCTATGGCGAGACTGATCGCATGGGTTTCGTTTACTATGCCGCGTATCTGCCCTGGATGGTGGAGTGCGCCCGCCGGTCATTTCCGACCGCGCCGCATCCCCGCTCATTCAGCGTTCGCTACGAAAATTCATGTGTTTATGATGATCTGGTAAAGGTGATGGCACAGGTGGATGAATCGGGCATCGCCCGCGTGCTGGTGACAAAGGATGCGTTGGTGGCGGTGCGGGGTGATTTGTTCTATATGCCGTTGATAGAAGCGCTGGAACCTTCCGGTTTGAAGCGCGGCGGGATGTGGAAAACGCCCATCACGGTGCGCGCCCACGAGGTGCAGCCCTGGGGCATACCGGCAATCACCGCCCTCTGCTGGTTTGAAGCCAGCCGCAACGAACATATGCGTTCAGTAGGGCTCACCTACGCCGAATGCGAGCGGCGCGGCATCTGGTTGCCGGTAGTGCACACATGGGCAGAGCTTAAGGGCAAGGTGGAAGCCAGCGAAGAGATATTTGTTCAGAGCACCGCCATACGCAATGGCGTGCGGGTGGGTTTTGCCAATCGCATCGTGAACAGGCAGGGGGAGGAACTTTGCGTAGGGGGAACACTCCATGTCTGCATCACCCCGGCGGGTAAGGTGCTGAAACCTATGCCGGAGTTGATAGAGCGCCTTGGAATTACTCCTTAAACTCCAACATCAGGCTTAAACCCAATTCAGCTACATCGCGGCAACCACCCAGCTTGCCGATTCCCCTGCCCCAGCCCGCCAGCAGCACCGGGTTGCGTGTATGCCCCGCTATTGTCATATCCTCCACATTGCCGTGGTCTGACGCCAGCACCAGCCAGTCGTCCCCATCCCGCTGCTCCAGCAAGCCACCCAGGAATTCATCATAGCGCGCTAATTCCCGTAAAACCGTATCGCGATTTTGGGCATGTGCCATGGCATCCAGGCGGAAGTGCTCAAACATCACCAGTCTGTGTCGTCTCATAAGCCGGCGCACTATCCTGCCCGCTTCCACCGGCTCCCGCAGTTTGCAAGAAGGCACGCGCAGGTGCAACCATTCCCCGCTTAGGTCGTGGCTGATGGCGCGGTCGGCGCGATACTCGCGGGTCAGCCTGATCCCGCCGGGCACCATGCGGCACATCACGGTAGTGCAACTGGGGTGTGTGTTGCCGCGGTCTATCTCGGCAAGATAATGTTGGGTATAGGTATTGGCGAAGGTCGGCTTGGCGCCGGTGGCATATGCAACGGTGAAAAGGTTGGACTTGCGAAGTATCGCTGTGACCTCGGGACCAGGCAGCCCCGGGCGGTGTTCACCTAGTAATTTGGGGACTGGCAGCCCGGTGAAGAGTGCTGCCTGCCCGGTGGCGGACTGCGGCAATCCCGCAATGCCAAATGTGGCGTCCAATCCCAGCAAAACGCTATCGCTATGAACATGACTGTTATTGCTGGTCAAACCGCCCCAAAGCGACCTGGTGTTAGGCATGTCTGCCATGCTGAAAGGGTTATCCCTGCCCGCGGGGGCAAGACCCCAGCCATCCACAAAGAGAAGAAGAATCCTGCGTGGCTTGTCAGCCATCATTCTTCCCATGCCGCAGATCGTTATTTAGGATGCGTTTGATGCCGAACTCGGCAGGCTCTATGTCCAGCCCCTGCAGGTAGCCACGCCCCAGTCCCGCGCCCCGGAATGCCCGCACCGCCGCCTGATATTCAGCGTTAGTGAGCATGCGGTTGAGCGGTGGAGGAAGCTTGGTGCCGCCGCTGGGATGATACTGGCTCATCAGGCTGACAGTGGTATCGGGGGAAAGCGCTGCCAGAAAGCGCATCACGCCCGCAGTCCCGCTCATATTTTCCGGCAGCACCAGATGGCGAACCAACAAACCCGCTCGCGCCAAGCCGTTCTTATCCAGCACCAGGTCACCCACCTGCTTCCGCATGATGCGCAGCGCTTGGCGGTTCACCGCCACATAGTCGTAGGCACCACTCAGGCGTTCGGCGATATCCGGATCGTCGTATTTGGCATCCGGCATGTAGATATCAATCAATCCATTGTATAGCTCCAGCAGCTCCGGTTCATCGTAGCCGCCGGAATTCCACACGATGGGGAGGGTAAGTCCATCCTGCCACGCCAGCGCCAGCGCCTCCAGGATCTGCACTCCCACATGGCTGGGCGTAACCAGGTTGATGTTGACCGCGCCCCGGCGTTCCAACCCCAGCATCTGCCCTGCCAGCTCCGCTGGGGTCATCACATCGCCTGTGTTACCGCGGCTAATGGGATAGTTCTGGCAAAACACGCAGCGCAAATTACATCCGGCAAAGAAAATGGTACCGCTACCGCTGCTTCCCACCAGGCATGGTTCCTCGCCAAAGTGCTTGCTGATGCTGGCTACGCGGAGATGCCTTCCTATGCCGCAAAACCCTGTCTCCCCAGCAAAGCGGTTGACGCCGCAGTGGCGGGGGCAGGCACAGCAGGGATTGAGAAAGGATATTGCGCGGGGAAGGCGGCTGAGCGCCAGAAGGTGTTTTGCCAAAGCACGATGCATGGGTAATTGTAACAAACAGCGTGGTTGTTCAGTTCAGGTGGTTATAGCAGCAAGGGGATTACTGATTGAGTTGGTCTTTGATAAGCGCCCAAAACACAGGGATTGCAGTCAAACCCTCCAAATCCTCGTCCCAGACCGCCAGTTCCGCCAGTCCGGGCTCTTCCGCCAGCGCATCCTTTAGCGCCAGCAACGCCTCGGGACGCTTCCCCAGCCGGGTCAGGTAGCATGCGATATTATAGCGCGCCGCCGACAGGCTGGGGTCGTTCTCCAGCGCCTTTTGGGCATAGAGCAGGCACTTGCCATAGTCGCCCGATTTCTCGGTTATCACCGCACGGGTGTTCCACGCCCAGGCAGCATGTGGGTGCTTTTGGATGTAATCAAACAGGAACCAACGTCCCTCCAAATCCCGACCCAGCTCGCTCAGCGTTAGCGCATAGTTGGAAGCTGCATTCTGATTGTTTTCATCCGCCAGATACGCCTTTTGATAGAACTCCAGCGCCTTGGCATAGTCCCCGTTAAGGTAGGCGATGTTGCCCTGCGAGATGAGACTGTCTATATAGGGTTGATCGGGAGGGAAATTAGGTCCCACGCCGGGCAAAGCCACAAGAGATATTGCTAGAATCAGCCCGGTCATTTACCCTCTTTGGCAAGGTTGATGGCGCGGATTTTATTTTCCAGCCAGGCACGATTGATGAAAGTGGAAAGATAGTCATCCGCCAGAATAATATCGGCGGTTTTGGTATCAATCTTCAACGCTTTTTCCACCCATTCCAGCAGCGCCGGTTTTTCGCCCAGATGACCGTGCAGGCGCGCCAGCATAAGGCAGATCTCGGTGGAGGGGCGGGTTTTGTAGATGGCGTTGAGGTCTTCCAGCGCGCCCACCGAATCATTCATCTGCTCTTTGAGGGAGGAGCGGCGCATGCGGATCTCCGGGTCCTCAGGGCTAAGGGTTACCGCCTCATCGTAGGCGGCGAGGCTATCGCGGAAAAGCCCCAGCTCCTCCAGCGCCCGCGCCGATCCCAGCCACGCCGAGACCTCCTTGGGGCGCTCTGCCAGCACAGTGCGAAAGGCATCCAGCGCCTCCTGGAAAAGTCCCAACCGCAGCGCGCTCCCACCCTTGCCTAAAAGCCCGCCCATGTGCTCGGGGCTGCCGGCAAGCAGCTTGTCGTATTCCTCCAGCGCCTCTATTTCGTAACCCATGCGGCTTAAGAGCACCGCATAGGTCAGGCGCGCCTCCTGGTAGTTGGGGTCTATCTTCAGGCAACGCTGCAATGCCAGTGCCGCTTCGCGAGGTTCGTTCATCGCCCAGTAGACCCGCGCCTCGGCATGAGGGATGCGCCGGTCCTTCGGGCTTAGCTCCTCGGCATGGCGCAATAAATCCAGCGCCTCGCGATAGCGCCCCATGTGATAGTGACTCAACCCCTTCTGGTAGATGGTCTCGCTGTCTATCTGGATGGATAAAGCCTGATCGTAGCACTTCACCGAGTCGCGCTGCTCACCCAGGCGGGCGTGCGCCAAACCCTTGGCGACCAATGCCTGGCGGAAGTCCGGCGCTATCTCCAGCGCCAGCGCCAAGGATGCCAACGCCTCACGGAAACTGCCCGTCATAAGGAGCACCAGCCCCTTGTTGTAGTATGCCAGTTCATTGTGGGGGTTCTTGGCAAGCTCGCGGTTGAAGTTTTCCAGAGCGCCCTCGTAATTGCCGGCTTCCGCCAGCACGATGCCGGTTTCCAGATGGTTGTTGGGCGGTTCCTCGGCGGGGGGGAAGAGGGGATTTTGACGCATAGATAAAGTATAACTGAATGCGCGCTCAAGGGCAATATGGTCGCTATATAGCGACTGCTTCAGGCGGACTTGGCTGCAAGACGAATGCCTGGCAGCGACATCCCCTGCCGGTGGGCGAGCCATGCCCAGCCGTTATAGCAGAAGTTCTGCTCCAAATCCTCGGGGAGAAAGCGGGAGCTAAACTGGCTGCGCAGCTTGTTTTGTGCGGTGTATTCTATGTAAAAGCCACGCGCAGTGACGGGATCAATACGCGTGTAATCCCACAAATCGGCGGGGGAATGCAACTCAAAGTGAAGGTGGACTCCCGAACTCAGGGGCGCCAACCTGCCCAGGATATCGCCCCGCGAGAGTTCCCTGCCCACCGCCGGCAATCCCCGCGCCGCCAGATGCTGATAGATGGCGTAGAAGTGGAATCCGTCCATCTCATGCTGCACCAGCAAAGCGGAATAGTTCCCACCCGACTTCACGCTCCGGCGCACCACTACGCCCGCTGCTACCGCATGCACCGGAAGCTGCTTGCCGCCCCGCGGCACCAAATCAATAGCGCCGTGCCAGCAGCCGTCTTCCGTCCCGCGTGTCGGGATAATCCTGCCCTGCCATACATCTTCACCATAAAACCGTTCACCCCTATACTGTCCCCAGGCGCCATCCTCTGCCCGCCCATAGCCGTCCCGATGCCTCCGGAACGCCTGCAGGTTATATACCAACCCGCTATGGATGTTACACAGCACATCGGGAGCCAGCGGAAAGGTCACATCGCAACTTGTCTTCTCATCTTCAATCATCATAAGCACCTCATTTCTCTATAATTATAACACTACAATTGTAGAGTATAATGGGATAAAACTAGGTGGGATGATGAGATTGCTTCGTCGGCATAAAAACCGCCTCCTCGCAATGACGCGGTTTTTGCGCTGGTATGGATAATAGCGTCTGCACTGAACCTAAACGCTTGATTGCACCCACACGAACCGCCCCTCTCTGAAATCGGAGAGGGGTCGGGGGTGAGGTCAAGTATGGCACTACATTCTGGTTGTTCTTCCAACACTTGCTGATGACATCATTGCCAGTGTAACCAGGCAATCTCCCACATTCAATCCTTGCCTTGGGAGATGCGATACGCTAGTTGATGACGATAAGATTGAGTTGCTGCATGAGCACGATGAGATACCATGCCGTGGGAGCAGCGAAGAAGCTGGAGTCAAAGCGGTCCAGCACGCCGCCATGGCTGCCCATCAGAGAACCGGAGTCCTTGATACCGGCATCCCGCTTGAACGCCGATTCCGCCATGTCGCCGAAGAACGCTACGGTAGGGATGGCGACGCCCAGCGTCAGGGTTGCCACAAACGAGAGGGAGATGAAATCACGCAGGAGCCAGCCCAGTAGGAATGTCCCGCCAAATCCGATGAGTAGTCCGCCAATGGTGCCCTCTATGGTCTTGCCCGGGCTAATGGCGGGGTTGAGCTTCTGCCTGCCCGCCAGCTTGCCCACGAAGTAGGCGCCGGTATCGTTAAGCCAGATGATGCCCATTAACATGAAGAGGAGCCAGCCGCCGCTCTGTAAATCGCGAAGATACATCATGTGCGCAAGTGGCAGGGGGATCCAGATCATCGCCAGCGCCACGGTGGCTGCCCCCGCCATGGTGCCCTCCGCCCGCCGGGTGAAGGGGAACGCGGCAAACGAACCCAGCGTGACCAGCATAGCCACCGCCAGCCCCGATGCCGCCCCCGACCAGCACGCCACCGCCAGCACCGCAATGCCGCCGCCCACGGTCAGGAATCCCGGTGGGTCCAGCCCTTTGCCCCGGCACATGGTCAGGTATTCCAGCAGGCAAAAGCTGCAGATGGCTAACAATAGGACGAAAAGGTGAATCTGGTTGCCCAGCAGAAAAGTCACAACCAGGATGGGGAGCCAAAAGAGACCAAAAAGGATGCGGTCAAAATTCATCTTACTTGCGCAGCTTTTTCCCGGCAACTTTGGATTTATCCACGGCATCGCCAAAACGGCGCTCGCGGAGCTGGTAATCCAGTATCGCCAGATAGAGGTCACGGCGCCTGAAATCGGGCCAGAGCACCGGCGTGATGTGGAATTCGGCATAGGCTATCTGCCAGAGAAGGAAGTTGGAGATGCGAATCTCCCCCGAGGTGCGGATCAAAAGGTCGGGGTCGGGCCAGCGCCGGGTGTATAGCTCGCGCGTGATGGTCTCCTCGTCTATCTGCTCCGGTGACAGTTCGCAGGTAGCCACTTTTCCCGCAAGAGTTCTGACCGCGTCGGTGATTTCCTGCTGGCTGCCATAGGAGAGCGCCAGCACCAGCCAAAGCCCGGTGCAATTCTCAGTCGCTTTTTTAAGCCGCGCCGCCTTCTGCTGCACAAAGTCGGGCAGGTCGCCAATCCTGCCTATCACATCAAAGCGGACATTATTATCCAGAAGTTCCTTGACCTCATTCTGCAGATATTTCCCCAGCAAGCGCATCAAAAAGCTGACTTCGCTTTGCGGGCGCTTCCAATTCTCCATGCTGAATGCATAGAGCGTGAGCACCTCCATGCCCAGTTCTCCGGCGGCGCGCACGGTATCCCGCACAGATTCCACACCCTGGCTGTGCCCGCGCACCCGTGCCAGGCTGCGGGTGTTCGCCCAGCGCCCGTTGCCGTCCATGATGATGGCGATGTGGCGCGGCAGGCGGGCGGGGTCAATCAGCGCCAGCAACTCGGTGTCGGTTGCCTTCTCCCAGTCAGGGTTCAAATGATTGCTTAGCGAAAGTGCCATGTCCGATTCACTTGGTTGATTATATAACAGTATGGGACTTAATATGGGGGATGAAAAGTGCCGGTAGATATTCAGCCCAATTCTGCATTGACTTTTTCCGCCAGCCAGCCGGTTACGGGTCCCGTGATCAGCGCCATGCCCAATAGAATCGGCGCCAGACCCAGCACCGGCAGCGGATCGCCCCATAGCAGTCCCGCGGCGGCAAGCTGCCCCCACACATGCCCCCACGCCGCCATCGTGGATATGCCCACCAGCGAGAGCATCCGCACTCCCGCCAGTCCGCCGGTCAGCACTGCGGCTATGGTGGCGCCGCTCAGGTTGATGAGGAAGATCGGCGTGAGGAGCTGCCCCGTTGCCAGGGCGCCCAGCAGCGTTTTGCCCCACGCTACCTGCATGGTGCGGACAAATCCCAGCCGGCGCGCGGCGACCAGCACGAACACATTGCTTAAACCCAGCCTGAGCCATGGCACAGGCATGGTCACGGCATTCTCGGCGACATAGAGCAGGCTGGCAGCGATGATCAGCCACAGCACCCGCGCCTGCCGCACCAGTGGTCTCAGTTCCGGGGCGAAGAAACTGTCGGGCATGTCAGAAGATCCAGAAGCCCAGCACCACCACGCCGGTGCCTAGGAGAGCGCCCGCCGCCACCTCGTAGATGCTATGCACGCCCATGCGGATGCGGCTCTGCGCGATTAGGAGTGCCAGGATGAGCACCATGATGACGATGAGCGGGCTGCGGGAAAGGAGCGAGAGGAACGCCCAGATGGCGAAGGCGATGGTGGTGTGACCGCTGGGCAGTCCGCCGCGCAGGGGTTCGCCCCGCCCGGTGATGGCTTTGCCGGCTAATGTCAACACGAACGCTACGAACAAGAGGATGATGGCGAAGTGCCCCGGGGTGCGGTGAACGAGCAAAATACCTATTTGGATGGGCTCTGCCAGGCGTGGCGAAAACACGATGTAGCCGATGACCACCGCGATGATGGTCGCGAAAAGCACCGCGCCGGCGCACAGGTCCTTGATGATGCGCACGATGGGATGGAAGCTGGAGATCATGTAATTGAGCGCCACTTCCATGGCGGTATTCAGCATCTCGGCGACCAGAATCACCCCTATAGTAAGGAGAAGAATCAACAGTTCCAGTCGGCTTATGGACAGATAAAGGCTTGCCAGCAGCACAAGCACGGCGGCGGCAAGGTGAATGCGGATGTTGCGCTGGGTGCGCAACGCGTAGGTTATTCCCGTAACGGCGTGGTTGACACTATCTATGAAGGTGGGCATCTTCATGTGCCGAACTTCCCGTGTGCTGCTTCAAAATCGCTGACTATCTTATCGCCGGCGTCCAGCATAGCTTTCTTGGCTTCGGGTATGAGGTCCTCGCTCCCGGTAAGATGCAATAACCCGTGCACGACTAGAATTGCCAGTTCCCTATTAAGCGTGTGCCCCAGTTCATCCGCCTGGCGCTCTGCCTGCTCTACACTCACATAGACTTCGCCCCAAATATCCTCCTCTTGATCCGATTTGCTAACCGAGCTGTCGTGCGGCAAATCCTCGCCAAGGTTGAAGGCTATGACATCGGTGACCGAATCATCACCTAAGTATCCCCCCGCCAGCGAGGTCACCTTGGCATCGTCCGTCAGAACTATATTGATGTTCCGTCCCCGCAGCTCGGGCATCCGCTCCTCCATCTCCCGCACCAACTGGGCGAGTTTGATGGGCTCCCCGCCTTCATCCTCATTCTTGTCGTAGAACCGGATCATCGCTTCTCTGCCTTGGGATATGCCAGCCGCTGATGGTGGATGGAGAGAAGCCCGCGCAGTAGCGTTCGCTGTATGATGGTGATGTCCGCCAGCGTGAGGGGCGAATCCTCCAGTTGCCCGTCATCCAGCTTGCCCTTGATGATGTTCTCCAGCATGCTTTCCAAATCCGCCGCCGTGGGATTGACCAGTGACCGCGCCGCCGATTCCCCGGCGTCGGCAAGCATTACCACCGCTATCTCCTTTGTGCTGGGTTTGGGACCGGGATAGCGGAAGTCATCAAGGCTCAGACTTTTGTGCTGATCCATTGCCAAAGCCTCGCGGTAGAGGAACGATATTGGCGAAGTGCCGTGGTGCTCCTCTATAAATTTTACCAGTGGCTGGGGCAGGTTGCTTGCTTTGGCGAGTTTTATCCCCTCCGAGACATGCCCTAGTATTATCCTTGTAGCAAGTGAGGGAGAAAGTGATTCCAGCTTTTTAGAAGCCTGATCAAAATTCTCTATAAAATATTCGGGGTGGTGCAGCTTGCCCACATCGTGGAAATAGGCGCCCACCCGTGCCAAAAGACCGTTAGCGCCTATGGCTTCGGCAACCGGCTCGGCAAGGTTACCCACGATGATACTGTGTTGATAGGTGCCGGGCGCCTCGGCGTTTAGGCGGCGCAGCAGCGGATGGCGCAGGTCGGAGAGCTCTATCAAGTGGAGGGGGCTGAGGATGCGGAAGGTGCGTTCCACCAGCGGCAGCAGAATGCTGGCAAGGATGACACTGGCGACGGCGCTGATGCATCCCCACAGGATTTGTTGCAGCACCAGTGAGAAGGGATGAGTGTGCACCAGTCCCAATGCCAAGATGGTTAAGGCATTGGCAAGGGCTATCAACACCACCGTGAAATAAATTTCGGAGCGACGCTGGGTATGGCGCACGGCAAAAGCGCCGGCAAGCCCGCTTACTACGATCATTATGCTGAGCGTCAAGTCGTTGGAGGTGAGCACCGGGGTCATCAAGCTGAGTATAGTGACAAAGATGACACCCAACTGGATGTTGAAGAGGATGGTGACGATGATTACGCCGAAGGCGGCAGGGAAGGCAAAATCGGTGACCTCGCTGCGACCGGCGAACAGGAACTGGGTAAGGCGGTAGACCAGCGCGTA
>Ga0315280_10004136_pt1 | contig 21675 bp, 11 predicted proteins | sample YL17G06_40_MG_FD_203697 | JGI IMG/M metagenome (GOLD analysis project Ga0315280, IMG submission 203697) | Sediment microbial communities from Yellowstone Lake, YNP, Wyoming, USA - YL17G06_40 | ecosystem: Environmental > Aquatic > Freshwater > Lake > Sediment | place: USA: Wyoming | collected...
CTGTTTTAGCCACGGCTAAATCTATTGACCGACCAATGTTCACGTATATTGACATTCCAGCCTCTTCATCCAGAAACGTTGTCTCTGAGCTTACGCTCTGAGCAAAGACAGGATTGACTAAAAGAAAAGTTTGTCCAGCCTCATTTACAATGTTGTTGTCTCCGCCGCCAGCGTTATTATACAGATATACGCCTAGGAGGCCACATGCCAAGATTGCAACCAAAAACACGCCTGCTTTCATCTTAATATTCTCTACTTTCACATGTCAACTCTCCCATTTTTTATTGAATAGTCTTTAGCGCAATCCAAATTTAAGCCTTATCAAACAATCTTCTAACTCCACCATCCACCACTAGGCTTGTAAAGTGCTTGCTTCATCCATTTTTCACTGTGAAAAACCTTTTAAACCGAGAATGGAAAAATGGATATGCATGCGTGTGGTGTATTGAATGAGTGAAGAAGTTGATTCTATTTCTCGTTTGGCGTCTCAAACTAAAAATATCGGTTACTATGCGGGTCTTACTTTTGGCGTTGGATACTGCTTAACTTTGATTGGGGTCATTGCTGTGATTGCGGAGGTAATCGTGAGATACTCTTCGACTATGTCTAGATATTGGGGTTATGTCGGCGCGCAGATACCGCCTTGGCTTACAGCATCCATGCTCTTCTTTGCCATAGGCATAATATGCGCAATTTACTTTGGTTTTACGATAATCAAAAACTCGAAATCGGCTAGGGACTATGGATTAAAGATTGACACGATCGCATCTTCGGTTTCCGCCTTCTCGTTCACGCTCATATTCATTGGAATCGGTATCACTATTGTGGCAGCGGGCCTTAAATTGTCGCTGTTTTCCCCGATATGCGGAGTTGTGGGGCCAATCTTGCTACTGATAGGCTTTAGAGCCTACCATGGTAAGGCTTCGGAGTCAAAACTCATCGGCGCAATAATAATGTTGGTTTCTATAGCTCTGATATACTTTGTCGCATATCGGGGAATTGGCGTAGGACCTCTTCTTTCCGAATCAACTCTTGAAGCCATGGCATTGTTGATAGCGATGGTAGGAGCTGTTATCTTTTCCTTCCCCATTCTCGTAGGAGAGTTCAAACAGTCTGTTGCGGGCATAATCTTATCCATTAGTGGCATACTCTTCTCGTGCGGCGTCATGTACTTCAACTTTAAAGCTGTCTCAGACATTGACAACCTACTCTCACTGCTTAGCAGGGTGGGCGGTTATCCCTATGGGTACGGATTTCCAAGTATGACATTAAACTCTATCTGGATAATGTTCTTCGGTTTCCTACTTCTAGGCATCTCTGGAATAATTGGCCTGGTCACAGCATGCTTACCCCTCGCCATTTCAGCCAAACAACTGTCCACACGACTTGAAGCACCTCGACCCAAAACACCAGAAGGTGCTCCTCCTAAACCCTCTGACGTGAAGTACTGTACCAAGTGCGGCGCAAGTATGCCGCTAGACGCGATCTATTGTCTGAAATGCGGACAAAAACAGCCTAAAGAAGAGAAGATTTAATGCACCTTACTAGATATACTTCTGCGATTTTTGTTATCTTAATTTTTACACTCGGTTTCAAATCTGTAATGGCGACCAGTGTCGGTGTGCAGTCGGGCCATTGGGCAAAATATACGCCAAGCGTATATTCTGGTTACCAATACTCATCTGTTACAATATCAATTTCAAGTGTTAGCGGAACTACAGTCTATGGAACCATGACATACGAGTTCCCTGAAGGTTCTCCGCAAACTTCATCTTTCCAATACGACATTTCAACTGGAGGTACCCCTCCTTATTTTATTCCTGCCAATTTGAAGGTGGGAGATACAATTGGTTCTGGTATTGGTGCTCTTGTAATAGCAGGTGTGGACACAAGGAGTTATGCGGGAGCATCACGCACCGTTGTCTACGCCCAAAGTTGGGCAACATACTATTGGGATCAGCAAACAGGCATCCTTGTTGAACAGAGTACGGTGATGAGTTCTTTGAAGTTAACGGAAACCAGCATTTGGGGCGGTGGCATCTTTGATACAAGTAATCCCTTTTTCTGGGTTCTAATCGTAATTATTGTTGTGATTGTAGCTGCACTAGCATTAGTTGTGCTATCATCCTTAAGAAAAAAGAAGCCTACCACAGAGACAGTAACGCCTCCTAGTCCACCAGAACAAAAAAGTCCGAAGACAAAGTACTGTCTCAAATGCGGGACAAGCATGCCGTCTGATTCAGTCTACTGCCCAAAATGTGGACATAAGCAACCTCAGACATAGGCATGCACAGGTAGCAACGATTCTACAACTTGATAGCAGTAGACTTCATGTTTAACCAACAGAGACCCATTATAGCCATATCACACAAAAGCCTCCCTATTTGGGAAATAGGAGAAAATGAATTCTAGTTCTAGCTTATCTTTTTTATGGAAGGCTGTTTTCGTTTTCTCCAGAAAACTGCTATTGCTATAGTGACTATCACTATGACTGCGACTGCTACACCTGCAATCCACATGGGAAACGCTTCTAAAGGAAAAACTTGCCGCATGAATTCATCTCGAGTAAGCTCCCTGCCAGCAGTAAAAGTTTTTTCAAAGGTGCCGTCACCATTAGAATCTATATGGACAGTAACCCCTTCTTCACCTCGAGAAAGGGCACTCCAATCAATGGCGTATTGATGTATTGCGTTAGACGACGTAGGAATTTCAGTTGCGTTAAAGGTAGTAGCATCTACATCTTCAACAGAGATTATTAACAACTCATAAGTTCCCTCATCTATGCCTACCACTTCATAGCGATAGGTTTCGTTTGGAAAAAGTATTAGAATGGTGCCATTGGCGTATGCCGAACCTGGGATTTCTTCTTTTATTTCTCCATTGACCAAACCTGTAACGTGTCCTACTGAATCGTAGATCCTCACTTCACCTGGGCTACCAATTATACCGATAATCTTGTTTAGTAAGTCTATGATGTCTCTAAGCTCCCACAGTTCTTTTAATTCCTCCATTTTGAGATGTACTACGGGAGAACTTGGATCAAATTTTGTGATACCTGCATCATAGTATAATGTTATCCCTGTTTCAGTTCCTGTGGCAACCATAACCATAAGACTGGTGTCAGTGACACCAATACCTTGGAACGTACCCTCTTGAAATGTAAGTGTTGTGATTTCAGCAGGTTCTCCCCACAGTTTTTGCCAAACAGAGGGGGTGAATGGTGTAACATAGGTCCTAAGGATAGGTGCTGTTGGTAACGGAATGTACCATACTAATTTTGGTATGGAAGGAGGCGGACTGGTTCTGCGAAGTATAAAGAGTTGATAAGCACCAGAAATCCCCCCAGAATAAGTTTCAATTTTGGAGATGATGTATAAATTTTCTCCCGTTGCCTCATCAGTTCCTACCCAGTTATATGTAGCTTCCATCCAACAGGATACCCCAAAATATCCTGGGCCAACATCTACAAGTTTTCTCAGCGGCTTGACAGTTACAAAGGCAGTGTCGGTGGCTATGGCTCCATAATTATCTTCTACTGTTAAAGTAACGGTGCAGGTTTTAGGTTCGTTCTGTGCCCCTCTGAAACGGTGGCTCACAGTTTTTCCTTCCGCCGTCGTGTCATCTCCAAAGTCCCAATAGTAGCTAATGATTGCTCCGTCTGGGTCGTAGTAATTAGAACCATCGAATGAAACGATATCGCCAGAGAAAACCGAATGGTCTAATCCAGCGTCACCCACGGGTGGCTCATTTTCCGATATCGCGAAATTATTTAACTCAGCTTCACTTCCTTTGAATAAGTCCAAATCCACAAACCCATTAATGCCTGGGATGGAACCGTTATCGCAGTATTGCCAGAAATCCCAGCTGTCCCATATCCCAGTATTTGGAGGAATGCCTGGGTCGTATGTGTAATGGGCAATCCAAAGGCTATACTTGGCGATAGACTTATCAAGATAGTTCTCGGCAGCGTTGCTGCTCACGTATATTATTGGTTCAACTCCCACCTCTTCCTTAACGGTGGATATCCATGTTTCTATCCAATTAGACAGATACTTCTTACCTTCTTCGCTTCCTTTCTCCAAGTCCAGTGCTGGTCTGAGATACCCTTCCTTTAGATAATTCCCCGCTATACTACTAAAGAATCTTGCTTCATCAAAAGGCTCATTCATTTCTGGATGTGCGACATGATAAGCGCCTATTAATAAACCAGCATTACGGCCATTTTCCATGTTCGTTTCGAAGTTCGGGTCTATAATAACCGGAGGTCTATGATCTCCTTCGGTTGCCTTGACAAACGTAAACCTATATCCAGCGTTATAGACTTCAGACCAATCAATATTGCCTTGATGGTGAGATACATCAATACCACATGTACGAGCTGGAATTCCAACATCAATCTGATAAATAATACCTTTATCAAAAGAAGCGCACCATAGATATCTCCCATCCCATGCTAAGCTATCAGGGCGTGAACAAGGTGCAGGGAAAGAATAAACCACTTTACAATCCAATGGGTTCAACATGAAAATCTCACTACTACCAGACAACCACAAGTAAGTACCGTCATATGTTAAGCCTGCAGTCTGAGCTTGCCCAGTCCCCAGAGGAACATTAAACTCTGATATTATTGAACCATCTATGGGGCTTATCTTATAGATTTTCTGACTGGGGTATCCGCATACCCAGATAAAGCTGCCGTCCCATGCCAAGTCGGAGGGATAATTATCAGGACTTGGAATAGATGAGATGACGGAACAATCAGAAGGATTTAATTTATAAATTCCACTTCCATAAGCATCTGCTTGCCAGAGATAAGATCCATCATAAGTAAGACCGCCGTACCCATCAAATAGAGCTACTGGGGTGTATACTTATTTAATACTGATCCATCTGTAGGATTTAACTTGTATATCCCTCCGTTTAACATATACGATGACATCCACAAGTTCTCTCCATCCCAAGCCAAACCGTTAGGTTGTGTACCCGAAGGTGCAGAGAACGATTTGATTATGCTATACTTTGGCGGGAAATAATTCTCCCAAGGCTTCACTAACGGATAATTGTCTTTATCTGAATCTATACTGTAAGGAGCGTCTCCAATTCCATCGTTGTTTGCATCGCTTTCTGTGTAATCGCTCCAGTAGTTGCCTAAGTAGTTTGTATATGTTTTGCCGTTGTAGGTGTAGGTTATTTTTTCTGTTGAGTTCCAGATGTTAGTTGAATACTCAGAGTGAGTATTGTCAGCGTTGTTTATAAAATCATTAAGATAGATAACATTGTTATTCGATTGTCTTAAGTTAATACCGTAATAGTAATTGTTCATAATTTTGTTACGAGTGATTGTGTTTTTATCAGACCCTATACTATATGAAAAGCTATACAAGAATATGCCATAATTATTCACTTCCAAGGTATTATTTTTGACTATATTGTAGTTGCTTGAATCGCGTAAAGATATTCCTGTACCGGCGTTTTTTATCGTATTATTTGTCAGTATATTGTTTTTTGAAGTAACCAAGGCTATACCATGACTGCTAAAATCTATTTTATTCTCGGATATTTTACAATTTTCTACTCCATTAAGAACGATTCCCGAAGCATAATCTGAAGGTGAATATACTTGTTTCACCATAAACCCAATTATATTCACATAATTAGCAGTTACCTCAAAGACATGCTCTTTTGGGTTTGCCGCTTGAACAATCGTTACCTTAGCTCCGCTTTCTGATTTTATAGTAAGATTGTTTTTGTTTACATCTATGTTTTCAATGTAGGTGCCAGGGTAAACGTCAACGAAATCTCCGGAACCAGCTGCGTCTACCGCATCCTGAATCTTTTTAAAATCAGCATTAGGACGCTCCTGCAGATCGTCATCTACAGTCCAAGTTCTGGGCTCAGCTTTAGCTGGTTGAATGTTAAACGCTAATGTGAACATGTTAAGCATAAGTAGGGTCAGCGTTATTCCAGAAAGTGTTTTTCTCTTAATAATCAATATTCTCCCTTCCCCTGCACAACCATAAAGTATACTCTTGAGACGATTTAGGTTTTATGGAGACATCTTCTATGCATATTCAACCAGTTCTTTAATCATCTGATAATTGAGTGAGCATTTTGTTTAAGCCCACAAATACTCTGCTTGACATTCCATTTCCAACAATGCAGTGGTGACTAACAGTAGGGCGAGTATGAGCTACTCGTAAAGCAACAAGTGAACCTATTCCTAAGGAGTGCAGAGTGCAACGTGAAATTAACAGCGGAGATAAGAGACTTCTAACGTCTCAAATCACCCGCAAACCCCGTTTTTTTCGGTTATCCCGCATGTCTATCATCAACTTATGTATTGGTCCTGTGTCAGATAAATGTTGATTGGGCTTTCTATTGCTGAGGGGCTATTTGATGCTTCAACCGTTTTCTTCTGGAGACTATGATTGCTAGCAGTGTTGCAATCATGAACATTGGCAGAATGAGGAATGATGGAAACTCTGGAACAACAATTATCTCGACTTTTATTAGCTGTGCGTTCGTGCTTGTGACTCCGTAATCGTCCATTACTGTGACTGTTGCATAGTATGTTCCATTCAAAGCGTATTTGTGTGTGACCACGGGCAAGGTTGTCCAACAGCTGTTTATTCCATCACCAAAATCGAAGAAGCAATAGTCTATCCGACCGTCATCAGTCGAGTTAGTAGCATCAAACATCACAGTCTCGTTTATGCCGACATTGTTCTTGTCGACTGAAAGTGCGGCAACTGGACGCTGGTTAATGTATCCTTGAGGCGACGTAAGAAACGGAATGAAGTCCAAGTCGTTTCCATTACCGTTGACAGGATCACCCTTCCCTTCTGGGTTGATAGACGGGTTGTAGGGTCCTGTTGAGTCACCCCAATAGTTATACTCGGCACTTACCGTGGCTCCGTAAGTGACGCTCATTCCATAAGTGTTCGAATAGATATCATTGCGGTTTGCAAGATGTCCGGTTGCATATTCATAGAAAACTCCATCTTGATTGTATGAGATAGAGTTCTCCGTGATATTCGTTCGAATACTCCAAAAGTGTATTCCCTTTTGCTTGTTGGCCGCAACTCTGTTACGTGATAAGGTCAGGTCAAAAGCAACTGAGGAGTTATGATATCCTTCCACGAAAATTCCGTTTCCATTAGATGAGACCGTGTTAGAAGAAAACGCAACGCTGTAAATATAGCCGTAGTAGCCGCCGATGCCCTCGCTGTACAGGTATATTCCGTCTCCTTTGTTGGCTAAGACCATGTTTGACGAGAACGCAACATCGTAAATAGCACCATTGTAAACAGCGCTGACGCTGTGAAGGTCTATTCCGTCTCCTTTGTTGGCTAAGACTGTGTCAGACAAAAACGCAACGCTGTAAATATAGCCGCCGTCCCAGCCTGCGCTGTACAGGTATATTCCGTCTCCTTTGTTGCATGAGACTATGTTTGACGAGAACACAACATCGTAAATATAGCCGTAGCCGAAGTCGTAGCCCTCGCTGTACATGTATATTCCGCTCCCGCCGTTGGATGAGACTGTGTTTGACGAGAACACAACATCGTAAATATAGCCGTAGCCGAACTGGTAGCCCTCGCTGTACATGTATATTCCGCTCCCGCCGTTGGATGAGATCATGTTAGAGGAAAACGTAACGTTGTAAATATAGCCGTTGTTGCCGCCATAGCTGTACAGGTATATTCCGTTTCCGCCGTTGGATGAGATCATGTTAGAGGAAAACGTAACGTTGTAAATATAGCCGTTGTTGCCGCCATAGCTGTACAGTTCTATTCCGTTTCCGCCGTTAGCTGAAACTATGTTGCCAGAAACTGCAATACCTGCATGTGTGGGGGAGTTATCTGTGCCTATGCCATTCTTGTTTTGGGTTATGGTGTTTTCTTTTATGACAACATTGCTTTTGCCAGCGAGCATTATGCCATTGTCAGAATTGTTGCGGATTTCACATTTTTCTGTGAGTGCCTCTCCGTCTTGAGTTGCTATGGTTATTCCATTAGTTGCATAGGTTATAACTGAATATTTCATGGTAAAATATTCCTCTTTTCCTCCATCGAACTTTATCGTGTTCCATGCCCCAGGATACGGGTTCGGCGGGTTCGCGGCAACTCTGCCTGAAGTGAAAACCACAGGATTGGTCTCTGTTCCTGTCGCGTTCAAGCTTCCTTCCACAAAGAGTGACAAACCATCGCCAAACTGAACATGAACACCTGGAAGTATGGTCAAAGTCACGCCTGAGTCAACGTATGTGTTGTTAATCACTCGATAGGTATCTACAGGTGACCAAGTAGTGTCAGAGGTAATGTGTCCTTCAACCCAGATAATCGCATGTGCCGAAGGAATTCTGTAGCCTGCAAGAAGACCAGAAAACCCGATTACGAAAAGAAATAACAAAGCAATTTTCCTGTTCATAGCACATCATTTATAGTATTCTCTGTTTCTGTTTATATTGTTATGCAAGAACCTTAAATTTAAACCTTGACTATGAGAAAGTGAAAAGCTGTGGTGTGCTTCTGTTCTACGCTTTCGACAAATTCTTTATTAGGCTGTAAGTGCATGTTATTTATGGTATATCAACGCTTATGACGGTTTGCTCCCGCACAGCCCCTCTTTCTTCTTCGTGTTGAACGTCTGCGCTTAGTACGCGGGCCCCTCTTGTCGGCTCAACCAGACAAGGGGCTTTCGCAAAAATCATTCTTTGGTCTTGCTATCTGCTCGGAAAGAAAAAAGTGGTTTATGGACGGCGCGAGCGCTAATTCATGTAGGGCATTCGGCCCCCACCGCCACCGTTAGTTGCTTGGATTATCTGCACTACACCATCAACAAACCTGTTGTCGCCTATGTCAGTTTCGCCTGGAACAGACCAAACATAAGCGCTTATAGTATAGTTGCCCTCAGGAAAGCCTGTAGTATTCCAAGTGAACGTGACCTCTGCAGAGTTTCCCGCTGATAACGTAACGTTTTCTGATCCTATGATCGTCGTGTTAGTGTATGCTGTGACATTGAAGGTTTCAGTGTAGTCGCCTTGATTTCCTATTGTCACCTTTATATTCGTGCTGTAGCCCTGACCAACAATGGTCTTAGAAGGCGTAACGTGGGTGACTGCTACATCATGAACAAGTAGTCTGAAGATTGCATGCAACGCGTGATCTGCGTCAATAGTTACAGTTATTGGGTTAGTGGATCCGGCATTAGTACCGTCAAGTTCCCAGTAATCAAGTACATAATCTGTATCTGGAATGGCTATTACTAAGATATCTGATCCAGCTGGATAGGTATAGATTCCTGGTTCGAGATCAGTGGTTCCGCCAGCAGTAGCGGTTATTGTTAAGGTATAGTTGATCTGGACGAATACAGCATGCAGCGTATGGTTGTTGTCCATCAAAACCCAACATGGATTGGCAGAGCCATTGTTAACTCCGTCTAATTTCCAGTGGTCAAAGATGTAGTAAGTATCTGGTGTGGCGGTTACAGGAACGCTTGTACCTATATTATAGGGGTAGGAACCGGGAGATGGACTGGTGGCTCCACCTGTCGTAGTCGTTATTATCAACGTATAGCTGAGCACAAATACTGCGTGTAACGTATGGTTATTATTCATGAGAACCAAATAGGGGTTGGCTGAACCTACATTGACTTCATCAAGCTCCCAGTGGTCAAGCCCGTATCCAGTGTCCGGTATGGCTTGCACGGAAACACCTTGTCCTTCAGAACGTGTGTAATTTCCTGGAGCAGGATTGGTTGTGCCACCAGCAGTAGTTGTGATTGCCAATGTATAATTGATAGCCGGAGAAGTTCCATAAATCGCTTTTCTTGCATTGATTCTTCCATAGCCATAATAGTTATCAAAGCCAGGGTCTCCCAGATCATCTGCTGTTTCTCGTAGCCGAGTTCTAATCCAGTCCCGAGTTTCATTTGGAAACTCGCACCAGGTAAGGGCAGCAAGGCCAGAAACATGGGGGCAGGCAAAGGAAGTTCCGCTTCCCCATCTGTAGTATTGGTAGTCTGGGGGGAGGTTTTCGTTGAGAAGATCCGTTGTAAAAATATCAACACCCGGGGCTGCTAATTCAACCCAGTCGCCATAGTTAGTAAAATCGGCCGGGTTATCATTTTGATCAGTGGCTGCGACTGCAATAACTTCATTGTAGGCAGCAGGATACCTCTTAGTATCGTTTCCTTGATTTCCAGCAGCAGCTACTAGTAAAACACCGGAATCATAGGCGTATTTAACAGCATCATATATTAGAGAGTAGTTGTATTCCACGCTCCATGACATGGAAATTATTTGTGCTCTTTGGTTTGTTGCATGCACAATTCCATCAGCTAGCCAGTCGAGATAACATATATCGTTTGTCCAGACTTTTTCAGCCATCACTTTGACCTGAGCCAATCCAGCAATGCCTATTCCATTGTTTATTTGAGCAGCAATGATACCAGTAACTTTTGTTCCATGGTTAATGTCATCCATAGGATCCGGGTCATTATTAGCCCAGTCATATCCCAACCCCACATAATTAGCAGCAAGGTCAGGATGGGTGTAGTCAATACCGGAATCAACAACTGCCACAAGAACGTCGTTACTGCCAACCGTTGCGTTCCAAGCCCAATCTGCTTCTATTTTCTGTGGTCCCCATTGCAAACTCCAGGAATGATCATTTGGAAGAGATTCAACCTGAACTCTTACTCTTAGGTTAGGTTCGATATATCTTGCACCAGCAGTTTTTGCTTTTTCTACAAAGGCTGGAATTGAACCAAAGGGTATCTCAGCAACAATCGCCAAGACTTCTTTTTTTGTCGAGATGGTATTGACGATCTTACCGCCATTCATAGTTATCAAATGGCTCAATGTTGTGTATATGTTGTTTCCTCCCTTGTTTAAGCCAATTACCAGCTCTGCTGAATCCTCATTTATATGGGCAAAATCATTCCACTCTCTTGCTGTCTCAAAGTTCCATTTTTGGTCGCCTGGGTTAGCAGGCCAACTTGTTTCAGCTGCCTCAACGGTAACTGCTAATACGATAGCAGTCAAAAGCAAGGCTAATATTCTTCCAATCTTTCTTTTCATTTTCTTTCCTCACGCGCGTGCAACGTTAACATGCCTATTAACAGCATCAGCACTATTCCATAGATCGTTTTCTTCAACAATTTCCTTTCTCCTAATACTAGAATAGTTTAATCAATAAATAACATTTGCGAAAAAACCTTCTATGGTTATCAAAGTATGCACCAAACCCATAACAGAATGCCTTCCATCCCTTCGCATGCACTTAGGTGCAAACGCAAAATAACGCAAAAAAGAAACGTCGCTGTATTTTGATAAAGAACTTGTTGAAAAGGCGCGTGAATTAGGTTTTAATCTCTCAAAAACAGTTGAAAACCACTTAAAACAACTAATCACTCAATTCTCACAGGTCAATATTCAGAACAACTGTAAGAATTGTAGTTTTGTTGGTAGCCCGGGAGTTACCGTTCCCAGACTGTAATTTATACCAAAAACCTCTTTTTCTGTCGAGCCTTCAGCCTCATGTAACCAAGCGAATTTATACCCTCAATAAGATGGAGTTATCTCCCGCAATCCCTAATTTTTTTCGGTTATCTCGCATGTTTATCATCAACTCATGTATTGGTTCTGTGCTAGATAAATGTTGATTGGGCTTTCTATTGCTGAGGGGCTGTTTGGTGCTTGAACCGTTTTCTTCTGGAGGCCATGATTGCAAGCAGTGTTGCAGTCATGAACAGTGGCACACGCGTGGATATTCTGGTATTAAGTCTGTGGGCTTTTAACCTCTTCTGGGGGTTTCTTTTTTCTGCGCACGATGAAAACTGTTGCGCCTACTACTATTATTATCACCAATGCTGCTAAGATGAGATAGATTGGTTCTATTGGAAGGCCAGAGGGTGCAGCCTGCCACATGTTTGTTTCTGTTGCCTTGGCAGTTCCTGTCATTGTGCCTGAAACTACGGATGCTTCCACCATAACTCCGGTCAGTTTGTCCCAGTAGTAGGTAAGCTGTGTTCCGTACTGTAAGAAACTTGCGTAAACCACTGTTCTGGTTGCTCCTGCATAGGAGCTTGTGGTCTCGCCAGCGATCGTCACGTTGCCATATCCGCTCATGTAAATAGAATCGCCTGTCGTGCAATTGGCTGGAATAACAAATCCTGAAAGCCCCTGGAATGCTCCGCCGCCAGCCGCAACATCAATAGTCATAGTTTGGCTGGGCTCGGTTCCATCAGACATGTGCATAGTCACACGTATGGTAGCATTGGTTCCCTCAACGCTTAGAAACTCTACTTTCAACCACTCTGGATATGGCGTTCCAGAGGGCCAACCCGAAATCGTGTAAGTGCATTTTATCCAGTCGCCAGCCTTAACGCCCACTTGCATTCCGGGAGGGGGTGCAACTGTGACGGTTACAAATTTGGTCATACGATTATTCTCTGTGGATGTTTCGCCAAGCACAGGACTGGCGTAGGCTGTTATGTTGTATGTTCCCTCTGCAGTAGGAGTCCAAGAGTACATAATTGTGTGAGAAGAGGTGGGGTCTAATGTGGAAATGGTTGTAGAGTTAACGATGGTGTTGTTTATGAAAAGGGAAAAAGCCACGTTCTGCTCGGTGTTGCCTCCATTGTTTGTAACGACTGCTTCAATCAATGTTGAATTGCCAAGCTGTAAACGTGTTGGGGTTCTCAAGGTCGTTTCAAGTTCGTGCAAGCCGGGGCCCGAAGGCCACGGGTTCATGAGCGGATAGTTGTCTCGATTTTTTTCGTTGATAACGTACGGCGTGTCACCTATTCCATCACTTCCTGTTTCATTCTGATAAGAACCACCGTACATGTCAGTGCCGTTGTAGTCACTCCAGTAGTTTCCGCCAGAAGGGTAACCATTATCCCAAACATTCACAAATAGGCCCACGTCCACTTGTGCTGTGTTGTTGAGGACGTTATTATGGAAAATATGGTTATTATAAGAATACCATAGATCGATGCCATCATCATAGCTGTTTGTTATGTTGTTTCCAGAAACAGTGTTGTTAGAAGAAGAACTGAAAGAGATGCCATCATAGTTGCCTGTTATGCTGTTTCCAGAGACAGTGTTGCCCGAAGAAGAATGGAGATTAATACCATCCCCGTTGTTTGTTATGTTGTTTCCCGAGACAGTGTTGTTAGAAGAATCTTCGAGATAGACGCCATCATTGTTGTTTGTTATGGTGTTTCCATAAATCACATTATTTGAGGAAAACAGACTGATTCCTCCAAAACTCCAAGGGTCTGAACGGGTTATCGTCAAGTTTTTGACGGTAACACCGTTTGCCGTTACTGTTATTGTCCGCGCCTGCTCTCCACGAGCAATAATTGTTGTATTGGGATATTCTCCGACGAGCGTGACAGCCTTGTTTATGACGACGTTTTCATAGTATGTTCCTGCTCTTACGTAGATTGTGTCTCCAGAGATTGCAGCGTCTATAGCCTCTTGAATTGTTGGATAATCATCTGGAACTGTGATTGTTTCCGGTTCTGTCCGAACAATTGTGAATGCGGTCATTTGATTGTTTTTTATGGACGTTTCTCCGGCTACTGGCAAAGCATAAGCGGTTACGTTGTACGCCCCATCAACTGTGGGTGTCCAAAGATAGCTAAGTGTGTATGAGATGCCTGCTTGAAGAAATGAGATGGTCGTCGAGTTTATCGTGGTGCCGTTGATGAGTAGAGACAATTCTACGTTTGGTTCGCCACTTGATCCCTGGTTCGTAAGGGTTGCGTTCAATAGTGAAGTGCTACCAGGCTTGAGCCCAGCTGGAGCTGTTATTGACACAACAAGTTCATGTTCCAGCAGTGTCCATGGCGTCATTAGCGGACAGCGGTCGCGATTGTTTTCATCAATAATGTATGGTGTATCACCTATGCCGTCACTTCCTGTTTCATCTTGATGTGGACCACTGTAGAGATCTGTCCCGTTGTAATTGCTCCAGTAATTTCCGCCTAAAGGATAGCCTTCATCCCAAGTATTCACTGACCAGCCTGTTTCTACTTGCTCTTGATTGTTCAAGAAGTTGTTATGGAAGACTATGTTATTGGACGCCTCAAAGTTGATGCCCATCCTATTGTTTTCTAACGTGTTGCCACAGACTTCGTTATCTGAGCCTCCTCTTACGTATATCGCTCCAAAGCTACGTTCGCATTCTGTTATGGTGTTTCCGAAGATGACGTTGTGCCCGCTATCCACCCATATGCCATCAGTATTATTCGTTAGGATGTTGTTTATGATGTTGTTGTTAGGTCCGTACAGGGATATCGACGGGCCAGAAATCCGATTGTTCATAATTGTGTTTTGCTCGATAGTGTTATTGCACGAATCTAAAACGTAAACAAGACTATCACCATGATTTTCAGTCATGTTATTGGCGGATATACTGTTGTTTGATGAAGAAATGAGAGAGATGGCCTGCCCGTTGTCTGTTATGTTGTTGCCTGAAATACTATTGCAGAAAGAGAAATCGAGCTTGATGCCACCCTCGTTCTTTGTTATGTTGTTCCCCGAGATTCTTGTGTTGTTTGTTTGCCACAGTTGTATACCACCGTCGGTGTTGGACAGGTTGAGGTTTTCTAGGGTAATGTTGTTGCATCCTACCAGTACTACCTGTCCCGCGTCCTCAACCCTCAAACCCGAAACTCCCTCAAGATAGACAAGTGGTTTGCCGTTCACCAAATTGTTCAGAACCAAACTTCCATAGGAACCATAGATAACTAAACCATCATCCAAGAAGTTGTTTCCCGAAATGCTGTTGTGTGAAGAATAATCGAGATCGATGCCCCAATTGTTTGCTGTTATGTTGTTTCCTGAAATACTGTTGTTTGAAGACAAATAGAGGTAGATGCCAAGCCCACTGTTTGTTATGTTGTTTCCAGAGACGATGCTATGGTTTGAACTTTTGACATAGATGCCGTAGTTGAATGTTTCTACTTCTATGTTCTTGATGGTTACACTGCTTCTTCCAGTCAGGTTTATGCCTATGGAACCCCAAGCATCTGTGCCTTGAACCGTGTAGCCTGCTCCGTCTACCACAATGTTGTCTCTCTCTATGACGATTGCACTAGTGCCTTCTCGAGCTTCTCCAACAATGTTGTCTGTTAACGTGTAAGTAACATTGTCAACGGTTGAAATAGGTGCCGTCGAAGGCTCTATGCTTCCATCTGCTCTAATGTAAATGGTTCCACTTGCCTTAACTGGTTGAATGTTAAATGCCAAAGCAAATATGCCAATTAACAGCAATGTCAACATTATTCCAGAAACAGTTTTCCTCAACAATTCTCTCCCTTTCCTTATACTCTAAATAATCTCTTCCAAAAATAAAACTTACGGACAAAACTTCTATTGCCATTGTGCAGTTTTGTGTGTGCGTGCACGCTTCTCGGCACAGTGTAATGGTTTCTCTGTTTCTTTAAGAACTATGTGTTTTCTCTTAAAAATTCGTCATTCCAACGTTTACATATTATTCACATGAGCCTTGGCAGATTTAAGCTGTCAGGCGGTCGTTTCGGAATAGGCTGCCACACAGAAACATACTTCTCTTTCACATCATTTGACTCCACTCAAACCTTTGCCCTATTGCGATCATCCCTAATGTAAGAAGCACCCGCCGAATCTGGCTATAAAAGCTTGTTCGCCTATACCTGAAGCCTTCTTCAATTTTTCCAGCTTCTAAATCCCAAGCAAACTTACTTAACTCACTGCGAGTACACGCGCCTCTTTCTTTAAGCCAGTCAAGGAACAGCCTACACGCCCTCTGCTGTTTACGGCGGGTGTTGTTAAGCTTGAACCCGTATCAAAAAGAAGAAAAAACTAAGAGTCACAGAGAAGGGCAGAGAGTTCCTGCAGCATTACCGGGCTCTCACGCAAATATTCCCAAGAACCTAAAAGACTTGCGATACACCTGAACCAGCCTCAACCTCATCCTCTTCAGTCTTGCCCCAGATCTCCACGCCAAACTCGGTGAAAGCCCACTTCTTCCCGCGCTTCTCAATTATCCTCCGACCGAAAACTTTCTCAACATTTCGGTTCACCCGCTTAACAACACGAAGAATCCTGTGTTTCTCAAGGTCAAACTGCGGCAATCTCCTCACGATCTCCTTCGCCAAAACCCCAGCGTCGCCAGCCTCATAAACCAAGCCCACGATAGCCAAGTCCAATTCACTCTCACAGCAGACCTTCTCAACCAAGGACCTGTCAAAACGGAAATAGCCTTCAAGGCCTGTTAGGATGACGCGCTGCATATACTCAATGCGCTCCATCCGACCCTCTAACCGATGCAAAACCTGCAGTTCATACTTGTGTTTACCCACTTTATCGGCCTGAGAACGCCTCTTAGGAACACTCTGCTCAGACGCTTCCATACCCAACCATCCCATGCAGCAAAAACCCGACGTTAACACGTGCAAAAACTGCATCCAAACAGCCTAGGTCCCCACACAGTGAAATAGCAAGTCTTGCGAAATGCCAAGAAAACAAGCCCTTTAGCCTAACAAACCCAGAAAAAGAGCCCTGTAGCGCCATGGAAAAAACACTGTGGGAACAATACCCAACAGACAAGAACGGGACCTTCGCATGTTCGCAGTAAATCTTACGCCACATAGCCTTTCATGCTCCTCTGGCCTTCAGGAATACTACGAGCATCCTGGGCCCCTTCAGGATTCAGCAGCTTACCGAGAGCCCCAGCGAGCTCGTCGAACTTCTGCGTGAAAACCTCAAAGTTCCGTTCCATCTTCTTCACACGCTCAGGCATCTGAAGGTACTCGATAACCGCGTCCTTCTGCAGGTGCTCAAGCTCGCCAACCGTCCAGCTATGATCAATCTTCCGCTTCGGCGTCCTAACCGTGAAATACCTGCCGAACAACGTGGCCACTGGATCCTCAACCGCCAGCTCGCCACTAACAATCTTGCCTTCTCCCAAAACGCAGCCGTACTTGCTCATCAACGCAGCTCTAACCCTGTTCGCAACGTTCATGGCCAAATTCGTAACTTCAATCGGATTGCGGCCACGGATAACCTCAACATGCACAATCCAGCTCCGCGTAGTACGCCTAACCTTCACGCCCAACTCCGACCCCAACAAAGCCGTCCAATTCACCATCTCCACACGCCTAAAACCCTCAGGCGCAACACCGTCAACGACAACATCATAAGCAACTTGGCACTTGTCAAACCGATACAACTCACCAGGAAAAACCACACCCTCACATGACCTGAGCAAGCTTTTACTTTCACTGGTCAACTCATAGAAGACAACGTTGCTCCGCACCTGACGACGGATGAGCTTGGCCTTTTCAAGCTTCTTCACGTAGTACCAAGTGTGCTGACGACTTAACCCTACGATGCGGCCTGCCTTCGTAGGATAGTCGCCTGCTTCAATACGCCTCAGCAACGGAAGAACCCAAGCGCGAACAGTGCTAAAGTCAAATTTTACTTTGTACTTTGAACTGCAAAAGTTTTTACTTCGGGAAGGCCCAGCCAAAAACAAGTCAAACCTTCTCCCCTGAGACCAGATCGAATATTCGCTTTTTCATCATCGCCTTTTCCATCAGGTTCAAATCATCCTCCAATCCGATTCTTTCGATGGCCTCATTGAAAATCCGACAAACTACTTCGGTTGTCTCCAAAATCAGGATTTTTTCTTTATTTCTAAGCTTCACTCCCTTCTGCACGTAACACATTTCCAATTCAGCTAGAATAGTATCGACCAGATGTCTTCCAGGACTCACATTTTGTCTCAAGATTCAGCCTTCTTCATAATAGCGGTCTCCGTGCGGTGGGATTTTCCATCTTTCCCGTATTTCACAGTCAACAGCACAACCTAACATGCGGTTTTTGCATGTCAAAAGGCAATAGTTTAACGCTTGCATCTTTGTTCTTATGTTGCGAACATTTTGAACAATGCCTTCTCTTTGCTTCATGTTTCGCACCTCACATTCCCGCAATGATACAAGGTGCTGCACTTGCCACTGGGCCTAGGCGAAAAACGCGGAGGATTGTTGCCGCAGTACCGCACGGTACAGACCCACCTAACCCGCAGCTTCTCCCCAGTCATTTCTTTTTGCCTCCCAAAAACTGTACACGGGCCCCAGCACCGCAGCAAGAACGTTCACATGTGATGGGGCCCTTGGCAGCTTCACAACATGGTTAAGCCTCGCACCTTGAAGCGTCAAGTCCTCTTCACACCACCGGCATACTCGCAGTAAACGGTCTTCAGAGCGCAGCGAAATGTAAAAGTCTGCCTCATTATGCGATATCGGACCACATAAACTACACCTACACATGTCAACCTGAACCTCCGAAGAGTGAAAGTTGTTTCAGAGCGAGCGCGCACGCACGCTTGAAAACAGAAAAAGAGGGGATTGTGCGGGAGACATCTCCAGAATGGTAGATTTTATTTGAAAATGTCCTAAAAGCTGATAAACATCCCTCCTCTTACTTGCGAATCATCAGAGAGGGGGAAACCAACGTAGGCTGTGGAGTCTTCGCCGCAATCAACTACGAAAACCAACCCATATTCTCATACATATACTGGGGACTCCGAGCTCAAAACCATCGAGGCCACCAATCACACGGCTTCCTCACATTTCACGAAGGGAAGTTCCACATCCACCGAAGCCTAGACCTCGTTCCCAAAATAAAGTCAAGCGCCATCCAAGAATGGTTCGGACGACTCCCAGGAAACCTAGGCATCGGAAATGTCAGATACACAACATCCGGAAAAACAGACGAAAAATCCTTAATAAAGGGCACACAACCCGTAACCGCCTCCAAAAACGGGCTGAAAATCGCCATCTCCTTCAACGGCAACGTCGTCAACGTATTCCAACTCTCAAAAGAAATCAAAACAAAATTCCCAGACTTCTCATACGAATGCGACGCCGAACTCGTCTGCCACAAGCTCATGATTGAAATGCTAAAGGGCAAGGGCATCGCCTCCGCCGTCAAGGCATGCATGCAAGAAATAGACGGAGCCTTCTCCGTAGCATGCGTCACACAGGACGGCCAATTCTTCGCCTTCAAAGACCCCCACGGAATAAGGCCATTATGCGCCGGCCACAGCAGGGACGGGTCAACCTACGCTTTCTCGTCAGAAACCGTAAGCTTGGACATAAACGGCTTCGAAAGAGACTTTGAACTCGAACCAGGCGAACTCGTAAAGGTCTCGCCAAGCGGATTCATGAGACAAAAACTCGTCGAAGGCGAAAGAAAAGCTTTCTGCGCGTTCGAATTCGCCTACTTCGCAAGACCAGACTCTATATTCGATGACAAATACGTTTACGAGATACGCGAAGAATTCGGCAGAAACCTCGTAAGAGAAAACCCCGAAATCGTCAAGAACGCTGACATAATCCTCTCAGTGCCTGAGACAGGCGACGACCCCGCCATGGGCGTCCACGAACAATCTGGACTGAGATGGGAAAGAGCCTCACGAAGACACAGATATGTCACCGAAAGAGCCTTCATCCTTCTCAACAAGGAACGACAGTCAACCATAGACAGAAAAATCAACATCCTCGCGCCAAAAATCAGAGAAAAACGAGTAATACTCACCGAAGACAGCATAGTCCGAGGAGACACCACCAGAGTTACAGTAGAAAAACTCCGCAGAATGGGCGCCAAAAAAGTCTACATGTTCGTAACATTCCCACGCATAATCGGCCCATGCCTATACGGCATAGACATGGCAACATACGGCCAACTCATAGGCTCACAACACACTCCAGAAGAAATAGCCAAAATCATAGGCGCCAGCGCCGTATGCTACCAATCAATAGAAGGACTAGTCAAGGCAACAGGCTTTACACGAAACCAGCTCTGCACCGCATGCATAACAGGCGAATACCCCACGCCGCAGGCTCAGAAAATCGCCGACAAAATGAAGAAGAAATTCCTAGAAGGCTACGAAGAAACAGGCAGAATCTACGAAATAGAAGAAGCCGCCGAGACATCATAGCGCAAGGGCAAACTAATCATTCAAGTTCATCAAAGTCTGACGGGTCAATTATGGAGAAAGTTGGCATACTCGTAGTATCCTACGGCTCAAGAGAAGTAGCCATGGTCGACGCCTTCACAAGAAGCACAGAATACAACACTGAACTCTACGTCGCCGACAAACAACTCAACCCCTTCAACCTCAGAAACTCCACAAAACACGTCGTCATCCCAGACCTGAACATCAACGAAATCTCAAAACTCGCAGAAGCAAACAAAGACCGCATAGACTTCGGCATAGTCGGCCCGGAAAAGCCTATCATCGAAGGCATCCGCGACCTCATCGAAAAGAAAACGGGCATACCGATGATATGCCCAACCAAAGAATACGCCATCGAGGAAAGCAAAGTCCAGCAACGACTGCTGTTCCAGAAGATAGTGCCGAGTGTAAATCCACGCTTCAAAATCTACGATCCAAAAGACTACAAGAACACGTCAGAAGTAAAGAAAGCGGTTTACGACTGGCTTGACACACTTAACAATCACGCAGTCGTAAAACCAGACAAACCAGCGGCGGGAAAAGGCGTCGGCGTCTGGGGAGACCACTTCTCGAATCGCGAGCAGCTTTTCGAGCATTTTCTCTCAAACTACCAGTACGGTTCTGTCATTATAGAAGAAAAAATAGAAGGCGAAGAATCAAGCTTCCAAGCCTTCTGCGACGGAAAGCACCTGGTGCCGCTACCAGACACGAGAGACTACAAACGAGCCTTCGACGGCGACAAGGGCCCGAACACTGGCGGGATGGGCTCATACAAAAGCACAGGCTACGTTCTTCCCTTCTTGACCAGAGATGAAAGGGCGAGAGAAGAGGAAATAGTCACTAGGATTTTTGAGAAATGGAAAATCACAGCGGAAGACAAGACTGCCTTGCGAGGAGTTCCGCTTTACGTGGCTTTCATGCACACTGGCAAAGGGTCGAAGATTCTTGAGAACAACAGTCGACCAGGAGACCCTGAAATCATCAACGTTCTGCCAATCATGAAAGACGATCTCGTTGACGTTTGCTACAGAATCTTGGAAGGCAACCTGACACGCATCGCATTGGAAGAGGCTGCAGCAGTCGTAACCTACGAGGCTCCGCCGAATTATGGGGGATATGCCGATGCTTTTCCAAGATTGGTGAATCCTGAGGAAGTAGACAAGCCAGTTGACCTGAAAAAAGCGTATGCACTAAGCAAGAAGTACGGTGACAAAATCCGAGTCTATCCAGGCTCCATGGAGCTTCGTGGAAATGAAAACTTTGCCCTCAAGTCCAGAGCTGTGTGTGTCGTAGGCGTTGGGGAAGACATTCAGGCGGCCAGACAAATCTCTCTTGAAGGAGTGGCAGCAATCAAGGGAGGAGCGCTTTGGCATAGAACAGACGTAGCCTCGGAACAGCACATAGAAAGTAGCATAAAACATATGGATGCGCTGAGGCGTGAAAAGTGAGAAAGGTTTTCATCTCGGACTGTGAGGGCCCTATTTCAAAAAACGACAACGCCTTCGAAATAACGTCAACCTTCGTGCCAAACGGCGACAAACTGTTCACGGTCATAAGCCGATACGATGATGTGCTCGCCGACGTTGTAAAGAGACCGCACTACAAGGCAGGCGACACTCTAAAATTGATCCTGCCTTTCCTGAAGGCCTATGGC
>Ga0315280_10004139_pt1 | contig 21666 bp, 15 predicted proteins | sample YL17G06_40_MG_FD_203697 | JGI IMG/M metagenome (GOLD analysis project Ga0315280, IMG submission 203697) | Sediment microbial communities from Yellowstone Lake, YNP, Wyoming, USA - YL17G06_40 | ecosystem: Environmental > Aquatic > Freshwater > Lake > Sediment | place: USA: Wyoming | collected...
TTCAGAAAAGTGGGAACATTTTGGGAACATTTGGTTTTTTGAATATATTTGGAATCAGGCTAACTAGTTGATTTTAAAGGGCGCGAGGGTGGCGGAACTGGCAGACGCGCTGGACTTAGGATCCAGTGCCTCGCGGCATAAGGGTTCAACTCCCTTCCCTCGCACCAGAAATCAAGCGCGGGCCGAGGGCTAAAGCCGCGGGCACGGCAATTGAACGCAACCAAAGTCGCTCGCACAAATAGATTTAATTTAATATAAGAGGTGCTGGAAATGAAGGTTGAGGTAGAGGACATAAGCGCGATCGAGAAAAAGGTCAAAGTCGAGATTCCCGCGGAGCAGGTTAAAGACGAATTTGAGTTGGCCTTTAACGAAGTCCAGAAGCAGGCAAAGATAAAAGGGTTCAGGCCCGGAAAAGCTCCCCGCAAAATGATCGAGCTTCATTTCAGCGACTACATCCGGGAAAAAGTCCTCAAGAAACTGCTGGAAGAAACGCTCGGCCCCGCGCTGGACCGAAAGCAGCTCAAGCCCGTGATCCAGCCTTCGGTTGAACTCGGCGAGCTCAAACAAGACGCGGCGTTCACCTACACGCTCGATGTTGAGCTAAAGCCCCAGGTTGACTTGAAGCAATACAAAAGCCTTGAGCTCGAGCAAGATGTTTATGAGGTGACCGAGAAAAATATCGATCACGCAGTCGAAGATATGCGCGAGCGAAACGCGATTTTCACTGAGCCCAAAGAGCAAAGGCCGGCCAAAAACGGCGACCTCTTGGTCGTCGACCTGAAAGCCGAAATAAACCGCGAGCCGGTCCCCAACGCAGGAGGCGACAATATCCAGTATGCCCTGGGCCAGGAGGTTTACATTCCCGGCTTTGCCAAAGAGCTTGCCGGGGTCGGAGTGGGCGAAAAGAGAACCTTCAAGGTCAAATATCCCGCGGATGCCCCGCGCAAAGAGCTTGCGGACAAAGAGGTTCAGTACACGGTTGAAGTGAAGAGCTTGAAGGAAAAAATTCTGCCTGAGCTTAACGACGAGTTCGCAAAGGAATTCGGAGGCCATGAAAATTTGGCCGATTTGAGGAAAAAAGTCGGCGAGGACCTGAAAGCCTATTTGAAACGGGCGAGCAGGATCAAGCTCGAGCGCAGCCTCATTGATAAGCTGGTTGAGCTTAACCTGCTTGAGATCCCCAAAGGTCTGGTCAAGAGGCACGCGGAAGAGCTTGCCCGAACCGCTTTGATCAGGATGGGCGTCAAAGACCCGAGCAGCGATGACATCGTGAAATTATCGGAGCAGTTTACGGCCCGTGCGGAAAAGGAAGTCAAGGGAGGATTCATCCTGGAGGCGGTTGTGGAAAAGGAAGGGATCAAGCTGGAGCCTGCGGATGAGGACGCCAGGCTCAAGGAGATGGCTGAGACTTATCAGATCGATCCCGGAAAACTCAAAGACCAGTTCGGCGCCGACGCACTCAAGCGTTTGCAGGCGCAGTGGCTGGAAGATAAAGCGCTTGATTTTTTGCTGTCCCAATCTAAAATAAAAGAAAAGAGGGTCAGCGCGGAAGAATCGCATTCCCATCTGGAGGCTGAAGAGGACAAAGAATGAGTTTAATACCGATTGTCATCGAGCAAACGCCGCGGGGAGAGCGTGCTTACGACATATATTCCCGTCTGCTGAAAGACCGGATCGTGTTCGTCGGCAGCCCGATCAATGACGAGATCTCCAATCTGGTGATTGCCCAGCTTTTGTTCCTGGAGAGCGAGGAGCCGACCAAAGACATAAATATTTACATCAATTCTCCGGGCGGAATGGTGAACGCCGGCCTTGCCATCTACGACACCATGCAGTATGTCAAGCCCGACCTTTCCACCGTGTGCATCGGCCAGGCCGCCTCCATGTCCGCGCTCTTGCTCGCCGCGGGGACCAAAGGCAAGCGCTTCGCGCTCCCCAATTCCCGGATCATGATCCATCAGCCTATGGGGTCGTTTGAGGGACAGGCGACCGATATTGAGATTCACGCCAGGGAGATTTTGAGCTTGAAGCAAAAGCTCAACGACATCCTGCATCAGCATACCGGCCAGCCGGTTGCCAAGATCGCCCAGGACACGGAACGGGATTTTTTTATGAGCGGAGAAGAGGCTAAGCAATACGGTATCATCGACGATGTGATCGTGGAGAGAGTTTAAAGAGTAAACAATGGAGAAGCAAAAATGGTGAAGAGGAGCGAGGACAGCAGCAGTACTCTTCGCTGTTCCTTCTGCGGAAAGAGCCAGAGAGAGGTCCGCAAACTGATCGCAGGCCCCACGGTTTATATTTGCGACGAGTGCATAGAGCTGTGCAACGAAATAATCGCGGACGAGACCGACCGCGAGCGGGAGTACTACCAGAACCGGGCCAAGATTCCTGCGCCCAAGGAAATCAAGGATTTCCTGGACCAGTATGTCATCGGCCAGGAGCACGCCAAAAAGATTTTGTCGGTAGCGGTGCACAACCACTACAAGCGGATTTACTCGCAGTCCGCAAGCGGAGATGTCGAGCTGCAAAAGAGCAACATCCTCTTGATCGGTCCCACCGGCACCGGCAAGACCCTGCTCGCGCAGACCCTGGCCAAATTCCTGGATGTGCCTTTTACCATCGCCGACGCAACCGCGCTGACCGAGGCCGGCTATGTCGGAGAGGATGTCGAGAACATCATCCTGAACCTGGTCCGCAACGCCGACGAAAATGTCGAGCGCGCGGAGAGAGGCATCGTCTATATCGACGAGGTTGACAAGCTCAGCCGCAAAAGCGAAAACCCGAGCATCACCAGAGATGTGGGCGGCGAGGGCGTGCAGCAGGCGCTTTTGAAAATTCTGGAGGGAACGGTTGCCAATGTTCCGCCCAAGGGGGGCCGCAAGCATCCCCAGCAGGAGTTTTTGCAGGTCAACACCACCAACATCCTGTTCGTCTGCGGCGGAGCGTTCGTGGGGCTGGAAAAATTGATTGAGCAGAGAATCGCGGGCAGCGCCATCGGGTTTGGAGCCGAGATCAGGTCCAGGGCCGAGCAGAACACCGGAGAAATTCTCGCGCACATCCAGCCCGAAGACCTGATCAAGTACGGCATGATCCCCGAGTTCGTGGGCCGGGTGCCGGTGGTGGCGACGCTTCATGACCTTGACGAGATCGCGCTGGTGGAGATTTTACGCCAGCCTAAGAACGCTTTGATCAAGCAGTACCAGAAACTGTTTGACTTTGAGAATGTCAAGCTGAAATTCACGGACAGCGCGCTCGGGTCCATTGCCCGGGAAGCCATCTGCCGCAAGATGGGCGCTCGGGGCCTGCGCGCAATCCTGGAAGAGGTTATGCTCGAGGTGATGTATGAAATCCCCAGCCGCAAAAATGTGCGTGGCTGCGTGATCAACGAAGAAGTCATAGTCAAGAGGGAAAAGCCGATCCTCGAACTCGAAAAAGAGGTTGAGGTTGCTTCCTGAAGAGAGGTGCTTGAGCAATGGCATATAAATACGACGAAGAGAAAAATAACAACCGGACCGAAAAGAAGACCGTCCCGCTCCTTCCCTTGCGGGATATAGTGATATTCCCTTATATGGTCGTGCCCCTTTTCGTGGGCCGGGAGAAGAGCATCAATGCCCTGGAAGAGGCGATGAACGCGGACAAGGGCATCCTGCTCGTGGCCCAGAGAAGCGCAAAAACCAACGATCCCTCTCCCGAGGATGTTTATGAGATCGGGACCCTGAGCACCATCATCCAGCTGCTCCGCCTTCCCGACGGCACGGTCAAGGTCCTGGTGGAGGGCAAAAAGCGCGCACGCGTGCGCCGATTCCTGCCCCGCATAGATTTCTTCCTGGTTGAAGTCGAAGAGATAAAAGAAGTGATGGATGAGAATGTCGAGACTGAGGCCCTGATCCGGTCCATCAACGCCACCTTTGAAACTTATGTGAAGCTGAACAAGCGGATTCCTCCCGATATGCTGGTGAGCGTGTCCAGCATCGATGATCCCAGCCGGCTGGCCGACACCATCGTCGCGCACCTGAATCTCAAGCTGGAGGATAAGCAGGAGATTCTGGAGATCGAAAATCCGACCAAGCGGCTGGAAAAACTGTATGAGCTGATGGAGGCGGAAATCGAAATCCTGCAGGTGGAGAAAAAAATCCGCTCCCGGGTGAAAAAGCAGATGGAGCGCACCCAGAAGGAATACTACCTGAACGAGCAGATGCGCGCGATCCAGCGCGAGCTGGGCGAGAAGAGCGACCTGCGCGAGGAGTACCAGGAGTTTGAGGAAAAGCTGAAAAAGAAGAAGCTGGGCGCGGAGGCTCTGGAAAAGGTTCAGCGGGAGCTCAAGAAGTTCAAACTGATGGGCCCGATGAGCGCGGAAGCCACGGTTGTGCGCAACTACATCGACTGGATTCTGTCCCTGCCCTGGGACGAGCACACGGAAGACAAGATTGACATCACCGAGTCCGAGAAAATTCTGGATGAAGACCACTTCGGCCTGGAAAAAGTCAAGCAGCGGATTGTCGAGTATCTGGCGGTGCAAAAGCTGGCCGGGAAACTGCGCGGGCCAATTCTTTGCCTGGTCGGAGCCCCGGGCGTGGGCAAAACCTCGCTGGGAAAATCCGTGGCCCGGTCAATGGGACGCAAATTCGTCCGGATCAGTCTGGGCGGAGTCCGGGACGAGGCTGAAATCCGGGGACACCGCAGGACTTATATCGCCGCGCTCCCGGGCAAGATCATCCAGGGTATGCGCCGAGCGGGCGTGAACAACCCGGTGTTTATGCTGGACGAGATCGACAAGATGGGCTCCGACTTCCGGGGGGACCCCAGCGCGGCCTTGATGGAGGTCTTGGACCCGGAGCAGAACTTTATGTTCCAGGACCACTACCTTGATCTGGACTATGACCTTTCCAAGGTTATGTTCATCGCGACCGCAAACCAGCTTCCCACCATCCCGCCCGCGCTTCAGGATCGGATGGAAATCATCCGGCTTGAAGGCTACACCGAGGTGGACAAGCTGATGATCGCTAAGGGATGGCTGATCAAAAAGCAGCAAAAGGAGCACAGCCTGGAAAATGTCAGTCTGGAGTTCTCGGACAACGCGCTCCTGACCATCATCCGCCGCTACACGCGCGAGGCGGGCGTGCGCTCGCTGGAGCGTGAGATCGCCAGCATAATGCGCAAGGTGGCCAAGGAGGTGGCCAAGGACGGCATCAAGGCGTTCAAGATAAACTCCCAAGCCATCTACAAGTACCTGGGCGTGCCCAAGTTCAGGTTCGGAAAGGCCGAAGAGAAAGACATTATTGGAGTCGCGACCGGACTCGCCTGGACCGAGATGGGAGGTGAGCTGCTCCAGATCGAAGTCGCAATTGTGCCGGGAAAAGGCAAGCTCCTTATCACCGGCAACCTGGGAGAGGTGATGCAGGAAAGCGCGCAGGCGGCGATGAGCTACATCAGGAGCCGCGCGAATGAGATGGGGCTGGATCAGGAGTTCTATCAGAAGCACGACATCCATATCCATGTGCCGGAGGGAGCTATCCCCAAGGACGGCCCCAGCGCGGGCATTGCTCTGGCGGCTGCCATCGCCAGCGCGTTCTCGCAGGCGCCTGTGAAGCATAATGTCGCGATGACCGGGGAGATAACTCTGCGCGGGAGAGTGCTTCCCATCGGCGGTCTCCAGGAAAAGCTTCTCGCGGCTCACCGGGGAGAAATCAAGACGGTTCTCATTCCCAAGGAGAATGAGAAAGACCTTGCGGAGGTGAACAAGAAAGTCCTGACCGGCCTGGAGGTCATCCTGGTCGAGCATATGGACCAGGTGCTTTGCCATTCGCTGACCAGGGAAATCTTTTGCAAGATAAAGCCGGAGGCCGCGGCGGAGAAGAAAGAGGAAAAGCCGGAGCCGGTTGAAAAGCGGGAAGCAGAGGAAGAAGAGACTGACACCGTGCGCCATCCGGTGCAGTGATCTAAATCTCAAATTGCAGATTCCAAGCCCGGCCGGAAAATTCCGGCCGGTTTTTTGTTTTTGCCGGCAAAGGCCATTTGGTTGATTCCAGATGCACTCAAAAGCCCGGACCTTCCTAATCCAGCACTCCTAAGCATTTTAATTCAACCGCGCGTGTGATATAGTTTGATATGCAAAGTGCGCAGCAGAAGGAAGCCGATGGAGAAGGACTCACCCGTGACGGCAAACCCTATTCAGGTTAAATGAAGAAAAAAATCACAGAACTATGGCCGGTCTGGTGGTTGACCGTGGTCTGGTTTATAGCGCTCCTTCCCATGCTCTTCTTCCGGCGATTCATTCATAACGACCTTTTGATGCATATGTATCCGCAGCAGCTTTTCGTGAACGATGTATTCCATTCGGGCGAGCTGCCGCTCTGGAATCCTTTTCAGAGCTGCGGGGTTCCCTTATTCTCCGACCCCCAGAGTCATATCTGGTATCCACTCAATCAGCTTATCATCTGGACGGTCGGATACTCGATCTGGTCCCTTCAATACGAGTTTGTTGTCCATTACCTTATAGCCGGGATAGCCGCATATGTCCTGGCGCGTAGATTCAAACTTTCCAAAGCCGCCTCCTGCCTCGCGGCCGTCAGTTATATGCTGAGCGGCTTTTTTATCGGCCACGGGGAGCATTTTAACCTCATTGTTTCCTTTGCCTGGTTCCCGCTGGCTCTGGCCGGCATCGTGGGATGGCTGGATGATAAAAAAGGGCGCAATCTTTGGCTGATCGGCATCGCCCTTATTCTTATGCTGACCGGCGGAAATCCGGCAACCAACATAATAGCGTTTTTATTTATGGGGCTGTTCCTTGTCATTCGCGGCGCTGAGCTGGTTATTTCCCAAGGGGTCAAACACGCGCTCATCAATCTCGTCCCTATATTGGCGGCCTGCGCAGTGGCGGTATTGCTCTCAGGCGCATATCTCTGGCCTCTATTTCCCGACCTCGCGGGCTATACCGATCGCGGGAGCGGCCTTTCATACCAGAGATCCCTTGAGAGCAATTCCCTTCCGGTCTGGTCCCTGGTGACGCTGGCTGTCCCCACCGTTCCTTTTAAAAATTTTGCAACTCAATTTGATCCCGAGCTTTCAATCACCATGCTCAATAACTATTTCGGCATCATATCCTTATCGCTTGCGCTATTTGCCATACACAGCCGGCGGGATCGGAAGGTTTTCGTGCTCGCGGCATTGGGCCTTGCCGGGCTGATCGCGGCTCTGGGCGGCCGGACATTTTTGAGAGGCCTGCTCTACGAGTTCCTGCCCTTTTTCAAAATGTTTCGGCATCCCGCTCTGTTCCGGGGAATTTTCATTCTTTTTTTCAGCCTGCTTGCCGGGTTCGGCCTGGACCAACTTTTAAAAAACGACACGACCGCCGTCCAGTCTTTCCGCCGGATGATACTGGCCGCGATCTACGCTTTTGGTCTTTGCCTGGGCTTTGCCATCGTGGCCACGATCGCGGTTTACAGGGTGGACTTGGAATCCGCGATCCTGTTGAGAGACCTTTTTCTGCAAAGCCTGCCCATACAGATTGCGCTTTTAGCGGCTTTTTGTTTCTGGCTTAAGAGCCAGAGGAAATCCTGGGCCGGGGGAGTCTTGCTTCTTGTCAGCCTGGACCTCTCTTTTATGGCTAATGCCAATATAGCTACGGTTGGATCTCCTCTTTCCGGTGATAAGCGCAAAGAAGTAATAGGACACGTTCAAACCAGAGCGAGGAAAATCGAGGATTACGACTGGTTCGGCCGTCTTGACACCTGGGGATTACTCTTAAACACGGGGATGATCTACAAGCAATTTGAAACCGGAGCTTACAACCCTTTCGGTCCCCGGGACTATGCAAAAGTGATGGACACCGGATTTCATCAAGTTGTGGCCGGATTTCCACGCTACTTGCTCGTAAACAAGGTTTCAGTTCGGCAAAGCCTTGACCCCTCGCTCCCAACTTTTATCCAGGCCGCGAAAAACAATTCAATGCCTGTTATTGTGAATGAACTGCCGCCGCCTGGAATTCGCGTGGTTACCGATGCCCAATACTCCCTGAAAGATCTCTCCAGACGATGGATCACTGTGCTCGACTACTCAATAAATAGGGTTGAGGTCGAGTTTTACAGTCCAGCGGCCGCTCTGTTAGGCACGACCGAGGGATACCATAAGAGCTGGCAGGCCACGCTTGACAATAAAAAGGTTCCGACCGTCAAGGTCAATTTCGCTTTTCGCGGGGTTTATGTGCCAGGCCCCGGGCTTCATACCTTGGTATGGGAGTTCAGGCCGAGGAGCTTTTACCAGGGCCTCTGGCTCTCTGGCTTTGGCGCGCTGGCGCTTTTTTTGTGGATTATTTTCTCCGCGGCCAGGCCCAGAAAAAAGCCGGAGTAGTTGTTTCAGCCTGGAGTCAGAAAAAATGCCGATAAACACTATTGAGCAGGTTGACCGGATAGTTTGTTTTATTTAAAATCTGCCATAATCCCTGAGAGGTAAAAAGATGAGGCTTTCAAGGTTTTATTTGCCGACTTTGCGGGAGATTCCGGCCGAGGCTGAGGTCATCTCCCACAAGCTGATGCTCAGGGCCGGGATGATTCGCAAACTCAGTTCCGGCATCTACTCCTGGCTTCCGCTCGGTCTTCGAGTGCTGCGCAAGGTTGAGGACATCATCCGGGAGGAGATGAACGCCGCGGGCGCGCTTGAGGTTTCTATGCCAGCGGTTCAGCCGGCTGATCTCTGGCGCGAGTCAGGCAGGTGGGAGGCATACGGCAAGGAGCTGCTTCGGTTCAAGGACCGGCACGAGCGCGAGTTCAGCTTCGGCCCTACCCACGAAGAGGTGATCGTGGATCTGGTGCGGGGGGAGCTTAGAAGCTACAAGCAGCTTCCGGTCAATCTTTACCAGCTCCAGACCAAATTCCGGGACGAGATTCGTCCCCGCTTCGGCGTCATGCGCAGCCGCGAGTTCGGGATGAAGGACGCGTACAGTTTCGATGCCGACGAGAAAGGCGCGGAGAAAAGCTACCGGGAAATGTTCATCGCTTACTGCCGGATTTTCGCTCGCTGCGGTCTGAAGTTTCGAGCGGTGGAGGCCGCGACCGGGCCCATCGGCGGGAAATACAGCCACGAGTTTATGGTCCTGGCTGACACCGGGGAAGATGTGCTCGTGGTCTGCCCGGAATGCGGGTATGCCGCGAACACGGAAAAGGCTGAGGTCAAAGGCCCCCAAAAACCGGAAACTGAAACTGAGAAGCCTCTGGAAAAGGTTCACACGCCCGGCCAGAGAACGGTTGAAGAAGTCTGCAAATTCCTAAATGTGTCCCCGGAAAAACTGGTCAAAACCTTGGTCTACACGAGCGACAAAGGCACGGTCGCGGCAATGGTGAGAGGAGACCGGGAGCTGAATCCGAACAAGCTGCAAAGCCTGATCAACGCGGACAGGATCGATATGGCTGCCCCGGAAACAATATTAAAGGTCACCGGCGGCCCGCTCGGCTTTACCGGCCCCGCGGGGCTCAAAATTCCGGTCTATGTTGACCAGGAAGTGGCGGCGATGAAAAATTTTGTCACCGGCGCGAATGAAGAGGACTACCATTATGTTAATACCAATCTAAGTCGGGAGTTCAAGCCGGCGCAGATAGCGGACCTGCGCGTCGCGGTTCCGGGCGACCGCTGCGCCAGATGCGGGGCCGGGCTCAATTTCATAAGAGGCATAGAGGTCGGCCACATCTTCAAGCTCGGCGAAAAATATTCCAAGCCGATGAAAGCGTCATTCCTTGATCCCGAAGGCAAAGAGAAATTTTTTGTGATGGGCTGCTATGGCATCGGCACCAGCCGGACCATGGCTTCAGCCATCGAGCAGCATCACGATGACGCGGGAGCAATCTGGCCGATGAGCATCGCGCCATTCCAGGCGGTGGTGGTGCCCATCAACATCAAGGATGATAAAATCAGGAAGGTTTGCGAGAAGCTTGAATCCGGGCTCGAAAAGCAAGGCTTTGAGGTTCTGCTCGATGACCGGGAAGAAAGCCCGGGGGTGAAATTCAAGGATGCGGACTTGATCGGCATCCCGCTCAGAATCGTCGTGGGCGAGAAGACCCTGGCCAAAAAATCCGTGGAGTTCAAGCTGCGGGGCGAGGACACGAAAAAATTGGCGCCGGTTTCTAAAGCCTTGAGTTTTGCCCGGGAGACGATTGCCAAGGAACTCGCGGCGCTTGAAGCTGAGGCTCGAAAATCAGAAAGCCTGAGTTCAAGCCTCTAGCCCGCGTAAATAACCAGCGGCTTATTTCCGGTGGTAGAATCTTTTGTCCAGCTCCGCCAACTTGTCCACAATCCCGCCGTATTCTAGCTCGCTCATCGGAAGCATCGCGGGGCCTGAGAATCCCTGTTCCCTAATGTAAACCGCTTTCCGGCTGGCCTTTCTTCTCACCTCGTCCCAGAAGGGATGGGCAAAGCAGTCAGCTGGCCCGGTAAGAAGGCCATTGCGCATGGAGAATGCAGCCGCGGTCACAACCGGGGGGCCGTCAAAGTAGGATATGTCGGTTCCGAGCTTGCAGGGCATAAGCGGGCCGTTGTGGGAGCCGCGCATAAACCCCGCGACCAGGTGGCATTTTTCAAACGGCATCAGCACCTCTCCGGTCGCGGGGAAAGCGCCCTGGGTTCGAGCGAGAGCTACGGGGTCGTCTTTTCCCGTGTATTTTCCCGCGATGTTATGAAGCCGGGTGGTGCTCACAGCCACCGCCTGCTCCCCGGTGTCCCGGCTGAACACATCTTCCACCACAAAGCGCTGATTGTCCCGAAGCAACGCGGCCAGGTTGTACAGATCCTCAGGAGTGTTGAGCTCGATTATCCGGTCTCCCGGAGGATTGCCCTTGCTCTCACTGCAGCTGTCCTCGTGAGTATGCCAGTTCTTGCATTTAGGGCATTCCGTGTAAGCGACATCGATAACCCTGAATTTGAACCCCTTGGAAATTTTGGAGCTGAGGATCAGGCCGGAGCTGTACATCGGGTCTGCAAATCCCAGGTAGAAGGGAAGATTGTAGGCGCCCGGGTCGGTTTTGTCCGCCGCGAAGAAAATGAAAGGCTCAGCTGGCCGCTCCTGAATCTCCATCTCAGCCACCGCCGGACCCATTCCCCGAACATTGCCCGAAAAGGCATCCTTGAGCAAATCCTGGCCCGCGCCATAAAGTCCCTGAGCCTTGGCCACTTTTTCTGTGGCTTCCTTGAACGCATTCCAGGCCAGACCGTGCACCGCGCTTGAGCCCACCCCCTTGGTATGAGTGGTCAAGATGGCAATATCATCCCCGGTTGAACTCACATAGCAGTCAATAATGCTCTTCCCTTTCTCGGCCACAACCGCTTTCCTTACCGATTCCATCAGCTCCGCGCTCGGTTTGATATGCCCGCCAATGCTGCCTATGTCCGCCTTGATTACACTGATCGTGACTTTCATCTTATCATCTCCTTTTCTTTAGGTTTATTATTGCCGTATTTTTTGAGATACAACTTTTCGGGAACACATAACCCATTTATGATTCCTTCAAAGCTTTTTTGGCGATCCCCTTGTTACCTAAATTATTTTATTAGATAATCAACCTAAAATGCAAGCGCAAGACTTTATGGCCCAGATTTTTGATGACCTTCGCGGGCTTGGCCTCCCGCATCAACCACGAATGGGTTGATGCGAATAAACTGGAACTTGGCGGATTTCGCGGAAAAGCTGATCAGGAGTTTCTCTCAAACCAGAAGCTGATCTCTATTTGAGTTTTTGCTCAATGCCGGCAAACTTGGCGTCCAGCGAAAGGATGACCTTTCTGCTCTGATCATCGATGGGCGCCTTGGTCAAGACCTCTGACAGGTAGAACCGGCTGGTGGCAAGAAAATTCCGGGCCGAGGGTATGGTAAAGAAATAACCGATCAAAAGCGTGCACCCGAGCCAGCCCAGCGAAATGCCGATCATAGCCATCATTCTGCCTCGCGCGGTCGGCCAGTTCCTGTAAGTAAGAAACAAAATCAACATAATGATGGTAAAAACCACTGTGCCCCCAAACCAGTAAATCAGCCGGCTCTTGAAAAGGGCCTGAAGGAGCATGGCCTTGAGGTTCAGCCCCGCGATATTTCCCTCTTGGTCCCTGACCGCAAAATCCTCCCAGTTGAACGGGGCTTCGCCCGTCAGCATGTCTTTCAGCTTTTGTGACGGCGTTTGCGGACTGAAAGTCTGAATCTGGCTTTGCACCCGCTGGGCCCGGTCTCGGTATTTTTCCGGAACCTTGTAGTAATTGTCGGTAAAATTGACCACACCCTTATCGTCCACATACTTGTAAATTTCGCTCAAGCCCTTAGAGGGCAAAAGCCAGAGCAGGACTATAAAAGCCGCCCCCAACCAGATTTTTTTAGTTTTCATCCCCATCTTCTTTCTCCTTTTCGTGCATTATTTTTCTGATGCGCGCCGGATAGATCGAGTCTCGGCCAAATCTTTCCCGCGTTTGGTCCAGCGCCCGAAACAGGCGGTCTTTTTTCTCTATCTCATCTTTCTGGAAAAGAGGAACCTCCCGCACCGGGCTTAAGTCGCTCGCATAAATTCCAATCAAACGAAGCACAAAGCCCGGTCTGTTTTCTTTTTCCAGAATTTTCACCGCAGCCGCGTAAAGCTCGGAGTCCTGGTTCGTCGCAGTGTCCAGCCGCGCGGTTCTGGTCCAGGTCTTGAAATCCGGAGAGCGCAATTTCAAACTTACCCGTCCCGCGTAGAGTCCCCGTTTCCTGAGCCGGATGCCCAAACTGACCACCAGCGAATAAAGCCACTCCTCTAGCTCGGCCAGGTTCCCCAGGTCCTGGTCAAAGGTGACCTCCTTGCCCAGGCTTTTGGGGGCTTCTTCTTCCGCGATCACCTCGGTCTCGCCCAGGCCTGAAGCCTTTTGCCAAAGCTCCGCGCCCCACTTGCCAAAGTGACGCTCCATCAACTCCCTTCCCAGCTGTAATATGTGCTTGACCTTTTTCGCGGCCAAAGCCTCAAGCCTCTTCTCGGTCTTTCCGCCCACGCCCGGAATCACCCCAATCGATAGCTCGGCAAGAAAATCCTTTTCCTTTCCCGCGGGCACCTCGATTATTCCCCCGGGTTTTGCCAGCTGGGAAGCGATCTTGGCTATGAGCTTGTTTGAGCCGATGCCGATTGAGCTGGGCAGACCAAGCTCATCGCTCACTCTCTTCTGGATTTTCTCGGCCGCGGCTAGCGCCGGCCCGAACAGCTTGTCCGTGCCGGTTAGGTCCAGGTAAGCCTCGTCAATGCTTGCTTCTTCAACCAGGGGGGTGAATTCGCGCAAAAGGGCAAAGACCCGCTCGGAAAACTCCGCGTAAGCGCCCATCCGCACGGGGAGCACAATGCACTGCGGGCACAGCTTGCGCGCTTTCTGAATGGGCATCGCGCTTCTCACGCCGAACTTGCGCGCCTCGTAGCTGGCGCTGGAGACCACGCCCCGGCCCTCCGGATTTCCGCTCACCAGCACCGGCTTGCCTTTAAAGGAAGGGTCAAAAATCCGCTCCACCGAGACGAAGAAGCAATCAAGGTCAATGTGCAGAATGGTTTTTGCCTGCGCTTCCGGCATACCATTATAAAGATAGCATTAGTTGGAACAGGAGTTAAATGGCTATTTCCCAATAATTGCTCGGACTTTAAAGCTATGGTAAAATTTTAATCAATGAGGTTCGGGAATTGGTAGCAGACAGGGTTCTCAGAAGGTCCGCGTTGGTAAGTTTTATCACGGGTGTTACCGAGGTTGCGGCTATCTTAGCCCTGCTTTATCTTTGCACCGAATTGACGACCAGGCACCTGACCAAGGTCGTGCCCGCGCTCATTATCGTATTCATCTTCACGCCGATAACCAGAGCGATCTTTCTCCGCAAATGGCTCAGCCAGACAAAGGCTTTTGACTTAATAAGCAAGTCCGAGCAAGCCAGCGATCAGCTAGGCCCCCAGGCGCTGCTTGCCCAGGAAGAACTGGTCAAATACCCGCTCCGGGCATCGGTGCTTGTATTTGCCCTCTGGGTCATTGCTGGATTGGTTGTTTCATCAACCTTGCTTATGAACTGGGGGGAAACCTTTTTCTTGTGGGAAGCCGCGTTCATTTTTCTCACCACCATCCTAGGGGGGACGGTCGCGCTCGTATTGCATTTTTATGCCTTTAGAAAGATCGTCCGCCGCGAGGCTCAAACCGTTATTCAATTCGAAACCGGCTACCACTTAAGCCAGGCCGAGGCCGGCCTTTTCAAGCTGCGCGCGAAACTCCGCCTGAGCTTTATGCCCATCATCTTCGCGGGACTCGCGGTTCTGACCGCACTTGGATTTTTCCAGGCCGCGCTCGTGATCAAAAAATCTTATGAGCAGGAGCTGACCAAGCTGCAAGCCAATTTCATCCAATCAAAACCGACCCTCCAGCAGTTTCAAGACCAGATCGAGCCGCTCTCAAGAGTCTTGGGAGTAAATATTTTTCTCCTCGACGAGCAGGCCGCGGACCCCTTAACCGGCATACGCCAGAAGCTTTCCGACCGCCGCAAAGACTCGGAAAAGTTAATTCAAACCCTGCAAACCTCCAAAGAGCAAATCTTTTCTTATCGATACAATCCCAGGCTGGTTCTGATCCTGGCCAACCTCGGTGTTTTCGACGGCAAAAAAGTTTTTCTTACCATGGTCTATGACTGGAACAAATTCTTAGGACTTGAATACAAGATGCTCGCGATGATGATCCTCATCGTGGCGCTGCTCATCGGCCTGGCTGTTTACATTTTGAAACTCATCTCTGATGACCTCTTGGAGCCTCTCCAGCGGATGATGGAACAGACCCAGCAGGTCAGCCGCGGAGATTTGAGCGCGGATTTCAACATCTTCTCAGATGACGAGCTCGGGGTTCTCAGCGGAAGGCTCAAAGGGATGGTGCTCAATTTACGCGAGCTTTTGGAGCGGGTCCGGGCCTCTTACGACCAGGTCCGCACCGTGATCAACGAGATCATGACCAGCTCGGATATGGTGGCCAAGGGGGCGCAGGAGCAGAGTTTGGCAATCGGTGACACCAGCCAGAATATCGGCCATGTCAACCAGGCCGTGAAAGAGGTGAGCGATAACACCGAGATTTTGCACAACTCGGGACAGGAGACCATGCAGAGATCGGAAGAAATGATTCGCCTGGGTGACGATGTCAATCTCAGCCTGGAGGAGCTGGAAAAAGCGATTGAGGTCAGCTCCAGCTCGATCCTGGAAATGAGCACAACCATAAAACAGATTGCCAGCAATGCCGAAGAGTTGAATCACCGTTCGGAAAAAACCAGCCAGGCCGTGATCGAAATGCAGAAGAGCATAGGCCAGGTCGCGGACTCCAGCCGGCAGAGCCGAGAGATTTCCGAGCGTATGCGCAAGAGCGCGGAGCAGGGAGTGAAAGCGGTGCAGGAGACCATCCAGGGAATCAGCACCATTGAAGACACGGTGAGCCAGGCAAGGACAACCCTGGAAAACCTGAGCAAGAGCACGGACCAGATCGGAAAAATTTTGAAGGTCATTCGAGAGGTCGCCAACCGGACCAATCTGCTCGCGCTCAACGCCGCCATCATCGCGGCCCAGGCCGGAGAGCAGGGCCAGGGGTTCGCGGTGGTTGCGGACGAGATTAAAAATCTGGCTGACCGGGTCGCAAGCTCCACCGTGGAGATTGACCAGATCATAAAGAAGGTCCAGGAAGACACGCTCAAAGTGATCTCGGTTATGGAAAAGAGCTACCAGCAGGTTGAGACCGGGGTGAATTTGAGCTACGAGGCCGGGATGGCCCTGGAGCGGATTATGAAGAGCGTGGAGCAGTCCTTTGGAATGGCGAGCGCGATCAGCCAGGCCACGGACCAGCAGGTGCAAAGCGCGCAAAGCGCCAGCGCGGAAATTTCCGGGATCGCGGAGCTGATCCAGCAGATCGCGGTCAGCACCAGGGAGCAGAGCAAGGGCGCGGACCAGATGGCAAAAGCGGGCGCGGACATCAAGAAGTTCACCGAGGTGGTGCTGGCCCGGTCCAAAAAACAAAGCGACGAGGCCCAGAAAGTCCAGGTGGCAATGGAAAATGTCGAGCAGATGATCAAGTTCATTCTTGATTCCCAGCGGGGACAGGCCGAGGCCACCGAGCGCATCGTCGCCGCGATCAACCGGGTGAGAAATATCGCGCTCCGCAACGCGGAGAGCGTGACCGAACTGGACAAGCATATCGCAATCCTTAATCAGCAGTCCGAGGTGCTGAAGGGGGTGCTCAAACAATTTCAAATCAGTATTATCGAAGAGGGCGGCGAGCGCGAGGTCTGAAGCTCGCGCATTTTCTCTGATTTCCATGGCGGGAGCCGTAAAAGTTTTTTGCCGCGCAGAATTGAAGCCCAAAATTCTATATCCGAATTCGGCCGGTTGATGAAAAACTCAATAATTTTCGCCTCCGTCATTTTTATCCTTGCCGGAGCTTCATCCTGCAAAAAAGCCAAGCCGGTTCTGGTGGCCAGTCCGGCCAAAGAGAGCCCGCTTGAAATCACCGTCTCCGCGAGCGGCAAAGTGGAGCCGGAAAAACTGGTGGAGATAAGATCAAAGGCCGGCGGCGAGATCATCGAGCTCCCTTACCGGGTGGGCGACCAGGCCGAGAAAGGAGATCTGATCGTCCGGATCGACCCCCGCCAGGAGCAGAGCAGGCTCAAAGAGGCGCAAAGCAAAATCGTGTCCAGCCGGGCTGAGCTCGCGCGCGCGGAGGTGATCAACAAGCAGTCGGCGCGGGAATACGGCCGGCTCAAGGAGCTGCTCAATGAGGGCGCGGTGGACAGGGCCCAGGTGGAGGAGAGCGAAGACCGGCTTCGGATAAGTCAAGCCGATTTGGAGATTGCGCGGGCCAATCTCTCGGCTGCTCAGGCTGCTCTCAAAGACGCCCAGCTCAGGCTGGAAGACACCACCATTCGCGCGCCGATAACCGGCGTCATTCTTTCGCGGTCCGTGGAGGCGGGCCAGGTGATCAGTTCGGCCATAAGCGGGCTTAATCAGGGCACTCTTCTTATGACCATGGCCGACCTTGCCAAAATCCAGGTCAAGGCAAAGGTTGACGAGACGGACATTCCTAGAGTCAAAAAGGGACAAGAGGCCAGGATCGAGTTTGACGCGTTTCCGGAGGTTGAATTCAAGGGAGTGGTCGCGAGCATCTGGCCCCAGGCGGCCGGCAATGAAAACATTTCCAGTTTTCCGGTTGAGATCGAGATCACGGATGCGAGAAAAAGCTGGCTCAAGCCCGGAATGCAGGCGAGCGTGGACATAATAATTAAAAAGATTGACAAGACTCTGGTCGTGCCGGTGGAGGCGGTGCTGGAGCGGGAGGGCAAGTTCGGAGTTTACCTGATCCAGAACGGGAAGCCGGTCTGGAGGGTAATTGAGGTCGGCGACAGCGGCATGGAAATGGTTGAGGTCAAGAAGGGCCTCAAGCCCGGGGATCAGGTCGTGACCAGAGGGTTCGAGCAGATCGAAAAATGAGCCCGACCCCGTCCATCCAAAAAATTCCCCTCAAAGAGATTATCGGCTCCGACCAGTTCCGCCTAAGCTTTAACCGCAGCATCGACTCGCTCAAAAGGTCCATCGCCGGGATCGGCCAGGCCGCGCCTGTTTTTTGCCGCAAGCGATCAAAAGGCTTTGAACTCTTCTCCGGCTTTTTGCGCCGAGAGGCAATGCTCGAGCTGCGCCAAAAAACCGCGCTGGCAATGGTCTGGCCGGAAAACGCGATGAGCCAGATCGCCGCTTTCCGGATTTCCTTTTTTGAGAATGCGGCGACCCGCGGGCTGAATCTCATCGAGCAATCGATGGCGGTCAATCATTTGAAGCGATTTGGCCTGAGCGCGGAAGAAATTGCGCTTGATTATTTCCAGAAAGCCGGCTTTCCCGCAAACGCGGCAGTGGTTGAATCGCTCTCTTTGCTGGCCCGTCTCGAAGATGACTGGAAAAAGTTCCTGGCCGAAAAGCAGGTCAACCTGAGATCCGCAGCCGCGCTCATCCGGACCTCTGCCCGGGATCGAAAAGCTCTCAGTTTCCTTCCCCAATTAGGCGCAACCTCCAGCCAGTTTCGAGAAGCGCTGGAGATGGCGGATGAGATCAGCAAAGCGAACCGGACGACTATTCAAAAGTTTTTGAACCAGCCCTCGCTTAGGTCGATATTGCAAAGCAAAAAGCTCCCGCGGCAAAAACTTGATTTGCTGATCAGCGCTCTAAAAAAAATGCGACGACCCGGTTACGACCGGCTTCTTTCCCGGCACCAGAACCTGCTTAGAAAGATGGGGATACCGGCCGAGGCTGTATTCGAGCCTGCGGACTATTTTGAAGGCCCGGAATTCAAGCTTGAGCTTTTGCTCAAATCATCCACCAACGCCCGCGATATTTTACAGAAGCTGGCTAAAGCCGCGCAAAGCCCGGACTGGGAAAAATTGTTTGAATTCGATGATGAAGATTAAACGCGTATTTCTCGCCGAAAACGCGGCTAAGAGCAGGAGAGCGAACAGCCTGATCGAGCGCGTAAAACCCGGAGAAGTAATTGAGGTCCGGGATGTGCTGGAAGCGAACCGATTTCTGGAAAACTTTCCCGACCCCTGGCTTGCCGGGAAAGAGAGCCTTTTTCTTTCCCGATTCCCCGGCAGATTCCTGGAGCCGTGTCCGTGCACTAAAGAGTATTTCAGATGCGGCTACTGGATTATAAGCCCGGTCGTGGGCTGCCCGATTGATTGCAGCTACTGCATCCTCCAGGGCTACCTCACCGCATACCCGATCCAGATTTACCTTAACCTGGAAGACCTTTTCCAAGAGGCTGGGGAATTTGCCCGAAGCCATAAGTCCGGAATTCGGGTCGGCACCGGCGAGCTTGCCGACAGCCTCATGCTCGAGCCTGAACTCGGATATGCAAAAAAGCTGATCGAATTTTTCCGGGACCAAAAGAAATGCATCTTCGAACTGAAGACCAAATCGGATCGGATAGAGATATTTGACAGCCCCAAGCCTTCAGAGAACATCGTGGCCGCATGGTCGGTGAATCCGGAACGAGCCGCGGCCCTGGAGGAGAAAGGCGCGGCTCCAACCCGGCGCCGTCTTAAAGCCGCGGCAAAACTTGCCAGGGCCGGCTGGCAGGTCGCTTTTCATTTTGATCCAGTTATTGAGCCAGCTCACAAAGAACCGTACCTGGCGCTGGTGGACGAAATTTTCCAGATGGTTCCTTCGCGAAAAATCGCGTGGATAAGTCTGGGAACGCTCCGCTTTCCCCTCCGGCTTAAAACCATCTTGAAAGACCGCCATCCGCAAAGCCGGATTTTCAGCGGGGAGATGTATCCGGGTAAGGATTTAAAGCTCAGGTATCTCAGGCCGGTGAGAGAGAAATTTTATCAGGCTCTGGTCAGCCGCATCAGGGGGCACAGCAGCCGGACCCTGGTTTATCTTTGTATGGAATCAGCCGCGATGTGGGAAAAAGTTTTGGGAATCTCTCCCGGGTTGGTTCGGAAGGAACTGGCTCTGCCGGTTTCCGAACGCAAGTTCTTCAGGCCGGAATAAATTCCTTTGCTCGAACCTGGACCAATTTAATCGCGTCATCCGGGCAAACAAGCGCGCACAGGCCGCAGCCCATGCATTTTTCCGGGTTGACCTCCGCGACCTCGGCGCTGGGCGAGGAAATCATCGTGATCGCGTTGAAAGAGCACTGGTCAACGCATAACCTGCACCCGCTGCATTTGTCCATGAGCACATTTGACTGGAATCTGCTCGGGTCGCATAGCTTCCTGCCCTCCTTGATCAGAAGCGGCAGAAACAGGCAGCAGCACTCGCAGCAGTTGCAGATGAAGGTGAATTCGCTCGCCTTGTTGACCGTGAGATGAACCAGGCCCGCATCCTCGGCCTGTCTCACAATCGCCATCGCTTCCTGCTTAGTGATCTCCCGGCCCGTGCCCCGCTCAATCGTATAATCAGCCGCTTTGCCCACCTGAAGACAGGCTTCAACCGGCCGGTCACACTTGTGAGCGGTCACCCGGCAGGTGCATTTGGTCAGAGCGACCCGATGGGTTTTTTCGATGATCTCGCTCACGCTCTCAAACGAGAGCACCTGGTTCTTGGCCTCAACCGTTTTTTCAATTGGGATGACCCGCGTGAACGGCCGGGGCAATTTTTCCACCAGCCTGGAATAGTCCGGCCACTCCTCATCCATATACTTCTGCCAGAGGTCATAGAAGCTTTGGGGCGCTTCCGGCCATAAAATGGAGGCATCGTGGAACTGGCCGATATCGCGGCAGAGACGGTATTTTGTTACCTCCGGCTTCCTAGATTTGAAGACCACGCCCTTGCGGAAAAGCCCGCCCAGCCTGTTCTCGATCTCCTTTTCATCCAGGCCCAGCTTGGACTTGAGTTCAGGAATCGAGGCCGGGAGCGAAACCAGGATTTGCGCGTCTTTTTCATCTGCGAGTATCTTGAAAAGCTGAGGGATTAATCGGGAGCCTTTGCAAAAAATTTTTTCCGCCAGTTTATCGTAGACCGTTTCCGCCATCACCTCTCCTCCTGAAAAACTCCTGAATTGAATATAGCCTGAATCAGCGGGCAAGGCCAGCATCAAGGAAAATGCCCTCCCTTTTTTCAACTTATAATCCTGTCATCTTTTAATCGCCGCAAAATTCCGGCCGGAAGGGGCAAGGGGCGGCAGGTGAGGCATGGCGGCTGTCAGCCGCACTATCGCATTTTTTTCTTGACAACTATATAAAAATGTGCTCAAATTGAGGCAAAATTAAGATAATTTAAATAAAATTTATTAAAATTATAGCTGGCGGCTGAGACGGGGCTGAAGCGGAAGAGGAAAAAGGAGGCGGCGATGACGGAGGGGGCGAAGATGCGGAAGCTGAGCCTGGGCAGGAAAGCGGTCTTTAACCAGGTCCGGCAGATGGCGGAAGAGATGAACTGTGAGCAGTTCTTTGACCAGCTTGAAACAATGATCGATCAGGTCCGTCGGGACCTGGAGTTGGTGCCGGACCCGGAATTCCGGGAGCAGCTTAGGGAAGTTTTTCGGGAGGTCATTGATTACGCGCTGAGCCTCAAGCTGGAGGATGCTTTCATCGATAAAGCTGCGCAAGGCTGAAAACCTTAATCAAGTTCCGGGTCAGTCCTGCCGCGGCTTAGGCCGACAATAATCCTTTCACCCTGATGCCGCGTTTTCAATCAATGGGAGGATAACAAAAGGACTAGCGCGGAATAAAAGCAGAGATAAAGACGGGGCCGGCTCAGAGCTGCACCAGCTCGAATTCGCTTCTGCCTAGACCGGAGCTTTGCGCGAGCCTGAGGTATTCGATTTCCTGAGGGCTTTTGCCGAACAGTTTGGGCTCGATTTCTTTGAGAAGGCTGAATCCGAAAAAATCCAAAGCCAGAGGGTCTTCTCCCGCAAAAATCCATCCCCCCTCCATTCTGCGGCCGCCGTGGCGGAGCTCATTGGCATTGATCAGTGTTTCCCTGAAATCCACGATAAACAATTGAGCCGGGGCGAGTTGATTGATGCTCACAATAGCCCGGGCCAGGGCTGTTCCGCCTTGCAGGTGAAGCTTGAGCCTCTGCTCCCGGGCCAAAAACCCGAACTGGTTTTTGAGCGCGGCGGTAATGAGAAGGATGATATGGGTTTTCAGCACGGGCAGCGAAATAATGAGATCAAACTTTTTAGGCAG
>Ga0315280_10004141_pt1 | contig 21660 bp, 22 predicted proteins | sample YL17G06_40_MG_FD_203697 | JGI IMG/M metagenome (GOLD analysis project Ga0315280, IMG submission 203697) | Sediment microbial communities from Yellowstone Lake, YNP, Wyoming, USA - YL17G06_40 | ecosystem: Environmental > Aquatic > Freshwater > Lake > Sediment | place: USA: Wyoming | collected...
CGAGTGCGAGGGCGATGAAACCCTACGTCACTGCGGCGAATGTGACGGACAACCCCCTCGCCTTCGCTTACATGAACTCTCTGGTGCCATCATACATGGTTCAGAAGGAGGTCGGCCTGGAGGCGGTCTATCAGATGACCATCAGAGACCGGAACAGACTTGCTCTGGTCTCCGACATCCTCGCGGCGTCTTACCTAGACATTAAGAACATCCTCGCTATCTCTGGCGACCACACTGTCCTAGGTGACAACAGAGGGGCACTAAGCGTCTACGATCTGGACTCAGCTCAGTTCGTATACCTCCTCCACAAGATGGTCGACGAGGGCGTGGACCTCGCTGGGAACGAGATCCATGGGAAAGTGGAGTTGAACGTCGGCATAGCGGCTAATCCGAACGCCGACCCACTTGAGCCCGAGGTCCTGAAGATCGGGAGGAAGACGAAGCTGGGCGTAGACTTCATCCAGACCCAAACCGTCTTCGACATAGATTTAATCAAGACATTCCTCAAGGAGGTCGAGAAGTACAACACCCCTGTTCTTGTGGGGATATTTCCGCTCAAATCCTATGGAATAGCGGACTTCTTCGACAAGAATATACCTGGGGTCCACGTGCCGCCGGACCTATTGGGGAAGATGAAGAAGGCCAAGGATGAACCAGACAAGGAGAGAAAATACCAACTCTATGACGAGGTCAACATGGAGTTCTTCGCCCCCTTCATCAAGGAGATCAAGAAGACAACGAAAGCCGCAGGCATACACGTGATGGCCGTCCTCTACGAGCGCATCTTCGAGCCCCTACTAAAGGAGACAATGTGAGGTGAGCATGGATGATAATCACTAAGCAGAAGGAAGAGAAAGAGATCAACGAGATGCTTCAACCCTTCAAGAAGGTCTTCATAGTCGGCTGCGGCTTGTGTGCGACGAGCTGCCAGACGGGAGGTGAGGAGCAGGTCGCCGCGATGAAGGAGAAGCTAGGGACCAAGATCGTGGGAACAGCTGTAGTCGAGGCGCCTTGTGACCTCCGCTTAGACAGGCGCGACCTGAAAAAATACAAGGCCATCATCAAGGGCGCGGACGCCATAATGGTGATGTCCTGCGGTTCTGGAGTCCAAGCGGTCGGCGAATATACTGGTAAAATCGTACTCCCAGCCTTAGACACCCTATTCATAGGAGAGACAGAGCGCCTGGGGAAGTTTAACGATATGTGCCAGGCCTGCGGCGAGTGTATCCTCGACGAGACAGGCGGTGTATGCCCCATCACGAGGTGCGCTAAGGGTCTTCTGAATGGCCCATGCGGTGGTCAGGTCAAAGGTAAATGTGAGGTTGGCAAGTACGAGAACGATTGCGCATGGGTTCTAATCTGGAAGAACCTGAAAGAACAAGGCAGACTCGACCTCTTCACGACATTCAGGCCGCCCAGGGACAACTCAAAGAAAACACTACTGACTAAAATAGAATTCCGGTAAAAATCATTTTTCCTTATCTTTTCTCAGAAAAGTGGTTGCCGTTAATACTTTTGTATGTATTTAGCTCGGATTAAAGGAAGCGGAATTTACCTTATTTCTATATAATTTTTGCTAAAGAATTCATGGAAATGTCAAATTAAGCATTAGACCTTAGTCGTTATTGTTTGTTTGAGTTTTAGGCGGGGTTTCTGGTTTATGCTTGTTTGTATTAGAGGGCTGTTGTGCCTATTATCCTCAGGTTGACCAGCCCACACACTATGTCCGTCATAACATCATAGTGCCTGAGACGGTTCCTGAACTCGTGCGCCATTATACGAAACTTCTTCAGCCTGCTGACGGTGTGCTCCACCACCACCCTCTCCCCGGAGAGCCACCTGTTGAACTCCTTCTCCTCACAGGTGAGCTCCCTCGCCTTCACGCCCCGCTTACCCCTTCCAGGGCCCCGCCTCTTAAACGGCACCAGCGCATTAAGCCTAGGGTAATCGCTCTGCACGCCATCGTAGCCCAGATCCATTCCCAGACGCACATTACCCGGTAGGCGTGGGTGGCGCCACTTGAAGAGGCCGTAGTCGTGTCTGCCTCCCCGGGCGTGAGGCGTCTTATGGAGGATCAGGCCTTCGGCGTTCACCGTTATCTGGGTCTTGACCGTGTGCCTCTTCTTCTTGCCACTGTAATGGGTCCTCCTCTTGGCCTTGTCTTTGGGTCGCGGGATCTCCTGTTCTGTGGCGTCGAGGAAGGCTTTGAAGCCCGGGAAGAGTGCCTCCACCTCGTCAAGGGTCCCCAGCCGCCCAGCTTTCTGGTGGAGCTTCTTGGGCAGCGGCAGGGCCTCGGTTACCAAGGGCTCGAGCATGCGTATATTTTTAAGCACGTTGGTCTGTCCGAGGTCGAAGAGGAAGCCCAGCAGGGTGGATGTCACGTAGAGCCGGTAGTACATCAGCAGCATCACTAGCCTGTCTCTTAGGGGTAGTTTGAAGGGGTGGCCTGCCCCGATTTTTCTTTTCCTGTCTTCTCTGTGGAGCCGTTTCTCCTCGTAAGTGGCGTGTGAGTCTTTTATTTTGGAGTATAGAGCGTCGAGTTCTTGTATCTCGAGGCCTGTGAAGGACTTGAAATTAAAGGGTTTTCGGGATAACGCGTCGTGATTCAGCATAATAACGGGCTACCGAGTAGAATTACTCCCTAATATTAATAAACAAGCCGTTCTACAGCCAGAGAAACCTAATTAAGACTAAGGTCTATTGTGTAAAATTTAACTTAACATGTACGCGTAATGAGCTAAATACATACATACTTTTTTCTAATTATAACTTTTTTAAAGACCATAACACTACCGCTAATGATCCAAGCTTGCCTCTAAAGATACTCTTTAATCCAATGGGAAAAGTCGTCGAGGCGGAGAAGGGTGAGAACCTCCTAGACCTCATGAGGCGGGAAGGGGTGAGGATTGAGGCGCTCTGCGGGGGCAAGGGTGAGTGCGGTAAATGCAAGGTCGTCTTGGAGAAGGGTCTGGTGGAAAAAGTCTCGATATTGCCTGACAAATTCCTCCATCCTAGGGAGATCAAGGAGGGGTACCGCCTGGCCTGCATGACACGTGTGATGGGCGACTGCGTCTTCACGATCCCCACGGAGAGCAGAGTCGAGAACCCGAAGATCCTCTTAACTGCAGAGATCCCCTCAATGGAGCTCGACCCGGCTTCTAAGAGGTACATAGTCGAAATCCCGAAAAACGTTGAGAACAGTTTCCTCCCTTTCAGGGGAATAAAGCTGGCCAATTATAAGGGAATGAAGCCGAGGATAAGCGAGGATGCCTACACCAAAATACAGGCATTATCCAAGAAGGGGCCAACGACGACGACGATTTCTCAGACTAAAGGCTTCCCGGAGATCATAAGTGTAGAGGCCGGAGACAAAACAGGGAGCAACTACGGAATCGCCCTGGATATAGGGACGACCACAATAGTCGGCCTCCTTGTCGACTTGAACACCGGCGACGTCTTAGGAAGAGCATCCGAGATAAACAGGCAGATCACATACGGCGAGGAACTCGTCACGAGGATAGCCTACGCTAGAGACCCTGGCGGCTTGTATAAGCTCCAGAAAATAGTCGTCGAGACAATCAACGATGTCGTATCAAAGTTGGTCGCTGGTTCTGGGATCCTTAGTAACGCCATCACCGATGTGAGCGTCGGTGGCAACACGGTGATGAACCACCTGTTCGCCGGGCTTGATCCTAGGTATCTCGAGGAAGCAAACGTCGAGGTATCTAGGGATCCAATTGTCAAGAAAGCCAAGGAGTTGGGCCTCAATATCAATCCTGAAGCTTATGTCTATTGCCTTCCTAACGTCAGCCGTTTTCTTGGGGGAGACGCGATCGGAGACATCCTCACGGCGAACATCCATAAATCAGAGGACATGAACCTCGTCGTCGACCTCGGGACGAACGGCGAGATAATCTTCGGCAACAGTCACTGGCTCTTCTCCGCCTCATGCGCCTCAGGGCCGGCCTTCGAAGGGGAGGGGGTGAGGCACGGCATGAGGGGCGCGAGAGGGGGGATAGACCATGTCGAGATCGACCCGAAGACGCTGAAGGCAAAGATATCGGTCATAGAAGGGGGTCGGCCGAAGGGAATCTGTGGCTCGGGCCTCATCGACCTCGTGGCGGAGCTCTTCAGGGTCGGTCTGATGGACTTCGCCGGAAAGTTCGTCCCTAACTCCTCCCCGCTCGTGAGAGATGGAAAATGGGGGCTTGAGTACGTCGTAGTCCAGGCCGAGGAGACAGAGATCAAACGGGATATCGTCCTGACGCAGGGGGACCTCGACTACGTGATAGACTCCAAGGCCGCTGCCTGCGGCGCCATAACGGTCCTGATGAAAAAGCTCAAGATTGGTATACGCGACGTGAAGAACGTCTATCTAGCCGGGGCCTTCGGCTCTTACACGGACATGGATAATGCCACGAGGCTGGGCATCTTCCCGGAGTTTCCGAACGCTGCATTCCGTCCCATCGGCAACGGCTCACTGGCCGGCGCATACATCACGCTTGTGTCGATGGAGAAGCGGAGGGAGGCCAGGGAGATCGCCGCTAAGACGGTCTACGTTGACCTCCTCGTCGACGTCGAATTCATGGATGAGTACTCGAGGGCGCTCTACATCCCGGGCGCAAAGGAGTATTTCCCGACATACGCCGTGAACAACCATGGCGCTAGGGGCGGTTGAAGGATCAAACTTTATCACCCACCATAACTAAAATTAGTCGTCACCATGTCAGGTAGATATGAGAACATCGTCGTCGTGACGGGGAGGGGAGGGACAGGGAAGAGCACGTTTACTGCCCTCATGGCTCGATACCTCGGAGAGCTTGAGCTAACCCCTGTCCTCCTCGTCGATTCCGATCCAGACGAGAGCCTGGCCGAGATGATGGGCATCGACCTGAAATCGGAGAACAAGAAGTCGATAGCCGACGTCCTCGCGAAGATCCTGGAGGAGAGGAAGATGTCCACGATGGTCGGCATGAGCCCCACAGACAAGATAGAGCCCTTCCTGTTCCAGGAGACCCTCTACGAGGGTAGCAGCTTCTTCGACTTCATCGGCGTCGGAACAAAGTGGATAGAGGGCTGTTACTGCCTTCCGGACCACTCCCTCGGCCAGATAATGGAGAAGTGGGCGAAGAACTACGCCTACGTCCTCGTAGACTCTCCCGCCGGAGTCGAGCATCTGAACCGAAGGATAACAAAGAGGGTCAAGGATGTCTTCAATATCCTCGATGCCTCTAAGAAGAGTATCGACAACGCGAAACGGACATACAGGATCATGAAGGAGGTTGGGATAACATTCGACAACTACTACCTCGTCGGCGGCCACACCTTCTCACAGAGGTTCGAGGAAGACGCCAGAAAACAACCCTACACGTACCTAGGCAGAATAGAATACGACGACCTTGTAAGAGACTTCAACATAGAAGGCAGGACGCTGCTCGATCTCCCCGAGGACTCTAAAGCATACGAGTCGGTCAAGCAGATCGTGGCGAAGGCAGGGTATGAGCGAAAGTGACTTGTCTCCAAGGAGCTCGGAAATGACGAGGGGTGTTGAGCATGAAGATCGCGGTAGCAGGAAAAGGCGGCGTCGGTAAGACCCTCATCTCGAGCACCCTGGCCAGATTGCTAGCGAGGGATGGCTACAACGTTCTTGCTGTGGACGCCGACCCAAACATCAACCTCGCAACCGCTCTCGGCGTATCCGAAGAGGTCGCATATAAAATAGTGCCGATATCAGAGAACGGCTCCCTCATCGAGGAGAAGACAGGCGTGGCACCCGGAGAATCGATAGGCCGCGTATTCAACATGACGCCTAAGGTCAGCGATATCATAGAGAAATTCGGGATCGCCGGACCGGATGGAGTCAACCTTCTCGTCATGGGGACGGTGAAGGCTGGAAACTCCGGCTGCATGTGCGGGGCGAACGCCCTCTTGAGGGCCCTGATCCAGCACATCCTGATCCAGCGAGGCGAGGTCGTTATCATGGACATGGAGGCTGGGCTGGAACACTTAGGGCGGGGCACGGCGAGGAGGATGAACGTGATGCTCGCTGTGGTTGAACCGAGGATGAAGGCAATCGAGACAGCTGGCAGGGTAATGAAGCTCGCGAGCGAGATAGAGGTCAAGGACGTCATTGCGGTGGGGAACAAGGTCAGCTCAGGGGAGGAGAGGAGCCTCATAGAGGAGAAGATGAAGGAGCTGCGGATACCAGTCGCGGCGTACATCCCGTTTGATGAGAACGTATCAGAGTCGGACATGAGGGGAATACCCCTCATAGATTATGCCCCGGAATCCCCCGCCGTGCTAGCTATCACTCAGCTTAAAAACTACCTTGAGGAGCACTACAGCCTCTAATCTCCAATCCTTTAAACACGAGACGCCTCAGATTAAGAGGCGAGGTTCAGATCACCCCTAGGCAGGTTATTCGTTGAAACTCAAGATAAGGAAGATCAGGACGAGGTATTGGAAACCCGGAACGAACGCCATCAACGAGATTACATCGGCCCTTTCAAGTGGTTTGGATGACGGGGATATTGTGGTCGTCTCAGAGAAGGCGTTAGCTACCGCTCAGGGATTAGTAATAGACGAATCAAAGATCGATCCTGGATCGATGGCAAAGATTATCGTGAAGTTTTGGATGCGAAAGGTGTGGGGAGGCCCTCTTGGGCGCATAACGAAGCTCAAACTACGGACTCTTGAGAACCTCAGGGAGTACCCGATCAACGAAGGCGCCGCTCACAAGCAGCTGGCTCTAAGAGAAATGGGGCTGCTGCAGGCACTCAGGCACTATTCAGAGGGCGGGATAGACGCAAGCAACCTCCCTTACTCACTGGTCAGTCTCCCCCTACCTAACCCTCATGAGACCGCGAGCCAGATCAGAGAAGCGCTGCAAAAAGTGAACGGGCGCAATGTCACGGTGATGATAGTAGATGGGGATGCCACTTTCTCTTGGAGGAACCTCCACCTCGCCCCCAGGCGAGTCAAGTTCCCGGGACTAATCCACGCCGGAGGCTTCCTAACATTCGTCGTCGGAAGAAGCCTAGGGTTAAGAGCTAGGCCGACTCCCATCGCATACGCGGGCGAGGTGATCAACCCTGACAGAGCCCTCTGGCTAGCAGCGGCCGCACACAGAGCTGGGGGATCAGGGGCCGGCAGAACGGTCTGGGGGATGTCCAAGAGGTTCGGGACGAGGCTGAACGGAGTTTCACTAGATAATTTGGAGGGCATCGAGCACGTACCTGTAGTCGTCTTGAGATTTGTGGATGGACCTCAGAAAAGGTCCTCGTCCTGAACGTACGACCTCCCCAGCCTCAGCGCGATCCCCGCTTTCTCCAGCTCCCGACCCAAGTATGCGGCGTGCTCGAGCTTCCCGACCATTTTCTCTCTTATGATCGTCTGATATAACTCAGTTGCCCCGCCTCCCACAACTACGGCAGCGGGTTTTTTATCGCCATGACGATAATGAATAACTTCTATCTTTTTCGTGTCTCTATCGAGCTGAATCTTGAACCAGCCTAGCTTGTCCGGAGTGAAGCGAACATCCCTAGATGCCTTGCAGACCTCTGCCTCATCGCTCTTAACGGATGGTTCCTCTATCCACTTCTTCTCTTTCAGCACTAGGAGGTCAATGTCTAAATCCTTGGGCAATATGGATCTCCGCCTAGCCAGGAACATCATTTTAGACGCCGTAGAGAGCTCGCGGACGCTTCCCTTGGCCTTGACGCTGAACTCTGGTGTAAACAGGATGTTGGCGCCTAACTCATAAGCCAAGGCTGTCAGCAGCCCATTGACGCCGACAGAATCCACATCGATGAGCTCTGTGACATTACCTAAGCCGAAGAGCACCGGCGTCTGTTCATCTTTCTCGCGGAAAAGCCTGTAGGCGGTGAGAGAGTTCATTAAACCAGGCTGGAAAGCCGGCTCAAGGACCGGGTCAGCAATAATCTTGTTCAAACCCAAATGTCTTGCCTTTTCTATGTTCTCGACCAGATCAGCCACCCTTCTCACAGGGTCTTTCGCCAAGAGGCCTCTCCTCATGTTCGATGGGAGGACGACGGTCGGGGTCTCTGATACTACTTCACATACTTCGAGGACGTTTCCTGCGTCGACGCTAAGAACTAGGTCTACCTCCGACTTAATTGCAGACTTTATCTCCGATATGTCAAGGGTATCTACACTGATGGGGAGATCTACTGAAGCTCTGAGTACGTCGATGATCTCCCCGATCTTTTCTGGAGCAGGCTTTCCTGCTATCATGCCCACGTCGATTATCCGGGCCCCCTCTGCCTCGTAGTACCTGGCGAGCCTGGCTATCTCGTCCAGCTTCCTTTGAGGAGCATTCACTATCTCCGCTATAACAGGCATAGGGAAGCCACGGCCGACGGGGACAGCTCCGTCACCTGAGCCAATTACTAATCCTCCGCGCTCACGGTAAACCTCGCGCCAGTTCGTCAGGGCCTCCTCTATCTCGGCCTCGGCCTTCGCCATGATCATGTCTCTTGCAAGCTCTGATGCGGGCATCGTCCTCGACAGATTCAAGCCTTCCATGAAGCATATCGCCAAGTCTGCAGCGTGTATTGTGCCCTTGAAGGTCGGGATGCCGGTAGCCTCCTCGACCGATGATACGTCCCCCTGGACTGATCCAGGCATTAAAATCATGTCGTAGTTATGTAGATCCATTTTTTTGAGGAGGTTGGCGGCGTACTCCGGCGTTATGAAGGCGGCCACTGTAATTGGCAGCGAGACTACATCGATCTCCTTGCCTGTCTCTGAAGCCGAGCGTTTCACTATGTCTTCTGCCAATAATCCTGTAACAGCTAGGACTCTCAATGTCCCTCCAAGCCCCTGTTGATTATGGTGATCAACTAGTAATTCTAATTTTAGCGCCCTCGTTGTTAGGCCTCGTATAGAAGACGCTTCCTCTTCTACCATCTGAGTTGAGGAACTTGTTCAGCTTCTCTCTTACCAGTTCAGCCTGTCGCTCGCCCTCGACAAGGCCGTAGAAAGCGGGTCCCCAAGAGCTTTGGCCCGCCCCATACGAGCCTGAATTCAAAAGGAAACCGACGCCCGCCTCGATCAGTGGGTGGCTATAGCGCCCACCTTGGACCTTGAGCCAGTACTCCCCGAACTTGTAGTCGATGGCTGTCATGGCTTCGCCGAATGCCTTTATATCGGCGTCGATGATGCTGGGGATCATCTTGATGAGAACAAGCCTAGCCACCTCGCCCGTGAGTGATTCGGATGGTGGCTCAAACATACTGAACGCCTTCTTTTCGATTTCGCCGCTTACATTCTGGTTAATCTCCGGGACGCCTATGACGAAGAGCCAGTCCTCGGGAATATCGTGGTGGAAGATCAGCGGCGGGATCGAATGGGGCTCATCTGTCCTGTGGCCACCATCTACTATGAATCCGCCGTGTTTGAAAGCCTGTGTGCCTATGCCGGATATCCTAGACCGCGATAGCTTCATCGCAATGTCTTCAACCGAGAGGCCTAAGTTGTAGATTCGTGAAACTGCGGAACCTACCGCGAGGGCGAGTTGGGTGCCTGATCCGAAGCCTTGGTGTTTGGGTATATCTGACACAATCTCAAACTCTGCGCCCGAATCGACGCCGGAGTCCCTAAGGATTGTACCCGCGAACTCGAGTACTCTGTTGGCGCGAGGTCCCTTTGCCTCCATTGTTTTGGCGGGCGAGGCCTTCAGGACGATCTTAGGCTCTTGAATGGCGACGCCTATGCTTCCATGTACTCTTCCAAGGTCACCTCTCATGTCGACTATGCTGAAATGTAGCCTCGATGGTGTAATTACAGTTACTTCTATATCTGAGCCCTCCAACGGTCGATCAGTCTCTCAAGTGCTTCCACAGTCCTCGTCTCGGATGAATCCTGGGGTGAAACCCTCAATATTATTTCTTTGCATCTGTTAAACCTGCCTATATGATCCTCAACTGATTTACGGTTTTTCAAACAGTATTCAATACGTGTGGCGTGGATAATCGCTTCAATCGCTTGGGCTCTCCCCCTGCTGAAGACGGTTGGGGCCTCTTTCATCACCTTGACTGACGAAGCTTCTCCAATAAAGGAGGAACGATCTTCATCGATCTCCTCTCTCCTCAAAATGGTCAGGAAAACGGCCGCGTCCGCCTGTTCGATGGAGTTGTCATGGCTGAACTTGAGTGGCGGGAGGTCGAGTTTTTCCTCTTTGAAGGCAGTAATTAAGAAAATCTCGGGGTCATCTAGTACATTTACACAAGCCTCTGGATTACGATTCAAGTTGCGATAAGTTTTACTTGACTTATATGGCCTTATTTCGAGCTGAACTGGGCCCTTCCGAGCGACACCCATTGGGGCTGGGTTGACCGATCCGTCCGGGTTCAGCGTTGTCAGAACCGACTCTACTATGCTCCCCCTGCTGAAGCCGATCCTATCTAGAGCCTCCTCGAGGTTCTGAGTCTTGACGGGCATCAATTTTTCAAAAATACTCCATCTCTTAAAACAAAAGATTATCGATCAAGCATTTCAACAGGTATGAGGTAGTCTCCCGAGGCACCAAGTATAACTCTATAATGTTTCTCGTTGTTGAGAATGTATTCCTCCACAGTACCTCTGAACTCGACGAAGTCATCCTTCTTGGCCTGCTCAGTGAATTTGCCACGGAAACTCAGCAACTCTGATACATCTTCGCTACTTTTGGGATCTATAAATGTTAGTTCGCGTAGCCTATATCTGCATGGTGTAAAGATTGAGTCTTTGTCCTCGGAGACTATGCCTCTGCACCTCGTCTTATGGACAGGTTTCGAAGAAGATTCGGTCTCCCAAGGTCCTCTCACCAGCCTTACGAAATACTCGGTTTGAAAAAAGAAGCCGTGAAGAATCTTCCTTGCTTCAATATCGAAGAATTTTCGGGGGTCTAGACCCGTATCCCCCCATCTGGATTTCACGACCTTCTCGACTTCATCTTTATGATAAGCCCTGAAACCTCCAGCCTTATTTCTGAGGACTGAAAGCGCTTCGTATATCTTCCTACCTTCTCTCTCTCCATACACGATAAGATCTATGTCAGATTCCTTTGTAGCGAACCCGGTCATCAAGGAACCTGAAATGCCTAGACGTTTCATTGGGACTTTGCTTTCAGTAATTAAAGTTAAGACAAACCCCTTAGCTGCCTCTTCGAGGCTGGTTCTCGGGTTCTCCATCATCGCTTTGAGAGCAATATTGGGGTCGTAGACCTGTTTTATCTTTTCAACCGGAACAACTTGGAGACTCTGACCCAGATATCCGATTTTGCCAATATAATGGGGGTATTTTGCCTCGAGGAGTTCTGTGGTGTCTTTGATGTCGTATACTCGACGATACCTTTTCCCTCGATGAAGTCTCTCGCCTTCGGGATCAGGGACGTATCTGAGGTAGGCTATCACCCTGCCCTGGGGATGACGGAAACCCTTAACCGCGAAGAAGAGACCCTCCACCGTCTCCAGGTAGTCTCCCTCGATGAACTTCGCTACCACGATCCAATGATGTGGATGAGAACCATATAAGTAGGATGTGGAAGAGAATAACGATTGGTCAGGCTTGAGGAGAGACGAAGCAGGGGACTACGTGAGCGGATGCGCACAGCTCGCCGCCCTCCTAGAGGTTTCGGCATACCCTAAGCCGGGGAACGTGCATAGGCTCAGAGACTTCCCGTCGACCAGATACGAGCATTTCCTTGCGGGGAGCGTGGCCATCTCCCCTATCATAAGGGAGTTCGCCATGAGCGGCTACGATGTGGGAGCCGGCCAAAAAACCTGGGAGGACATTGGGATAGGCTGCAAGATCCTGGCCGCCGTAGAGGCTTCGTCTAGATGGCAAAGCGGCGGCAACGTAAACCTCGGCGTGATTCTCCTCTTCACACCGATCTCAATAGCAGCCGGGTACGCCTTGAGAGATGGTCCCCTTGCCATAGAAAAACTCAGGGGTATGGTAAAGATCTTACCAAAATCGACGACACCCATCGACTCGATAAACCTATACAAAGCCATCCGCATAGCGATGTCCGACAGGGTTCTGGGACGGGTTGAAGAGCTAGACATCGTGGATGATTCATCGCTTGAACGGCTGAACCGCGAGTCAATAACTCTTCAAGGCGTTTTCGAGAGATGCGCCGACAGGGACACCATATGCAAGGAATGGGCGTTGGGTTTCGAGACAACTTTCACGAAGGGCTATCCTTACCTGTCCAACGCCTTGAAGGGCTCCGGGGACATCAACGTGGCGGTCGTGGATACTTTCCTATACCTCCTCTCCGAAGAGCCAGACTCGCTTATCTCTAGAAAGAAAGGTCGGAAAGCTGCCTTGGATGTGAGCGGGAAGGCCCGAGCCATCGTGTCCGCCGGCGGATTTGGCTCAAAAAGGGGGAGAGAGATGACGTTGTCGCTGGATCGGGAGCTTCAGAGACATGCGGGTTTGATGAATCCTGGGACAACGGCAGATCTTACGGCGACGTCGATCTTCCTTCTCCTGCTTGAGGGTTGGAGGCCTTAACCCATGGTCTTTAACTCATCCCGGAAAATACTCGTGATCTCTCCAGGCTTCTCGAACACTGTAAGGCCTTCTATGGTCTGCAACATCTCGACATTCCCTGCGTCTTCCTTCCTGACCCTTAGTCTCAGTTTGTGACCATCGGGGAGCGTAGTTGTCGTCCTGCCCCCGTGGAAGTCACATGGCATTATGTAAACCGGCACATCCGCCTTCAGCGCCTGGATGACGCTGTTTGTCAGGAGCGTGTCGGCGATTCCATGCGCGATCTTTGCAACCGTGTTTGATGTGGCTGGCGCCACGATGAGGAACTTGAAGTCACCCATCTGTACTCGTCCCGCCAGGAAGGGCATATTCGCGTCCTCCTCAACATAGACTTTGGCGAAGATTCCCCTTATCTTATCGTATATCTTATAATACTTGGCAACCTGTTGCCCTGCCTTGGAAAGGAAGACCTCGATATCCAAAGTCTGATATTCTTCTTTCACCAGCGTCATGGCTTCAACCGTTTCAATTAACTTATCTCCACTACCTGTGATGCCCCAAGCAACCTTGACCCGAACCGTCTTCATTGATCGACCTCCTGCCCTTTCTTACGCCCATCCTTCTCGTTCAGAAGCTCCATGAACCTTTTTACAGTTTTTCTCAAGCTCCTGAATCCCTCTTCATCCTCTTTCACCCCCTTCAAGGAGTCTTTTGACCAGAATGTCGCGCCTATATTCGCCCCGAAGGCGCCACCGCTCACGGCGATAATTCCATTGAGTATGAAGAACGTTATGATCTGCTGAATAGCGAGCTCCTGGCCGCCCACCCGGTCCCCGCCTATCGCTATAGCCATGCCCTTCTTCCCTCTAAATATTTGAGAGTCAGCCGCCACCGAGGCTCTTGTCCTATCTATGACGGCCTTCGTCTGGGCGGTCACACCGCCGTTGTAAACGGGGGAGGCTACTATGATTCCTTCAGATCCCCTCAACAGCGGGTATAGCTCATCCATATCATCCTTGAAGGTGCACCCATTCCTCTGTAAACAATAGTCGCAGTGGATGCAGTAGTTGATCGTCTTACCCCTGACCGAGAAGAACGTGGTCGAGTAGCCTTCTGCCTCGATCATCTTCAGGGCTTCACGTAATACATACTCGGTAGCGCCGACTCTGGGGCTCCCGCATAGGCCTAGGATCATATGTTATCTCTTCGGATCGAAGATAGAAAAATTAATCGTTATATTTGGTGGCGCTACAAATTATTAGAAAACGCCAGCAGCTCCAGAACTGACATTCTTTTCGATGGGTTAGGGTTAGAGACATCCAAAGCAGTGGATGGTCTCAGCACTAGAGCTGTGTCGAGCCTCCTCTTGTTGCCAGCTAGAGCAATGACTTTATCCTCTACAAGCTTCTTCTCAGCGGCGACGGCTGTGACTTCTATAGCTGACTTCACACCCGGGCCAAAGATAAGAAGGGCGTCTCTCATCTCACGCATATCTTGTATAGGTAGCTCGGATCTCTCAACGAAGCTGATGCCGAGCTTCTTCATCTCCTTCTTAATATCGTCCGTATATGTAAACTCGGTCACGCTCACGACTTTCACACCTTTTAATTTACCGGCCATATCGATGGCTGTTTTACCGTTCCTGCTGGCCATGACGACCGACGAAATATCGCCCTTCAAAATTCTATCGCTCAGAGTTGCGTGGAGATCTTTAGGACTTCCCTTGTCGGACTTTGCGACGCCGCCCTCTTTTTCATCCAAAATTGATCACTGGATATTTACAAAGTGAATTAGCTTAAACAATTTTCCCATTAGTCTGACCATTTCTGGCTCCTTTTCATTAGAATAAAAAGGCTGTGACATCATCGATTTGCTTGCTTACTCTAAACTTTCTATGGAAGAATCGAAGTATGTTAGCCACGTCTTTCTTCAAGACTGTCTGGGCGTTTGGGTCTCCTCTGGATATGTACTGAGGCCAGTCGATGATGTAGATCTTTCCCTCGCCTGAGGCCATCAAATTGAATTCGCTCAGATCGTTGTGGATTAGCCCCGCATCATACGCTTTTTTTACATTGGTTAGTATCTCGTCTAAGAAGGCCTCTGGGTCGTCCAGCTCCGAGACCTCCGAGAGCTGATGGCCTTCTATAAACTCCATTACTACGACATGCCTGTTTTGAAAGATAGGCCTAGGGACGGAGACCCCGGCTTCATATGCCTTCTTGAGCGCCTCATACTCCCTTTCGGCAGCCAGCCTGGATTGGTAGAGCCAAGACATGTGTCTATGTTTGCCTATGAAGCCTCTCTTCCTTCTAGTGTCTCGGAAGCTGATCCTCCCGAGCCGGTGGAACTTTACAGCGACCTTCTCCTTCCTAGGCGTTATAGCCTCGAAGACGTCGGCCTCCTTCCCCATACCCACCGGTTTGCCGAGTGCCTGTAGTATGTCGCTCTTAACAATAGCGTTCAGGGCAAGGAGATCGTAACCATTATAGTTCAGAATATAGCCTGAATAAGACCCCGCCTGACCGTATAGTAGATCCTTCTTATCAAGCTCACCTAGCCAGAACTTTGCCTCTTCCTCGCTCAGACCCGAATATTTCGTCAAAACGTTTGTCGGAACGAACTCGTACTGGGACATTCCCAGTTCAATTCCTAATAGGACCCTCAGCTCACGTGGATCTAGGCGTGTTAATAATAGGGCCGCCTTCTCAGCTGAGGACACATTGTATAGATTCGACTACTTGATTATATCCTCGTTGCCCATCAACCCTATGATAGCGTGAAGTATCATATGATAGTAGAAACTATTATATCTCCTCATGGTGTCTAAGTTAGTCATGAGCGAAAAGAGAAGCTCTCCGTTCATACTCTCGGTGACCGCCGTATTCACCGCTCTTGTCTGCGTGGTTACCATGTCCTTTTCAGTATATGTCCCCGCGACCAGGGGCTTCTTCAACATCGGCGACTCGATGGTCTTCCTGTCGGCCCTTCTGTTTGGTCCCCTAGTCGGCGCATTCGCCGGCGGTGTAGGTTCCGGACTCGCGGACCTGCTCCTCGGATACTCGTATTACGCGCCGGCCACACTCGTGATAAAGGGATTCGAGGGCTTCATAGTTGGAGAATTGAATAAAAGGAAGCCAAATTTCTCCGTCGGCTCTTGGAGGATCTACACCCTGACCTTGGGATTGATCATAGGAGGGCTCCTAGGCTACTTTGGGATCAATTACTATAGCGGAGACGTTGAAGTCGCCCTTGGGTCAAGCTATTTCACGTTGAACATCCCCCAAGCCTTATGGGCTGTTCTCTCGGTCCTCGTCGTTGTCTCGATAACTTACTTTGCGTGGAAGCACGATCCAGAGATGGGCTGGACTATTTTCACCGTGATAGTCGGTGGTCTATCGATGGTTATTGGATACTTCCTTTACCAGTACTTCCTTATCGGTCCTCTCTTCCAGATAGAGGTCATAGCCATAGCCGAGGTCCCCATAAACGTCGGGCAGATGATCGTGGGAATCGTAGTCTCACTTCTTCTGGTGAAGCCCATCAAGAAGTACCTATCTTTCCTCTAAATGGGACTATAAAAGGATCTGTAAGTCATCGAGGGCGGATAATACCCGTCTCCCCTTCTCCGTTATCTCTATGTACCTGCGTTTCCCCTGGATTACTGATGATATTAGGCCTCTGCCCTCCAAGTCAGTTAGGTGTTGGTAGACGGCTCCTATCGTCATCTCCTTTCCCATCCCTTTCCAGATTTCGTATCCGTATGTCTTTCCGCTCGTCAGGATTATGTGGAGGATCTTCTTCTTCGTGGAGAGCTTGGAGCCCAGTCCCGGGGTCTTCGTTCGTTTTGTCAGGCTTCTCAAGATATCGTCAGTTTTCAAGCCACTGCTTGTGATAAGACTTACAACACAGTCTCGCTTGTCAATCTTCCCTGTCTCAACCAAGCTCTTGAGGCATGCGACTGTGGAGGCGCTGGCTGGCTCCGGGAAGATGCCCTCAAGCCTCGCGATCTCTCCGCCAGCCTTGATCATCTCCTCATCTGTCACAGTCACAGCGAAGCCACCTGACTCATGGAGTGCCCTCAGCGCTAGTTCACCGAAGAGAGGTTCTGCCACGTTTATTGCCAGCGCTTCGGTCGCTCCCTTGACGATTTCAACTGGTTCTTCTAGTCCCTGTTCAAATGCTTGGGCGATGGGTTTGCAACCTACAGCCTGTACACCGATAAGCCGAGGAGTTTCCTTCACGAGCCCCATCACTTTGAGTTCTCGATACCCTTTCCAGAGCGAATGGATCGTTGCGCCGCTACCCATCGCCACGACCAGCCAGTCAGCTGTAACACCCTGCTCCGCTAGCTCGTAGCTGATGGTCTTTAACCCCTCGATAGATAAAGGGTTGAGCTCAGTTGTAGCCTGATACCAGCCTTTTTCGTGCTCTAGGTTTAGAGCCCTCTTTACTGCCTCCTCGACGGTCTCACCGGCCTCGATTATATCGGCGTCGTACGCCATCATCTGAGCGAGCTTCCCGAGGTCCATGCTCTTTGGCACGACCAAGTGGCTTGAAATGTTCGCCTTAGCGGTGTACGCGGCTACGGATGCTCCATGGTTCCCGTCTGTGGCGCAGACGGCGGAGTCGAACCCCTTTGAGAGGGCGTCGGAGATGAGCAGGGCAGCTGAACGATCTTTGAATGAGCTTGTGGGGTTTCTTGTCTCGTCCTTGAGCCTCAGATTGCTGAGCCCCAGGGACTCTGCGAGTCTCTGAGATCTCTGTATGGGTGTTCCCCCCTCACCGAGGCTGACCACCTTTTGGACAGGTGGCATGATCGGTCTGTATCTCCAGAACCTCAGCTCGCCTACGAACTTCACCCCCTTCAGATACTCCTCGTCGAAGACATATTCCAGCTGCCCGCCACATTTCTCGCAGGAAGGTTTCTCATGATCAGTTTGGAAGAAATACCCGCAACAGGAGCAGACGAGGCTGAGGTGTGATTTCATTCTGTTTAATTTACACTGTTGTGGGTTTTAAGGGTTCAACTCTGATCAATCAACTCTTTATACAATTCGTTGTATTCGTATTCTGAACCTAGGTGAGACGACTTTGAGGTTGGCGGATCTGAGACCAGGCATGGGGCACTTGGATTTCAGAGTGAGGGTAATGAAGCTTAACGAGACTAGGAAAGTAAAAACATACTCCGGCTTAGAACACAATCTAGCAGAGGGTGAAGTAGCCGACGACTCAGGTAATGTACCATTTACTGTCTGGAACGAGAAAATCAGTGAACTAGAAGGGATCAAGATCGGAGACGTTATCGAGATGAAAAACTGCTTCATCACCTCTTTTAAGGGGGTCATCCAAATCAATGTCGGTCGGGATTCCAGTATAATTAAAGTAGGTTGAAGGTAGTTGCTCGACGAGGATGTTTTAAGGAGACTCAGGGAGGAGGTCATCAGCTCCCTCCCAAGGCAAGGCACTCATAGCTACGAACACACAGAACGGGTCTACGGAATGTGCATCTTTCTTGGTGAGAAGGCAGGCGCTGACGAGTCCATACTACTGCCGGCAGCCCTTCTCCACGATATTGGACGTGGAGGGAAAAACCATGCTTTAGTGGGAGCCAGGAAGGCGAAGTCGATCCTCCTGAAACTTGGTTTCGATAAGAAGAGGATCAATATGGTGGCTGACGCGATATCTGTACATAGTTTCTCAGAAAGGAAGACCGCTGTTAGTGTCGAGGCGAAAGTTCTATCAGACGCTGACAAACTCGACGCGTTGGGAGCCGTTGGCATTTATCGGGCCGCGGCTTACAGCGGTGAAGAAACAAGAGGTATCGAGGAATTTGTAGCCCACTTCCACAATAAGCTCCTCAGGTTATCTGACCTATTCTACACAGAAGGCGCGAAATTGATGGCGGAGGATAGGATTTCTTTCATGAGGGCATATCTAGATCAGCTCGGTAAAGAGTTATCCCAGAAGGCTTAATTCATTGACCCCGCTTTTCATGAGGTCATAATCCCGCTCGTGCCAGTGATAATTGTTATCAACCACATGAATTGATGCCAAAGAAGTATAGGTAAATGAACTCGAAATTAGATTGAAACCGCGTCCGAGAGAGGTTTTTTAGCGATTTTACTCGTCTTCATCTTCCTCTTCTGCCTTCTTACCCTTCGGTTGAGGTGGGGTAAGAGGGTCGATGCAGATGTATAGAATATTATTGCCCCTGATGAAGACATCGCCATAGTTTGCGACCAAGCCGTTCTCATCGTACTCCTTAGCCCCTTTAAGCATTAGGTTCATGTAGCCGTCGGCCCGCGTCATCCTCCCCCAATACTCCCCGCGTCCCTTGAGGCTGATTGTGACATTATTTCCTACACTCTTGATAAGGACATTCAGCGGCTTCTTGCTGGGTTCCATACAGGCACCGTCTATTTGATTCAGTTATACAGCCTCAGCGGTTATTATAAAAAGCTTCTGAAACACCAATTAAATACACATAATACTTCAAAAATTTACGAGTGCTATCCAGTCATGAGAATCAGTATCGAGTATAGTAGGCGAATTGAAACCGCTATCAATCAGAATTGAATAAAAGGCATCAGATGAGTAAGCTTTCCTCAAAGCCGTTATGCCTATCGATGCATCTCTATGTGAGACTCTTCTAAGTTCAGATAATGCCCTTGTTGGCTCCGGCAGGTTTTGGAGGAGGGTGAAGGAGAAAAGCATTTCGAACACGCCATCACGGAGAGGTAAGCTTTCAGCATCTCCCTGTAACAAATGTTTGTCGGTCAGAGGTCGGGCCTTCTGATACGTATAAGAGAGGAGGCTCGAAGACAGATCCAAACCGACGTATACGCCATCAATCTTCTCAAGGAGAAGACCCGTTCCGCACCCTGCGTCGAGGATAATTTCGTCTAATTTTAACCTCAGACGCCGTAAAACCTCATCGTACTTCAAGAGTTGTTCTTCATGATACCTGAGATCGTAGATTTTACCGCCTAGCTCATCGTACATCTTTTTAACTCGTTTCTTGGTCTGGCTTCGCATCAATCCTAGTATTAGGAAGGTGTTTATTCCCTTTTTCTAGTGTGGCTGGCTAAGCCAAGAAATAGGGGTAGGAATTAGTCTCATGTTTTGGATACTTAATCTGGCCATGATTTTGAAGGTATCTTTAATAAAAGCCTAAGAAAAGTAAACCGTAAATTAACATATAAATACCAATAAAAACCATGGTACTAAGCTTGATTTACACTTTAACTCTCTTTATCGATGATCATTATTATACTATGCCCAAATCTCTAGACAATGATCATGTCTAAACGGATTTTTCAGGGAAAAAGGCGTCCTTTTTGTTTCAATGCTCCTTTTTGTCTCAAATTACTGCGACTAAAGGCTCGAAACCCTCACAACTTGCTATTCCCATTCTAATAAGTTTAATATTATTCAGGCAACCCCTACTTCGGTATGGGGCTAAATCTTAGAGATAGAAGTTCGAAGGTTTTCGATGGAGATGATCGCCTAAGCCAGAGGACGCTCCTGAGAGGAGTGGGCGTTACAGACGAGGATTTAGGGAAACCCCTCATAGCAATCGCGAACTCTTGGAACGAGATTAACCCTGGCCACACCCATCTTGATAGATTAGCCAAACATGTTAAACAGGGAGTATCAGAGGCAGGCGGGGTCCCACTCGAGTTCGGAACGATAGCCGTCTGCGACGGCATAGCAATGGGTCACAGCGGGATGAGGATGAGCCTTCCCAGCAGGGAGATAGTCGCAGATTCTTTGGAGATCATGGTGGAGGCTCATGGCTTCGATGCAATGGTCTGTTTGACCAGCTGCGACAAGATCGACCCCGGCATGATGATGGCTGCAGCTAGAATGGATATACCGACTATTTTCTGCCTCGGTGGACCCATGGAGCCCGGTTGCCCGACATGGGGGAGGTATCAGGGAAAGACGATCACGGTCCAAGACATGTTTGAGGTTACAGGTCTCGTCAAGACCGGTGAGATGAGCAAGGAAGAGGCCTATTACCTTGAGAACATCTGCTGCGGAGGCCCCGGGGCATGCGGTGGAATGTTCACAGCTATGACGATGCAATGCCTTATCGAGTCCATCGGTATGACCATTCCCTTCATGGCAACGGCTCCAAGTACGGGAACGCAACGGGCAAGGCTCGCCGCAGAGGCAGGGAGGAAGATTATGATGCTCCTAAAGAGGAATATCACCCCAAGCAAGATAATGACGGAAAGGGCCTTCAGGAATGCGATAACTGTCGATATGGCGCTAGGAGGCTCGACGAATACTGTGCTGCACCTTAAGGCAATAGCCCACGAGTTTGGTTACGACCTCGATCTGTCCCTATTCGACGAGATCAGCAGAGGCACACCGCATATCTGCAATATGGCACCCGCAGGCCCTTACAAGATCTCCGACCTCCATAGAGCAGGTGGAATCCCTGCAGTTATGAAAAGAGTCGAAAACCTCCTCGACGGAAGTGTCATTACCGCAACTGGTATGCTCCTCAGGGAGAACATCGCAGAGGCAAAGATCTTCGACGACGACGTGATAAGGTCCCTTGAATCCCCCGTCCACAGAGAAGGGGGGATAGCGATCCTTAGAGGAAGCCTGGCACCCGATGGAGCCGTTGCGAAAATGGCGGCTATAAGTCCCAAGATGTGGGTCTTCGAAGGTGAGGCAAAGGTCTTTAACTGTGAGGAAGCGGCCGTCTCTGCGATCCAAGGAGGTAAAATTAAGGCAGGGGATGTCGTTGTCGTCCGGTACGAGGGACCTAAAGGTGGTCCAGGCATGCGTGAAACGCTTGTAGCGACCAGCACTATAGTTGGTTATGGCCTGGGGGAGTCGGTGGCACTGATTACGGATGGCAGGTTCTCTGGCGCTTCCAGGGGTCCATGTATTGGGCATATCTCGCCGGAGGCTGCGGTGGGTGGACCAATCGCAATCGTCAGGGACGGAGACCGCATAAGCATCGATATCCAGAAACGAAGGATTGACCTCAGAGTTCCTGAGGAGGAGATAGCTAAGCGCCTATCAAGATGGAAGCCCCTAGAGCTAAAGATAAAGAAAGGCTACCTTGCACGATACGCCTCGTTGGTTACCTCTGCCGACAAAGGTGCGGTACTGGAGGCTAAGAGGCCTTAGAAGCCTCTTCCT
>Ga0315280_10004142_pt1 | contig 21660 bp, 21 predicted proteins | sample YL17G06_40_MG_FD_203697 | JGI IMG/M metagenome (GOLD analysis project Ga0315280, IMG submission 203697) | Sediment microbial communities from Yellowstone Lake, YNP, Wyoming, USA - YL17G06_40 | ecosystem: Environmental > Aquatic > Freshwater > Lake > Sediment | place: USA: Wyoming | collected...
GGAGGGATTTTGAATCTCTCAGCGGATGTAAGTCTGCCGGCTTTGTGCTTTTCCAAAAGCTGCTGTAAGAACTCTTGCGTTTCTCTCTCATTCACCGCGACAAATCCTCTTGACTGTTTAGCCCTATCTTGCACCTGTGCGTTTTATACTGCTCGTAGGCCTGCTGCTCCTGGTCTTTGTATGCGTTTAATCTCTTCATCATCAGGTCGAAATTGACCTTGTGGCCGTCAAACTCCGGCCCGTCAACGCAGACGAATTTGGGGTGTCCGTCGAATTCGATTCGGCAGCCGCCGCACATACCGGTGCCATCAACCATAATGGTGTTCAGTGACACCTGCGTCGGGATATTAAATTGCTTCGTGACCTCGCAGCAGACCTTCATCATCACAGCCGGCCCAATGACAAACGCGATATCGGGTTTGGGGGTACGCTGACAAATTTCTTTTAACGGTTCGCTCACAAAGGCCTTGCGTCCGTATGAGCCGTCATCGGTGGTGATAATTAACTCATCGCTTATCCGGGCAAATTCATATTCGAGGATAAGCAACTGTTTGTTTCTGGCTCCGAGTATGCTGATGATTTTATTGCCGGCTTGCTTGAGGGCTTTTGCGATAGGCAGCAGCGGCGCATTGCCGATACCGCCGCCCACACAGACCGCCATGCCGAAATTTTCAATATGAGTGGGCTTGCCTAACGGTCCGACGATATTTGCGATTTCATCGCCCGTCTGCAAATCAGCCAGCTCGGCGGTAGTCTTCCCGACTCGCTGCCAGATAAGGCGAATGGTGCCCCTGCCGGGGTCGGTATCGGCGATTGTCAAAGGGATGCGCTCGCTGTAATCGCTGCTTACGCTCACAATGACGAATTGGCCCGGCTTTCTGGCCTGGGCGATAAGGGGCGCCTCGACATCAGCCGTAAAAACGTTTTCCGACAGCCGGCTGTTTGATACAATCTTATGTGACACTTTCTTCCTTCTATATAACAGCTTCTAAAAGGCCGTTATTGTCCCGCCTGCGAGCTTATATGTCAACAGCCCGCCGGTTGAACCGTTGTCCAAAACCGGCAATTGAAAATGTTTTTTCTGGAAAGCCGACCCCGGACTCGTTATACTATACACGATTACTGACTCGTTGTTGTCTGTCAAATAATCAATAGTAAATATTAGAAGAATCAATTACACGGCCGGGTCCCATGCAAGCCGGGCCCGCGAACCTGGTCAGGCGGGGAACCGAGCAGCCATAAGCGTGTGCTTGGCTGTGCCGTGGTAAACCCGGCCGCCTTTGTAATATTTTCTATTTAATATTTATAATTGCATTGCAGGGGATGGATGGACCGTCAGGAGCTGAAAAAGCGGACGAAGGACTTTGCTCATCGCTGTGTCAAGCTCTGCATTAGTCTTCCGCGAACTACTCTTGGCGGCCATATAGGAAAACAACTGATTAGGTGCTCGACCTCAGTTGCTGCAAATTACCGGGCGGCCTGCGTCGCCCAATCGAGGCGGGACTTTGCTTCAAAATTAAGTATCGTTATACAGGAGGTTGATGAGACCTGTTTCTGGATAGAGTTCATTGTTGATGAGCAGTTAATCAGCGAGAAACGAGTCGTCCCATCGTTTAACGAGGCAAAAGAATTGACATCTATATTCGTCTGTGCCAGAAAAACGCCGAGGAACATTAAATAGAAAATAGTAAATCGATATGGCTTATACCGTTCTTGCTCGAAAATATCGTTCGCAGACATTCGATGACGTCATCGGTCAGGACCCTATTGCCCAGACGCTCAAAAACGCGATAAAGATTGGCCGCGTCGCCCACGCCTACCTTTTTACGGGTACCCGCGGCGTCGGCAAAACGACAATGGCCCGCATCCTGGCGAAATCTCTCAACTGCCTCAAAACCGATGGCCCCACCACCGAGCCGTGCTGCAAATGCGATAGCTGCGTCGCAATAAATGCCGGCGACGACATCGACGTCATCGAAATCGACGGCGCCTCGAATAACGGCGTCGAAGAGGTCCGCAGACTCCGCGAAAACGCAATCTACCGGCCGGCGCGGGCGAGGTTCAAAATTTACATCATCGACGAGGTGCATATGCTCAGCACCTCGGCCTTTAATGCGCTGCTTAAAACGCTCGAAGAGCCGCCCGACCACGTCAAATTCATTTTCGCCACGACCGAGCCAAACAAAGTCATCCCGACGATTCAGTCGAGGTGCCAGAGGTTCGATTTCAATAACATACCCGCAGCGAAAATAACCGAGCAACTGAAGACCATACTGCGGCAGGAAAAGATCAAATATGATGAAGACCTGCTGCCGCCTCTGGCGAAAATGGCCAACGGCTCAATGCGAGACGGCTTGAGCCTGCTGGATAGACTCATCAGCGCCGGCGCCGAAACTCTCAATTCCTCACTGCTTGAAGAATTTCTGGGCTGCCCGAACAGCGAAAAAATCTGGAACCTTATTGCCAAAATCGGCGACAGCAGCGCATCAGGGACGCTGGTGGCGATAGAGGATTTAATCGGCAGCGGCGTCGGTGAGGTCCAGATTGTCGATTCGCTGATTGAGTATATGCGCGACCTGATGGTTGTAAAATCCGCCGGCAATACAAGCGAAATTTTGATTTTGACCGCCGAGCAGCGTAAGCGTGCCGGCGAGCTTGCCGGAAAATTCGACATCGCCGCCCTTGTTTATAATATAACCGCACTTGAGAAATTGCGCTGGGCCGTCAAAAATAGCGACACGCCCAGGCCGCTTCTGGAGGCATCACTTTTGCGGTTTGCGTTGAGCGAGCATTTTCTAAATATTGACCAGCTTCTTTCTCAGCTCCAGGCCGCTCCCGCCGGTGCCGTTAAAAAAAAACTAACCACGGTTGAAGCTCCCGCCAGAACGGCGGAGAAGACAGCCGAGCCGCAATTCGATGAGCATCCCGAAAGCAGGCCTTTTCCAGGCGACATCGAGTCGATAAAGAATAACTGGCAGAACATTCTAAAAGTTATCGGCGGCAAACTTGGGCCGGGTATCGGCGGGCTGTTAAGCTCTGCCGTGCCCGCCGAATTTGAGAATGGTGTCCTGACGGTCCGGTTCAGCACCGCGGCCCCAATCTACAAAAGGATATGCGAAAGCAACGGCCGGTTGGAACAGATTGAGTCCCTGTTAAGTGAGCAACTGTCGGTGCCGCTTAAGTTAAAGCTCGAAACCGCACCCGACCGGCCTGAGCAGGGCGAACCTGGCCAGCCCCCAAAGACGCCCGTCAAAAAGAGAAATGACATTGCCAACGACCCCGGCGTCAAGACCATCCTTATGGGGCTGGATGCCACAATAACCGGCGTCGAAGAAGACCGATGAGCGGTAAAAAAGCGGAAAAGTTTTCTCTGTGACCAGTTGCGGTCTCGAAGTGAGGATTCGCAGGTCGTCGTCAACGAACTATGAGCTCATAACTACGAACTCTTTGCTCGAGGAGATTATTTGGCCGAATTCTGCAGGTGTCACTCGCTCCACGAGAAAAAGACCGATTGTCTTAATACCGCGAAACCTTCAACTCGGTCATAGCGCCCGTAACGAGGAAGACTATCCGTTCGCAGATATTTGTCACGCGGTCGGCAATCCGCTCGAGGTTATGTGCCGCCCATATAAGGTATGTCGCTCTCGAGATTAAGGCCGGACTTTCAAGCATAAAGGTCAGCAGCTCGCGATACACCTGCTCGTAGAGCGCATCCACTTCATCGTCCTCGCTGCACAGCGCCGTCGCAGCCTCTGCATCGCGGTTTATAAATGCTTCGAGACTCTTTTTGAGCATACTGACGGCCTTGTCGGCCATTCGTGGAATATCGACAAGTGGCTTAATGAGCGGCTCGCTGCCGTACATAATAACGATTTTGCCGATGCCCTCAGCATAGTCGCCCATTCGCTCCAGCTCGGTGGCGACACACAAAACAGCCACAATTTCCCGCAAGTCGGTCGCCACGGGCTGCTGTGTGGCAATGAGATGGATGCACTTTTCCTCAAGGTCCCATCGCTTTTTGTTCACAAGCATATCATCGGCAACGATACGCTTGGCCCCTTCGATATCCTGCGCCTTGAGCGCCTCTATCGAGCGGTTGATGGCCGCAATCACCATTTCGCCCATATCCAGCACGTCTTTCTCAATGTCCTTGATATAATTGGTGAAGCTTTCTCTGACCATAACCATCTCCCAAAAAAGTTAGCCAAAACGACCGCTTATATAGTTTTCGGTGAGTTTCTCTTTCGGTTTAGTAAATACCTGGTTCGTTTCGCCAAATTCAATCAGCTTGCCTAAATACATAAACCCTGTATAATCCGATGCCCTGGCCGCCTGCTGCATATTATGGGTAACAATCACCAGTGTATATTCCTGTTTCAATATTCGCAACAAATCCTCGATTTTAAGCGTCGAGATTGGGTCCAGGGCCGAGCACGGCTCATCAAGCAAAATTATGTCGGGCTTCAAAATCAGCACCCTGGCGATGCACAGACGCTGCTGCTGCTCAAGCGTCAGTGTGCGGGCGTTCTTTCGCAGCTTGTCCTTAAGCTCACCCCACAGCCCGACGTGCTCGAGCCCATCTTGAATGGCCTGCATAATCTCGTCTTTCCTGCTCATCATCTGATGTATGCGCAGGCCGAACTTAAGATTATTATATATCGACAAATCAAAGACGTTAGGCCTTTGAAAAACCATTCCGACTTTTTTTCGCAGGAAAATCAGGTCCATATCCGGCTGGAGGATATTCCTGCCGTCAATAATTATGCTGCCCTCGGCCCTTGTGCCTTCGATAAGCTCGTTCATCCTGTTGAAGCACCGCAGAAGCGTCGATTTGCCGCAGCCCGATGGGCCGATGATGGCGGTAATGTTCCAGGCCGGTATCTTTATATTTACATCCTCCAGCGCAAGAAAATCGCCGTAATAAAGATTCAAACCGACCGTCTCGATTTTCCCTGTAACTTCCATATCAGCCGAACCTGCCGGTTATGTAATCGTCCGTGCGTTTGTCGCGGGGATTGGTAAAAAGTTCGTATGTCTCTCCGATTTCAACCAACTCTCCCATAAGGAAAAATCCGCATCGCTCGCTGACCCTCGCCGCCTGCTTGGTATTGTTTGTCACCAGTATCTGCGTATAGTCCTGCTTCAACTGCTGCATAGCGTCCTCGACCTTCGCCGTCGAAATAGGGTCAAGCCCCGAGCACGGCTCATCATACAAAATCACCTTCGGTTCCACGGCCAGCGTCCGGGCGATACACAATCGCTGCTGCTGCCCGCCGGACAGCTTCACCGCTGGCTCATTGAGCCTGTCCTTGACCTCATCCCACAGATACGCCTTCTTCAAGGCCTCTTCGACAATCTGCCCGACCGTTTCTTTATCGGTAATGCCGTGAACTTTGGGACCGTATGCGACATTGTTGAAAATGCTGACGGGCAGCACCTGCGGCAGGGCGAAAATAATGCCAATCTTTTTTCGTAAAATGTTGTCGCTTATATTCTTGATGTCTTGATTGTCGAGGAGAATCTCGCCATCCTGCGAATACGAGACATTAAGATAATTGAGTCTGTTCAGCGCACGCAAAAACGTGGTCTTACCGCTATTGGCCGGCCCGATTACACCGAGAATCTCATTTCTATACACTTCGAGATTCAGATTCTTCAGGACCTGAAGCGAGCCGAAGTAACAGTTCAGCCCGGTGACCTTTATTATGGCGTCTCTTACCATAGTTTCTTTTTTCTAAAGTGTGCGCGAAGGATTATGCTTACCAGATTCATCAGGAACACCAGTGCTATAAGCACAAAAGCCGTGGCGAAACTAAGCTTTAACGGCATATTAGGCACCTGTGTGGAAATCACGTAAAGATGATACGGCAGTGCCATAACCTGGTCAAATACCGTGCGCGGCAGCCGGGGCAGATAAAACGCGGCAACCGTAAAGAGAATCGGAGCCGTCTCGCCCGCGGCCCTGCTCAAAATCAGCACGGTTCCGGTAAGAATGCCGGGCAGCGCATAAGGCAATACGCAGTACCGTACCGTCTGCCACCTCGTAGCGCCTAAAGACAAACTAATCTCCCTGAAGCTGGCCGGCACCGATTCAAGGGCCTCTTTGGTCGCGGTGATAATTACGGGCAGACTCATTATCGCAAGCGTCAGTGAGCCGGCAAGAATGGACGTCCCCAGCTTCAAAAACACCACAAACAGTGTAAATCCGAAAAGCCCGTACACAATGGATGGGATGCCGGAGAGATTTACAACCGACAGCTTAATCAATCGCGTGAAAAAATTGTCCCTTGCATACTCAACAAGATGGATCGCAGCCAATACGCCTACGGGAAGCGAAAACAGCATTGCGCCTATTATCAACACGATAGTGCCCACAATCGCAGGAAAAATCCCGCCTTCCTTCATTCCGTTTCGCGGTGCCTGCGTGACAAATTCCCAGCTTATGGTGCTAATGCCGTTTTTGAGTATGTAAAGGATTACCAGCAGAATCGGAGCGACCACAAACAGCGTGATAAGCCCGAGGATGGAGAAGGCAACTTTTTCGCGGATTTTCGCTGCGTTCATTTTCTTGCCCTCCGCAGGAAGGCATCAGCAAGGAAATTGATTATGAATGTTATGATAAATAGCACCAGCCCCACCGCAAAAAGGGCAAAGTAATGGTCCGAACCGACGACGGTCTCGCCCATTTCGCCGGCGATAGTTGCGGTAAGCGTCCGCAATGGCTGTAAAATAGATTTCGGTATGACAGGCGAATTGCCCGTAACCATCATCACAACCATTGTCTCGCCGATGACCCTGCCGATACCCAACATCACTCCCGCGATTATGCCGGATGCAGCCGAAGGCAGCACAACCCGCCACAGCGTCTGCCATCTGGTGGCCCCAAGTCCGAAGGCCGCCTCCTTGTATGCCCTCGGCACGCTCACTAAAGCATCTTCGGATATGCTGATAATGGTTGGTAGTGCCATAAATGCCAATAGCAGACTTCCGGTCAGGCCGCACATTCCAGTGGGCAGTCCAAAGGTGTTCTTCAGAAACGGGCTGAGCCAGACGATGCCGATGAATCCCAAAACGACGCTCGGAATCGATGTCAGAATCTCGACCAGTGACTTTAAGATATGCTTTAGAGACTTCGGGGCAACCTCATCAATAAACATCGCTGTCCCCACGCCCACAGGTACGCAAATAATAATAGCTCCAGCCGTAACGTATATAGAACCGAGCACCAGTGGGACAACGCCGAACTTGGGCGGCTCAGAAATCGGCAGCCAATTCCTGCCGAAGAGGAATTGGCCCAGCGGATACACGCCGAACAAGGACAGGGAATCTCTCAGTAAGAACAAAAATATGAGGAAAACAAAAATAACAACCAGAAGCCCGCTGAGCTTAATCCACGACTCTATAACGTATTCGCTAATCTTTCTGGGTCCGCCCATAGCGGATTGCTCCCACCGGCACGAAACCGGTCTCTATGAATTGCTGCTGCCCCTTCGGGCTTAATGTGAAATCGATAAATAGCTTCGTAACGCCCCCGGGCTCGCCGTTCGTATAAAAATAAAGTGGCCGGGAGAGCGGATACGTCTTCTTGAGGACATTGTTCACATCAGGCGGATAAAACTCGCTGCCTTTGGCCACAAGCAGCGTCTTGGTCCGCTCGGAAACATAACCCATGCCGAAGTAGCCTATCGCGGCTTCATTCGCCGCGACCTCTTCGACAATTGCCTGTGAGGAAGTCAAAAGCAGCGTCTGCGCAGAGAACTCTTCGTGGCTGTCTTTTTTGCCAAGCTGGACCACCTCTTCCTTGAAATATATATGTGTGCCTGAACTGACTTCGCGCGATAGCGTTACAATATGAAGGTCCTTGCCGCCGAATTCTTTCCAGTTGGTGGCCTTGCCGGTAAATATTTTGTGCAAATCCTCGATAGTTAGTTTATCAACAGGGTTATTTTTGTTTACAGTTACCGCTATACCATCGTAGGCAACCGTGAATTCTTTGGGAAACACACCTCGTTTTTCGGCTAATTCCTTTTCCTTTGCCTTCATTTCGCGAGAGGACGTCGCCACATCGCAGGTCTTATTTATCAGCGATGCAATCCCGATGCCGCTGCCGCCGCCGGTTACTGCAACAAAGATATGGGGATAGTCCTTCATAAACTCTTCAGCGATTTTCTGTGCTGCGTTAACAACGGTATCGGAACCTTTGACCTGTATAGAGCCCGCCGGCTCATTCGGGTCAACAGTCTCGCCGCACCCGGCAATCAAGACAGATGCTGTAAGTATTAGTGTAGCTTTAAGTCTCACACCCATAGATAAGGATTATGATAACAGCCGGTGAATCCTTTCGCAAGCTATTTTGCCGTTACATTAAAGATTGACACGCTGCTTAACAAAGCTGTATAGTAGCTTCCGTCCATGGATTATAAGTAGCGCAAATGCCGGAGCTTGCAAAAACCAAAACTTCGCAAATACTGCCGGCCCGCAAATGAAAAAAAACGGATATGAGTTATGAGCACCGCTTATACCGAGACCTTAAACAAGCTCATCGAGGGATTCGGCAAACTGCCGGGGATTGGGCCTAAAAGCGCCGAGCGACTTGCTTTCTATATCCTGAAAGCCGAGCCGGCAGAAGCCGTGGCGCTGGCTGAAGCCATCCGCGATGTGAAAACCAAAATCAAACGCTGCGAAATCTGTTATAACCTCTCGGAGGGACCGGTTTGCCGGATTTGCTCGGACGAGCGCCGCGACAAAAGTTTGATATGCGTCGTCGAGCAGCCCAAAGACCTGATTAGTCTCGAAAAAACCGGCGCCTGCAAGTGGGCCTATCACGTCCTCGGCGGCCACATCGCACCGCTGGAAGGAGTCGAGCCGGAGCATTTGACCATTGATAAGCTCGTCGAGCGCGTCCGCCGCGGCGGCGTAAAGGAAATCATAATGGCCACCAACCCCAACATCGCCGGTGACGGCACAGCGCTTCACATAAGCTCGCTGCTCAAACCAACCGGCGTCAAAATTACCCGCCTGGCCCGCGGCCTGCCGACCGGCAGCACCATCGAATACGCAAGCAGCAAAATCCTCACCGATGCAATAACAGGCAGACAGGAATTGTAACAACCCTCTACCACGGTGACACAAAAGGAGTGAATGTATGACCAAGAAAGGACCAGTCAAGGTTGGGATAATCGGCTCGCAATTTCAGGCACACTGTCACGCCGAGGCGTTCAAGGCCATTCCTGAAGATGCCAAGGTCGTCGCCGTTGCTTCGCCGACAAAAGGGCACGCAAAGGCCCTGGCGGAAAAGTTCAACGTTCCCCGCGTCTTCACCGACTATAAAAATATGCTTGCCGAAGACGACATCGAGATGGTGACAATCACCGCACCGAACAACCTGCACGCGCAGATGACCATCGACATCGCCGGCGCCGGCAAACACGTCATCTGCGAAAAGCCTCTCTGTATGACGCTCGAAGAGGCGGATATTATGATTGAGACCTGCAAGCGCAAAGGCGTGCTGCTGTTATACGCCGAGGAGCTTTTCTTTACACCCAAATACGTCAGGGCCAAGGAAATGGCAGGGCAGGGCGCATTCGGCAGGGTCTATATGGTCAAGCAAAGCGAAAAGCACTTCGGCCCCCACGCATCCTGGTTCTGGGACGTCAAAAAAAGCGGCGGCGGCGTCTTTATGGATATGGGCTGCCACGGCGTCGCCTTTTGCTACTGGTTTTTGAACCGGCCGAAAATCAAAAACGTCTATTGCCAGATGGCCACGTACGTTCACGCCGACAAAACAAAAGGCGAAGACAACTCCGTCTGCATCATCGAATTTGCCGGCAGCGCGGTCGGCGTAGTCGAGAATAGCTGGGCACGCAGAGGCGGTATGGACGACCGCATTGAGGTCTATGGCGAAGGCGGCGTCACCTACGCCAATCTGCATATGGGAAATGCCCTGCCCACCTTTAGCGAATACGGCTACGGTTACGCAGTCGAAAAGGCCCCCTCAACCAAGGGCTGGACCTATCCTGTCTTTGAGGAATTCTGGAACTACGGCTTCCCGCAGGAAATGCTGCACTTTGCGCGATGCGTCCGCGGCAAAGAAACGCCCCAGGCAACGGGCGAAGACGGCCGGGTCGTTCAGGAAATACTCTACGCAGGGTATCAGTCCGCCGGAACCGGCCGAAGAGTGGAACTGCCGTTCAGGCCCAAGGGCGTCAAATCGCCAATCGACCTGTGGCTCAAGCCAAAACGATGAACAGCACAGTATCATACCTTGTGTTACAGTCGGGCGAATAACATTGCTTCCTTGACGCTCTATGCCAATTGTCGCGGAGAAGTTTTGAGATGGCGACTATAAAAGTCCGGATTCTATCTGATAGCGAAATACACGCTGTCCACGATGCCGGTCTTGCCATTCTCCGCGACACGGGCATTATGGTCCATCACGATGAGGTTCTAATGCTGCTGGAGGAGGCCGGTGCCGGGGTGGACCGCAATACCAAAATCGCACGCCTCCCGGAAAAGCTCGTTATGGATTGCATCGCCCGTGCCGGCAAAAAATATGTCCTTTATGGCCGCGACCTGCAGCGAACCGCCCGCTTCGGCTATGGCGATTTTGTCCTGATGTCAAGTCCCGGGCAATTTGGCTGGATAGATTCAAAAGGCGGGCATCTTCGCCCGGCGACAATAAAGGACCTTTAGGATGCAATTTGCCTCGGCGACGCCCTGCGCAATATCACGATTGTAGGCGCAATGGCTCAACCTGAAGAAGTGCCCGAAACCTATCGCGATGTGTTCCTGACCGCTGAGCTTGTAAAAGGCACAACCAAGCCGACCCGCTGCTGGGTACGCAACGGCCGGACCGCCCGCTACATCCTCGAAATATACCGCACAATCGCCGGAGGCGATGCCGCCCTGCGGCAGCGTCCGATGATAGAGGCATTTCTGGAACCTATCAGTCCACTGCGGCTGCCAAAAGACGGTCTGGATATAGTTGCAGAGTTTGCCCGGGCAGGCCAACCCGTCAGCATCGGCCCAATGGCAATGACTTCAGGTACAGCCCCGGCTACCCTGGCGGGGACACTGGCGCAGGAGAATGCGGAAATTCTCGCGGGAATTGTCGTTACCCAGCTTCTGCAGCCAGGCACACCCATAACTTATGGCGGCATACCGCACATTATGGACCCGCGAACAAGCATCTGCTCCTTCGGCTCTCCAGAACAGGCCTTAATGGCCGTCGCTATGGTCCAGATGGCCCGATTCTATGGCTTTGGGGTTTACATCAACGTGGGCCTCACCGACGCCAAGCTCCCCGATGCCCAGGCAGGTATCGAGAAAGCATCCTCTATGCTCTTGGGCGTCCTTGCCGGCGCAGACACGTTCGGCCACTGCGGCATCTGCGGCACAGACCACGGGGCGAGTCTGCTGTGGCTTTTCGTTGACAATGAACTTATGGATTACGTCAAACGAATCGCCCGTGGCTTTGAAGTCAACGCCGACACCCTCGCTGCCGAAATCGTAAATATAGTCGGCCCCGGCGGAAACTTCCTGGCTGAACAGCACACAATCGAGCACTTCCGCCGCGAACTCTGGCTGCCGGGAGCCGTCTGGACAAGGCAGAGCTTTGCCGCCTGGGAAAGCGAAGGCCACACCTCCATCGCTGACCGCGTCCTCCGGGAGGTAAATCGCATCCTGACAACCCACAAACCTCAGCCGATAGATGAGACCTTAGCCCGCGAGCTCGACCGCATCGTGGACTCTGCAAGAAGCGGGCTGACATAGTTTGCCCCTAAGCCACACCACTGACCCTGCGGGGTTACCGATAGAAAGATAGATTGTATGGTGCTTTTCCGCGGGAAATTTGTTATCCTTCCAGAACTGCGATATCGTTGGACATATTTAGGAGAAACTAATATGAAAAATCACGACAAAATACCGGAAAAGAAAAGCACGGATATTTCCCGTCGCGATTTTATAGGCGGTGCGGCGGCGGTCGCGGCGTTTACGATTGTGCCGCGATATGTCCTCGGCGGCCCCCGCAATATCCCGCCAAGCGAGAAGCTCAATATCGCCGGCATCGGCGTAGGCGGCAGGGGCGCTGATAATCTCGACGCAGTCAGCGGTGAGAACATCGTTGCACTGTGCGATGTTGACCAGCAGCGTGCGGCCCCGACATTCAATCGCTACCCAAATGCGAAGAAATACAGCGACTTTCGCATAATGCTCGAAAAGCAAAAAGACATCGATGCGGTGATAGTCGCTACACCTGACCATGTGCACGCCGTCGCTACTATCACAGCGATAAAAATGGGAAAGCACGTTTACTGCGAAAAGCCGCTGACTCACTCGATTTATGAGGCCCGAATGGTCGCCAAAGCCGCCCGTGAGCACAAGGTCGCCACGCAGATGGGCATACAGGGTCACGCCGGCGAGGGAATTCGGTTACTGTGCGAATGGCTCTGGGATGGCGCAATCGGCCCCGTCCGCGAGGTCCACACCTGGACCGACAGGCCTGGAAACTGGTGGCCTCAGGGCATCCCCCGCCCGAAAGACACGCCTCAGCCTCCGCCGACGCTGGATTGGGACCTGTGGCTTGGCCCGGCGCCGCATCGGCCGTATCACCCTGCCTATGTGCCTTTCAAATGGCGCGGCTGGTGGGACTTTGGAACAGGCCCGCTCGGCGATATGGGCATCCACAACTCTTCACCAATTTTCTGGGCGCTAAAGTTAGGCCACCCAACAAGCATCGAGCCAGTGTCACAGCAGGGCAACAACGAAGAGACCGGCCCGGTCAAGGCAGTCGTCCGCTACGAATTCCCGGCCCGCGGCGATATGCCGCCGGTAACACTTGTTTGGTACGATGGCGGCAATATGCCCCCTCGCCCGCAGGAGCTGGAGCCCGAACGGCGGCTCGGTGACAACGATGGCGGCTCGCTCTTTATCGGCGAAAAAGGCAAAATACTCGCCCCCGGCTGGTGTGCGGAAAGCCCGCGAATCATACCGGAGTCGAAAATGAAGGAATACAAGCTGCCGCCGAAGACCGTCCCCCGCTCGCCCGGTCATCACGAAGAATGGATAAGCGCCTGCAAAGGAGGTCCGCCGCCCGCCGCAAACTTCGAGTTTGCCGGTCTGATGACCGAAGTGATGCTGTTAGGTAATGTCGCTATCCGCACGGGCCAAAAATTACTTTGGGATGGCCCGAATATGAAGATTACCAATGTGCCGGACGCCAACAAATTCCTCCAGCGCCAGTATCGCCAGGGCTGGACGCTATAAAGAAGGCCTTTGCATAACTTGCGGGTTGCATGCTGTCTTTATCCGCAAATACTAAATGAACCTGCAATTTGCTAAACCGCCGCTCGGCTATTGACGAAACACCTTCCAGGACTTATGATATAATTGGTGTAAGACCTCCAAATGCCGCAGAGGTCTGTAGGCACGATTCATCGTTCAATAAAAACTATTTCCGGTTTGGTCCCGCCGGGGCGGGACGCGTAAGGAATTGTTCAGGGTGCCGCAATGAAGCTGGAGATGAGAGGTGATATGCGGATGGAGCAGCGAATGAAGCTGGCTCCGCATATGATTCAATCGATGGAGATTCTCCAGCTTCCTATTCTGGCGCTTCAGGAACGAATCGAGCAGGAGCTTAACAGCAACCCCGTTCTGGAAGCGGAGGATACCTCAAATCCCGAACCAGCCGCCCCAGCCGAAGAAGACACGCAGGATAATATAGATGAAAAAGACCTCGTTGTCGGCACAGACGAGAGCAAAGTTGAAGATTTCAAGCGGCTGGATAGTCTCGATGAGGATTTCAGGGAATATATAGACCAGTCCGAATCCTTCCGCCCCCGCGTCCCGAGCGATGAGCCTGATAGAAAACTTGAGGCCATAAAGAACGCCCCCGCACCGCCGCAGTCGCTGCACGAATATCTGATGGAGCAGTGGCAGTTGGTGGACGCCGATGAGCGCGTCAAAACGGCCGGCAGCGCCATCATAGATTACATAGACGGCAGGGGGTATCTGACCGTAAGGCTGGAGCAGTTGCACAATAAAGACAAAGCCGATTTTACCATCGACGACCTCAAAAAGGCGTTGGAGCTTGTCCAGAATTTGGAACCTGTCGGCGTAGGTGCGCGGGACCTGAAAGAGTGCCTGCTTATCCAGATGGCGCAGAGCGGCGAAGATATGAGTTTTGAATCGCGCCTGGTTTCAGAACGTATGGAGCAGTTGCTCGGGAATCGCCTGCCAGAAATTGCAAAAAAGATGAATTGCAGCCTTGAAACAATCAATAAGGCGATTGCCCGCATAAGTAAGCTCGACACCTCTCCCGGGTTGCAGGTGGGCCAGGACCGGAATCATCCTGTTACCCCCGATGTGATAGTGGAGCCGATGGACGCCGCTGATGAGTATTCCGTCCGTCTGGCTGATACGAATTTGCCGAACCTGAGAATAAATGATTACTACGCAAAGCTGGCAAAGGACCCCGCAATCGGCGAAAAGACGAAGGACTTTCTGCAACAGAACATGCGTTCGGCCCAGTGGATTATCAATGCAATCCAGCAGCGAAAAAACACGCTGCTGAAAGTCGCCAGGTCGGTGGTAAAACACCAGAAGGATTTTTTCAGCAGGGGCCAATTACATCTTCGGCCGCTGCCGATGTCAAAAGTCGCCGATGACGTCGGCGTGCATCTTGCCACCGTCTCGCGGGCGGTCGCGGGCAAATACATCCAGTGCGGCTGGGGAATCCTGCCCCTTCGCAAATTCTTTAGCGGCGGCACCGAGGACGTCAACGGCCAGGCGCGTAGCTGGGAGGCCGTAAGGGCAATCTTGCAGCAGGTTGTCGATTCGGAAGACAAGACCAAACCCTTAAACGACGACGAGATACGTGGAAAGTTGGCACAGGCCGGCATCAAAAACATCGCCCGGCGCACCATCGCTAAATATCGCAAGCTCCTCAACATCCCCTCCGCGAGATTTAGAAAAAAATACTGACCCCCAATCGTTTTATTCGTCTTGCCGCAGAGGCCACGGAGATTGCCTCTGATTTCTGTCATTCCCGCGAAATTTTTTCCAAAAAAATTTGACATCACCCGAACACTCTGTTACTATGTGAGTATACAATCACATAGTAACTTGATGGAGTAACAATATGATAAGCAAGCAAAAACAACTGTTATTTGAAAAGCAGGCGGAGGTCGCAAAGGCAATCGGCCACCCTCTGCGACTCGCAATAGTCGATTTTCTCAAAGATGGCGAGCAGTGTGTCTGCGATATTGCCGAGCACGTCGGTGCGGAGCGTTCCAACGTCTCGCGGCACTTGTCTGTGATGGTTGCCGCAGGGGTGCTTGAGCACCGCAAGCAGGGACTGAAGGTCATCTACTGGCTGAAGTGCCCCTGCATTCTCGAATTCTTTTCCTGCATAGGCCGTGTATTGAAGCAGCAGGCGAAAGAAACCAGAAAACTGTTGAAAATCATTTGAGAGGATTTATATGAAAAGGGAGCTAAAAATTTTTGCTGCATTGGCCGGGGTCTTTCTTGTGGCTTATTTTCTGCCGTTGAGTAATCCCAAGATTCAGGATGCGATTCAGGAGTCGTTCCGGCTGCTCCAGTGGTATGCCCGCAACCACACGCTTGCTTGTGTGGTGCCCGCGTTGTTCATAGCCGGGGCGATTATTACTTTCTTATCTCAGGCCTCGGTGATGCGCTATCTGGGTCCGAATGCCAATCCAATCTTGGCTTATGCGGTCGCGTCGGTTGCCGGCTGCGTATTAGCGGTCTGCTCGTGCAGTGTTCTGCCGATGTTTGGAGGGATTTATAAACTTGGCGCCGGGCTTGGTCCTGCGACAACGTTTCTATATTCCGGCCCGGCGATAAATGTCCTTGCGATATTTCTTACCGCTCGTGTTCTGGGTTTTCCCATAGGGATGGGCAGATTTATTGGAGCCGTTGTTTTTTCCGTGGTTATTGGGCTGCTTATGGCAGTGATATTTCGCAAGGGTGAGCGAGCAAAGGTAGAAGCCGCCTTACAAATGCCGGAGCCGGAAAAGCCGAAACGGCACATCGCAAAGACGGCTATATTCCTTGCCTGTATGATTCTTTTTCTGGTGTTCAGCGACTGGTTCAATCCGGGCAACGTGGTTGTGAAGACGACCGACGGCAGGCAATTCAAAGCCGTCGTCATTAACGAGACAAAAGACGCCGTCCGTTTTCAGCTCGAAGAAGACCTCGGTGAAAACAAATTCGGCGACAAAATTACATTAAATAAAACCGAAATAGCCGATACGCAGGAGCAAAAGACCTTGGTTATAGCCATTCACCATATAAAGTGGTATCTGGCCGGCCTGTGCGGTCTGGCGGTGTTGATAATGGTGTGGAGATGGTTCGAGAAAGATGAATTGCGTCAGTGGATGCACAACACCTGGGATTTTACAAAGCTTTTGGTTCCGCTGCTTTATGGCGGGGTATTTATCGTCGGGTTTGTCAGTGTCCTGCTGCCTGAAAAGCAGGTTGCGCAATGGGTGGGCGACAACAGCTTGCGCAGTAACTTAGTTGCCAGTGTCGTTGGTGCATTTTGGTATTTTGCCACGCTGACCGAGATTCCAATCACGCAGGCCTTGATGAAGCTCGGCATGCACAACGGCCCCGTGATGGCGCTGCTTTTGGCAGGACCTGCACTGTCGCTGCCCAGTATTCTTGTAATTCGTAAATTTATGGGAAACGTAAAAACGACGGTTTTTGTTCTGCTGGTGGTTGTGATGTCAACAATCGTTGGAATGTTCTTCGGTGCGTTTTGGGGATAGATAACAAGATGGATAAATAATTTCGTAATAAGCCGAATCTTGTTGCCAAAAAAGAACAGACATAGATAGGGAGAAAAATTATGGATCGTAGAAATTTTTTAGCGTCGGGTCTTGCTGCTACTGCTGCGTTTACCTCGATAAGACCGGCAACCGCCGGAACAGCAGAGCATAAAATTGTCAGAATTGTAGGGGTTTCCTGTAGCCCGAGGAAAGGTAAGACGACTGCCACCGCGGTTCAAACTGCCCTCGATGCCGCCAAGGGTTTTGACCCGCGTATCAAAGTTGAACTTCTTGACTTAGGCGGACTTGATATCTCTGGCTGGGTCGGCGGAGCCAAACCAACAGATGTAGAAAACTTGCCTAAAGACGACTTTGAGCTATTTGCGCTTCCGAGAATAAAAGACCCGGTGCCGGATGGATTAATTATTGGCTCGCCTTCATATTTCCGCACGATGAGCGCTTTATGCAAGGCCTTTCTGGAAAGAATCGCTGTGCTCCGTTCACCTAAATTACTTCTTGCTGACAGGCCGGTTGGTATATTAGCAGTTGGAGCATATCGCAACGGCGGACAGGAATTAGTCATTGAGCAAATTCAAGCTGCAATGCTCTGCCACGAGGTGATGATTGTCGGCGGAAAGCCCGGAGCGCATCAGGGTGCAACCCTCTGGAACAACTACAATGACGATATCACAAAAGATGAATTCGGGATGGATAGCGCCAGAAAACTGGGTATTCGTGTTGCAGAGGCCGCTCTTCGCCTTGCGCAAAAGTAAAAAGCAAATTGAGAAAATAGCATAACCAGCTTGCAATAGAAAGATAATGGCTGATATTAAAAAAGTAAAGCCGGCTGCGGATTATCCGCCGGAAGAAGGTTGTTACCTTCGAGGCAATGATTATTCGCCGGTTGCCGTCGTTGTAATTCTGCGCTGGAGGCGGGAGCAGACGCCGGCGGATATCGAAAATTTGGTTAGAGTCGGCGTTGAAAGCGGCGCAGCTCTGGCCGGCACATTGCAAACGGAAAATATTGGTATAGAAAAAATTATTTGTAACGTCGTTTCTAATCCTAATGTTCGGTATTTGGTGATTTGTGGTCCGGAATCTCCGGGGCATCTGGTTGGAGATGCAATTTTAGCGTTGGCAAGGAACGGCCTTGATGATAGGAAACATATCATTAGGGCGGAAGCACCGACACCTTTTCTTTTCAATGTCCGGCCGGAGTTTGTCAAGCGGTTTCGCGACCAGATTACCGTGATAGACCTGGTTAACGAAGGTTCGCCGGAGGTTATCCGTCAAGCGGTTTGGTCTTGTTACCAGGAAAAACCAACGCTGTTTGGAAAATACGAGCTTTACGACCCTGGCGCCTACCCTGCTGAGCCGTTGAGCGGAAAGATTACATGGAAAGTCACCCAACCGTCTCTGAAGCCAAAGAGCGATGAAGAGCATGCCCAGCGAGAAAAGATTCAGAACTTAGTAGAACGTATTAAACAAGCAGCAGATAAGAGACATGCTTGAGGCAAAGCCCGAAAGGATAAATTGAAAAGATCAGCGCAAAATTAGCAAAACAGCAGGTAACGATAGGATTGTTTAAATATGGCTGAAAACAGTACCATTGTAAAAACAAAAGGCCTTAATGTCTTTGAGAAATATCTGACCTTATGGGTCGCCCTATGTATTGTTGGCGGAATTGTCTTAGGCAAGCTGGCCCCGGCAATAGCGAAATATCTTGATAACTTGGCCATTTATGTCGGTAAAGCGCCTGTCGTTTCTATACCGATTGCGGTTTGTTTGTTCTTTATGATGTATCCGATTATGGTCAAGATTGATTTTGCCGAGGTTCTCAAGGCAGGCAAAAACATCAAGCCGGTCGGCCTGACATTGTTTGTCAACTGGGCCATCAAGCCCTTCACAATGTATGCCATCGCAATATTTTTTCTCGGCACCGTCTTTTATAATCTTATAGGCCCGGAGGCAAAAGACCTCGTTAAGATGCCTTTTGGCCTGGATTTGCCTGTCGGCGCTACTTACGGCGTAGGGACGGTAATAGAATCGGGCGGCGTTAAAATGTTAGAGGTGCCGCTGTGGCGAAGCTATCTGGCCGGCTGCATTCTCCTCGGCGTAGCTCCCTGCACGGCAATGGTGCTCGTATGGGGTTATCTCGCAAAAGGCAACGATGGGCACACGCTTGTTATGGTGGCGATAAACTCCTTGACAATGCTTTTGCTCTATGGGCTGTTAGGCGGATTTTTGCTCGGAGTTGGTCGGCTGCCCGTGCCCTGGCAGGCGTTGCTGTTGTCTATCGTCATTTACGTTGCGCTTCCTCTCGTAGCCGGATACTTGTCCCGAAAATGGATTATCGCAGCCAAAGGCGAAAGCTGGTTCAAAGAAAGATTCCTTCATTTTCTTACGCCCGTTACAATAATTGCACTGCTCATTACACTGGTTTTGCTATTTTCTTTCAAGGGCGAGGTCATACTGTCTAATCCGCTGACAATTCTCTGGATAGCGATACCTTTATTCATTCAGACTAACCTGATATTCTGGGTCGGCTATTTATTATCCAGGCCACTGAAGCTCAGTTACGAAGATGCGGCTCCGTCAGCGATGATAGGGGCATCCAATCATTTTGAGGTAGCCATTGCGACCGCAACGATGCTTTTCGGCTTGTCCTCCGGCGCAGCGCTGGCCACCGTTGTAGGCGTGCTAATAGAAGTTCCTGTGATGCTTATGCTTGTAAAGATATGCTTGAGAACGCAGGGTTGGTTTTCCAGCCAATGTGGACCTTCCCTGGTGATTGCGAGCAAGTGATTGGTGACTTTTGCCAAAGTGCAGGTTTCTATGGCAAATTCGGAAGATAAAAAAATCAGTGTTCTGAAAGTCAAACCCATAGGCCTGATTTACTCGCCTTTCAAGCAGGCATCCGGTACACCTATTCAGCCAACCTTTGCAAACGGCACTGAAGGTCACGTTGAGATTTTTCCCGAATATGCTGCTGGCCTAAAAGATTTGGAGGGCTTTGAGCGAATCTGGCTGGTTTACTGGTTCGACCGCGCAGCCGCACCTCAATTGCACGTCAAACCCTATATGGACAAGCAGAACCGCGGTCTGTTCGCCACCCGCGCACCGTGCAGACCGAACCCCATCGGCATTTCCTCCGTAAAACTCATAAGAATCCAAGACTGCACCCTTTACGTTGCCGATATTGATGTCTTAGACCAAACACCTTTGCTTGATGTGAAACCCTATGTTCCTGAATTCGACTGTTTTGAAGGTTCACAGTGCGGCTGGATGCAAAATCTGCGAAATAAGATTTCCCCGGCAGACAATAGATTTTATAAGAAATAAGAGAACTGGGGTATTTAATGCGTAGATTGGAAAAAAGCAAAACTTTTTTGATTGTAGCTATTTTATTTGCTGCATATCCTCTGTATGCAACATCAGATACCAACGATCGAAACGCATCAGATACGAATGGGCTTCAAGCAGGGTTAACCCTTGAGCAGTGTATTGATATTGCTCTCAAAAATAATCCCGAAATAGCCCAGAAAAAATGGGATATTGAAACGTCTTTGGCTGAAAAAGATATCGCAAAAGGTCAATTGTGGCCGACGATCAGTGCGGTTGGGGGATACACGCATTATCTTTATGACCAGCGGCTTGTTCCTCCAAGAAGGTTGGGAGAGCTGTCAACGTTTACAGATGATATTTTCTCAGGGGATATTGTTTTGCGGATGCCGCTCTATACATCCGGCAGGCTCGAAAGTCAGGTTAAGGCCAGTGAATATCTGGCCAAGTCAGCCGGTCATCAGTTTGTCCGAGGTCGTAGAGAGCTTATATTCAATGTATCAAATGTTTTCTATTCTATACTTGGTCAGAAAGAGGTTGTGGATTCGCTTGTCTTTTCACAGAAAGCTCTGCAGGAGCACTGCAAACGAGTCCAAGAATTGCTTGAAACTGAAAAGGCCGCCCGTGTGGATTTGCTTAGAACGGAAGTCCGGCTTGCGGACATCGAGCAAAAGCTTCTCAAAGAAAGAAATATTCTAAATATCCAAAGATCGCTGTTGGCAAGCCTGATGGGCATTGATCGCCCGCAACAGCCCCTTGAGATACAAGGCACGCTTGAGCCAAACGGTTTTGTCGCGGACACAAATCAAAGTCTTGCATTGGCGTCCGGCCAGAGAAGAGATTATCAGGCGGCCAAGGCTCGAGTTGATGCCCAGAATAAAAATCTCGATGCCGCCAAAGCAGGACACTGGCCAATTGTCTCTCTTGAAACCGCTTACGGCAACCGGTGGGCGGCAGGCAGTACAGTTGGCGGGTCAAGCCCGTCAGAGGATGTTGGCTGGCTTGGAGTGGTTGCGGAGATTCCTTTGTTTGAAGGAGGGCAAATCGATGCTCGAATTCGCCGTGAACGTTCCAGGTTGTCCGCAGAGAAGGAAGTTTTACGGAAACTTCAACTGCAAATTCAGCTTGAAGTTGAAACCGCCGTCTCGAACATTGAATCAACCCATGCGAGGGTTGCAGCGATGGAAAAGGCCGTCGAACAGGCAAAGGAATCGCTGCGAATTGAACGTGAAAAATATGACCTCGGCAAAGGAGCTATTGTTGATGTTCTGGACGCCCAGTCGGCTTTGCTGGAAGCGCAGACGAGCTATTACAGAGCAATGGCGGATTATAATGTAGCGATAGCCCAGTGGCGGCTTGCCGTGGGAGAAGAAGTATGAAAAAGATATTATTGGCTATAAGAATAATCGTTGCTGTATCCATTTTTCTCTCAGGCTGCAGAAAAAAGACTTCCGACCAGTCAGCAAAATCCCAGAAAGTCCCTGCTGTAAAAGTGGCCCAAGCTATCAAAGGCAGCATTTCAAAGACA
>Ga0315280_10004143_pt1 | contig 21660 bp, 20 predicted proteins | sample YL17G06_40_MG_FD_203697 | JGI IMG/M metagenome (GOLD analysis project Ga0315280, IMG submission 203697) | Sediment microbial communities from Yellowstone Lake, YNP, Wyoming, USA - YL17G06_40 | ecosystem: Environmental > Aquatic > Freshwater > Lake > Sediment | place: USA: Wyoming | collected...
GATAATATACGCGTCTTTCCAGGTTCGATGGAAATCAGAGATGATGGAAACACTTACGCGCTTAGTTCTCGAGCCGTCTGTGTTGTGGGCATTGGTGACAGCATTCAAGCAGCCAGAGACATTTCTTTGGAAGGTGTAGGAGCCGTTAAGGGTGGCGCCTTATGGCACAGAAACGACATCGCCTCAAGAGAATACATAAAGAAGAGCATTGAACACATGAGGAGTTTGAGGCTGCAACTTTCATGAAGCAGTCTTCAAAGCAGAGGATTTTCATATCTGACTGTGAGGGACCAATTTCCAAAAATGACAACGCCTTCGAACTCGTCAGCCATTACATTCCAGATGGAAATCGTTTGTTCACGTTGATAAGCAAATACGACGACATTCTTGCAGACATAGTGAAACGAGTCGACTACAAGGCTGGAGACACGTTGAAGCTGATTCTCCCCTTTCTGAAGGCATACGGAGTAACCAACCAAGCGATAACAGATTACTCTTCCAAAAACGTGTTGCTGGTTCCCGAAGCCAAAGAAATGCTACATTTTGTTCAGAATTTTATGCCTTCCTTCATTGTCAGCACGAGTTATGAGCAGTATATGCGTGCTCTGTGCAACCTAGTCGATTTTCCCTTCGAAAACGTCCACTGCACCAGATTAAACCTAGACAAATACAAAATCAGCGAAAAAGAAGCATATCAAATAAAAAGACTCAGAGAAAAAATGGTCCCAATGCCAATTCCAGAAATTCCAAAGGATGCTGAATCTTTGAGTGATTTTCCAAAAGAATACCAGAATTCAGTCAAGAGGCTCGATGAGATTTTCTGGAAAGAGCTAGCTCAGATGAGTGTGGGTGCAATGTTGCGAGAAGTCAATCCAGTGGGTGGAAATGAAAAGGCTGAAGCCGTGCAGAACATTGTTGCCAAATTGAAGAGTGAGCTGAACAACGTAATGTACGTTGGCGACAGCATAACCGACGTTTCTGCTTTTAAACTGGTACGAGAGAAAGGAGGTTTAACCGTTTCCTTCAACGGCAACGCCTACGCTGTTAGAGAGGCTGAAATCGCAGTGTTGTCTGAAAACGCCCTTGTAACCGCCGTCTTAGCCGACGCCTTCAACAAACTTGGCAAAGAACCTTTTATGAAGCTGGTTAAAGATTGGAAAGCTTCCACTCTCGACGATTTTGGTTTGACTCAGCCTTTGAAAAAGCATTTTTTTAAGCTGCATCAGAAGAAGCTTCCGAGAGTTGAAATTGTGACAGCGCAGAATATGGACAGATTGATGGAGGAAAGCACCGTTTTCCGCAAAACTGTGCGAGGCGAAGCCATAGGAAAACTGGGATAAAAATGGCAGAAATCGAAGACACATACGCTGAAGCCTTCGAAGGCTTGTACTGCAGAATTATCATCACTGCAAAAGACTATACGAGACTCAAACGTGCTGCGTATGGTTGCACCGCCTTACCCATGGTAGTTGTGGGCAGAACCGAAGGAGGCGTCGAAAAATGGTTGAATTCTCAACAGACGCCAGACAAACGCTTAGGCGCCCTAGTGCAGTTTTGGGGCGGCATTGACGAGTCTAAACCTTTCGAGGCATCTCTAAAAAAGTTTGTTAAAGAAGTCTCTTATCGAATCCGCCAAGAAATCTTGGTAGAACCCACTACCTGCGTTTTTAACGCTTTAGAATCTGATAAAAAGTTTGACGTTATGGACACTGTGGGGCATTGTGGAGACGGTTATGAGTGGGAAGAAGAATACTTTGGGCGCAGGGTCATTAATATTCCACTGATGATGCCTAGTTTTCGAATAGAACGTTACCTAGGCTATGGTATTGGTGTCTCTGGTGGCAATGTTTGGTTCATGTGCCGAGACGAAGACTCAGCCCTCAAAGCAGGCGACAAAACACTTGAAGCCATACACAAGGTTGAAGGCGTTGTCACTCCCTTTGACATCTGCTCGGCAGGTTCAAAACCCGAAACAAACTATCCAGAGATAGGACCAACCACAAATCACCTCTACTGTCCGTCGCTAAAGGGTAAAATCTCAGATTCAAAGGTTCCAGACGGCGTGAACTTCATCCCTGAAATAGTCATCAACGGAGTGTCACTTGAAGCGGTGAAGAAGGCAATGAAAGAAGCCATTAAAGCGGTCAGAGATATAGACGGCGTGGTCAAAATTTCAGCAGGCAACTATGGGGGAAAACTCGGCAAACATCGAATATACCTACGCGAGTTGCTGTAAATGAAACTTGATGTTATAGGCTTCGGAGCGCTCAATGTGGACAAAATCTATCGAGTTCCAAAAATCGCTAGGGAAGAAGAGGAGACCTTCGTCTTTGATTTTCAAGAGGCACTAGGCGGCTCAGCTGCAAACACCATTGTAGGCTTAGCTAGGCTGGGATTAAAAACAGGTTTCATAGGTAAGGTGGCAGACGACCATGAAGGGCAACTCTTACTGGACGATTTCAAGCGGGAAGGCGTCAACACTGAGGGAATAGTTGTGGCTAAGGAAGGAAAAAGCGGCGTTGTCGTAGCCTACGTGGACAATAAGGGTGAAAGAGCATTGTACGTGCACCCCAGCGTCAATGATTCCTTAACATTTGAAGAGATACATCTCGAATACGCTAAGCAAGCAAGCTTCTTGCACTTGACTTCTGTTGACGAAAAGCCTTTTCAAGCTCAGAAAAAATTGGTTAAAGAACTATCTGACGTCAAAGTGAGTTTGGACCCAGGCGAAATATACGCTCGAAAAGGTTTGACTGAGCTGAAGCCTATCATAAAAAGAAGTTTTGTCGTCTTGCCGAGCGAAGGCGAGTTAAAGGTGCTCACTGGAAAGGGGTGGAAAGAGGGCGCCAAAACCCTGCTCAAAGAAGGTGTAAGCATAGTTGCCGTGAAACTAGGCGAACGAGGATGCTACGTGACAAACGGCAAAGAAGCATATTTAATTGAACCATTCAAAGTGAATGTGGTGGATACAACAGGCGCTGGCGACGCCTTCTGCGCAGGCTTCCTCTACGGGCTTGTTAAGGACAAAGACTTGTACCAATGTGGCAGACTCGGCAACTTTGCGGCGTCACGCTGCATCACCAAAGTTGGCGCAAGAAATGCACTGCCCAGACTCCATGACTTGAAACTTTTAGACAGTGTATAATATTTGGATTCCAAGCGTGTTCTAAAACTTTAAATCTTTTCGCCATAATATCCTTGGCTTTGATGCTCGAGAGAGAAATCAATGATGTCCAAATCTTCCCCGCTTATAGTACTAACGAGCCCGTCTACAGAGATGAGCGACTACAATGGCGACTATGTCATACCTTTTGCAGCGGGCTTCTCCAAGCCCTGGTTCCTGCCAAGATTCTACCTCAAAAAGACATTCTTCAAACCTGTCCCGTCAAACAGCCTCGAGGCTACAATCGCGCCTCTCGGTCTCAGAAGACTTGAAGCTGACCTTGTCAAGTCGGGATTTCAGCTCAAAGACATAGCTGTTGTACACCCTGATGACTTGAAAAAAGCTGTGGGCTCTAACACTAAAATCATAGGAATATCATCCAAGGATCCGTTAGGTTTAGGCTATGTGTCGTTAACTTACTCGTCAGTTTTAGACTTAGGCGAACCCATAAACAAATTAGAATTTGAGAGACTCATGAATGACGCCGAAGAAGCCAAGCAGAAATATGGAGCCAAGATAGTTGTTGGTGGCGCCGGATCATGGCAGTTGCTGAGACCTGAAGCCGCAGACCAATTCAAACCAGATGTTATCTTCATAGGCGAGGGAGACGTTACTGGACCCGAGGTTTTCTGGAAACTCGTTGAAGGCAAAGACTTACATTCTAAAGTTATTGAGGGAAGGCAAGCTGACATCGGCGACATTTCTCCAATAATAAAGCCTTCAATATACGGAGCTGTTGAAATATCGAGAGGTTGCGGACGAGGCTGCGCCTTCTGTTCGCCAACTATGCAGAAGAAGAGGTTCATTCCAGTAGAAACGATTGCGCGCGAAGTTGAGCTTAATGTAAGTTATGGCTTACACGGCGTCCTCTTAGTTACAGAAGACATTTTCATGTACGAATGTAATAACTCAGACTTCACTCCGAACAGGAAAGCCGTAGAAGCCCTCTTCGAAGCTCTAAAGCCCATAGAAGGCTTGGATTCAATCCAAGTTACTCATGCCAACTTGGCTGCCGTAAGTGCCGACAAAGCATTGGCAAAACACGTAGCTGAACAGTTGAGAGAGAAGTCAAAATACACACTTCAAGGAAAATGCGTGGCAACAGTTGAAGTGGGCATTGAAACAGGCAGCCCCAAGCTTTTTCAAAAATATATGAGTGGAAAGTGCAAGCCGTTTAAGCCCCATGATTGGCCTAACATTGTGTTATCTTCGCTTTCATTCATGGAAGACTGCGATTGGATGGCTCTTGCAACAATACTTATAGGTCTTCCAGGTGAGACAGATGAAGATACACAGCACACAGTTAAGCTTATCGAGAACATTGAGGGCATGGGCTTAAAGACTTTTCTCGTTCCTTTAACATTCGTTCCGTTAGGAACGTGTGGTCTCAGAGACGCAGCGTTAAATTCGTTTAACGACCTTTCAGAGAGCCAAGTTGATGTCTTCGCTTTGGCTTGGGAACATAACATCAAGGTTTGGGGACCAGATTTCTTTAAGTCTCCGCCGTACACGTCATATTGGGCTAGGCTGACATTCAAGCTTGCAAGCAGGCTTCTCTACAACTTAAAGTACAGGAGAAGTGAAAAGTGGAGAAAAACTATAGCCAACAGAGTACTCAAATCCTTAAAACAAGTAACCTAGCGTTAGAAAATCTCTAAAACTTTTTAATCAAATAGTTAATCATGGATTCAAAAATTGTTTTCCCGTTACCATATGTTGGAACCCGCTCTTTTTTGGTCCATTGTGGGAGTTGCCATCCGTAGTAGGCTCGTTCAGGATGGGGCATCAAACCGAATATGGTGCCTGTTGAATCACAAATTCCAGCTATATCGTAGAAAGCACCGTTTGGATTAACTGGATACTTCCCATTTGCATATTCGCCTTCTTCTGTGCAGTATCTGAAGACAAGTTGGTCGTTGTCATAAAGTTTCTTCAAAAGCACATGTTCTTTTTTCCTTTCAAACATGAATCTGCCTTCGGCATGCGCCACAGGTATGGCTAACACTTCTTCTTTCTTAATTGTTTGAGTGAAGGCGCATTTGCCAGCGTTTTCGTGTTTCAGGTGAATCCACATGCAGCGATAACCGATAGGAATGTTGGTGGCTAAAGCAGCTTGAGGCAACTCGCTGACACCATCGAAGCCTGGCAGCAAGCCCGACTCAACCAACACTTGAAAACCATTGCATATTCCAAGGATAGGGCGTTCTTCCTTCACAAACTGTTTCAACTGGTCACCTAACTTGGCTACAATTCCCTTCGCCAATATAGCGCCTGCACGCACATAGTCGCCGTAGGAGAAGCCGCCTGGAAAAACAAGAGCGGCATAGTCTAAGAGATTTTTCTTGGCAACGATAGTGTTTAGGTGAACGATTTCCGCCTCGACGCCTAAGTCGTCGATGGCTCGTTTGGTTTCGGCGTCGCAGTTGGTTCCGCCTACTCTTAATATGCAAACTTTGATTTCCTCTGGCTTCACGGTTAACCGCCTCCTAGGGTGCTTTTCCAAGCGTTTCTAAGTTCTGCTAAACTGATGTCTACCATTCTTTTGTCGTTAAGTCCATACACGGAAAAATACTGTTCTTTCTTCACTCTGCCAACCATCGAAAAAACGTTGTTTTTCATTAAGTCTTCAAAATCTTGTTTATGCTTTTCCGTCACTTCTATTAAGAATCGACTGTTGGATTCTGAAAACAATGTGAAATCGTTTCTCTTCAGACTTTTAGATTTAGGCACTTTTTTCAGCCACAAGTCGATTCCACAATCGCCGGCAAAAGCCATTTCAGCGGCTGCAACCGCTAGGCCTCCTTCTGAAAGGTCGTGGCAAGCTCGCACCCAGCCCAAATCGATGGCTTTCACTAAGGCGTCTATTGTTCTTTTTGCTGACGCGGCTCTAACTTTGGGCACCTTTTTGCCCACGAACCCTTTCAGTTTGTAGTATTCGGAGCCGCCTAATTCTGGCAATGTTTGTCCAACAATGTAGACTGGATTGCCTGATTGTTTCAAGTCGAGGGAGACTGCCTTTCTCACGTCTGGAATTATGCCCACCGCAGTGATGAGCAGAGTGGGTGTCACTGGACCTGTAGGCGACTCGTTGTAGAGACTGTCCTTGCCCGAAATAAATGGGGTTTCAAAACTTTTGGCGAAGTCATAGCAGGCTTGGCAGGCTTTTACTAATGAGCCTAAACGGTCGGGTTTTTCAGGGTTGCCCCACGTGAAATTGTCGAGTAAAGCTATTCTTCTGCCGCCCACCGCCGTGTTGTTTCGTATTGCTTCGTCGATGTTTGAAGCTGCCATCCAGTATGGGTCAATTTTTCCATAGTTTGGGTTCATTCCGCAAGAAATGACAATGCCTTTCCAAGAGTTGTTTAGAGGCGTAAGTATAGCAGCGTCGTTTGGTCCTGCATATTTGCCTTGAAAAGGCTTTATGACCGTGTTCCCCTTGACTTCGTGGTCGTAAGTGCGCACAACCGTTTCTTTGCTGGTTGTATTGGGCGCTGAAAGTAGTCTCAAAATAATGCTGGTTAGGTCATTTGGCTCCTTAAAATTAGGTTCTCGATACACGGGATTTCTCCATTTAGCTGTTCTTTTAGCTGTTGGCGGCTCAAATAGGAAGCCTATGTCAATTTCAGCTACTTTCTCATTTTGATAATCAATTGTAAGGATTTTATCGTCTGTGAATCTGCCGATGACTGTAGCTTCAACATCTTCTCTTTCGAAAATTTTCAATACTTCACGAAGATTTTCTTTTGGAACGGATAGGAGCATTCTCTCTTGAGATTCTGAAATGTAGATTTCCCACGGAGCCAGCCCTGAATATTTCAGCGGAATCTTATCTAATTGCACATGTGCGCCGCAGTTTGCAGTGTGAGCTCTCTCGCCTAGAGCAGAAGACAAGCCTCCGCCGCCTAGGTCGGTTATGCCTGAGCCCAGCTTTCTGTCTCGCACCTCGATTACGGCGCGTTTTAGCTTTTCTTCCTCTATTGGATTGGCTATCTGAACTGCTGGTCGTGACACTTCTTCGGATTTCTCGGTGAGTTCTGCTGAGGCGAAGGTGACGCCGTGGATGCCGTCTCTGCCTGTTTTTCCGCCGACTAGGAGAATTATGTCGCTGGGTTTGGTGGCTCGCACATAATTGTCTTTTGGAAGAATGCCTACACAGCCGCAGTAGACGACGACGTTGCCTACGTAGCTTTCGTCAAAGTAGATGGCGCCGTTGACCGTTGGGATTCCCATGTTGTTTCCATAGCTACCTATGCCAGCCACAACTCCATTGTAAACGTATCTTGGATGTTTAATACCCGGAGGCAACTTGTCATAGTCGTAGTCTAATGGACCAAAACCGAGAACGTCCGTGCATGCAATAGGGTCAGCCCAAACACCTAGGATGTCTCTGATGACGCCACCTGTGCCTGTTGCTGCTCCGCCGAAGGGCTCAACAGCCGACGGATGATTATGCGTCTCCACTTTGGCTGCAACTGCAAAACCTTTGTCGAAGTCTATTATGCCAGCGTTGTCTTCGAAAACTGAGATACACCATGACGGATTAAGTTCCTTTGTAACCTTAGCAATGTAAGTTTTGAACAGACTCTTAATTTTCTTCTCGCCTAGAGTTATTTCTCCCTTGAAGGTCTTGTGATAACAGTGCTCCGACCACGTCTGCCCAATGGTTTGAAGTTCAATGTCGGTGGGATTTCGCCCTTTCTCAGAGAAATATTTTTGAACTTTCCTCATTTCTTCTAGGTTTAATGCTATTCCTAATTCAGCGTTGATTTGAAGAAGCTGCCTATCGCTCGCTTCTAGTAATTTTACTTCGCAGATTTCAAAGGGCAGAGGGCGTCTTTGGTAAAGGCTCATTTAATTTCCTCAATCTCAAAGCGATAGTTGTCTTTCACAGGATTAGCCAGCAGCCGCCTACACATCTCGTTTACGAGGCGTTTCGCTTCTGCCAAACTTTTAGCCTCTAACACAATTTCATAGACTTTGCTCACGCCAACCGACTTGACTGGATATTTGAGCTCTAAAAGAGCCTGCTTGGTCGTTTCGCCTTCAGGGTCAGAATGCCCCGGCTTGAGTCCAACCTCAACTTTAGCCCGATATCTCATGTAAACAACTCTATTATACAAGTATTTATCAATTTTTACAACATTTATATGTTAAATTTCGAAAAAGATGTTAATTTACTTTGACAAAACAATCTTCTTTTCTTGGAGTTTTATAACGATTTTTTCAGAGTCTATTACTCTGCCGATTTGGTCAGCTTCTGCACCGTTTCTTTGGAGAACGTCTATTGCCTCGTCTTTACTTGAATTATTAACGACAACGGCGAAACCCCAGCCCATGTTGAAGGTTTTGAACATCTCCTCGTCTGAAATGATGCCTTTCATTTGTCGAGCCGTGTCTTGAATAAGTTTGAAAATGGGTTGTGGCTTAAAGTTGTCGAATTCAAACCCTATGCCCTTGTTGAAAGCCATAAGTCGGTCAAACTTTAGGTAGGCATCACCCGTAATGTGCACAGCGCCCTTTATCTCACAATTCTTAGCCAGACTCAACAATGGTTTAACGTAGATTCTCATGGGTTCCAGAACCTCGTAAACGATTTCTCTTTCAAATCCATCTGGAACCTCAAACGGGTCGTATTTGCCACCCCACTGCTTAAACAAGACCTTTCTAGCCAATGTAATGCCGTTGCTGTGAACCCCAGAGCTCCGCAAGCCTATAACCGTGTCTCCACGCTTGATGTTGTTTCCAAAAATTATTTTTTCACGGTGCACTTCGCCAATTGTTGCGATGACCATGTCGAAGCCTTTGCCTTCAACTAGGCTCTTTATTATTTCAGGTACGTCGCCGATTTCGCCGCTTGGCACAACGCATTCTGATTCTGCAGCGCCTTTCACAATGCCCTTCAGCCACTCGCCCACAAGAGTTTGGTCGGAAACTTGAGCGTGGATGTTGTCTGCAATTGCCAAGGGTTTGGCGCCTGAACGGATGACATCGTTCACTGCTAGGGCGATGCCGTCTATGCCGATTGTGTCATATTTGTTAGCTAACTGCGCCACAAGAACCTTAGTGCCTACCCCTTCTATAACAAGGTCGAGGTAAAGGTCTCTACTCAGCGGAAAGATGTTGCCGTAAGGAAGTTTAACAACCTTACCTTGCCGACTGAACTTATATGTTCGCTTAAGAAGAGCAAGGGCTTTCTTGGATTCAGCTCTAATCTTTCTGTCAACACCAGCCTCAGCGTAAGTGAAACTTTTTGGCACTGGTTTTTTCCTTCACCTAAGTGACGATTTCTGGCAGTTTCTTTTCTCTCAGCGCTCGTTTTATTTCTAAGGCTATGCGGTCGCCCATACTCATGGTTCGATTGTATTTTGCATTTGCATATTGACTGCCCAGTCCCATGTGAACGTTTGTTCCACCGCCGTGACGTAGGGCAACATCCTGCGTGACTGGAATGTGCATGTATGGTTCAGCTCCTTCTGGAACATCGTATAAACCGTAGTCCATGGCTGTCTTAGCCTCTATGCCTCCTGTATAGTCAACTTTTACCTTAGGCTTCAACTCGTATTTGGAGACTCTATCCCAAGTTATCAGTGTTTGCAAGCACCAAGCGCCTATGATTCCAGGCGGCTCATACTTTTTCATGGCTAAGAGGAAAGCATCGGCGTATCGATGCATGTCTTTAAGCAAGGACTCACGCAGACTCATCATAAGATGAGCTGAAACCTCAAACGATGGAACCTTCTTAATCTTTTCTTGAACATCTATTGGGAGACGTTTCACACCGTCAAGTATGGTTTCTCGTCTCTCGTCAATTGACAGAAACTGGTTGGCTAGACAAATGCGTGCTTCTTTGAGGCTAACCTTGTAGAGTTTAGTGTACCAGTCGTCTACGTCTCCCCAGTCTTCTGCGGCGTCGAGAGGCGAGAAGAAGAAGTTGAAGTTGGCATGAGGCCCCAAAACGATCTGTTCTACACGAGCTCTTTCTAAGCTTTCTTTGTTGAGGTTTCCCGCTTTCATTTCTCTTTCTACTTTTTCTTCGAGGTCGTTTGAATCCGCTGCAAAAATGAATTCTCTTTCAAAGGCTCTGTGTGCGTGTTCAGCCTTCAAAATCATGGGTTCTTCTATTGGCTGTTTGAATCGTATCCCACCTTTATGAACTTCATACTTGTACGATTTTGGATATGGGATGCCTGCTTTTTCAGCGAACCAGTAATAATCTTTTTCAATTTCGCCTCTATTTTCAGCTTTCAGCGCCATCCGAGAGCCCAATATGGGAACTGGATAATCATTTTCGATGACACTGCAGTGTTCGTCTCCGCCAACGTAAACTGCGAACGCTCGGTTTGGAATTTGAAGGCACTCTAACTCAATCAATTCGTCCACGTGTTTGATTATGTCGCTGTACTCTTTCAGAATTAAAATAGCGCTTCTCCAGTCGCCTTTCTTCTTGATGTCTCTCGAGTCGTCGGTAACGATTAAGTTTTTCTTGACTTGACTTGGCAAATCTTCTACGGCTTGATTGGGTTCTCCAACCATTGGATTCTGCAAGTAGATTCTGGCTCTGGCGTGCGTTGTGTATATTATACTCCGTAAACCATAGTTTCTTTGACCCTGCCAAGCATCTAAGGCTGAGTGGGAGCCTAAGTTGAGACCTATTGGCTCTTTGTAGGATGTGACTATTTCTTGCATTTCCTCTCTCGCAATAACCATTAAATCACCTTCCGTGTTTACACAACTGCTTTCCATTTAAATTTTTTCTGTTGTTCGCTGCTGAGGTAAGTCTTAAATTTCTATGCAATATATAGTTGTCAATTTGGGCATCTTCAAGAGTTAAGGATTGATGCACCAAATGAAGCGCTCAGAAACTATCCTTTTGTTTTTAATTGCATTTTTCATAGTTTGGGTTTTCACCTGTATTTTTCATCCATTCGTTGGTCTGATGATACTTTATGTTGTATTTGTCATGCTTTTAGGGCTCTTTTTCTTGTTGCTAATCGCACTCTGGTACCAAAAGCAGAGTAGCCTCAAGCCCTAGGAAATTTCTATTTATTAGAAGTTTCGACCAGTGAGTCTTTGATAGGCTTCCACATATTTTTTGGATGTCTCAAGAACAATGTGATTAGGCAGTGTGGGTGCTGGCGGTTGCTTGTTCCAACCGATTTTTTCAAGATAGTCTCTGACATATTGTTTGTCGAAGCTGAACTGGTCTATGCCCACTTTGTATTTGTCTGAGGACCAAAACCGTGAGGAATCAGGTGTAAGCAACTCGTCGATAAGAATTATTTCTTTGTCAGAGAAGCCGAATTCTAGCTTTGTGTCAGCGATGATGACGCCGTTTAACTCAGCCTTCTCAGAAGCTCGTTCATAAATTTTGAGGCATGCTTCCTCGATTTCTGTAGCTGCATCTTTTCCAATTTTTTTTAAGATGTCGGCTCTGGTCATTTCGACATCGTGGCCTATTTCCGCTTTGGTTGTGGGTGTAAGAATAGGCGTTGGCAGTTTTTCAGCCTTTCTCAACCCTTTTGGTAAGTCCATTTGTTTTTCTTTTTGATATTTTTCCCAGAGAGAGCCGTAGATGTAGCCTCTCACCACGAATTCGATTTTTATGGGATGGGTTTTCTTGACCAACACTGTTCTTGGGTCTACAACGTCTAAAACATGGTTCTGCACTATGTCTCTTGTTGCGTTAAACCAGTATACGCTAAGTCGGTTTAATGCCTCGCCTTTATGCGGGATTCCGTTGGGCAAGACAACATCAAAGGCTGAAATTCTGTCCGTAGAGACTATGAGCAACTTGTCGCCTAGGTCGTAAATGTCTCGGACTTTCCCTCTCTTAAAAAATGGAAGAGGTAGGCTGGTTTCTAACAAAACTTCATTGGACATTACGTGTCCTCTGCGTGTTCAACGTGTTCCCTTTCAAGTTCATGAGCCTCTTTCTTTTTCAGCTCGATGTCAGCCTTTGCCACCGTCTCCCTAACCTTTTCCCTATACTCCTGAACACTTTTCTTGAGTGAAGAGTTAGACAACGCAAGTATTTTGACGGCTGCCAAGGCAGCATTTTCTGGCTCTGGAACAAGAGCTACAGCCACACCTTTTGGCGTCATTACTGTGGAAAAGATTTTGGGCAGTCCGTGTTTTTCGATGTCTGGAGGGCAAGCTATAACAGGGTTTGTTGTGTAGCCTGCTACGACGCTTGACAAGGCGTCAGATAGACCAGCAACTGTGATAAATACAATGTTGTCTTTCGACTGCTCGTAGTTTTTCAAGTCAGCTAACAATTTCTCTGGGTTTCTATGCGCCGAATCAACTCTGTATTCGCATTTCACGGGAAAACTTGCCTCTACAAGAAAATCTTGTATGCGGTGAGCGAACGGCATGTCACTTGTGGAACCGACTAAAACAACTATTTTTTGGTTAGGCATTATTCATCAATGCATATTCTTTGGGCATCTGATTTAAAAGCATTCTCGGATGAACTGTATTATCGCGTCATGATTCTCATTAGTATCTGTGACCCAAACAAAACAGTTCCAACAGTGTAAATAAGTAGCACTATGGCATCGAAGAAGACTGTGAATGGGTTTCCTGTTTGAATGGCTCCTAAGGCTTCGGTTGCGTATGTCAATGGCAGCGCCCGAGCAATGTAAGGAAGCGGCATTGGCATAGCACTTATTGGAAAGAACACGCCGCCTAAAAGCATCATTGGAAATCGAAGCAGATTTGAAAGCATCATGGCTTCTCTGGGCTCAGACGCCAAACCCGATATTATTGTCCCTATGCCTGTGAAAGAAAAACTTGCAAGCAAGATTATCAAGAGGGCGGCGCCGATGTTGGCAAATGAGGCGTTGAAGATTGTGCTGCCGATTATGAGTAGCACTATTGCGCTTATGACGCCCATGACTGCTCCAGCCATTGTTTTTCCAACTATTATTGATGTTGATGATACTGGCGCCGCTAATATTCGGTCGAAGACTCCTAGGGACTTATCCCATACTATGCTCATTGTTTCGTTTGTGCTTCCAAACATAGCGGTCATACCCACAATGCCAGGTACTAAAATGTCTCTGATGTATTCAATGTCAGTTTGACCAGTGGTGCTGGCTCTGAAGCTAAACGTAAACATCATAAAAATTGGAAACAAAAGGCTCCAGACCACATGACGCACTGACTTGAACGATTGGCGCAAATCGTTTTCAGCAATGTAAATTGAATTCATCAGCGAGTTCAATGGCGTGAATTTTTTCATCTCATTCCACTTCGTGCTAATCTTCTTTTGAGATAGTCTTCTTTTGACATTGGCTCTTCTCTGATGCTTTTTCCTGTTAAATTAATGAAAGCATCTTCTAGGCTGGGTTGCGCAACTGAAATGTTTTCAATTTTTCCACCGTTTTTATCTACTAAATTTACAACAGTTGGAATAATCTGTGAAAGGTCTTTTGAAAGGATTCTTATTTTTCCCTCTGCCAACGTGATGTTGTCAACGCCTTCTATTTGACGTAGAATGGGTAGCCACTTCTGTTGGTCGACACCGTTTAAGATTTTGATTTCTAGGGCATGCATACCTTCAATGTTGTTTTTGAGTTGTTCAGGCGTGTTTAATGCAATCAAACGCCCATGGTCAATTATGCCCACTCTCTGAACAAGCCTATCTGCTTCGTCAATTTGATGAGTAGTTAAAAGAATAGTTCTACCCTCTTTATTGAGATTGAGTATAATTTCTCTCACTAAACGTGCTGTTTGAGCGTCTAAGCCGCTTGTAGGTTCGTCCATGATTAAGATTTCAGGTTGATGAAGAAGAGCGGCGGCTATAGTTAAGCGACGATGCATGCCCTTGCTATAATACTTAACCAAGTCGTTTTGTCGTTCCTTTAATTGAAAAAGTTCTAAGACTTGGTCGATGCGTTCCCGCCGTGTCTTCTTGTCTAAACCATAAAGTTTTCCCATAAACTCCAAGTTTACTCTAGCACTTAACTCTCCGAACAAGTTTGAAATGTCAGGAACTAAACCTATCCTGCGTTTTACTTCCTGTGGCTTTTGAGAGACATCGAACCCTGCGATGACAACTGTTCCACTTGTCGGTCTGAGCATTCCACAAATCATGCGAATGGTTGTTGTCTTTCCCGCACCGTTTGGTCCCAACAAACCGAAGATTTCCTTGCCCCTAACCTCAAAAGTGACCTGGTCAACAGCGAGTAAGCTCCCAAAGAATTTAGTTAATTCTTTGACCTCGATGGCGTTTTCCATGGGTTTTTCCCTTTCCAGATGACTAACGAGAAATACCAATAAAAAGATGACTGGTCAACACTTCGAAAAAGATTATTTCATTTAACAAAGGCGCTCCTAGACCATCTCCACCCGTCTCTGCCCTTTCAAATGATACATCTAATATTTGTAGCATATTTGGATCCTAATAGAGGGGGGTCTAGTCCAATGCGCACACACAAATTAGGCTAGGCAATCTGTTTGTTTCTCTAACCCTATTTAACAATCAGCGCCTTTCTGTTGGTCATCATGACCCCCCTCCCCCCTAGGCGCACACACACAAACACAAAATTTGTTTCAAAGACAAAACAAAAAAATAAAGTAAGAATTCTCATTAGTTTATCTTCGTTTCTTGTTGCCCTGAACCTGCCCTTTTCGTCTACTGCTGATTTCAGTTACTTTGGGCTCTTCAAACCTTCGGCTTACAAGCACAAAGACCAGCCAAACAATTAATCCATAAACCACACCGTTAACAACAGCACTGACAAAAGAAGCATACTCAATTGGCACAGTAATAAACCCCAACGTAGGAACTAGGTTACCTGGAAACAGAGGCACAGGCACAGCGTACGAGGCTATAGTAAACAGAACAAAGAATGCTAGAAAAATTGCACCGCCTCGCATCCTTCAATTCACCTCCCAAAACCGCTCTATATTAAGCTGGCCATACACTGTAAAATCCTTGAACAGGTCAAACATTCGTCTGGAATAGCTGAATCCTTCGGACGGCTCCTCAAATATCCAAATTCATGCGAACAATTTGAAACAGCCACAGCAACCTGCCTTTTACCGCTCTTCTCACGACCATGCGAATGCTCAAAATGCTCAGCCACATCCTCAATATTCAAACGAGAAAAACAAAACGGACAAGCGTAATAAGTTTCCTCCACAGGTCTACGAGACAAATCAGTCAACCGAACAGGTGCAGAAACAGCCCGCCCACAGCGTAGGCAAGAATCAGTTACATTTTTCAACAACCCTGAACACCCGCTATTATCCTCAATAATAATAGTACATCTTAATATTTAATAAATATTTTCGTACAAATGTTGTACTGTAATACTGTTCTACACAACTACATTTGTTGCAAGTTTTGCCCTTTCAAAATCTTGAAAAATTTTCAATCCTTTTTCCATTGTAATTTCAGTGTACTCTGCTGAGACTGCTCTAAGAATTTCGTGTAAGGTTCTTTTTCCGTCCATATAATTGATGATTTCTGCAATTTTTTTGTCCAAGTCTGAGTCTTTTTCCATCAGTTCCCGATACCAGTTGTATTCCTCTTCGCCTAAAAGCAGTCTGAAAGTTTCCAGCGACAGTGTTCCCTTGAACAGTCGTTTAGGAATGATTTTCTTTGCTTCTCTTTCAGCCTCTGACTCTTCCAACTGAACGGGAACAGACACGCCTGCTGATTTTGCAATGAGAGCTAATGTTTCTTCTAACCTTTTTTGTGCCTGTTCTGCGTGGTCATTGAGGTTTTTGCCGAGCCTTTCGATAAGGTCGTCCAGTTCAGGGTTGCTTGCCAATCGTTTTACTGAGCTCACTGCTTCTGTCTCGCGCCTTATGATGTGTTCAATCTTATTTTTGAATTGATTTGCTTTCTTTGTAAGTTCCTTTGCCAGTTCGTGAAGGTCCTTTCTCAATTTAGGGTCGTTCTTTTTGTTCCACAGTGCTTGCACAGCTTGTCGTTGTGCTTTTTCAATTCTGGCTATTCCACGTGAACATGTTTCATTGGCTAAGAACAAAGCTTCTTCGATATCGGCGTTTGCCAGCGTTAGAGCTGCAACTGTGACTGTCCATCCTACACGCTTGAGACTGTCGACACTGACCTTGTCGATTGTGTCCATGCTGGTGTGATAGAACATGTCTGGCCATTGTAGGAGCATGACGCAGGGCACACCTATTGTTGATTCTACGAATTCATGGTGATCGCTTCCCCCAGAGTGCGTAGTGACAGCGTATCTGAAGGTTGAGGCTGATCCGAAATTTGTTAAGATGTCAAATTCTTTCACAGATTGTTCTATGAGATTTAGCACCAAATCGTTGAGGTAGGAGGGCAGAGAGTCAGGTGTCCTATCAAGTGTTAGTGTCGACTTGCAGAGTTCTTGATTCTCGCCCACCATGTCCAAGTTGATTCCAGCAATCAGTCGGCTGGGCAAGTCTTCGTGACTGGAGAGGAAGGCAACTGTTCCGTAGGTTTCGGGCACCCACATGAACCGTATGGTTCTGGCTGGTCGAGTAATCTTGCTTGAGTCAATTAGGCTTTGTATGGTTCGTGCGATTTCTAGGAGCAAGCCGCTGCCAGAGGCGTTGTCGTTTGCGCTCGGTTGCGGGTGACACAGATGAGCGATTAGGAATACTTCTTCATTTGGTTTTGACGTTCCAGTGATTGTTGCTGTGACAACGTCTAAGTGGCTTGGGAACAATTTGGCGTCAACTTTGGCGTGGAGTTTCACAGATTTTTTTGCTTTCAGCAGTTCCATAAGGTGGTTTCCTTGTCTTTTGCTCAGAGAGAAGCCGAAGGTTACTTTGTCCTCGACCTCTTTTGTGGGCCAAATGCTCTGATAAGAGTGTGCATCTGGGATGTCGACGCTCTCGCGCACGTTTTTAAACTCGTAGGTTAGGGTGTCAGTTATGACTCCTGCTGCGCCTCGTTTGTATACAGCTTGTTCATGAACTAGTTTGGCTCTGCCTGTGGCTAGGACGATTTTTCCTTTTACATCTTTTCCTTCGTAGTCTTCGGGTTTTGTTCCTTTTCCAACGTCGACAAGTTCTGCTGTAACGCCTTCGGTTGGTGTTGCGTTGCTGCAAGTGTGCAAGCAAGTTGGTGTGTCTGCGTATCTTGCTAGCAATCGTTCTTCGGGTTCGATTATTTTTAGTTCGGCACTTTTGACCTTCCAGCCCATTGGTGATATGTGAGTCCAATATTTTTTGGCGCCGTCCGACTCGAACTGTTCAATTTTTGCGTCTTTGAGCCCCATGTTGATAAGCGTGTCTCTTACGTGTTCTGCGGCTTGATGAAACATCGTTGAGGCTTGAATCCGATGGAAACGTGTGATTTCAGCTACATATGTTTTGGCGTTTTCGCCTGACAATTCTTCCTTAACTAGTTTCTTAATATCGGCATTCACCAAAAACAACGCTCCTAATTTTTTTTGTTGTTGTAGCAGAATTTTCAAGACGTAAGCACTTAAAACTTATGTTGTATTTCTTGTCTTGCTTGTTTTGGGTCCAAATTGTAAATTGCCATCAGTGTGCATCTATGCTGTTCTATAGCGGTATGAACGTTTCAAAACCTTTTCTAAACAGTGAGAAGCTTAAAGTGGTCTTCCACCGGGAGCGGCTTTGTATATCGCTTGAAAGGCAAGTTCTTTTTTGCCTTCAGCTTCGACGATTTCCTTGTGCAGTTTTTTTGCATCTATGGGACAATTTGTTGAGACTTCACTGATGAATTTTCTTAGTTCATCTTCTTTGAAGTTGCATTGTAACGTGAGTTCTTCTATAACTTTCTTTGAAGTGTTTGCGTCACCGTAGCAGCTTTCGCTTAGTTCCTCCATTATAGACTGCAGAACGGTTAGGTCTAGGTTACACTTAGAACTCAGCTTCTTTGACCATTTTGAACTCAAACTTTTTCACTTCCCTACTTTTGACATGATATGGAAAAGTAGGTTATTTAAGGTATTAGTTTCACACATTAATGGGCACACACGCTTATAATTTGATGGAAGCTTATGGTTCCTTCAAGGTTTGAATGGTTATGGATAAACTCAGTGGTTATCTGCGTTTGGTGCGTCCTGTTAATTGCTTAATGATGGGTTTTGCTGTTATAGTGGGTGCTGCACTTGTCAGCTCGAAGGTTTCAAATGTTTTGTGGTCAAATCTTGTCTATGGATTTGTCACTGGCTTTATGCTGACAGCTGCAGCTATGGCTATTAATGACTATTATGATAGAGAAATTGACGCCGTGAACGAGCCGAAGCGCCCAATTCCAAGTGGCACAATAAAGCCGAAGGAAGCGCTTGTTTTTGCATGCATCCTAACGTTAATAGGTTTTGCAGCCGCATACTTAACCAACTCAACCAATTTTATCTGTTTAATAACTGCCGTAATCTCTTGGGTTATCGCTGTTACTTATGTGACGGTTGGAAAACGCACTGGGCTTCTGGGTAATTTCCTTGTTAGCTTTTGTGTGGCAACACCGTTCCTTTACAGCAGCTTAGCGGTCACTAATTTGATTGAGTTGAATGTTCTGATTTTCGCTTCCATGGCTTTTCTCTCAAACACTGGCAGAGAAATAACCAAAGGAATCGTAGATGTCAAAGGCGACGAAACGCAAAATGTAAAGACGCTAGCTGTGCGTTTTGGAGAGAAAACAGCCGCGGTTGCAGCCGCGTTGTTTTATCTTTCTGCAGTTTTTTTGAGTCCAATACCTTTGTTTCTAAATCTTGTTTCTCTGTGGTTTATTCCTTTAGTGGTTGTAACTGACTTGGGACTTGCAGCCTCTTCCTTTATGCTTCTTAAGGATTATTCGAGGGAAAACGCTAGAAAAGTTAAGAAAACTGTTCTCTTATGGTTCATAGTTGGATTGTTAGCATTTGTCATCGGTGCCTTGAGGTGAACCGTTAGGTCAGTTGTATAATCATTTTCAGCGTAAAAGTGCAATCTTCACTGCCTCGAGAAGAATCATCGGAAAAAACTATGTTGTTTTCTGGAATATTGTTCTAGTGGACAAAGTTCTTTTCCACGGGTACAATATTCATTTTCGCTTCCTGTAAATTGCTACGTTGTCTTTCTCGCTGAAACGGATGAACTCAAATCCTGTCTCTATTAGTTTGGTTTCTTCGTCGAGGTTTTGGGCGTGGGCTACGTGCCATTCGTCGCTTTCAAAGTCAATCAGGTGCGTGTAGATGTCGGTGCTTTCAAGTCTCTTGTGGCCTAGCAGCTGCTTGACGTGTACGATGTTTTTGGTTCTATGGAACTCCATTGTTGCTTTCCAGTGGCGTAGGGTGTGGAAGTGAATGTCGTGGAGTCTTGGGTTTTGAAGTTGTCTGGCAAGTCTGTTTCTTTGGCGTAGGAAGACGTTGCGTATGCCATCGACATGCCTAATGAAGACTTTGTCGCTTTTCTTTGGCAACGAGTTGAGCATGGCTATGGTTTTGGGTGAGACTTTGATTTCTCGTGAGCGGCTGCCTTTTTCAGGGTTGTTTATGCGGATCACATTGCGGGCCTCGTCTATATCTTTCCATTGTAGACGGGCGGCTTCTCCGGATCTGGCGCCGGTGTCCTTGAGGACCTGTAGGAACGTCGCTGTTTTCTTGCCGCAGCCTGCGATTAGCTGGTCGATTTCGCTTTCTAAGGGTATGAACGGCGTCTTTGGTTCAAACTTGTACTTTGGTTTCTCCCAGATGATCTGGTAGGTTTTGGCGTAGCTATGGTACGTCTCTGCGATGACGTGTTTGTTTGCCGGTGACCAGTCACTCAACGCTAAGACGCTAAGAACGCTGTCAGGGTTTTGCAGGTCAGCTCCTCGCTTGATCAATGTTTCAAGTCGATAGACTTGGTTCTCTATGGTGACGTCGCTAAGTCCTTTCTTTTTCATTTTGAAGGCGTAGTTGACTAGTTGTCCCCGTGCGATTTCTAAGGATGTTGGCGTTGTGGCTCCCGCAGCCTCTTCTTGGGTTCGGGATTCTACTTCGACCAAGTTTTTCGCCCCCTTTGTCTGGGTGGCGCCTACTCGGCAAAGAATAGTTTTGTTGGCGTTGCTTTTTAAAATCAATGTATGAAGTTTCTGAAGCCGTTCAGACGATTCAGATGGGTCTGAGTGTGAAAATCGGTAGCTGCAGTTTCGGCATATGTAGCGTTGAATTTCGCCATAAAAGGTGTAGCGGAGGCCGTCTTTCCAGACTCTTTGGCTGCCGCATTCGGGGCATTTTATGGTTGTGGTGTTTGAAGAGGCAGGTGCCGCTGGAAGCTCTGGACCCGAACCCAAGAGTAGGCTTTTGATTCCTGGCTTCCAATTGTTTTGTGGCGCAGCCCTGTCTTTTTCTTCCACCACAACCATAACGAGATCAACGCCTCTAGCGCCTGAAGTACCAGCCGCATTTTGGGCAAACGTTGCTGTTGAGCTTGGTTCCGCATCTTGGACAGTAGTTGTAGTCTGAAAAGCCCATGTTTTGTTCCACTTGTCTATGCGTAAAAGATGTCATCTGCGAGGCTTCCATGAACTTTTATGAATTTTGCAGCTTGGCAAAAGGCTAAGATTTTGATAAGCTCGGGGTCCTCGGCTTGCTTGAATTCCTTGATATAGCCGTATTGTCCAATGCAGACCTTGATTTCTACGCCTTCTTCAGATTTTCTAAGCTGGTAGGATCCAACTTTTCCATAACGCGCAAGATATAGGGTGTGTTCTTCAATGTATTTCCATTCTTCAACTAAGTCGACCAAACTGATTTCACCTTTAATTATGGTTCATTGAAAAGTTTAAGGACTTTCTGGCGTCTCGTAGGAACACTATTCCGCTGTAAGGCTCTGTAGGAATAGTATTCCCTCGAGAGCCCTCGAAGGAACAGTATCCAAAAACGGACATATCTGGTAGCAGAAGTCAGAATCCGAATCTAGGAAATTAAGTCTTCATATTTTCCCTTCATAAGCCTAATCTTAGTGTTTTTCTCTCAGCTTCATTTGAGGAAGAACTTATGCCTAGGAAAGCTGTTATCATGATCTCCCTGACCGAAGAAAGCATTGAAAGGGCTAAAGAAGAAATTGAGAGGGAGATATTCGAGGAACTCTCAAAGCATCCACCCAAGATTCCTTGGATGAAAGCCGTACTAGCGGTCAGGGTAACAGAAGAATAAGCTGGCGTCCTAACATTGAAAAAGATGGAGTTTTAAAGATATTTTGGTGTTTTCCCCAAAATAGTCTAAATCCGACTCAGAATAATCTTTAGAGACGAAAATCTTAAAACTCATTTGAGTGTAAACTCAAGCTACTAATAAACTTCAGAGGAGAGTCTCTCAATGCAAAAGGCAGTTTTGAGCGAGGTTGTGGAAGATGAGATGATTAAGGACATTCAAGAGAGGATCGTTAAAAATTTCCTTGATGTACTTGTACTCATGGAGTTGAGAAACAGGTCGCTGAGCGGATACGATATCATTGCATTTATCCACAAAAAATTCAACATTCTTCTCAGCTCTGGCACAATTTACTCTATGGTCTATTCTCTTGAAAGAAACGGGTTGATA
>Ga0315280_10004144_pt1 | contig 21659 bp, 17 predicted proteins | sample YL17G06_40_MG_FD_203697 | JGI IMG/M metagenome (GOLD analysis project Ga0315280, IMG submission 203697) | Sediment microbial communities from Yellowstone Lake, YNP, Wyoming, USA - YL17G06_40 | ecosystem: Environmental > Aquatic > Freshwater > Lake > Sediment | place: USA: Wyoming | collected...
TTGATTCAGGGTCACCAAAGAAAATTTAAGAGAAATTACTTCTTCCGGTTTTTCAAAACAAACTTCATTTAATTTTTCTCGAGTCAATTTTCTAACTTCACCTGTTCCTTTTTCTAATTCAAAAGGTTCTAGAAGCTTCTCTTTATATTTTTCCTGGAATTTTATTACTGCCTCTTTGGTTTTTTGGCCAAAATAACCGGTGATTTCTCCTTCGGGATAAATTTCCGTGTCTTTGGCAAGGCATTTTTGGAGTTCTTTTACTTCTTCGCCTCCGGAACCAAATGTTAAATTACTCTTGAATTGAAAAGGAAGGGGTTTTTTAACAATTTTTTCTCGGATTCCGGTTTCATTTTTGAGAAAACCTGCTTTTTCTAAAATATCGTTTGCCTTTTCTAAATTATATTCATAAACTTTTGATGGAGGATTGAAACCATAAATATCTGGCAAAATAGGAGAATCGACAGGTTTGCCATAGCCAGCCAAAACCTTATCGATGATTTCCTTTTTATTGGTTCCGTAATTTAAAGCTTCTCTTACTTCCTTTTCGGCCAAAACCTTGGAGTTTTTGGGATTGAAAAAAATGGCAAAGTATCTAGGCAAAGAAAGATAATTAAGGTTGCCGGAATCTTTGAAATTATTTGAGACTACAACCCGCCCACCACCCGACAAGGAAAGACCTTTGATTTCTCCCTTTTTATAGCTTTCGATTAACTGAGATTCCTGGTCAAAAAATCGAAAAGAAATTTCGTTAAGATAAGGGGATTTACCGAAATAGTAAGGATTTCTGACTAAAGTTAAAGAATTTATCTTTCCTTCCTTATCTTGGAATAAATTTTTTAATTGGTAGAGCCCTGAACCAACCGGTTTTAAATTATTATACGCTAAGGGGAAATTTTGAGGAGATATGTTTTCCCAGATATGCTTTGGTATTATTTTTAGGGTGCAGTTTTCTAAAAAAACCGAAGATTCATTTTTTAATTCAAATCGGATCTCTAAATCAGAAATTTTTTCTACCTTTACTCCCACCCAGCTTCCTCTTAAAGGACTTTTGGCATTGGGATCTTGAATTGATTTTATGGTAAAAATTACATCATCGGCAGTTAAGGGCTTTCCATCTGACCAAAAAAGATTATCTTTTAGATAAAATTCATAAATTTTTCCCCCAAGGGTGGTGGGTGGGTTGTAGTCTAAAATTTTATAATCCTTGGCTAAATCAAGAACAATTTTTCCGTTTAAATCATATTTTAATAATCCCGAGAAAATTAATTCAGTTAAATCTCTATCTACATCATTAGACGGGGCATAGAGGGGGTTAATCCATCTCGGAAAGCCCACCACTCCTTCAATATAAATTCCGCCTTCCGCTGGTTTAATCTCTGTATTTTTAAAATAAAAATTACTTGCTAAGATTAGAAACGAACAGAAAAATAAAAATAATAAAGAAAAAAATATAACCTTCTCCTTTTTATTCAAAATTTTAAAAAATTGTCTCCATTGCGGTTTTGAGGGCCATTTTTTTATCGAGATTTTAGAAAAAAAACTTTTGATTTTTGGAAGATTTAACATTTAGAGGACAAGGTTAAGCAAGGCTAAAATTAGAAAGGCAGCTCCGAAGAGACAAGTAGCCCAAAAGATTTTTTTCTGGATTCCCCGCCTGGTCATATAAAATTCTCCTCCGCCGCCAAAAGCAGACCCCAGGGCTTGACCTCTTTGTTGGATGAGTATAAAAACAATTAAAAAAACAGCAACTAAGATTTGGACAATTGGTAAAAATTGTTTCATTATTACTCGACGATTACTTTTTGTCTGGGTCGATATATTCCTAAAAAGAGACTCAAAACCCAGATAATAATTGTTGTCCAGAAAAGAGGAATGAGGCCTTCAATTTCAAATTCCAGGAAAAAAATATCAATTACCCAAACCATTAACATATTTATCACTAAACTAAATAAGCCAAAAGTTAATATTCTCAGGGGCAGAGTAATAATTTTTAAAACGGGTTTAATGAAAAAATTAACTAAGCCCAAAACAAAGCCGACCAAAAGTAAAATTTGCCAGCTATCTGTAAATTCTATTCCAAAAAAAGAGCTTTCTCCAGGAATAACCTTCAAAGAAACTCCGGGGACAAATTTGGCAGCTAAAAAAATCCCCAATATTCCAGCAATAATTTGTAAGATTAAACGGTTCATGACTCTATTAATATTTTTTAATAATACCAATTTTTTGGACGAAGGTCAATCTCTCTTAATTTTCGATGATAAGAAATGGCAAAACGATGAGCTTCGTCCCTTAGCTGTAAAATCAAATTAAAAACCTCTCTCGGCAAACTTTTAAGCAAAATCGGCTTTTTTTGTCCTTCAATATACAGTTCGTTTTTTCTTTTAGCTAAAGCAATTAGAGGAATTTTTTTGGATTTTGGATTTTGGATTTTGGATTTTCTCGCAGCGTTCAGCTGCGCGATTCCCCCGTCAATTAAAACTAAATCCGGATAAGGCCATTCTGGATGTTTAAATCTTCGCGACAAAACTTCTTTTAACATGGCGATATCATCGGGTTTATCAGAGATTCTAATCCTGAATTTTCGGTAAAAATTTTTATCAGGAAGACCGTTGATAAAAGTTACCATTGCCCCGGTAGCCAATTTCCCCTGGATATTAGAGACATCATAGGCCTCAATTCTTGCAACACTTTTTTTAGTTTTTGATATCTGTTGCAAGATTTTTTGAATCTGAAGCCAATTTATTTTTTGGGTTAGATAAAATTCCTCAAAAACTTTAGCGTGAGCTAGAACTTTTTCTAAGGCTCCAATTTGATCCCTAATTTTGGCTGCTTTTTCAAAATCTTGGAAAGCGGAAGCTGCTTTCATTTCTTTTTTCAAATCTTTTAAAACTTGAATTTTACCTTTTTCAAGGATTTTTAGGAGATTTTTAGCATTTCTTTGGGAATCTTTTTTTATTTGAGTTTTTCCTCCGGGGATCAGCTTTCCTAACTTTGATTCCAAGAGACAGGGAGCCAGGCATCTGCCGAGCTGATACCAAAGACAAGGCCACTTTGGCAAAGATCGGCAAGTTCTATAAGGAAATACTTTTCTCAGAACTTTTAAAGTCTGTTTTAGAGCTTTTCCATCAACGAAAGGACCGACGTAATTAATTGTTAATTGTTGATTGTTAATTGTTGATTGTTTGATTTTCGTTTGGTGGGTCCAGAAAATTTGTGGAAAGGCCTCTTTAGTTACGCCGACAAAGAAATAGTTCTTATCATCTCGCCAGACTACATTATATTTTGGCTGATATTTTTTAATTAAATTCGCTTCCAAGATCAGGGCTTCAATTTCTGAATCGGTTTTGATATAACCAACTTGCCCTCCGAAGCCTTGGCGAAGGAGGGTTTGTTCCCAGAAGGCGACAGGTCTTTGCATGTGATTTTTTACTCTTTCTCTGATATTTGCGGCCTTACCGATGTAAAGGAGCTTAGCTCCTTTTTTGAAAGTATAGACGCCTAAAGTTTTTGGGAGTTGATTAATTTTGTCTTTATTTAAAAAATTAAATTTCTCCATAACTAAGTCATTTTAGCTTAAAATTTTTGACATTTCAATTAAATAAAAATCGGAGGTTCAACCTCCGATTTTTCGTCAGAAACCAAAACTCACCACCGAGTTTCGCCTATCTTTTCATTAATTCCTTTATAGCTTCCATTAATTGAGAAACTGCTTCAGAAATCGAAGCTAATTGATTTTCTAAGGATTTTAATGTGGTTAGGAAGGGTGCTCCTTCTTCTCCAGTACCACAGCAGCAAGTTCTGCTTGAACCTACAAAGCCTGCAGGAACATAGCAATCAGAAGTATATCCAATGTCTTTTTCTCCGGCCTTACAACCAACTTCAGCAGTTGGTACCACCGCCCAACTTCTACAAATTCCTGCATCATAACCTAAATCTTTACATTTTTGGTCGCAGGTCGACGCTGAAACAATACTGAAGTAGTTGTCAGATTCGTCAGAATAACATTGCGTAATTCTACAAGCCTCTACTTTAATTTTATACTTATCGCCTGTCTTAAAATTAGAAGGAATTGTCCAAGAATATGCTCCTAGATTACCTGCGAGATTATAAATCAGATCGCTTTCAACTGAATTAGATGGGTTGGTATAATCTATCACTGCGATTCTAATTTTATCTGTTTGAAGTATTCCTGTGGATTCCCAAAAGATTTGATAGGTATTCCCAACTACCCACTTTTCCCCTTCGTTGGGAGAAATGACGGTGATGGATTTTTTACAATCCTCAGGACAGTTGCATTTATTTTCATTTTTATCGCAAACGCCGTTGCCGCAAGGCGCGCAGATACTACCGCAAGTGGCGCAAACGCACATATCATTAGATTCTTCAATGCACATTTATGCTCCGCAGAATTGTTTTTGCTGGCAGTATCGATGGTCATTATCATACCACCACAATGTTTGGCAAGTAATTTTACACCCATAAAGCTCATTCAATTTAGCTCTGGTGGTTGGACCAACAAAACCGGTTCCGTGTTTTAACCCCCACGGAGCTAAAATCTCTGAAGCATATTTTTCCTGGAAAGCAACAACGGCTGAGGCAGTATAGTCACCGAAATAACCACCTCTATCGGTTGGTGATACATATACTCCTTCTTTGTCTAAGGCAAGTTGTAAAAGGTTAACTTCATTACTATCGTCTCCATATTTTAAATTTACATTAAAGTCGTGGCACCAAACCACTGGTTTTTCTTGAACTTCAGCTAACTGTTTTTGGAGTTGAGCAATTTGTAGCTGAAGCTGCAAAATTAAGGCCTGAAGTTGCTCAACTGACATTGCTTGAGCTTGAACACTTGGCGTATTAAAACTAAACAGAAAACCAAAAACGGCTAAAAAACTAATAAGAAAAACGATTTTCTTGTAGTTCATATTTTTATATTAATGTTTAATTAAATATTAATTTTTGTCCTCTTTTCTTAAATTACCTCCCCCTAAAGGATTGTCAAGAGGTTAAATTTTATCTAAAAACTTCTGGCTGGAAGTAATTATTGATCTTAACTTCTTTTGGGATAACTTCTTTTATCTTACCATTTTCTATTAAAACTTCAACTATCTGTCCTTGCATTGTTTTTTCGGAAAAAGCTTGGTCAAAGACAAAATTTCCTAAACTATAAAAAATCCAACCGTCTTTGTATTTTTCATTTCTTTGAATAACGTGGGGATGGTGGCCAATTACTATATTAGCTCCGGCATCGATAGCGGCTTTAGAAAATTCAATTTGAAACTGAGTTAGTTCTAATAAATATTCTTCGCCAGAATGGAGAGAAACAATTAAAATATCAGCCTGGGATTTGGCATTTTCAATATCTTTTTTAATCTTTTCAAAATCATTTTCATTAATCCAGGCAATCCCCGAATTTCTTTCCGTTGCTTTCCAAGTTTCGGGTCCCAAATTGGTATAAGCCAAAAAACCAATTTTTGTTCCGTTAATCTCTTTCACAATAGGGGAGTAAGCGCCGCTTTCGTTTAGCCCAGCGCCAACATAGTCAATTCCAGCGGTTTTTAATCTTGAGAATGTGTCTTCCAAAGCCAATCTTCCATAATCGAAAGCATGATTATTAGCCAGAGATATGACATCAAAACCGGCAAAATTTAATCCTTCAATTGCTTCAGGTTCTGCTCGAAAAGAATAAATACTGCCCACTTTAGTTCCTTTATCCGAAATCGGCCCTTCTAAATTTCCAAAAAGGAGCTTAGCTCCTTTTAGGTCATCAGCGATTTTTAAAAATGGAAACTTAAAATCGGGGTACCCACCTCTGGTGGGTCTTCCTTCTTTTTCAATCATATACTCCACCCCTCGGTCAAGCATAATATCGCCGACAAGCATTAAAGTAATTTCTTCTTTGTTTGCTTTTTCTTCATCTGTTTTGGGAACAATTTCAATTACTTTAGGCTCTATTAAAAAAGAACTAATAAATAAAATTATTCCAATGACAATTATTAAAAAAATCAGAAAGAATTTTCGGTCCTTAAGAACCATCAATTATATTATACTCCCATCTCTGGTCATTGTTGAAATTTTAGAAAAATTGTTGTATAATTGTACACTATGCCCCGTAATACAACTTCCAGTAAGGTGCGTTTAAAAACAAACGCCGGGGTATAATTTCAATAGATGTAAGTATAAAATTATTAATATTAACTACTAACAGGGCAAAACGCACCTAACGGCGTTTGGCTCTGGAAGTTGATATACGGGGTATGGCCGGAGACTTCATCAAAATTCGGGGGGCGCGGGTTCACCCCAGTAGTAGAACGCTTCGCGTTCACTACGGGGCAAGTAATTTAAAGGATTATGGATTTTATTAAAATCCGTGGAGCACGGGTACATAATTTAAAAAATATCGATGTTGATATCCCCAAGAATAAACTGGTGGTAATTACTGGAATTTCTGGCTCGGGAAAATCTTCTCTGGCTTTCGATACACTTTATGCCGAGGGTCAAAGAAGATATGTTGAATCACTTTCAACTTACGCCAGACAATTTTTGGGAGTGATGGATAAGCCCGATGTTGATAAAATTGAGGGGATTTCGCCGGCAATATCAATTGACCAGCGGAAAGCCACTCACAATCCCAGGTCAACTGTTGGAACAATAACGGAGATATATGATTATCTTCGTCTTTTATTTGCGAGGGTAGGAAAACCCCATTGTCCAAAATGCAAAAAAGAAGTTTCCCGGCAAACAATTGATCAAATAGTCGACCAGATTACGCGACCCGGCCGCGTAGAGAAGGAGATTACAATTTTAGGCCCAGTAATTAGTGGTAAAAAAGGCGAGCATCACGGCGTTTTAGAGGAAATTCAACGAGCTGGCTTTGTCAGGGTAAGAATTGATGACATTTTGTATCGAGTTGAGGAAGTGCTTCAACGGACATTGGAGAGAAAGAAAAAACACAATATCGAAGTGGTGGTAGATAGACTAATTCTGGATAAAGACCTTGATAAATCGAGGTTGGTTGATTCGCTTGAAACAGCCTTGAAATTGGGAAAAGGTATGACAATTGTAAATTGTAGATTGCAAATTGCAAATTTAAAGAAAAGGAAAGAAGAAGATTTAGTTTTTTCTGAGCATTTTGCCTGCGAAGAATGCGGAATTTCTTTGCCGGAATTGGAACCTCGGCTTTTTTCTTTCAATTCTCCTTATGGAGCCTGCCCAGCCTGCCAAGGCTTGGGAGAAAAGTTGGAAATTGATCCAAAATTAGTCATTCCTAATCCCAATTTATCAATTGCCGAAGGAGCGATTTTCCCCTGGGCTCATGCTTCTCATAAGGTTGGAAGGCAAGGATTTTTCTGGTATCAACTGGAGGAACTTTCGGAAAGAGAAAACATTGATTTATATACTCCAATCAAAAATTTAACAAAGGAAAAAATTAATTTAATTTTATATGGTTCTTCTGGTTTTGAAGGAGTAATCCCTTTTCTAGAAAGAAGATATCATGAAACAGATTCAGAATATACCAGGCAAGAGATTAAGCAATACATGATTGAAAAGAAATGCGAAGTTTGCAAAGGGAAAAGATTAAAACCCGAAGTATTGGCAGTAACAGTGGCTGGAAAATCAATTGATCAAATAGCAGAAACAGATGTAAAAGGGGTAAAGGAATTCTTCGAAAAAATTTCCTTAAAGGAACTTAACTCCTTAAAGATTGCTCAGCCGATAATTAAAGAAATTATTAACCGATTGCAATTTCTGATTGATGTTGGTTTAAATTATTTAACTTTGGATAGGAAAGCAGCGACTTTGGCCGGAGGAGAAGAACAAAGAATTCGCTTAGCTACTCAAATTGGCTCAAAATTAACTGGGGTTTTATATATTTTAGATGAACCATCAGTTGGTTTACACGCCAGAGATCAGGGAAGGTTAATTGAAACCCTTAAAAAATTAAGAGATTTAGGAAACACGGTGGTTGTCTGCGAACATGACCCCCAAACTATTCGAGGGGCAGATTGGATAATTGATATTGGACCGGGAGCCGGAAAGAAAGGAGGCAAAATCGTCTTTCAAGGGACACCCAAAGAGTTATTGAGAAGTCATACCTTAACCGGCGATTATTTATCGGGAAGAAAAAAAGTGGAAGTAACCCAATTGAGGGACAGGAGAGGGACAGGAGAGGGACAGTCCCTCATTATCAAAGGGGCGAAGGAGCACAATTTAAAAAATATCGATGTGAAGATTCCTCTTGGAAAATTTGTTTGTATTACCGGAGTTTCTGGTTCTGGAAAAAGCTCTTTGATGAATGATATTTTGGCTAAAGCCTTGATGAGAAAATTTTATAAATCAAAGGAGGAGCCGGGGAAACACGAGGCACTTTTGGGAACTGAAAATTTAAACAAGGTAGCTTTAGTTGATCAATCTCCGATTGGCAGAACTCCCAGATCAAATCCGGTTACTTATACTGGAGCCTTCGCCTATATTAGAGACCTCTTTTCAAAAACTAAAGAAGCCAGAATCAGGGGCTATCGGCCTGGCCGCTTTTCCTTCAATGTTAGAGGGGGTCGTTGCGAAGCTTGTGAGGGACAAGGAGTAAAAAAAATCGAAATGTATTTTTTGCCAGATGTCTATACGCAATGTTCGGAATGTAAAGGAAAAAGATTTAACCAAGAGACCTTAGCCGTTGAATATCGAGGGAAAAATATTTCTGAAGTTTTAGAGATGACAGTTGAAGAAGCCCTTGAATTTTTCAAAAATATTCCCGGTCTTTTTCAAAAATTAAAAACCTTAAATGATGTTGGGATTGGGTATATTCAGCTTGGTCAACCAGCCCCTTCTCTTTCTGGCGGGGAAGCTCAGAGAGTAAAATTGGCTACTGAACTTTCCAAAAAAGCCACCGGCAAAAGTTTATACATTTTAGATGAGCCAACCACCGGCTTACACCCTCACGATATTAAAAAATTAGTTTGGATTTTAAGAAGTTTGGTAGAAAAGGGAAATACAGTACTTATGTGTGAACATAATTTAGATTGTATAAAAAATTCAGATTTTATAATCGATTTGGGCCCCGAAGGTGGAGATGAGGGTGGATATATTGTGGCCCAAGGTTCGCCATTTGAAGTTTCAAAAAACAAAAAAAGCTACACTGGAAAATATTTGAAGCAGACATTGAACTCTTGACAAAATTTTTTGATCAATTAATATTAAAAGATAGAAATTAGCACTCAAAGGTCGCAACTGATAACCCGCTAAAAATATGAAAATTAAACCCTTATCAGACCACATTTTAATCGAACCAATAAAAGAAGAAGAGAAAACAAAAACCGGGATTTTACTTCCCGAGACGGCTGAGAAAGAAAGACCGGAACAGGGAAAAGTCATTGCTGTCGGACCCGGTAAGAAAGACAAAACCGGAAAATTTATTCCCCTAGAAGTCAAGGTTGGCCAAAAAGTTTTATTCACAAAATATGGTCCAAACGAAATAAAGGTCAATGACAAAGAATATTTAATAGCAAAAGAAGAAGATATCCTCGCGATTTTAGAATAAAATCGCGAAATTTCTAATTTCTAAATATTACTATGGCTAAGCAGATTAAATATAGTGAAGAAGCTCGAAGAAAATTAAAAATTGGGGTTGATAAATTAGCTAATGCCGTAACAGTAACTTTGGGCCCAAAAGGCAGAAACGTTGTTTTAGATAAAGGATTTGGCGCCCCGACCATTACTAATGACGGCGTAACTATTGCCAAAGAAATTGAATTAGAGGATAGAATTGAGAATTTGGGAGCAGAAATTTTAAAAGAGGTGGCTGAAAAAACTAACGATATAGCTGGCGATGGAACGACCACCGCTGTTTTATTAGCTCAATCAATCGTTACCGAAGGCTTAAAAAATGTTACAGCCGGTTCAAATCCTTTAGCAATTAAAAGAGGGCTGGATAAAGGCTTCCAGGTAGTAATTGAGGCTTTAAAGAAAATTTCAAAGCCAATTCAAACAAAGGCCGAGGTTTCTCAAGTAGCAACCATTTCGGCTGAAAATCCGGAAATTGGGAACTTAATTGCTGAAGTAATAGAAGAAGTTGGCAAAGATGGAGTAGTGACAGTTGAAGAATCAAAAACTTTTGGCCTCCAAAAAGAAATTGTTAAAGGTCTCCAATTTGATAGGGGATACGTTTCTCCTTATATGATTACCAATATGGAAAGAATGGAGGCCGTTTATGAAGACCCCTATATTTTAGTAACCGATAAAAAAATTTCCTCATTGACCGAAATCTTGCCAGTTTTGGAAAAAGTTGTCCAGACGGGCAAAAAAGAATTGGTAATTATTGCTGACGAAGTTGAAGGAGATGCTCTGGCAACATTGGTAGTCAATAAGCTCCGGGGAATATTTAATACTCTATCTGTAAAGGCTCCTGGCTTCGGTGACAGAAAAAAAGAAATGCTCCAGGACATTGCTACAGTTACCGGTGCCCAGGTAATTTCTGAAGAAGTGGGATTAAAGTTGGAAAACGTTGAAATAAAACAATTGGGTTCAGCCAGAAAAGTTATCTCAACAAAAGAAAACACTACCATTGTTGAAGGAAAGGGAAAAAAAGAAGATATTGAAGCCAGGATTAAACAAATTAAAAAAGAGTTAGCTGAAACCGAATCAGAGTTTGATAAAGAAAAACTACAAGAAAGATTGGCAAAATTAGCAGGTGGAGTGGCCGTTATTAAGGTTGGAGCAGCCACTGAAGTTGAACAAAAAATGCGACAGCACAAAACTGAAGATGCCTTATCTGCCACTCGGGCAGCAATTGAAGAAGGAATTGTCCCTGGCGGCGGAGTGGCCCTCTTGAGATGCCAGAAGGTATTAGATGAAGTGGAAGTGGAAGGTGACGAAAAAATAGGTTTGGCAATTTTAAAAAGAGCATTAGAAGAGCCGATTAGAAAAATTGCTCAAAATGCGGGAATCGATGGTTCGGTGGCAGCTGCTGATGTAAAAAAAATGTCGGTTAATGAAGGATTTAATGCTCAGAAAATGATTTATGAAGATTTAGTCAAAGCTGGAATTGTTGACCCGACAAAAGTTGTTAGAGTTGCCTTACAAAATGCTGTTTCTGCTGCTTCGATGCTATTGACGACCGAGACGGTGGTGGCTGAGCGGCCAGAGAAAGAAGGAAAGGGCCCGAAAATTCCCGAAAGTTACGGGGAAGAGTATTAATCGTTCGGCAACAAAGCATTCCAGACTTTAGATAGAAAAAGTCCCTTCGGGACTTTTTGTTTTTGTCTTTGTTGTAAATAATTTAAAAATGGTTTAAAATAGAAATTGATTAAATGGTCGATTTAAGAACTTAATTAAAGGAAATACAATATGGTTTTAACAAAAATTATCTTAATAATTGTTGCGGTAATGGTTTTGTGGATAATTGGTACTTTTAATCGCTTGATTACCCTCCGTAATCGGCTTAAAGAAGCCTGGGCAGACATTGAAGTGCAATTGAAAAGAAGGTATGATTTAATCCCCAATTTAGTTGAGACGGTCAAAGGTTATGCCGTCCATGAAAGAGAGCTTTTTGAAAAAGTGACTGAAGCCAGAGCCAAAGCAATAGGAGCTAAAACAATCAAAGAAAAAGGGGAGGCAGAAAATGTTTTATCTGGAACTTTAAAATCTCTTTTTGCCGTAGCCGAAAATTATCCTCAATTGAGGGCTTCAGAAAATTTCTTGGAGTTGCAGAAAGAACTTACTGACACTGAAGACAAGATTCAGGCAGCCAGACGTTTTTATAACGGAAATGCCAGGGATATAAATATTCAGATTGAAAGTTTTCCGGCAAATATTGTTGCCGGTCTTTTTCGCTTCAAGTCAGCAGAATTTTTTGAAATCGAAGAAGCCGCCGGAAGAGAGCCGGTAAAAGTGAAATTTTAAATAAAATATGGCCACTCTTTACACCTATGCCGAATCCAATATTCGAAAAACTTGGCTGTACTTAACTTTCTTTCTGTTTTTGATTATTGGCATTGGTTGGCTCTTTTCTCATATTTATCAAGAACAGGCAATTTTGTGGTTTGCGGTCATTTTTAGTATTTTGACCAGTATTTCCAGCTATTGGTATTCTGACAAAATTGTTTTGGCGATGACAAAGGCAAAACCAATTGAGAAAGAAGATAATCCCGAACTTTACCGAATTGTCGAGAATCTTTGCATTGCCGCCGGTTTATCTTTGCCGAAAATTTACATTATTGAAGAAACCCAGCCAAATGCTTTTGCTACCGGTAGAGATGCAAAACATGCCGTCGTCGCCGTTACGCGCGGTCTTTTGAATAAATTAGAAAAAGTTGAATTGGAAGGAGTGCTCAGTCACGAATTATCCCACATTGGAAATAAAGACATGCTTTTGCAGACGATTGTGGTTATTCTGGTAGGAATTGTGGCAATGCTTTCAAATTTCTTTTTAAGAATTAGTTTTTGGGGAAGGGGAAGGAGAAGTTCTCGAGACTCTGGAGGTTCAGTATTAGCAGTTGTTGGGATTTTGGCTGCTATTTTAGCTCCAATTGCTGCGACATTAATCAGATTAGCCGTTTCCCGGAAAAGAGAATTTTTAGCTGATGCCTCAGGCGCTCTTTTAACTCGCTATCCCGAAGGTTTAGCCAGGGCTTTGGAAAAAATTTCGGCAGACCCCAGTCCCTTAATAATAGCTAACAATTCCACTGCCCACTTATTTATCGCTTCGCCTTTCCGAGGAAGACAATCCAAAAGTTGGTTTACAAAATTATTTTTAACCCATCCGCCAGTGGAGGAAAGAATAAAAGCTCTGCGAGAAATGTCAATTTAAATCAGGGAGAGGTCGCATAGTTGGTCTAGTGCGCGGCGCCGGAAACGCCGTATACCCGAAAGGGTATCGCGAGTTCGAATCTCGCCCTCTCCGCAAAGGTCTTTTTAATAAAAATAATTATTTAAAAACCTATGAAACTAACACTTTCGATATTGCCGGAGAAATTGGGAATTTGTCATTTTAACAAAAACAGTCTTATCCCCGATTGGGCAAAGGATATTAGTTTTTGTTCCATTACCAGGACAAAAGACGAGTTATCAATTATTTGCCCGGAGGATAAAATTCCAGGAGGAGTATTAGTGGAGAGAGGTTGGCGGGCTTTTCAGCTTCATACTTCTTTAGATTTTACAGCAACAGGCATTGTTTCCGGTCTTTCCACTCCTCTGGCTAAGGCTAAAATCAGCATATTCTGCATCTCAACCTACGAGACGAATTATATTTTGGTTGAAGAAAAAAATCTTAAAAAAGCCAAAAAGATTTTAGGTGAGTTTTGCAATATTAAAAAATAATTAAAAATGTTCCTTGATTATTTCAAAAAAGAAAGAATAAAAAGAAAAGCTTTAGCCGAGATTAGGCAACTAAAAGATAAAAAGGGATTCATCCGAGCCGGCTTGCCAAGATTCAACCGGCTTTTTGGTCGAGATTCTTTGATTGCTGCCTGGCAATTGTTGGATAAAAATACTGGGATTTGTCAGGCAACTTTGGAAATTTTATCTCAGTATCAGGGAAAAATATTTAATGACGAGAGAGAAGAAGAACCAGGGAAAATAATTCACGAAACTGATTTGGAAAAATCCCACCATCCGGAAAATTCTTACCCCCTTCCTTATTACGGTTCAATTGATTCATCTCCTTTATTTTTGATTCTATTTTCTTTTTATTACAAAAAAACAAAAAATCTCAAATTTTTAAATTCCCGTTGGGAAAACATTTTGAGAGCAATAAATTGGATTGAAGAATGTGGAGATAAAGATAAAGATTTATTTTTAGAATATCAAAGAAAAAATGAAAAGGGGCGATTTCATCAGGCATGGAAAGACGAATTTGAAGACCTTTTAAAAATTGAGCCACCGGTAGCCATTGTCGAAGTTCAGGGATATCAATATTCGGCTTTAAGAGAGGTTGCTTTGCTGGCAGAAATAAAAAAAGACTGGGACCTAGTTGATAAACTTGAAGAAAGGGCCTGGGAATTAAAAAAGAAATTCAATCAAGATTTCTGGATGGCCCCTAAAAATTATTTTGCTCTGGCTTTGGATGGAAAAAAACAACAAAGAAAAGCCATTACCTCAAATCCGGGGCATCTACTCTTTACTGGAGTTTTAAGAGATGAAAAAATAGATTTCGTTGTTAAAAGGTTATTTCAAGATGATTTATGGACCACTTTTGGGATTAGGACGCACTCAACTTTAGAGCCAGATTTTGACCCAAAATCTTATCATTTAGGTTCAATTTGGCCTCACGACAATTGGATAATTTCCCAGGGTCTAAAAAAATTTGGATACGAAAAGGAATATCAAAAAATAAAAAACGCCATTTTACTGGCGTATGAAAAAATCGGCTTTTTACCGGAATTTTATGGAGTGATTGAGGGGAAGATTACTTTAGAGATGGAAAAAGCTCCTTGTTATCCCCAGGGCTGGAGCTCGGGAGCTCTTTTTAATTTCCTCTCTGAATAATTTGATAGAATACCCTTTCATAATTATCAATCATTTTTTCTATCGTAAATTTTTCTTCAACCCACCTGCGACATTCTCTTCGGTCTATTTTATCTATTTTTTTTATTGCTTTCACCATCTCTTCAATATCTTTGACCACAAAGCCGGTTTTTCCATCCTTGATTACTTCTCTGGCCGAACCCCGATCAAAGGCAATAACCGGTGTTCCACAAGCCATTGATTCTATAAAAGTTAAACCAAAAGGTTCTTCCCATTGGATGGGGCACAAAAGGACCTTGGCATTTTGATAAAGTTTGTAAGTTTCTCCATAGGGGAGAAAGCCTACATATTTTATATTTTTTCTTTTTAAAAAGGGCCTGATATATTTTTCCCAAAACTTCCCTTTACTAGGAGTTCCAGCAATGATTAAATTTTCATTAGATTTTATTGTTGCTTTTATTGCTATATGGGCTCCCTTTCTTTCCAAGATTCTTCCTAAAAATAAAAGATAATTTTTTGGTTTTGGATTGAATGGAAAAGATTTTAAATTGATGCCATTATAGATAGTTCCCGCCCAATTTAAATCGGGAGCAGGTTTCCTTTGGGCATCAGAAATTGAAATGAAATACTGATTTTTTGTCTGGTACATTTCAAAAATTTTAGCTCGCCAGGGATAAATTGGATCGTGCAGGGTATAGACGACGGGGGTTTTTGTTAAAGAAGCAAAGGGTAGAGCTCTATCTACCGGATGAATATGAATGATATCAAATTCCTTTTTGAAATTTTCTTTAAAAATCAGTGAAACAATATATTGGTCAAAAAGATAAGAAATTTTTTCTCTTTCTCTTGATTTTTTAACTTCGGGTGATTTCAGAATCTCATTTTCATAAAGAGGAACAATTTTTACTTCTCTAACTTTACATATTTTTGATTTGGAACCCAGGGGCCCAAAAAATGTTACTTCATGTCCTCTTTTAGCCAATCCTTCAGCAACATTTAAAGCAATCTCCATTGGAGCATAAATATCTTTGAAGTCTTTTGGGAAAGGAAAAGGAACTTCCGAAGCAACAAAAGTCGCAATTTTCAATTTTTTCATAATTTTAAAAGTTGATAGTAAATTTTTTCATATTCTTCAGCCATTTTTTCAACGGTAAATAATTTCTCAACCCTTTGTCGGCATTGAATTCTAGAAATATTTTCAATATCTTTAATTGCTCTTTTTATACCATCCAAACTTTTCGCTAAAAAACCGGTTTTTCCATCTTTAATAATCTCTGGAGCCGCGCCTCGGGGAAAGGCAATCACCGGGGTTCCACAGGCCATAGCTTCTATCATCACAATTCCAAAGGGTTCTTCCCACAAAAGAGGATAAATTAAAGCTTCGGCCCTCCCTAAAAGCTCTGATTTTTCTTTTTCAGATTGAATCTCACCTAAAAATTGGATTTTTTTTGAAAGATACGGTTCTATTTCTTTTTGAAAATATTTTTCATTTTCAGGACTGGCTACTTTGCCCGAAATTTTAAGCCGAAATCCTAGTTCTCTGGCCAATTTCACTACCAAATGAAGCCCTTTCTCTGGTGTTAATCTTCCTAACCAGACGAAATAATTCTCTGGGTTTGGGTTAAATTTTAATTGGCGAATATTAACTCCATGATAAATAGTTTTGACAAATTTTATATCTGCCGGGCATTGCTTTCGATAACTATTACTAATTGCCACATAAGGGAGTTTGGAAAAGCGATTGTAAATTAAGACCCTCGCTTTGTATTCATAAAAACTGCCGGTTTTTGTCTTGGTCTTGGGCCAAAAAGGATTGTGTAAGGTGGCAATGGTCGGAACCGGAGATTTGGCTCTGAAAATTGGATCGTAAACATCAATATGGGTGTGGAGTATGTCAAAATCTTTAGCTCTGGAAAAGGCCTCAATGAGATTTAAAATATTGTAACTATCATATAGCCAAGGCACCCCCAGAGAGAAAAGGTTTCTCTTAGTTATCGAGACAAGTTTAGCTTTTGTTTTAGAATCTCCGGAAGCAAAAAGGGTAACACTATGCCCTCTCTTTATTAGTCCCTCAGTTAATTTTGAGACAACGGCTTCCGTTCCTCCATAACCTTTGGGCGGCACGGGATACCAGAGGGGAGCAATTTGAGCAATTTTAAGTTTTCTTTTCATGTTTCATCAAGATTTTTTTGTAAAGTTTTTCATAACGATTGACCATTCTCTTTAAATTGAAATTTTTTTCGACATATTCCCGGCAATATTCTCTGGAAATTTTATTTATTTTTTTTAAAGCCTGGCAGGCCTCTTCAGTGTTATTTACCAAAAATCCAGTTTTTCCGTCTTCAATCAATTCAGGAAGGGAACCCTCTTTAAAGGCAATTACCGGGACCCCACAAGCCATTGCTTCAATAACCACTAAACCAAATGGCTCAGGCCTTTTCACCGGAAAAATAAAGGCCTTGGCATTTTTTAACAATTCAATTTTTTTTGAAAAATTAGAGGCACCGACAAATTGAATCTTTTTTCCATCGATCAAAGGTTTTATCCTAAAGTCAAAATAGTCTCCGTATTCTGGAGGAATATTCCCGGAAATGATTAAATTTTCTCCACTTAATTTGGCAATATCAATGGCTTGGGCAATTCCCTTTTCTGTCATAATTTTTGAAAGCCACAAAAGATAATTTTTTGGTTCTGGATTAAACTCATATTTTTCAATTGGCAAGCCATGATAAATTGTTTTAACAATATTAATTCCCGGGCCCAACCTTCTTTGATTTTTTGAAATGGCGACAAAATTAATATTTGGAAATTTTTTATAAAGGATAATTGTTTCTTCTGTCAAAGGATGGTGCAAGGTAGTAACAATTTTAGGTTTCAAAAATTTCGAATAAGGAGCAGTGTAAAATTCGCAATGGTCGTGGATGATATCGAATTGGTCTTGTAAAGAAATTAATTTTTCATAAAGCAAAGAAAAAACAGCGTGGGGAGTTTTTAATTTTGCCCGCCATAAAGATCTTGGCCAAATCGGAATTAATTTTGCCTGAGTTCTCGAATCCTCGGTGGCAAAGAGGGTAACTTCGTGACCTCTTCTAACTAACTCATCACAAAGCCAGGAGACCACCAGTTCGGTCCCGCCATAAGTATAAGGAGGTACAGGAATCCATAATGGAGCTACTTGAGCAATACGCATAACTGTTGTATCATTATATCAGATTTATGTTAAACTCTCCAATTGATGAGATAAAATCTCGGCTGGATATCGTTGAGGTTATTGGTTCATATATTAAACTTCAAAAAACTGGAGCGAATTTTAGGGCCCTTTGCCCTTTTCATTCGGAGAAAAAACCCTCTTTTTTTGTTTCACCCGCCCGCCAAATCTGGCATTGTTTTGGGTGTTTTCCAGCTAAATCTTTAATCAAAACAGAAAATGGATTTCATAATATAGAAGATATTCAAGTAGGTCAGAAAGTTTTAACACATAAAAGAAGGTTTATGCCAGTAATTAGAACGCTCTGGAGGCCGTATAAAGGAGAGATGGTTGATATTAAAACAAGAAAATCGAATCAAGTTGTTTCTTTAACTGCGGAGCATGAAGTATACGCGATCAAGACAAAAAATTGTCCCTATAAAAGCCGTGACACAAGAATTTGTCAATGGAATTGTAAAAAGTGTAAAAGACAATTTTATCAAGAATATAAAATAGAAAAAATCCCCGCTCGTGAACTTTCATTAAATGATTATTTGCTTTATCCAATTAACCAAGAAATCAAAGATGTAGAATTTATCAATTTAGATAAATATTATAATCGGAGAATTAGTAATTACGGTCCAGATATCGGCGAAATTCCAACTAAAATAAAAGTCGATGAGAAATTCTTAAAATTAATTGGGTATTATATAGCAGAAGGTAGCAATCATAGGGCTTATATTAGGTTTAGTTTAGGCGACCACGAAAAGGAATTTGCCAAAGAGATAAAAAATTTGGTTAAGGAAATTTTTAGAATTGAGGCCAGTATCCATCAAAGGAAGATAGGAACAAAAACTGGAATAGAAGTTAGTGCTTGTAATTCTAAATTGTCTAATATTTTTGAGAATTTTTGTGGTTTACATGCAGAAAATAAGCATATTCCTTTTGAATTTCAATATCTACCGCCAGAAAAGCAAAGAATAATTTCAGAAGCCATTTTCAAAGGAGATGGATATACTGGTAAGGTGGCGAAATGTAAGAAAAATAGAGAATTTAAGGCCATTACCACAATCTCTCCATTTTTAGCCGAACAAATAAGAGATATTTTACTAAGATTGGGTAAATCGCCTGGATTTTATGTAGAAAAAGAAAAAATTGACAAGAAGAATGTCCATCATAAGGCGGCTTTCACCGTAAATTGGCAAGAAAATTATATCTTAAATTATTCTCAATTTTATCAAGATCCTAAAGAAAAAATTTTATACTGGTTGTGTCCGATTAAAGAAATTAAAACAAAACACTTCGCAGGAGATGTCTATAATCTAACTGTTGCCAGAGATCATTCTTATATGACACCAAATTTTGTAGTCGGGAATTGTGGAAAGGGCGGTGATGTCTTTGGCTTTGTTAAAGAAATAGAAGGCGTGGAATTTGGTGATGCCTTACGAATTTTAGCCCAAAAAGCCGGAGTGGAATTAAAAAAACACACTCCGGAATATACCAAATTGAAAAGCGAGAGGCAGAGATTATACGAAATTTGCGAACTGGCTACCAGATTTTTTGAAAAGCAATTAGAGGAAAGCTCGACTGGGAAAGAGGCAAAAAAATACCTCATTTCCAGAGGGATAACCGAAGAAAGTATAAAAAAATGGCGTTTGGGTTATTCTCCTGATACTTGGCAAGGGTTGTCTGATTTTCTGGTTTCAAAAAGATACACAAAAGAAGAGGCGGAACGAGCCGGCCTATCCATTAAAGATGAGAGGGGCTCATTCTTTGACAGATTTCGGGGCAGAATTATCTTTCCGATTTTCGATTTGAATTCCCAAGTTATTGGTTTTGGCGGCAGAGTTTTTAAAGAAAAAGATAAAGAAGAGATAGCAAAATATGTTAACACTCCCAATACTCTTTTATATGATAAAAGCCGGATTTTGTACGGGTTAGATAAGGCAAAAGTGGAAATCCGGAAAAAAGATAGTTGTATTTTAGTCGAGGGCTACACCGACGTAATTATGGCTCATCAGGCCGGGACTCAAAATGTGGTGGCCACTTCTGGTACTGCTTTAACCCCCCATCAGTTAAAAATTTTAAGACGATATTCTAATAATCTAATTTTGGGTTTCGATATGGATGTGGCTGGAGACACGGCCACCAAAAGGGGAATAGATTTAGCTCAAATCCAGGGATTTGATATTAGGGTTATTCGTCTTCCCGAAGGCAAAGATGCCGCTGATGTTATCTCGACAAATCCAAAAGAGTGGGAAAAGGCAACGAGTTCTCCGAAATCTATACTTGATTTCTATTTTGAATCAGCTTTTTTAGGAAGAGATACCAAAACTTCCGAAGGGAAAAAGGAAATTTCCAAAATTTTATTGCCCGTTCTAAAAAGAATCCAAAATCAAATTGAAAAATCTTTCTGGATTCAAAGATTGGCCAAGGATTTAGGGGTGAGGGAAGAAGACCTGAGAGAAGAATTGAAAAAAGTTAAACTCGAAGAGGAAATTTACGGTCTCGAGCCAGAGGAAAAGCTGAGTCTTCCCCCGAAAACCAGGCAAGAGCTTTTAGAAGAAAGATTCATTACTTTACTCTTAATTTCAAAATCCCCTGAAAGTTTAGAATTTATCAACGATAAGGAGTTATCTTGTCTTACGCCAAAAATGCAAGAAATTTTCAAAAAAATAAAAGAGAATTTAGCTGATGGAAGGGAATTTGATGTGACAGGACTATCTCCCGAATGGGCTGATTTAATTAATTATTGCTATTTAAAAGCTGAAATTGAGGAAATTGAAGAAAAAGATATTTTGCCGGAAATTCAATTTTGTTTGAGGGAAATTCAATCAATCGAAATTAAAAACAAATTAGACCAAATTTCCCGAGAAATCAAAAAAGCCGAAGAAGAAAAAAGTTCTAAAAAAATTGAAGAACTAACCCAAGAATTTAACAAATTAGCCACCAAGCTCAGCCCATAAAATGGGCTGGGTGAAGGTAAAGATGAACACGAAGTGTTCATCGCCAAGGAAATTAAATGAAGAAAACTAAAAAAATTAAAAAAAGGCGAATAAAAAAAATACGACCTACCCGTCGCCCATCCGCCTCAAAAAGGAAAAAAAAGAAAATAGCAAAGAAAAAAACTCGAAGGAGAAAAAAAAGTCTTCAACGGGGCAGGCCAAAAAAAGTCTTTTTACCGGAAAAATTTCAGCAGTTGGTTGAGAAAGGAAAACAACGAGGGTTTGTTACCCCTTCGGAAATTTTGTATTTTTTCCCAAGGGTAGAAAAAGATGTTAAGGGTTTGGAACAGTTTTATAGTAATCTGGAAAAAGAAGGGATTGAAGTTAAAGAGGCTAAAGAGCTAATCTCTCCCGTCGAAGAAAAAAAAGAAAAAGCACCTTTTAGTTCGGAAGCTAAAATCGATCCCGTCCAGATGTATTTAAAGGAAATTGGCCAAATTTCCTTTGTTACTGCTGAAGAGGAAAAAGAACTGTCAAAAAAAATTGAAAAGGGAGATGAAGAGGCAAGGAGGAAATTGGCTCGGGCAAATTTAAGATTGGTAGTTTCTATTGCCAAAAGATATGTTGGCAGGTCCCCGAATTTGACTTTATTAGATTTAATTCAGGAGGGGAATTTAGGCCTTTTTCGAGCGGTGGAAAAATTTGATTGGAGAAGGGGATATAAATTTTCCACCTATGCCACCTGGTGGATCAGGCAAGCCATAACGCGTGCGCTTGCTGACCAGGCAAGAACCATCAGAATTCCGGTTCATATGGTTGAAACCATTTCCAAATATAGCCAGGTGAGGAGACGGCTTTTGCAAGATTTGGGCCGAGAACCCTTGCCAGAGGAAATTGCGGCTGAAATGGGAATCGAAGTAGATAAAGTTCGCCATGTTATGAAAATTTCTCAAGAAACAGTTTCTCTTGAGACGCCGGTAGGGGAGGAAGAAGAAGACAGTGTTTTAGCTGAATTCATTGAAGATGAAAAAGCCACTCCGCCCCCGGTGGAAGCAGCCAGAACTTTA
>Ga0315280_10004145_pt1 | contig 21658 bp, 22 predicted proteins | sample YL17G06_40_MG_FD_203697 | JGI IMG/M metagenome (GOLD analysis project Ga0315280, IMG submission 203697) | Sediment microbial communities from Yellowstone Lake, YNP, Wyoming, USA - YL17G06_40 | ecosystem: Environmental > Aquatic > Freshwater > Lake > Sediment | place: USA: Wyoming | collected...
CACAAGCTTGCGGACGCCCACCTATCCGGCTCGATACATATCGCAAACCTCGAGAACTGGATTCTCACACCGAACGAGATAGTTCACGACATCCGCTACTTCCTGAAAAACAGCCTGCCCGGCATCTTGCCTCCTGTTGATTTCGAGTCAGCGCTGGCACTCGTGAGACAAGCTTTAGAGGTTGGCGCAGAAGAAATTTCGGGGGAGCAAACGATCGAGTCATTTAACACCTTCCTCTCCCCATATGTTCGCGGAAGAACACTCGAGGATAGCTCGAAGACGCTATACTATTTCCTTACTTCAATGCGTAGAGACGTACCTTCAAGCAATCCTCAAGCAGGCGTCTCGATCGCGCTCGAGCTCTCGATCCCGGACTACCTTGCCCAAAAAGAAGCTATAGGTCCCGGCGGGAAGACAGCGGGGCATTATGGAGACTTCAAGGACGAAAGTTTCCTATTGGCGGAAGCGACAATCGAAGCTTTCCGAATTATGTCCCAATCGAGGCCGCCCATACTGCCTCACCTGCTGGTGAGAATTAGGCGCAAGACGTTGGACGACGAAAAAGCCACGAGAATTCTAGAAAGGGCACATGAGCTGGCGGCGCAACGTAGCATACCGTTCTTTGAGCTTAGCGAGAACGAGGAGAAGAGCAGCTACTCAGCGACAGGCCTGAGGCTAGGGGATGAATGGACGAGCCATTGGGACGCTGATTGTATTCGAACAGGCAGCATGGACACAATTTTCCTGAACCTGCCCCGAATATCATACGAGGCTAAGAAGAATGATGAGAAATTCTTCGCACTCGTCAAGGAAACTGTCTCACTAATCGTTGAAGGGTTCAGGATCAAGAAGAAGTTCGTTAGCGAAAGGCTCAAACAACCATTGCTTCCTCTCTTGGCCGGCGAAACTGGCAGCGCACCATACTTTTACGAAAAGAACTCCTCGTACAACCTCTCATTTATCGGATTAACTGAAGCCGTCGATGCTCACACTGGATTACGAATGGACCGGGACAAAGGGGCGGCAGACTTTGGTTTGAGGATACTGCAGGATACCTCGGAGCTCTTGAAGGCGGCCTCCGAGGAATCAGAGATGAGAATCTCCCTATCACAGCGGCCAGGAGATGAGGCAGTAGGGAGACTCGCCGAATTAGATATCGAGCAATATGGAAGAGCGGTTATTGTTGCGGACGGCTCCAGAGGGCTGTTCCACTACACGGATATGCCGACTGTGCCCCTCACAACGAAGATGACCATTGACAGCAGGATCGACATGGAATCCAAGTTCCAATCTGCAACTCCCGGAGGCCACCTGAACGTAGTCTGCGTCTCACCGGATTCTACTGCACCAGCACTCGTGAAACTAACCGAAAAGGGCTTGGAATCAGGCTGCAAGTTCTTGACTTATACCTCAAACTATTCAGCTTGCAATGTATGCAACCAGACTGATTTGGGGATTAATCCGAAGTGTAGCAAATGCGGCTCTGACAAGCTCACTTATCTTGGCCGATCTTCCTACGGCCTGTTACCGTTTAGCCTATGGCCGGAAGCAAAGAAGAGAAGTGCTGAAAGGCGAATAGCCTACACGATATCTGATTAGCTAATGTATCGTTGGCTGCTTCTTTCGAGGTCAGGAATTACTTCGACATCTGGCGCTTCGTTGGGCACAGTGTCTAGAACAACCTCTGGGAAAAGAGCACTTGGGCCCTTTGAGGCTATTTGAGTTGCCGGATGTTCGGGGCCGAACGTTTCCAATGAGACATCGTACACCAACCTACGGACATCACGTTCATCCACGTAACCAAGAGCGTGTAGATACTCGTGGAACAGGATGGAGTAGACGTACGAATTTATTTCGCGAAGAGAACGTGCGCCATGCGTGACCATGTCGAGCGTTGTCCGATTCATGACGATTCCATTCGTTCCCATTGCATGGTATGCTCCGATGTGTTTGGGCAACCGGGCCAAATAGAGCATCAGTCCAGCTCTCCGCTGACCCAGAGAACGTTCGGCAGATTTCTTCACCAGTTCGAATACATCGCTGAAGTTTTGGCACAGGTCTAGGCGTTCGGACATTGAATTCATGTTGGGCTACCCGAGTTTAGTCTTCTTTCTCTGCCTTCGCAAGTAGGCCTCTTACCTTCTCAACGAAGGCTAGGTACTCGCCCAGTATTGTCTTGCCCATTGGGGTGAGGTCGTACAAGTCATCCGATAGTTCATCGATCAATTTGTGGGATCTCAGCAGGGGAACATTTTCGTAGATGAGTTTCGGGTTTATCTCTTCTCTGAAATGCTTCTTGCCTTGGGGACGCTCCAAGAGAGGGAGGAGCATCTTGACACGTGTTTCATTACACAACAGGTCCATGAGCTCTAATGCTTCGCGAAATGCCCTCTCCAGCCCCCGGTCGCGCCAGTTCAGATGCTCTATCACAAACTTCCCGGTATCGACTGCGTCAGGGAACCTTGAATCTATTGACTCTGAACCGTCTTTGAAAGGATAGACAACGACAGCCCTCGAGTTGTCTGCCTCGTCTACCATTTCTAAATCCTTGAGCAATGATTCATCCGGTGGCTTAGTTTCGCAGAATACGGCCGTCAAAGTGCCGCCTTCAACTCCTGCTAGGTCAGCGGTCAATCGGTGAGCGTGCTTCTCTGGGTCGTAGAGAATTGGATCGACGAAAGTGTCGACGTCCCCGCCCTCGGAAAGAACCCTTGCGGCATGGAATTTCTCTAGTAGGTGGAGTTCACTCTCGCCTTCTTGGGTTCGGAAATCTTCGCGAAAGGCCGTGTAGTTGACTACGTGCATCGGTAGGATCCGGCGTTTTCGTGAGGATGGTAAGACTTCTAGCCGCATTTTTTCTCGTGGGTTTATAGTGGCGAAAATCATGATATAAGCGTTACCTAAGGTAACAGCTCAGCTTAAGGCACCGAGAGCCAGCCCTTATCCCCTAAAACAACATAGGAGTCGTTGCGTTTTGGGCAAGATAGCGCTAATCGCAGACAGAGCCACCTCGGCCTACTTCAAAGTCACTGGAATCAAGAACAGCTTCGCAGTCAAGGACCGCGAAGACGCTGAGAAAGTGTTTAGAAAAGTGCATTCCGACGAAACGATCTCGCTAGTCATGGTCACTGAGCCTGTGTTCGAATGGATTCAGCCAGTTCTAGAGAGAACCAAGAAGGAATTTCCATTGGTCGTTTCAATACCTGCAAAGGGCGGTCCCAAGACTCAGGCAGATGTACTTGCGCAACTGATCAAGAGGACCGTTGGAATCGAACTCAAGATGAAGTAAGAGAGGAACAGGCAAGGTAGCGCTTCCGCAGAATTGTTGGTAGCCCGGGGGAGACATTCGGGCACCTATGCCTTTCGAACTCCCGTCGGCGGGTCCAAAGCCCGCTATTCAAGGGGGTTTGCCCTTGCTTTTGCGGGCGGAGCTGTCCGCTACACCACCGGGCTACGGACTGGGAAAATCTTCGAGAGCTATCTAACCTTTTGTCCACCAGAGGCCGAGCACGTTCAACCGGCGCAGAGCTTCGTGGATGAACACATAACCGAGTTGTCCTCAATAGGATGGCGGGCGACGGCACAGATGAGCTCTCTCAAGCCGATCGGGTCAGAACCGGCTCTTCTTCTTCGGCATCGTGACGAGAGAGTTGTGGTGGTCGGTGATCTTCATATTGGGTGGGAGGTTACGCTCGCACAGCAGGGCATCCATATTCCATCGCAGACGGGAAAGATGCTCCAAAGGCTCAAAGCAATTCTTGAGAAAGAGCATCCGTCACGCCTGATAATGTTGGGTGATGTGAAGCACAGTGTGACAGGTGCGGAACTTGAAGAATGGCGGGACGTCCCTGAATTCTTTGAGGAGTTGTTGAACTTCGTTCCCTCTATCCAGGTTATCTTGGGAAATCACGACGGCAATCTAGAACCGCTGACTCCGTCCAAGATAGAATTGCTGGCATCTAGTGGCATCGCGCTCTGGGGTAAGTTCGGTTTGTTGCACGGCCATGCGTGGCCTTCCCCCGAGATTCTTGGATGCGAGACATTAATCCTCGGCCACCTTCACCCCGCGGTTACCCTGCGCGATGCTTTGGGTTACAGGTTAACGAGGCCGGCTTGGGTTATGGCCTCCTGTGATCCGAGAAAACTACTTCGCGGCACGCTGAAAGCCGCAGGGATTGCGGTCAAAGGCGACCTCGAAGAATTGCTGGCGGAGAGGTTTCACGTAAAACTGGCGGCGACAAGGTCCGTGTTTGTTCCGCCCTTCAATGATTTTTTGGGGGGACGGCCAGTGAATTCGAAAAGGATTGAGGAAACGCATGCCGGTGAGAGGCTCGGCCCCGTTTTGAGATCTGGGGCGGTGGACATGGATGACGCGGAGGTCCACCTACTTGATGGTACCTACTTGGGACGCGTAAGGCAACTGAAGGCGTTCGGATAAGTTGGGTTCAGCGGTGGCCAGTCGGGTTGTCACAGTTTTGGCAGTACCATCGCCGGTGGTTCGCTGCGTAGTAGAGTTCCCTTTCGCAGGTGGGGCATAACGGCACTTTCGGCGCCATGACCGGCTGGCCTGGCATAGCGCCCGGAAATGGACCGCCCATTGGACGACCCATCGGAACCCCCATCGGACCGCCAATCGGTGCAACAGGCCCTCCCGGAGGAGCAACCATACCCACGCCTGGAACTGCCTCGCCCAAGACGGCTACTGGCCCATATTTTGCAATGACCTCACCGAGCCGGCCGTAGGTCATGAGGAAGAAGAACGCAGGAACGAGGAGAAGTGCCGTTGGGAAGAATGTCGTAGGCGCAGCTAGGACCGCGAATACTGGAATGATGAATAACACGCCAAAGAAGAGCGCCGAAGCGCGCGCCTTCTCGTAGCGGCCTTTGTTGATGCTGCGTACAGTTCCGAAATACACGAAAGCGAGGAAGACTAGGGAGATAAGCAGACCGCCAACACCGAAACCTAGGTAAACAAACCACGATGGTTGCAGGCCGACACCAGGGAATGTCAGGATTATCAGAATTGGGCCTATCAGCGGGATGGCAGCTAACCAAGCTGGCAAGGCGGGCGGAAGAATGATAGGGAATGGAAGGTACGGGGAGGCTAATAACCCAAATGATCCTATCGTGAGGACAATTATGAATCCTGGAATGAACATTAAGAGGATCAGTAGGTATCCTATCACTGCATAATCATGGGCCCCGTTAACCTCAGGTGGCCGAATAACCACCGGCTTCGCCCTGTCTTCTACAATCGCGGGCGCCGGCACTAACATAGGTGCAGGTTCCATCTTGAATCCTCGGTAAACACTAAGCCTCGGTGAACGAATCACATAACGGTTGCCGCATTCCAGGCAAGCAAAAATGCGCCTAGAGAGGGCCTTTCCATTCTCTAAGCCAGAGTTAAACAAGCATCAGTTAGTCAAAACTCGTTGACACCAAGATGTTGATTTATAGGGGGAAGCTCAAGATGAAACAACCATGAAAGTTCAGGGCTGTCGGGAAACGTTTATGACGACTTCAGCCAGCTTATAAGCGAAAGGCGAAGCCAATGACATTCGTATTCTTCGTTACACCAATCATGACGCCTATCGAATGCCAACCCCACCCACCCGTAGTGTACTACCCAATTAACAACGTCACTTACAGATTCCCGATTCCAGTCCTGTACTCAACTCCACCCGCAGCAGTTCTTTAGGCAAGCACCTGGACCTGGTTGCGAAATATTTCGTACCTGTCGCTTCTTTGGGTGTGGGTATTTTACTTAATTGTCTTAACTTGATTTAACCTACATTTCTTTCCTTAGCTTAATTTATTCGTGGTCGAGTTTTCCTGGAGGGTAGGTTTGAACTAATGAGGCTGAGTTCAGACTCCTACGAGGACACCATGCCTACCATTAACTACGGACGCCACAGCACAGTTCTCCTATAAGATAGACGCTGTAACCGGCTTAACTGTCGGTTCGGAAGGTCTTTTCTTAGTCTTTTCTATAGTCTCTGGTTAGTCTCCTGCATGGTCTCCTTGTGCTCTCTCTGAAGGGCCTTTAGTGGTCTCTAGATTAGTCTGATTTGAAGTGTGAAGTGTGGTATGAATAGTGTAATTGAACGTTACAATTCTAGCGTATTCTGTGCCGGGCACGACTGCGCTTCCGCCTGATGATTATAGCAATCACAAAGACCGCTAGGAAGATCGCTGCCAACGAAACGATGTTGTCCAGTACGAGGTAGACGTACCTGTTTGCGACGTCAATGTGCGTCAGGGTAGCAGTTGTCATCACGGTCATGCTTCTTGTGAGGATTGAGTAAGTGTACGATGTTTTGATGGCGTTGAAGTCCACGTGTACTGGAGCAGATTCAAGGTTGACGAAGACAAAGTAGTAGCTTCCCGTTGTGTTAGACTTCCATGTCCTGGTGAAGGCTGCGCCGGAATTTGTATATTCATTCATCCCTGACCGACTAATTTCATACCTTAGCACGAAACATGTAGCAGCCAAATCGCTGTAACTCGACGCTTTTACGAAATAATCGAGGAGACCTGAGGTTGTCACACTATCCATAATCGCCAACGTAATAGTCGAGTCAGCCTGAACTTGGCTTGATATCTCGTCGCCTGCTTGTGCATCGAAGGGTCCCACTGCGAACATACTGCACACAGACCACCACATTGGTGGATGATTAGGATATTCATAAGCATTATACGCGGCAACAACCGTAAACCTATCGTGATACGCTTGGGTGCTGCTTTGCGTAACCGTCAGATATTGAATACTCGTATAAGGCGTCGTTGCAGTCTCCGACCTTGTGATTGTAGTCAGATCCTGGCTGCGGACGGCTGGTTCAGGCTGAGCCAGCGTCACCAATCCCAATAGGAGCAGCGAGGTGACAAGGGTCCTAGTGGTTCGCAAGTCTTCCCACGGACTTTTTCAGGTGCGCCGAATTAAAGTAGTTGCGAGCGAGAGGAAAGTGAAGCTAACTTCGGCGCCACAACCTACGGCTTAGCAATCGTGGCACCGCATTCTTTGCAGAATTTACTGTCACGAGATATTCTAGCACCGCATTGGGTACAGAACATGGTTGTTTTCTCTCTGCCGCTCGATTCGTCATCCTCAGAGACCAGCGCACGTACAGCAGCAGGTTCGGAAAAGGTTCGGCTGCGTTTAGTCCGTCTACTCCTTGTTCTTCCTTGTTCTTCGTCTTGAAGGTCTACTCAAAAGGGGAAGTTTCCTGCGATAATATGCCAAACCGACTGCCGCTGCAATCACGCCAAGAATAGTGGTCAACAGTGCGTAGTCTAGCCCCCATCTCGCCGTGAGTGTGTGTGGTGTGTTCATTGAGATTGAACCGCTGTTTGACGATGTGACGAGACTTGTGCCTTCATACCAACCTTGAAAGGTCCAGATCAGAAACCGGGCCGGAGCAGAGAAGGTTGCAACTGACCCGGAATCGTACCAGCCCGCACCAGTGGGATTCGCTAGGGTGCTCACTAGGCTTAGATGATATTGAGTAACATAACTTGCTGTTAGTGTTACGTCATCCTGCAAATTCAAAATGCGTGTCGTCTCTGTGGAACCATCATCCCAGTAGTCGAATCTCAGGCGTGTCGAACTATCAACCTGAACCAAAGCTGGGACAGATATTGTGTGTGAACCGGGAGACACCGTAGCGAACACGTTGCCCGGGCTCTGAGGAACGCCATCTACCGTTACCACTGCAGGGTACTGGGCTCGTACAGTAAGACCTACTTTGTCACTAACTGTAATCGGAAAGCTCTGCCTAGTGACCGAGACAACCGAGATCAATGAGGCCGAGTAATTTGGATAATATCCCTCGTTGAAGATAAACGCCTCTGCCTCCAATCGGTAAGTTCGGGGCGTGGAGGGACGGAAAACAAACTCAACACTCTCAGATCCCAGAGTGTTATAATTCAAAGCGAAATAGCAGAAAGCAGAATTGACGTTGCTCCCTGTCCCCATTAGACAAACGGGGGGGCTAGAAGCATATAGACTCCCAGTAAGAATGGTGAGTTTGTTTATCCAAAGCCAGTCACCCAACTCACTCAATGGGTTCTTGAGTTGCAATACAACGTAGGCTCCCTCACTGACACTTTCGCCAGCATCCAGGTCAGCGATTCCGATGCCTAGATAATAGCCTGAGGGTCCGAAATATGAATATGGATATGAAAGCGAATATGAAACATTGAATCTAATATGAACTTCATGTCCGACTAACGCACGCGATGGAATCTGCAGATTCGTTATAGACAGAGACCGTGTTTGCGTTCTAGCATTGGGAATCGTGATGAAAGTCAGAGCAATTGCTAGAACGAACAGCCACAATAATTTCCGGAGTAGAATAGCACCGTTCAACAATTCTACCTCCTTGGTGAGGTATGTGCACTAGTCGTTTGTGACCGTAAAACACTTTTGATTAATTGCGGAATGGTTCTCCCTGCGTTACGGCGATGCTCCATAGGGACATCGTTAGAAAAATATTACAAAACACACCCGCAGGGAGTTGGAAACTTGAACCTCTATGACTTCGGGTAACGCTAGAAAGCGAGACTCACATATTCACGGGCCTTAAGCAGCATAAACCCCATGTCAAGATAAATAGACTTTCCCAGTACGAGGCGTAGCTTGAAAAGGCGTATCCATACGCTCGAATACGGAGATAGGTTAAGAGTAGTTAAGAGTAGTCACTCGGTCATGGCAATTATACATAGTAAGGCGTTAAAGACCAAGAGCAAAACGGTCTAATCTAGTTCTTTCTACGGTCTTTTCTTGGCCAAGTGATAAGAAGCACGACTACTACTAAAACTAAGAATACGATGGCGATCAAAGCAATCCAACTAGCATTTGCTTCCAGGAATATGACTTGCAACGTTTGATAGTAGGTCAATGTCCGAGTCGTAGTCACACTACTGGCATGTTCAAGATATGCCATTAATGAGACCGTCGAAGTGTGCATTGGATCGTAGTTGAAGAATTGCAGAGCATATTGACCGTCAGCGGGGACGATGAAACTGAATGAATACGAGGCAACCCTGTCCACTTCAAAAACATGTTCAGGGGCAAACGTGCAAGGATCCGGATATTGGTAAGGACTCCGCATATGCAAAATCACAGCTGCGAGAAAGTCAATCGCCTGTTGATCGGTTGAGATATACAGTAGGAAACCTTGACTACACCCAGATTGCCGAAGACTCAAACGCTTAGGACACTAGAACAAGGATTAGACTTACTCGTCCAAACCCGCCCATCTTCTAGGATAGCCACTAACCCACAACCTCCACAAACAAACCGTTCCGTAATCACCCACCTTTCCAAACGCCACTTCTGTGCATTGCTCAGCAGGTACATTGGTTTAGAGCATTGAGGGCATTGCATGGTATCACGAATCGTTGTTCTGGGGTGATAGGCCGAATGGGGACCGCTGGGACGTGTCAGAGTTGAATGGATCCCCTGCAACAACCTGCTGGCTTATCTAAGGTAGAGAAACCAGAGCAACAAGCCAACAGCGGCGGCAACAACGACTGTAATTAAGACGGGCGGAAGCCAGGGTATCTTCCATGACCCTACAGAGCCATATCGCCGCAAACGAATGTGAACAGAAATTGTAGAACCTGATTTAGAGCGGTTAAAGGTTTGGAATTCGTATCCGTTTCTAGCCAATTGGCTAAATTTGCCAAATACGGGTTAGTTACAGGTGCAGTCGTCACATGTGTAAGATATGACCAATTGTAGGGAACCACTATCCCAAATGGGGGACCGAATTCAGAAGGAAGACCAACCCCACAATGACATGCAGTTAAGGGCAATCGTCTCCGTCATTTTCATTCATCTGTTTAACTAATATGGTTAGTCGGACATTTACAAAGCGTTGAAGACTCAATGGCAGAGAAGAAAAAGAGTGGTCTGGGTCCGTCAAATGGTGGACCGGGCGGGATTCGGACCCGCGACCTTCCGGTGGTTTGGTTTAGAACTTGCAAACCGGACGTTCTTCGGCCCAGCGAAGGCTTGGTATACCAGGCTGAACTACCGGCCCACTTTCCCTACACGACCTGGCTCAAACCTTTAACCCTTACCCGCTCTGCGCGCGCTGTAACAGCTGAGAATTTCTGAAAGCGACATCGAAAATTGAATTGTTGAAATCGTTTCACAGTCGTTCGAAAGTCAGATTGGTCACGTTCTTCGCGTTCTGTAGAGAAGATAAGCATTCTTCGCATACCCGCCGCTCAAACTCACTCCCAACAAGTGATTCTTCATCGAATAGAGCCATAGAGGCCGATTGAACGTACTGCGCAGTAAACTTCACCTTCCTCGTCGCAGGCTTCTTCTCACAAATCTCGCAAAGGCCAAGCGCCCTTCGCCTCAACGCCCGATCGATCAGTCTACCCACCATCCACGAACTCAGTCGGCTGAACGTGACCTAAAACTGTTGAGCTACAAAAACGAAATGCTGAGGGCCGCCTAGGAGAATTGAACTACGGAACCTAGCTATGGCTATTCGTGCGGGCACCAACGTCTTTTGGCAACGAGAGGATGGCTTTCAACAAGGCGTTCTCAGCTTTCAGGAAGATCATTAGGCCCTTCTGTAGGAAGTCTGAGTACGTTTGATTACGAGAGACGCCACTCACCTCGGCATACTGCACAATTATACTAGAAAGTGATTCTGGTATGCGAAGAGTGATCACGGACGTTGGCATGTTTCCTCTCGGGTTGTAGGGGCGACCGGGGCCCGGCTTTTTGAGCGCCATTGCAATAAAGTAAGGAACACGACTGAACACAGCCTTCGTCTTGAACATGTCTAGCTGCTCAGGGTTTCGTAGAGTCAAGAAGGTAGAAAAGGATGCAACGCAGACGAATGTACGTGTCAAGTCGGAAAACTCCCAACCTCCCTTCAAGGCAATACGCCTGCACTGCTCGGCGACAAGGCTGGGCACCCTGACTGCAACTGTTTTGTACCGTGATACGTCCGACACCCCACCCTGAATGTGTACGCTGGCGAATACGTTCAATGGGGGAGATCGCGCCAGAGACTAGGCCGAAACTATCGAACACAACGTATTGAGGGCCGCCGGCGAGATTTTCACGCCGTGAATGCGGCGCTTTGAACTCGCCCTCCGGGGTCCACAGCCTTATACCCGACTTTGACGGTCCGTACGCTACCAAGATCCGCGGAGGTTTAAGCTCCTCTACGTTACGGCGGCCATCGCTGCACGGTGCGAGCTTATGCTCATATCAACCTTTCCGAGATTCGATCCGAATCGACTGCAGTGGTTTCGGCGGTAGAGTGGTTTCGAATCGAACAGCTTTTCTCCCCTTGGTCGCTCATTTCTCGAGCTGGAGACCTTCTCTTGATCAGACTGGGCCTGCATGTTTCAATTTCAGGAACCATTGACCAAGCGGCGGACCGCGCCCGCGAATTGGGCTGCGACACGTTCCAAATGTTCACAAGAAACCCGAGAGGCTGGAAATACAAGAAGCTCGATCGAGAGGAAGTCGAGGAGTTCAGAATGAAGACCAGTTCTTACAACCTGAATCCGGTCGTAGCCCACATGCCCTACCTACCAAACCTGTCCTCCCCAAAGAAACTAGTCTACAACAAATCGCTGAAATCACTCAGCGCCGAGCTCGGCCGATGTGCAACGCTCGGAATACCATACCTGGTCACCCATCTCGGCAGTCATTTGGGAAAAGGTGCTGACTTAGGCTTGGAGAGAATTGTCGGCGCTGTCAACCAGGCCCTCGCAGAAAATGAAGGCGACGTGATGCTGCTGCTAGAGAACACTGCGGGCACTAAGAATAGCATGGGCTCTTCCTTCGAAGACGTAAAGAGAATTCTGGACAGTGTTGAAAGAAGGAAGAGAGTTGGCGTCTGCTTCGACACAGCACACGCCTATGCTGCAGGGTACGACCTGCACACACCCCAAGCTGTAGATAATACACTCAGGAAATTTGATTCAGTTCTCGGCATTGACCTGTTGAAGGTGGTTCATCTGAATGATTCGCAAGTTGGGCTTGGTTCTGGTCGGGATAGGCATGAGCACCTAGGGTTGGGATATATCGGGGAAGAGGGGTTCAGGGCGCTTTTCAGGCATGAAGCGGTAAGGAATCTGCCTTTCATTATGGAAACGCCGATCGATGACCGGCGTGACGAAGTCAGCAGTATGCGAAAAGCGCGCGAGCTATCCACTTGACCTGGCCGCTGCCAACGTCTCTTCAAGCTTGGTTGTGAATGCTCCACGCGAGACGACGCTGTCAATTCCAATTCGCTTCGCCTCCCCGGCCAATCTCGTGTTTACGTGCGAGTAGTAACCGACAATCTTGCAGGTTCTTTTTCTAGTGAATTCCTCGAGAACCGCAAGCTCTCCCTGCGCCGCATCTAGGTTCACGAACACCATTTGAGGACTTCTTTCCTTCAGCTCTCGGAGAAGTTCATCAAGATTGCTCGTTACCTTCACGCCAAGCCCGAACCTTGCCGCAACACTCTCGATCTTAGATGAAAACAATAGGTCAGGTTCGTAAGCTATGACTTGGGCCATAGTCATCACGTTCACGGCCAGCAAGTAAAACGAAATTGATTAAAGTTCCCCAACCTCCTTCTAGGAGGCGCTATGATCTTCAAACAGGTCGTCGTCGGCACATTCCAAAATTTTTCATACATCATTGGAGACGAGAAAACGAAGACAGCTGCGCTTGTCGACCCAGCCTGGGAAGTTGACAAGCTGTTGAAGCTATGCGGAGACCTGGGCCTGAAGGTCACGCATGTCATCAACACTCATTCGCATCACGACCATATTGAAGGAAGCGAGCTAGTTTCCAAACGCACTGGCGCGAAGGTCGTAATGCATGAGAAATCTCCTGAGCGGAAGGATATTGCGGTCAAGGATGGCGACAAGATCGAGGTTGGCTCGCTCAAAGTGAGAGTGATCCACACACCTGGCCATTGCCCGGACCACATCTGCCTCCTTGTTGATGGAAAATTGCTGACTGGGGACACCCTGTTCGTCGGTGAGTGTGGGAGGACAGATCTGGCCGGTGGCAATGCTGGCGACATGTATGATAGTCTGACGAAGAAAATTCTGGCCTTGGATGACTCTTTAGAGGTCTACCCCGGCCATGATTACGGCAGGAAATCATCATCAACGATAGGAAATGAGCGCAAGAACAATTACACCTTGAAACCTCGCACCCGAGAAGAGTTCATCAAATTTATGGCCGAACCATGACTCTTGCCAACTAACGAAGCGAGCATCTTCTTGCAAGAACCACAGCAACCAATCGACGCTGAAGTTCTCAGAAGGATCCTTCGCGCGATAGGCGAACCGCCGAAGCGCGTCTACCCACCAAGTGAGGACAGTTACCTAATGCTTGATGCCATAGCCAGCGTCCCAGTCGAAGGAAAGGAAGTGCTGGACATGGGTACCGGCTCGGGAATCTTGGGATTATTCTGCGCAATGAGAGGCGCCCGTGTAACCCTAACAGACGTCGACGAGACAGCAATACAACACTCGCTGAAGGCCGCCAACGTGTTGGGCCTCACGTTGGAGACGAGACTGTCCGACCTGTTCACAAACGTAAACGGACGGTTCGACTTAGTCCTCTTCAATCCCCCATACCTACCGAGCAGGGCGGTTGAAGATAGGACGATTGACGGCGGGTCTATGGGCAGAGCCATGACCGAGCGGTTCTTGCAGGAATTACCAAACCATCTTAAGAAGGACGGAGCCGCCTTTCTTCTGGTAAGCAGTCTAAACGACCCTGCATCCATACCCCGCGAGTATCCTCGATTGCAGTTCACGCCAAGAGCGAAGCGTTCTCTGTTCTTCGAAGAGCTTCAGGTGCTATGCGTGCGGTTTCGAGACGACTTCACCGGTTAGCGATTTGATCGCTACGTCATCCTCATAGAACTCTTTCTCTTCAACAGGTTTGCGTGCAGCGTAGCCCTCGTGCAGCCCGTGCCAGAACGCCACATCCTCCTCTCCTAACTTCCAGCAGAGCCACACCCGCGTCCCAAGCCTGACCGCGGGAAAGTCGATTAAACCCATGTTCATGTCTTTGAGGACGCATCCAAGTTCCTCAAGCTTCTGGATTTCTTTCTCAAGCTTCTCCATCGCGTTAGTCATCTGATCGTCGTTAGTCATGCTGTCGGCCTCCTTCTTGATGGCGATTACACGCTGGACTGTCTCCCTCACCTCAGGCAAGAATCCGTTCGCTTGCTTGGGGGTAAAGAAGATAGGCAAAGTTAACTCGCCTGCAACCTCCCCCTATCCAGGATAAGAGCTTTGCACAAAAAAGGCTGCAGACAAACATGAAAGAAAAAACATGGACGCGTAAATTACTCGTCGAATCCCGATTAGCACATCTCGCCACTTCGACAAAGAATGGGAAACCTCACGTGGTTCCGATCTGCTACGTGTACGACAGAAATACTATCTACAGTTCAATTGATGAGAAACCGAAACGTGCCAAGCCGAGGCAATTACGGCGAGTCTTGAATATTGTTGAAAACCCTAAGGTTTCCTTAGTTGTGGATCAGTATAGGGAGGATTGGCGAAAGTTGAGGTACGTGATTGTGCATGGTTCTGCGAATCTCGTTAACCATGGTGTAGAGCATAGGCGTGCGGTCTCGCTCTTGCGGAAGAAGTATCGCCAGTATCGCTCGATGAGACTCGAAGAGCGCCCGATCATCAAAATCAAACCTGATAACGTTTTCACGTGGAGTGCGAGTGAGGTGCAGGCCTAATCGATACGGTCATTCCAAGTTCGAACGAAAAGATGCAAAATGGAGACATAACTACTCTCAGCAAGTCTCGAATCGTTGACAAGGACGCATAGACACGGTTTGAATATCGTTAAATCCTGGATCACCTCACGCACTCCTAGATTCTGATTGTCTACCCCAAGTTTCACAAAGGACGAATTCATAGAGAAACTTCGAAAAATCAAGGAGCAAGGGTGGATCGTTAGTAGGCGTTCCAGATCGAATGTTGGGTCTGTCGGGAACACTCTCGAGGATTTGCTGGGAATAAGAGAAAATAATCTGCCAATCGCAAATTCTGGAGAATGGGAACTCAAGACTCAGCGCGCTGCAACATCCTCGTTGGCTACGCTCTTCCATTTCGAACCATGGCCGAGAAAAGCTCGCATTGTTCCAGCGGTTCTATTGCCTAACTATGGCTGGCCACATCAAACTGAAGTGGGAGAGATGAGCTTTCGAGTGACAATGAGTGGCGACAGATACATTGATCGCGGATTCAAGGTAATAGTTGATCGAACATCATCTACGGTTAAGATCGATTTCGACGCCCCCCATGTTGCGCCCCACCATACAGACTGGCTGAAAGATGTGATAAAGAAGGCTGGTGCTGGCAAGATACAACCTGAACCGTACTGGCCGTTTGATATGCTAGAAGAGAAAGCGCGACCTAAATTGCGAAACTCATTCTATCTCTCAGCAAAGAGTCGAATATCGGATGACAAGGAGCAATTCCTGTACGAGAGTCTACTGATGTTACAAAGGTTCAACTTTAACAGATTTCTCGAAGCAATCGAAAAAGGCAAAGTTCTAGTTGATTTCGACGCGAAGACAACCCACAATCACGGTACAAAATTTCGCATAAGGCAAGACTCGTGGCCAGAACTCTACGATGATCTCGAGGAAATCTTCTAGGGTGGTCTCCAAAAGTCGAGAAGAAACTCGAAGGTCGTACCCATTGTTATGTAATTAGAAGGCCACCCGAAAATGCCAACTTGATTCACGATATTAGTACGGTCCCAGATGATGGTATTTCGAAGCTCGAAGCCAACATCCAACATCGCGTGATAAACGTAGGTGTGAATTGGAATTCGCTTCCCGAATCTTCCATCACTCCACCACATGTCAGGAACATTGATTACGCTGTGGCCCTTTGGCCGGATTAAAGCAAGTAACCCAGCGTAAATCTGCTTCAGTTCACGGGCATAGTTCTCGATTTCTAGAGTTCCGAGATCACGTTCATCTTGGCTGTATTGTTCAACTCGAAGATACTGCTTATTATCACGAAGGTCGCCCCTTCGGCTTTTGTTAAGCCGCTGTCTATTTAGAAGGTTAGCGTAAGGTGGCGATGTGAATATCAGTTGGACGCTCTCCTTTTCCAAGTAATTAGGAATGTTCCTCGCGTCTTCACAAATCACCATTTGCTGAGCTCCCCCACCAAGCTTTGTTTGCGATAATCGTTGTTTACTTGCTTTGCAGTATCGCTCGTTAATGTCAAAACCTACCGCATTCCTGTCCAAGTCCTTAGCCGCAAGCAAAGTAGTTCCTATCCCGTTGAAGGGGTCAAGGACCAATTCGCCCTTGTGTGTGAACAATTCTATAGTTCGTTTCGCTAAAGCGATTGGCATGACTGCAGGGTGAACATCTTTGTCTCTCACATCGCGCTTCTCATAGAATACTTGCCAAACGCCAATTTGCGACTTGATCCATTCTTTCGGCGATAGGCAGTTTAGATGGTTAGAGGGGCATTTGCACGTCCTTGTACTCGTAATCCTGAGTTTACTCATCGCTTGCATTTCCCACCCTCACCTTAACCTGACTATCTGGATTCTTGTTATTCACTTATTCTCTCCTTTTACTTTAATTGCGCAGGCTTTTGCGAGTCTTATGCCCGTTCGTGCCATCTACCGGGCGGGCTACGAGTTTCCAAATAGCGGTGGTACGATTTATAACTAGCATTATCGCCATGCCCTCGAATCCTATAATCATGGAGACCATCTTCGAACACGTTGTTGATTTCTCAAAGCGCTTTCAGCACAATGAATTACGGAAGTAATTGTGCGGATGTTCCAAGAGAGTTAAACCAAAAGCATATTTGCCGTCCGGTTCGTTCTCGTTGAAAAATCGCTCCGGATTGAGATCGGATGAGCAAATCCACCGACAGCACAAGTTTCCAATCACGAGAGCTAGCCGTGGTGGGCAGCTTCTTCTTTTGTGAAGTTTGCAATGCTGTTTGTGAATATGGCGACCCGGTCTGGCAGGAACATCAGGTGCAGTTTAGGTTCTACAAGATGAAGCGAATGCTTCTTCTTCGTTGCTGGAACTGTGGAAATGTGGTCGTCGACGCCTATGCGGAGTATTCTCCTGAAAGAAACCAGTTCTGGTGCAGGAACTGCATCGGAAAGGTCGGCTACCTAACATTTAGGTCTGCCACCTGATGCCCTGCTTCATTTCCAATGTTTCGAAGTTCCTTTCGAGTAAGCCTTCCAATACGGGTCGAACTTGGGATAATGTAGGCGAACACATCCCCGCTTGGTCGTTGCGTAGGATAGGCGTGTCTTCGACGTCAACCCACCAATAGCCTCTGAATATATTCCAACAGACCTCAATTTGTTCACGATTGCGGACGTTTTGTCAGGCCTAGTGGCGATTATGAGAGAACCCTCGCTTAGAGACGTTAGAGGGTCTATTCCGAAAAATCTGCAAATCTCTCTTGTCTCCTCCGAGATGGGAATATTGGTCAGGTCTAGTTCGGCCCCAAGCCTTGATGCGCTTGCAAGCTCCAAAACTGCTGCACTGACACCGCCCTCTGTTGCATCATGCATTGCTGTCACGCCTTCTCGATGCAGACCGACGGAGACGGCTGTTAGGGCATCCTTGACCGTTGAAACTTTGCTCAAATACCTCCTTGCTCTCTCGAATAACCTCGTTCCCAGAACCTTCCGGATAGTCCGCGGGAAGCACCGTGCGAGGACCGCAGTCGTCTCAACCGCGACACCTTTCGTGAGAACTATGTCGTCTCCGTTCTGTCCCATCATCGAGGTCAGGTATCGCCCATCAGCGGCTATCGAATACATGACCCCACCTCCGATTACTGAGTACCCGCACCCTTGGTATCTTCCCGTATGCCCCCCAATGATCGCCACACCAAGTCTCTTGCATTCAGCGTGAAATGCCTTCCAGTACTCAGCGAACTCTTGATCCCTCATATCAGGTGGGAGGTTGAAGTCGAAGATACCGTATTGCGGCGCCAACCCACTGGTGGTGAGATCAGACGCCAAGAGGTTCACTGAGAGCCAAGCCGAATCACGAGCTCCCAATTCTGGTATGAAGGATAATGGATCTGTAGTGGCGACTAGGACATTTCCATTTGCGAGTCTGACAACGGAGTTATCTACTCCGAACCTTGGGCCGACGAGAATTTCTCGTCGCTTGACGCCCAATCTTCTGAAGATCACTTTTCGTAAGTATTCTTCGTCGAATTTGCCAAGTCTTCGGGAAACCTGCAATCTATGGTGACCCAGCCGTGCCTCCTAATCGACTGACTCGCAATAAACAACTTTAGGAAAAGAATGTGGGGAGACTGAGAGCGTCACTGGCGTCACATGTAGAGCTGGATGATGTTGCGCTTCTGGAGTACGAATATTATGATTGCACCGATCACGAACTCCGGGATGAGATAGTAGGCATTGTAGATAGCTGAATACAAGGCAGGGTCCATTCCCGCAGGAGCATAGGTTGCAAAGAAAACGAGTCCAGAAACGAAGTGACAAACGAATCTTCCTGCAATTCCAACTGCAACTCCCAGCACAGGTATCTTGCGGAAGAAACCTGCTAGGCCCAGTGCCCCGAAAGCCATTGGATAATCCAGCAGGAATTGCACAGGATGGTAAATGAATGGCTCCTCTACGAGTACGACAAGACCATACGCTATTCCTGCTATGATTCCTACCTTCGGCCCTCGTCTCACTGCCAGAAACAATACTGGGACCATGGCCGCGAGTGTGATTCTGCCTCCCTGAGGCATTTGTAAGAATGGTATGAACCCAGAGAGGAAGTGAAGGACACCTGACAATGCTACCATTGAAATAACCTCAGTCAGAATTTTGGTTTGAATTTTCACCGCCCAACTTCACCTCCAACTTGTGATTGAAGGTAACCGAGGACGGTAGCGCCGATCGTCTGTAGAAGCAGACGGAAACTAACGGTAGATTGACGTTCCACTTAGCACACTCCCTACGCCGGCATTACCCGGATCAGGTTCACGGGGTCGACGGCGACCTCAGCCGTCCTCTCAGCCGGGAACCCCCAGCTCCCCCGGTACCTTCAGGAGCAAAGAACAAAGATGGCGAAATTTAGGCTTAACTCTCTGTTGAACCCTTATGTGTTAAGTTCTGTGGGCTGAGTTTCGTGGGCTCCGGTGGAGCTTTCAATTTATAGTCGGCTACGTGATGCCACTGTCCCGTCTTGCATTTCACGCAGAGACGTTTGGAGCTAAGGGTGAAGTGTTTTTTTCGCGAGAAAAGAAACTATCATGTGGAAGCTCGGCAAGTACGCGACGTGAGGAATGCTCGAGTGAAGGAATTGGAGATTCGCTTTCTCTACTATGAAGAATGCCCATCCCATGAGGAGACCCTCGAGCGCCTTCGCAAGGTCCTAAAGGAGGAACGTATTGAGGCGGATATCGAGGTCGTCAAGGTCGAGACAGACGAACAGGCTAAGAAACTACGTTTTCCCGGCTCGCCAACCATTCTCGTTAACGGTCATGATATCGACCCCCCGTCCAAACCGGAATATGGTCTGAGTTGTCGCGCCTACCAACTTGAGGACGGGCGGATCTCTCCTCTGCCCTCGGTCTCAATGATTCGCAGGGGCGTGCGCGCCGCGGTTGACAAGAATCTTAAGAGGGGTTGACCTGCCGTTACGAGACAGATATCACTTGGATGTGGTAACATAGCGATGGCGAATCTCAAGATCGGTGATGGAGTGATTCCCTTCGATCTGCCCGGAGTAGATGGCAAGCAGCATTCCTACGCGGACTACCGTGGGAAGAGTGCCGTGGCTGTAATCTTCAGTTGCAACCACTGCCCCTACGTGCGCGCATGGGAGGATCGAATTGTCCAGATACAAGCAGACTACAGCGGTAAAGGCGTCCAACTGGTTGCGATAAACTCCAACGACGTCTCGAAATATCCTGATGACAGCTTTCCGAAAATGAAAGAGCGCGCTCGTGAGAAGCATTTCAATTTCCCCTACCTCTATGACGAGACACAAAAGCTTGCACGGGCCTACGGCGCTGAGCGAACACCCGAGGTTTTTCTCTTCGACGGAAGCGGGACTCTGCGCTATCATGGTATGATAGACGATAACTACGACGACCCTTCGGCTGTCAGAGCTAAATACTTGCGGGACGCTCTGGACGCTGTTTTGAATGGGAAGCCTCCGCCGGTTGCAGAAACGAGGCCGGTTGGTTGCACGATTAAATGGAAATGAGCCGCTGCCTTCCGACTGTTTGGGGCGTAGTGTACTTTGAAGGGTAGCAAAAGGCAGCCGGCTCCTACTATGAGGCTTCGCTCACTCTCTATCATATTGCTACTGTGTATTACTGGTTCGGCGTTTTGTGTGCGAACTTTCGCCACAACCCGGAAGCAAGTTCTTGATCTATCTCAAGGCAAGGTCGTACTTGCCGATTATCTCGCTGAATGGGGAAACCCATTGATCAGCGGGTCATGGTTGAATTGGGCATTTCATGAGTGTGGTGTAAGGCACGATCCACACAATCTTCTTCCAAACGAAATGCGAGATATCGCGTCGAAATACTATCCCTTGATCGGCCCATATGATACCTCAGATCCGGCTGTGCTCGAATATCACATCAGGTTAGCACAGGCTTCTGGAATCGACGGCTTTCTCGTTGACTGGTGGGGACTACAGAACGTTGGCACACGTCTGGAAGTAAATCGAACGTTCGGCGAATTGTTGAAGCTGTCAGGACAACTGAACTTTGGGGTTGCTATCGATTATACTGCACCGATCTTCTATCTGAACACTGGAGGCGTCTCTCACGTTTCGATTTCTGATAGGGCGCAGGCCTTGAAGGCAGTTCATGACGACCTCGCTTTTGTCATCAAATCGTTTGGCAGCAGTCCGGCCTATTTGAAGTTCCAAGGCAAACCAGTGATTGCCTTGTATCTAGCTGAGGAGCCATTCACAGTGGATGAGTGGAAGCAGATCTACGCGGCGCTCAAGATTGAAGGACTCGAAGCGTATTACATCTCATTAACGGTGTCCAAGAGGGGCGAGCTTACTTTCTATCCCTACGTACAGGGATTCTTTCCTTGGATCTGGTCTGAGGACCTAGAGGACGCCACTTCATTCATTCACGATCACGCGGGTCAACTTCGGGCGTTTGCGGCGGGTCACGACATTAGATGGGGTTTGGTAGTTAGACCTGGTTTTGACGATAGCCCAGTTGCGCACTGGTGTGCAGGTAAGCCAGTTCAAGTTGACAGGCGAGACGGAACCCTCTACAACGAAACATGGCGAGCAGCTTTAGCGAACGACCCCAGATGGATCTTGATATCCACGTTCAACGATTGGAATGAAGCCACCATTATTGAACCGTCTCTGCAATTTGGATATCAGTACTTGTACACCACAAACTATTTCGCGTCTGGATTCAAGAATGCTCAATCGAATTATGCTGGCATTCCAGTTCCTTATATGATATACAACGCGACAGTAGCAGTCCGTCAGGCCGAGTCTGAAGGACGATCTGCTGGGTTGGATCCTGCATATGAGGCACTTCAACTGGCGAAACAAGTATTTCAGTCTGGTCAATACTCAGATGCCGCTAGACTGGCTAAGCAGGCGACTCAGCTCGCCTTACAAGCGACGAT
>Ga0315280_10004148_pt1 | contig 21647 bp, 20 predicted proteins | sample YL17G06_40_MG_FD_203697 | JGI IMG/M metagenome (GOLD analysis project Ga0315280, IMG submission 203697) | Sediment microbial communities from Yellowstone Lake, YNP, Wyoming, USA - YL17G06_40 | ecosystem: Environmental > Aquatic > Freshwater > Lake > Sediment | place: USA: Wyoming | collected...
GCGCTCCACGCTTCCTTCAGACCCCGCCTCACGGCGACGCCCTTGCGCTTCGCTCGCACTTCGGCTTCGACTACCTGTACAGAGGACTCTCACCTCCATGACGACGAACATGCCCGGCACACCACCCTGACCCTCTCCCGGCGGGAGAGGGGACTTCAGAGCGCGTACATCCCCTCGTCGAAGGTGACGCGGCTCTGGCTGGTCATGGCTTGGTTCGCGAGGAGCGCGTCGGCGGCGCTCTTCATGCCGATCATGCCGTCGCAGCTCGGGATCGAGTTCGTGCGGCACGAGATCACGAATTCCTCCATCTCAAGCTGGTAGGTCATCTTCTTCAAGTCGCCCTCCGCGGTGATGAGGGTGCTGATCGGCTGGTTCGCGAGCTTCGGACCTTCGGTTACGGTCGCGTCGACGTGGATCGCCTCGTGGCCGTACACATCGACCTTGTGCGCCATCGTCATCCAGATCTGCTTCTGAACGCCCTCTTCGAGGAACAGCCAGCCGGCGCTCTTGAGGTTCATGCCCTCGACGAGGTGGCTCATGACGAGCGTGCCCTGCGTGCCGCGGAAGATCTCGCAGCACTGGCTGCCGAAGATGTTGAAGGCATTCGTGGTGCTCGACTGATAGTCGACCTTCACGCCGCCGGGGTACTCGTAGATGACGTGGACGTTGTCCGGCACGTCGCGCTGGTCCTCGGGAGGAACGCGGTTGCTGTCAGGCTTCCAGTAGTCGATCCCGCCGACGCCGCAGACCGCGGTCGGGTTCTTGCCGAGCATCCACGAGATGGCGTCGAGCTGGTGGCTGCCGAGCTCGGTCATGAGGCCGCCGGAGTACTTGCTGTAGAGTCTCCAGTTGCCGAGCTCCTCGGGGCTCGGGTAGCCCCACTTCGAGTAGTCGCCCTGCGGCGCCTCGCGACGCCAGGGACCGTTGCGGTTCCACTGCGCCGACACGGAGGTGATGTCGCCGAGGATGCCCTTCTCGATGAAGGAGCGCTTCGCGTGGATGTACAGCGGGTGGTAGCGGAGGTGGTGGCCGATCTGGAGGACCTTGTTGGCCTGCACCTGCGCACGAAGCATGTCCTTGCACTCGTCGATGGTGTAGGCCATGCACTTCTCGCAGAAGACATGCTTGCCGGCCTGGAAGGCCGCAATGGCCACCTCGGAGTGCTTCCACAGCGGGACGGCGATGATGACCGCCTCGATGGGGTACTTCTCGAGCATCTCCGCATACTCGGTGTACTTCTCCGTGTCGGGACCGGCGCGGTCGGCCGTCTCGTCGCGACGGGCGTCGACGATGTCGCACACGCCCACGATCTTGATGTCGGGGACCCTCAGCGCGTTCGCCAGCAGCACGTTGCCCTGTCCGCCGCAGCCGATGAGGCCCACCTTCAACGGCTCGGCGCCTCCCGCGGCTGGGGCCGCTTCCTGTGCCCTTGCCACGCCGGCTCCGAGACCCAGAGCGGCGGTCGCGGCCGCGACGGACTTCAGGAACTCCCTGCGGCCCATACCCTCGAGAATGTCCATCTAGTGGTGCCTCCCTCGTGTCTGCTTCCCGTCCCGGGACGAAGCATCCAGAGACAATGGGCTTAAGCCCATTGTCTGGGGCGGTCCCGCGACGGGCCGGATTGTACACCGAATCGCCTCGACAACGGGAGCGCCCTCTCCGCTCTCATCAATGACAACCGCGGACTCGCCATGTTGCACGCAGAACCGCCGGGCTTCCTCAGGACCCATCACGGCCAAGGCCGTCGAGAGTGCGTCCGTTCGGGTGGCCGAGTCGCCAAGAGAGCATGCGGTCATCCGGTGGCAGACAGGGCGCCCTGTCCGGGGGTCGAGGATGTGCCCGTAGCGCACGCCGCCCGTGACGAAGTGCTGCTCGTGGTCCCCCGAGGTGCCAAAGGCTTGGTCGCGCAGCTCCACGACGCCCAGCCGCTCCATGGCTGTCCCGCCGGGCCGCAGGCCCACTCGCCAGCCGTCGCTCCCGTCTGGCGGCGCGCCGAGCGCGAAGATGCTGCTGCCTCCCGCGTTGACGAGCGCGCACGTCACACCCGACCGCCGGAGCATCGCCACGACCTTGTCGATCACGAAGCCCTTGCCGATCGCGCCGAGGTTGATCTCCATCCCGGGTCGGTGGAAGCGAACTGTGCGGGCGGCCGGGTTCAGCTCTACGTGTCCCATGCCAACGGAGCCCATCGCCTCCTCGATCTCCGCGTCCGACGGCACCCGCCCCTCCCGGGCGAAGAACCCCCACAGCTTCACCAGCGGGCCGATCGTGACATCGAACGCCCCGCCTGTGAATTCGCAGACCGCCGCAGCCTGCTGCAGAAGCCCGAACAGGTCGGGATCCACGAGCACCGGCCGGGCGAAGGCGTGCTCATTGATGAAGCAGACGTCGCTCGCCGGCACGTGGGCGCTGAGGCGGTCGACGAGGTGTTGCACAAGCTCCCACGCCTCGTCCATCAGCACGCGCAGCTCCGCGGCCGGCCGGTCGCCGTCGACGATAAGCTCGAAGTATGAGCCCATCGTGGGCTTCCGCAGGTACATGCGAAAGCGCTTGGGGTCAACGACGTGAAGGTCGCTGTTCATGGACGGGAATGGTACGACGCTCTGCAAGCCCCATCCTCCTTCGCAACCGGGCGCTGACCCACAACACCCCGCCAACTGCGACAAGTCCAACTTCACAGTGTACGGGTCACAGGGGTAGAATACGCCGGACCACAGTAATGCACTCATGACTTGCCATCCGTTGATTCTGCGTGTCAGGGGGCTGTTGTTTCATGGCCAAGGGCAGGGTCCTGGTCGTCGATGACGCGAAGCCGATCGTGATGGTGATCGAGACCAACCTGAAGATCGCCGGCTACGACGTCATCACCGCCTTCAACGGCCGCCAAGCCATGGAGAAGCTGCGCGAACACAGGCCCGACTGCGTCATCCTCGACGTCATGATGCCCGAGATGAACGGCTGGGAGACCCTCGAGGCCATCCGCAACGACGATTCCATCGCCCACACCCAGGTCATCATGCTGACAGCCCTCGGCGACGACTCGGACGTTTCGCGCGGGTACGACCTGGGCGTGGACATGTACCTCACCAAGCCGTTCGAGCCCGACGAGCTACTCGAGTTCGTTGCGCGCGTCATGGAGATAGCGCATGACCGGGAGCTGGTCGGCGACGAGGATGATGAGGACCTGTAGCCCGCTCCTGTGAGGCACGACACCGTATGAACGCCACTCCCGCCGCCGACCTCGTGCTCGGCATCGATGCCGGCGGAACCTATACAGACGCGGCGCTCGTGACGACCACCGACCCCGCCGTTGTCGCTCGCGGAAAGGCCCCCACGACCTGGGCCGACCTCACGCTGGGCATAGCCGGCGCCGCAAGGGCGCTGGGCACCGACCTCGGGCGCGTTGGGCGCGTGTGTCTCTCTACGACCCTGGCGACCAACACGCTGGTCGAGGGGCTCGGCGCCGGAGTGGGGCTCCTGCTTCTCGGACACACGCAGACTGCGATGGAGCGGCACGGGCTCCACGCCCGCCTACCCGACGGGCCGCGCGAGATAGTGACCGGCGCAATGACAGTCTACGGCGAGCCAGCCGAGGACCTGGACGAGGAAGCCGTCCGCCGTGCGGTCGCGCGGTGGAGCGGCACAGTTGGCGCCGTGGCGGTCTGCGGGATGTTCGCGATCCGCAACCCGGCATACGAACTGCGCACGGCTGAGATCGTGGGCGAGGAGATGGGCTGCCCGGTTGTCTGCAGCCACGTCCTCTCGGGCGAGCTCAACATGATCACCCGAGCGACGACGTGCGTGCTCAACGCGCGCCTGCTCCCGGTCGTGGAGCGGCTGCTCGACGCTGTCAGACCCGCGCTGGAGCGAGAGGGCTTGCCACAAGGCGTACCGCTCTTCCTCGTGCGTGGCGACGGCACCCTCATGACCGAGGCGCTGGCAAGGACTCGTCCGCTCGAGGTGTTCTTCTCAGGACCCGCATCGTCGGCGATCGGCGCGGCCTTCCTGGCCGGCGAAGATCGCGCGGTGGTCGTGGACATCGGCGGTACGACGTCGGATGTCACCCTCGTCGACAACGGAGTCGTCTTGCTCTCGCCCGAGGGCGCTGTCGTCGGCGGGCTGTCGACACACGTCCCGGGCGTCCACGGCAACACGCTCGGGCTGGGTGGCGACAGCCACCTCCGCTTGCAGCCGGGCGGCGGCTTCACGCTCGGCCCGCAGCGCGTCGCGCCGGTGAGCCTCGCGGTGCGCGAGCACGGCCTGGATGCGGCCGAGGTGCGCACTAGGCTTCTGTGGGGCCATCACGGCCTGCCCGACTACCTCGTCCGCGGCGGGCCGGTGCTCCGCGCGCCATCACCGCGCGAGGAGGCACTGCTCGACATTCTCGACTCGCGGGCCCTGTCGGTCGAGTCGGTCGCCGCGACGCTGGGGCTGCCGTCTCCCACCCTCCTGCCCATCCGCCGCCTCCTCGCCGATCGCACGGTGCTTCCCATTGGGCCGACCCCAACCGACGTGTTCGCCGCTCTCGGTGAGATTGGCCACGTCGACGATGCCACAGCCGCGCATGTGGCGCATGCGGTCGCCCGGGACCTGCGCTGCACCGTATCTGAGCTGGTCCCCCGCGTGCGTGAGCGAATGGCCGACACGCTCGCCGACGCCGTCGCTAGGACGTGCGTAGCGCGGTGGAACCCGAGACAGGTGTGGGTCCGCGGGCTTGACCTGACTCTCAACCAGCCGGCACAAGCCGGCTCCTTCCTGCGAGCGACGGCGGCGCTCACGGTTCCGCTGCTCGGAGTCGGGGCACCCGCAGGTGCGGTGGTTCCGCTTGCCGCCGAGCGACTGGGCGCGAGAAGCGTCGTCCCTACCTGGTCCGAGGTTGGCGGAGCGGTCGGGGCCGCTGTGGCGAGGGTCCGCCGCGTCGCGACGGTGAAGGTCCGGCCGCTCTACGAGGCCGGTGGCATCATCCGCTTCGCGCTCTACTCGCGCCGGTCGCGCGAGGTGTTCATCGAGCTTGAGCCCGCGCTCGCGAGGGCCGAGGAGCTCGCGCGCGAGCTGGCCTTCGAGGATGTGCGGGGCGCCGGCCGAAGGAACGATGAGATGGTCGAGGTGTCGGTGGAGCGGAGCGAATCCGGCGCCGCGGACGGGTGGGGCGGCAGCGTATGGCTCGAGACGGAGGTTCGCGCGGTGGCTCGCATCGTCGCACTGTCGCCGGAGAGGGCTCTAGCATGAACCGTCTGGTCGGCTCGGCACGCATCGCTGCCCTTGTCTGCGCGCTGCTCGTCTGCGCGTTCGCCGGGGCGGCCTGCAACGGCCAGCCCGCTCAGGGCACCCAGCCCGGCGACCATAGTGGGCCGCCCGTCACGGACAACGACCAGGGCTCTGAGAGTAGCCCCGCCTTCTCAGGCGAGCGGGGATACCAGCTCCTGCAGCACCAGTGTGACTTCGGGCCCCGCGTGCCCGGATCGGAGGCCCACCGCAAGTGCGGCGATTGGCTTCTGGGGGAGCTCGATCGGTGGTGCGAGCGTACCGAGGAGCAGGCGTTCACCCACACCAGCGGCACCGCGTTCCCCGGCCGCGTTTTCCAGATGCGGAACATCATCGGCGTCGTCGAGCCCGCGGCCGGCATGACGGCGGATACGCGGCAGGTACTGCTCCTCGCGCACTGGGACAGCCGCCCGTGGGCGGATCAAGATCCGGATCCCACGAAGCGCAATGAGCCCATCCCGGGCGCCAATGACGGCGCGTCGGGGGTGGCGGTCGCGCTGGAGGTCGCGCGTTGCCTCTCGATCGAGCGTGCCCCGACCGCGGTCATCATCCTTCTCACCGACGGCGAGGACTTCGGGCGCTCGTGGGACCCGGGGCTGCCCGAGTACTTCCTGGGCTCGAAGTACTTCGCCGGGCACTACGGCGCGCTCGACCTCAATCCCAAGCGCGGGATCCTCTTGGACATGGTGGGCGACAAGACGGTAGAGATCGGCCGCGAGGTGAACGGGATGAGAGCGGACCCGGTGCTGGTAGAGCACATCTCGCAGACGGCGGCGGCGCTGGGTGAGGATGACGTCTTCGTCGACACGGCGTACCTGGTCAGCGACGATCACCTCCCGCTCATCGCCGCGGGCATCCCCACAGTCGACCTCATCGACTGGAGGGAAGAGGTCACCGACATCTACTGGCACACCCACAACGACACGCCTGACAAGTGCTCCGCGGGGGCGCTCGAATCCGTGGGCAAGGTCGTTCTGAAGGTGCTGCGCGAGGGGATCTGATGCCCGAAGACACGACAGACAGGATACACAGGATAGACAGGATCAAGAAGATGACAGGAACACGAGGGGGCCACCACGTCTTTCATCTTGTCTATCAAGTCCATCCTGTCCATCCTGTGCATCCTGTTTGCCCTCGTCTTGCGCTATGTCCATCCTGTCTATCCTGTTGATCTCTTTGCCGTCGGCCACCTCGTGACCGGGCTCACCTTCCCCCCAGCCCCGACAACTGAATGCCCTCGGTGAAGAACCGCTGGTTGAAGATGAAGACGATCAGCACGGGCAGCAGCACGATGATCGAGGCCGCCATGAGAAGCGTCCACTCTGTTGTGTAGAGCCCCTGGAAACTCGCAAGCCCGATCGGCAGCGTCTTCCGCTCAGGTGAGTTGATGAAGATCAGCGGTCCCATGAAGTCGTTCCAGGACCCGATGAAGGTGAACGTGGCCAGGGTCGCCAACGCGGGCTTGGAGAGCGGCAGCACGACGTGACGCAGCACCCCGAGCTTCCCGCAGCCGTCGATGTAGGCCGCGTCCTCGAGCTCCTTGGGGATGCCCATGAAGAACTGCCTAAGCAGGAAGGTCCCGTACGCCGAGAACAGGCCGGGCAGGATCAGCGCCCAGTAGGTGTCCACCAGGTGCAGCTCGCGCATGAGGATGAAGACGGGGATGAGGGTCACCACCCCAGGCACCATCATCGTCGCGAGGTACCCGATGAAGAGCTGCTCGCGGCCCGGGAACTCGAGCCTAGCGAACGCGTAGGCCGCGAGCGAGCAGGTGATGAGCTGGCCGAGTGTGACGGTCACGGCGACGAGGATGCTGTTCAGGTAGAACATCACGAACGCGTTCTCGATCTTGCCGAGCTTGACGGCCTTGTTTCCCACCCACACCTCGATCAGGTGGAAGTTCTCAAGCTTGATCGCGCTCCAGGCCTCGCCGTAGTTGCCCCAGACAAGGTTGACCGTCTTGAGGGCCTTCAGTTCCGCGCGGGGCATGACGACTTCGCGAGCGGGATCGTCGATCGGGACGACGAGTGTGTTCAGCTCGTCGTGCTCGCGAATGAGGCCGTACCGTCGCCCGTCGCGACCGACGTAGAGGTCGCGCTGCTCGCCTCGGATGGTGTCGCGCACCTGCTGTTTGGGGATGAACTCGGGCGGGATCGCGAAGACGGCGTCGGGGCGCTTGAGTGATGTCGAGAGCATCCACACGAGGGGGATCAGCATCGTCACCGCGCCGACCGTGAGCAGCGCGTAGGTCGACACGGCGGCGAGGAAGCCCCCGCGCCGCCCTGACTGTGCCTCTCTGCCCCTCGTCTGTGTATCGGCCATGCCGACAACACCTCGGGGCGAGGTTCGCGGACCGAAGGCGAGGGGCCTGCCGGGGGCCCTGCACGGCCGGCTGTGGCCTTCTTGTGCGCCAGCCGGGTCATGTGCGCTCACCTTGCGCGTGCCCGGCGCTTCTCGGCGAGACTCAGTCACCGACGCAGGGAGGCGAGGCAAGAGGGAGCCCCGGGGAGCATCGGCGAGTGGCAAGGAGTATCGGGGGCACTGCCGCAGACACCGCCTGGGGACCCACGCTACCGGAGCAGAGCGGCGAACTGCTCCACACTCAGCCCCGCGTCGCGCAAGATGCCGCGCAACGTTCCGTCTGGCAGATCGCGGGCGCCATGCTCCGGCACGGATACCGTCCTGCGTGTGTCCGGGTGTTTGAGGATCGCGTGGCTGCCAGCCTGGCGTCTGTGCACGAAGCCCGCTCGCTCAAGTGCTCGCACGGTCTCTGGCCCCGAGACGGCCGGCAACTTAGGCAAGCACGGCCTCCTCGCCGGCTCTGACCTTGCAGACTAGCGCCTCGTCGGCCTCCACCATGTCCAGCGCGATCTGTGGTGTGTCGTGGGGCACCGGTTCGCCGTCCTCGGTCAACACGGCCAGGTAGCCGTCAATGGCCTCGTGGGCCATCTCCAGAGCATGGGCGATCGTGTATCCCCACGTGTGGCAGCCCTTGAGCGCGGGAACTGACACGGAGTAGCGCCCGTCCTCTTCGCGAAGCAGAACCACTGTGTAAGTCACGAGGAGCCTCCGTCGACACTCGAGTTCCAGCGCATTCTACCACTGTGCGCCTGGTGTGAAGCCCGGTGGGATGGCGGACACGAGGTCGGGCCGCTTGGGCGATGTTGAGAGCATCCACACGACCGGGATGAGCATGGTCACCGCGCCGACGGTGAGCAGCGCGTAGGTCGACACGGCGGCGACGAATCCCCCGCGCCGCCTTGTGTGCCCCGGTCCGGCTCTCTTGCTCTCGTCGGCCATAACACCGCGCGGTTCGCGGGGAGGAGAGGGAGGGCCTGCCGGGGGCCTCCCCCACATGCGAGGGCTAGGGGCTACCGGCGGGGGATGAAGCCAGCGCGGCATTGCAGGACGGCTGTCAGCCGGGCCCATCGGGCCTCGGCGGGCTGGCCTTCGGTACGTAGACCGCAGGATCGACCAGGCTGAAGGCATCTACCAGGAACGCCCGGACGCTCTTCTTGGTTTCACTGCAAGAGCACGCTTCGCGCGACGCATCGCATGGTTGCCAGTTGGTCCCACCGCCGGGGCACGTTCTGCAAGACGTCGGTACGGCCCAGACGCACGCGTGCGCCGGGTTCTCAGGCTGCGGGTCCGCAGTGGCCTGGAGTACGATGCTCGTGTCTGTTCGCGCCGCGGGACCAGCCTCAGCCCTGGGGCACATAGGCTGCATGCCTTTGACGCCTACCCATTGCCTAAGATCAGAGACGATGCAGCCCACTAGGCGAGACGGCAGTGCCTGAGGACCGGGGGGCGGCTTCCCTTCGGCGCCCCTCCTCGTCAGCTTCGTGTTCGCCAGCCTGTCGATCATCGCTTGTGCACCGGCCCACAGACGGCCGCGGTCGCATGAGAGCCCTCTTGGCGGCGTACGCGTATCGTTCATGGCCAGGATACTCACATAGCTGCGGCCGGTGCTATGGTCACGCTTTATGTCACCCGCTGTGAACGCGTGCCAGAGGGTTTCGTGATCTCGGCAGGGCCCCGGGTCGCCACTTACGTCGGTCATCGACACCGTCACTAGCTAGCTGGATGCGAGCTCCCTGATCTTGTGGGCCAGATCGTCAAGAGTCGCACCGTTCACCCCCAGCGTCATATGCTGAGAGCGACCGTCGACGTCCCGGTAGAACAGCGTGACGTCCCCGTCGTTGGCGCACTCGACGGCGGCGTACTCGTAAGCCTGCGAATACCACAGGCCTATCCCGCCTTCGACGGAAGGCTCGGCCAGTTCCGGGGCAGGTACCCTTCGTAGGGCGAGCGCGAGAGCAATGCGCCTCGCCTGTTGCTGGGATCGCCAGTCGGGGAGGGGTGCCCACTCAGGCAGCACATTCGTACGGCTGGGCCTGACCGCCTCAGCCACGAGTGCACTCACCCTATCCGGCAGCGACCTGGCCGCTATCCACTCGGCCAAGAGCGCCTCACTCAGACCGGAGGCTCCAGATCGGCCGAATGGCATGCTTGCGACATCGGCGGCGGCCTTGAGGGCATCGTATGCCTGGCGCCACACCTTGTACTGCACTTCCTGCTGGCTCCGCGCCAGACTATGCGCACCGCCCTTGGAAGCGGCGCACGGCTCACTGACCAAGCAAGCGCTGGGCCATGTCTCGGTAAGCGCGAACATTGTCATGCCACCGCCCGATCCGTTCGCACAGGCGATCCACCAGATCGCCGCCACCAGTCATGTCATAGTGGAAATGAGCGTCGAGCACAAGGACTGGCTCGGCGGACACGGGGTCCCGCTCTGACTCGACAGCGAGGTACACTTCGTACTCACCCATCTGATAGTCCAGGCGCAACGCTGCTGTCGGTTCTATCCCATCCACGGCAAGCGCGGTGACGTCCCTTAGCAGGTCCCTGGCCACGAACCCTGCGATGTCGCCGTTCGGAATCTGGCGTGCGCAGCCGCTCGGATTGATGCAGACACCCTCATACGCCACGTGCGGGAGCGTACGAACATAGGCCACAGCGATGTCGGGAGCCACGACATTCTGTGGGTCTCCCACCACATCTTGACGAACGATAACACGCTCTGGATCCGCCGTTAGCGAAACGCTATTCGCGAACTTGACCCGGGCAACGGGGAACGCACAAAGGGGCGGCTCAGCAAGCTCCCAGGCCTCATCCACGATGCCGTTCCGCTTCAGGAAATCGGGGTTCAGAATGGTCGGGTTATGCTGATCCGCCAGTACCGCTATAGCCAGTTGCGTCAGCTCAACTTCGCTCGCAGGCATCTTTGCCCTCTCAAGGCGCGACGGCATGTGGTCCTCGGCCGGAGGCCGAATGTTACGCCTGCAGACCCGTAAGGGCAACCCGTAGTTGGCTGCCAAGCCAGCGAACGCCGAAGGTGTTCGGGTGCGAAGTCGCCTGCACCTGCAACCGAGGGCACATGGACAGGGCCACGCAGCACTATGCCGCGGCCCTCGGCCGACCGGTTCCGTCCGCCCGCACTCTAGGCGTCCCCCCCCCGAGGGCGAGAGGAGGGCAGGGGAGCCCACCCGGCGCAACGTCCCCGGCGGAGAGCGGAGGCGGTCGCCGTGCGCGCGGTGCTGGTCGGAGTGGTCGTCCTCGCGGGTTCCGCGTGTGCCCAGGGCTGGGTCCAGCGAGACGGGACCTTCGCCTGCTCAGTCGGCGGGGAAGAGGTCATCTTCCGTGCTCCGGGCACGCTGGAGATCGGCCCGCCCGGTGGTCCATACGTGTCGGTCGCCTTCTTCATGTGGCACGACAACTGGGTCTACGAGCGGCTCGAGCGCGGGTCGGTCGCCGAAGGCCCCGCGGTGGACGCGCGCGGTCGGCTGGTGCAGAAGGGCCTCTGGGGCACTACCGAGGGCGCGGCGCCGCTTCGCTACACGCTCGCGATGGAGCCTCAGGCCGAGTCGGTAGTAGCCCATCTGGAGATCGAGAAGACGGCCGACCTCAAGATCACGAACGGCCTCTGGTGCAATGTCTCGTACGAGAACGTTCCTACCGAAGGCAAGCAAGTCTACCTCCGCCCAACCGCACACGGGCCGCTCGGCAAGCCGATCACCGGCGAATGTGACGCTCTGCTGATCGGCCTGGGGGCCGGCCAAGCGGCGTCGTTCTCAACCGACGGGTTCCTGAGCGCTCGCAGCAGCGACTGGCCGGCCTTCGAGGTGTGCCTGCGGCCCGGTGACTTCCCGACCGGCGAGCGCGTGAGCCTTGACCTGAAGGGGGGGGTGGAGAAGATGCCGACCCAGTTCCCCGGCGAGATCGTTCCTAGCCGCGAGCCTCTCGCGATCCGCGGTGTGCGCGCATCGTCCGAGACGGTGCCGCTGCACGGGCTGCTGGAGCTCGACGTGGACCTCACCGCGACGTGGGACAACCCCTTCGACCCCGACGACGTCGCTCTCGATGCGGAGATCATGACCGCGTCGGAGAGGATCTACTGGCTACCGGGGTTCTACGAGGTCGAGAACAAGCGCGAGGTGCGCGGCAGCTCGGAGATGATGATCCCAACCGGCAAGGCCGGTTGGCACGTTCGCATCGCCGCTACCGAGCCCGGGCCCCTGAGGTGCAAACTCACGGCGCGCGACCGGAGCGGCGCCGTCACGCGTGAGGCCGGGGAGTTCACGGTCACCGAGAGCCGGGCGAAGGGCTTCCTACGCCAGAGCCCGGTCGACCCGCACTACCTCGCGTTTGAGTCGGGCGCGCCGTTCTTCCCCATCGGCCACAACCTGCCCATCTACCACACATCCGGGCAGACCGGCGAGGAGGCCATACGCAAGATGGCCGCGGCCGGGGAGAACTACAACCGCTGGTGGATGTGCAACGCGGGCTTCGGTATCGAGTGGGAGCCGAAGGTCGGCTGGTACCGGCAGGCCACGGCCTCCCGCATCGACGCGATGCTGGGCCTCGCGGCCGAGCTCGACTTCTACTACATGATGTGCTTTGACACGCACCAGGACTTCCTCGAGGGCGGCTGGGCCGGCAATCCGTACAACCATGCGAACGGCGGCCCCTGCGCGACGCCGGGCGACTGGTTCAGGAGCGGCGCCGCGAGGCTGTTCTACACGAAGCGGCTGCGCTACATCGTTGCGCGCTGGGCCTGGTCGCCGAACGTGCTCTGCTGGGAGTTCGGCAACGAGTTCGAAGGGTGGCCGGACACGCCACTGGACGCGAAGATCGAGTGGCACCGCGAGATGACGAAGGCGCTCGCTGACCTCGACCCGTACGACCATCCCATTACAACAAGCTGGTGGAGTCAGACGGGGCCGGAGGAGTGCTGGCGCATCCCCGGCATGGACATCGTGCAGACACACTGCTACACGAACAACGACGCGAACGTGGCCGAGCAGGTGCGGGGCTACTGCCTGCACCAGTGGGAGACGTTCGAGAAGCCGCACATCTTCGGCGAGTTCGGCATCCGCAGCCACACCACGACCGAGGACAAGGACCCGAAGGGCTGGGCGCTCCACAACGCCTACTGGGCCGCGATGTGTAGCGGCGCATGCGGCATCCCCATGCCTTGGTGGCACGAGAACTACATCGACCCGCTGGACCTCTACTTCCACTTCACCGCTGTAAGGAACTTCGTCGCGGACCTTCCGTTCGGAACCGCGCGGTGGGTGCAGACGCCGCTGGAGTCGGTGGAGTACGTGAGCCCACCCAACCCGCCCATCGTGAGCGACATCGTGGTCGCGCCAGTTAGCACGTGGGGCAAGGCGCCGGCGAGCGAGATCACCGTGGGCCCGGACGGGAGCGTGTCGCCAGAGGGCGCTGTCTACGATCTGCTCCACGGGTCGGGCCACGAGGACCTTCGCAACCCGCCGACATTCACGGTGGACTACCCGCGGGACGGCAAGTTCATTCTGACGGTCGGGCGGGTCTCGAACTCAGGGTTCCTCAGAGTGTGGATCGACGACGCGCTGGCCCTTGAGCGCGACTTCCCCTGCGGCGAGAACCACGGGAAGGAGTGGGTCTACCAGCAGCAGTGGAACCTCTGGGAGTCGCAGTACGACGAGGACGTCTCGGTGGACGTGCCCGCCGGCGTGCATCGGATCAAGGTCGACAACCTCGGCAAGGACTGGATGCGCATCGCGAAGTACGTCTTCACGGGCTGCCGCGTGGCTGGCAAGCCGAACCTGCTCGTCGCCGCGCTCTCATCGCCCGAAGTGACAATCGTGTGGATCCAGAACCGAGAGAGCGACTGGTTCAACCACGGCCGCGGGACTGTAGCGCCGGTTCCGCCATCCCGGATTACGCTGTTCGGGTTCGCGGACGGCGAGTACGACGTCGAGTGGTGGAGCACCTGGAAGGGCGAGCCCGCCCGCACCGAGCGCCTCCGCGCCGAAGCCGGCCGCCTCACTCTGGACGCCGGCGAGGTGGCCACCGATGTGGCGGTGAAGGTGAGGAAGGTGGGGTGAGGGGCATAGGCGGTAACTTAGCCGCTCTCGGAGGGGCCGCATAGGGTGGCCCCGAGCCCTGAGCTGCGCGAAGGGCCGAGGAGCCGGGACCCTATCCGGCCCGCGTTCGCGGCCCGGCGGGCCGGATGCGCACAGGGCGCGCATGCGGCCCCTCCGACAGACGCAGGCCCCCCGCCCCCGCTCGCGAAAGGAACCGTCCATGAGCGTCGTCTGCTTGTGTCTGTCGCTGGTGGGGCTGGCGGGCGGTGGGCCGGCGGTGACCGCCGCTGAGGTGGGGGACTACGCGCCCGGGCACTACCAGGGCCCCCTGTCGCCGAGCCCGCCTCACGCCGACGGCAACCCCCGGAAGGCGGTCGTCGTCTCCTGGAGCGGCCGCGACGAGCGCTTCATCTTCTGCCACGAGGCGAGCTACTGCCCCGTGCTCGAGCTCCCCAGCGGCGCCGCGATGTGCAACCAGTTCTTTGAGGGCAACCTCGGTGAGGCAGAGCTCTTCAACAACCCCGGCCGCCGGGAGCGGAACAGCCACGTCCGCATTCTCGACCCCGGCCCCCACCGCGTGCGGGTCAAGTGGACCTACCAGTGCGTCAACATGAACGACGACACGGTCCCCCGCCTTCGCGGAACGGAGGACTACTTCGCCGACCGGAACGGCCTCGTGCTGCGGCGGATGAGCTACGAGAGCCTTCTGCCCGACCAGGTCGTGGGCTACAGCACGCAGCCGGTCGAGCTGTTCGGCGTGGCGCCCGTGGGCGCGACCCTCGCGGACCTGTTCCCGCGGAGCCCGGGCTACGGCGACTACCTCACGCACACCGTGGTCGACCTCTACAGCAACCTCAGGTACGACATCTTCTGGGACGAGGGCGGCGGCACGCGCCGCCGCGGAGATGACGCCACGCTCGAGGCCATCTCCCAGTCGAAGGGCTGCGCTCTCGTGCTGCCGTTCCGGGAGAAGCTCCTGTTCGCGGTGCTCGGCCAGGCCAGCGGGTTCCCGCCGGACAGAAACCAGCTCGTCGACCACTGCACCCCCGGAGCGGGGGGCGGCTGCGGCTGGGGCACGGGCTTGTGGGATCACTGGCCGATCGGCTGGCTCAACTCCCAGACCAGCTACTGGAAACCCGGGTCACCGTACCCGTACAGCTTCGGCTCGGTGGGCCAGTTCTTCGTCCCCCCGGGCAGGCGCATTCGGAGCTTCGTGGTCGACTACCCCGAGCTCTGCAAGGACATGGAGCTGAACCGCTGGACCGAGGGCCGGGTGTTCGCCGTCCTGCTCGGGTCGGAGAGCGACCTCGCGAGCATCCGCAGGATCGGCCGCGCGTGGCTCGATCAGGGCGAGGGCTGCATGAGCCCGGAGAGCCTCGCGTCGCTAAGGTGAGCCCGCCGCTGACGCGCGGGGGCACAAGGGGGGTGGTCGGCATGTGGGGTCCGCCAGTCGCGAGCTTCTTCCCGCTCGTCGACCGACACACGGGGATCAGGCTCGGGGTGGACCTCAGTTCCGTCGACCGGTGCGCGACCGTCGTCGTCGAGTCCGAGCGAAGGCTCACGGCTGAGCTGAGCTACGGGTTCGTGCACGCCCTTTGGTGGCTGTGGCTCGAGGACGGCCGGTCTGTCACCAGCGTGCCCCCGGGAGTCGCCGACGCGGTGCGGGACATCACCGAGGCCGCGCGCTCGCGCGAGTGCCTCCTGAACCCGGCCACTGCGGAGAGGCTGCGGGGGCGCGTCGATCCGGCTCTCGCCCGGCTCGGCTTGTCCACGACGAGCCGCGTCTTCCGCGATCGCACCTTTGCATTCGCATGCAACAACAGCCTTCTCCGGCGGCACGCGGCGGGTGAGTGTGTCCGTCTGACCGACTCGTCCGTGCCGCCGGCCGAGGGGCTCGCGCTGCCGACGCATTGCTTCCCCGACGGCGTCGCCTACGGGGTCGTCGCCGATGGCCGGGTGGTGTGCGTCGCGTACGCCCACCGCTCGGGCGTGATGGAGTCGCAGGTGGCCGATCTGGGGGTCGAGACCGCGCCGGAGTACCGCGGCCGCGGGTACGCGAAGACGGCTGTCTCAGAACTAGTGCTGCACTTCATCAAGGCGCGCGGAGAGGCGCGCTACGCGTGCGACCCCGCCAACACCGCCTCGATCCGCACCGCTGTCGCGGTGGGTTTCGTCCCCTACGGCACAAGCCTCGTCCTCGCGGCAGCCGCCACTGGCGACGTGGCAGGGGGAAGCCTGGAAACGGTTGAACCCGGCGCATGAGACACGTGCGAACAGGGAGGCATCACATGATGCTACTCGCAGCCATGACGCTCGCGACGGCGGGCGTGTTGCAGACCCCCGACGACCACACAGCGGCGCGCGCGGACAGCATGGCGCGCTTCCAGGCGGCGTTCGAGAAGCTCGGCATCGACAGCCCGGACATGCTCATAGGCTTCGCGACTGCGGCCGAGAAGATCGCCCCGCGCGCCGAGCCATTCGACGTTCGAGTGAGCCCCGGGGTCAGCGTCGAGCTCGCCCGGAACGAGAAGGAGAGCGTTCAGGTTCTCGTGACCCCACGGCGCGGCGCGCTCAAGAAGGTCACCGTCACCGTGAGCGACCTGCGCTCCGAGGCGGGCGATGTCTTCGCCGCGCGGAACGTCGACTGCGACGTGATGGGCTACGTCGAGACGAAGACCGCCCCGCCCTACGACGTTGCGTACGTGGGCTGGTGGCCGGACCCGATCCTCGACTTCCTCGGCCCGGTGGACGTCGCGAGGGGCGACCTGCAGTCGTTCTGGCTCCGCTTCCGCGCGCCCAAGGATCAGTCCCCTGGGGTCTACCGAGGCAAGCTGACGGTCTCGGCCGCGGGAGTTCGCCCGGTCGCCTTCGACCTGTCGGTCCGAGTCTTCAACTTCACGCTTCCCGACCACTCGCCCCTGCCGACCGCTATCACGTTCTTCGAGCACCCGAGCCAGATGGGCGGCGAGGACCAGTGGCAGCGGATGAAGTACCGCTACGCGGACTTCCTCGCTGACTACTACATCGACTACGACAGCCTCTACCGCGCCGGTCCCCCGGACTTCGACATCATCAAGCACGTCCACGATCGAGGCGAGCTCGTGGCCTTCAACCTCGGCAACGTCCTGAATGGGGGCACGAGCGAGGCCGAGCTCGACGCCGCGATCGCGAAGGTGATCGACGAGATCAGGCCGGGCTACGACAAGGCGAAGGAGCTGGGGCTCCTCAACCATGCGTACATCTACGGGTTCGATGAGCGGCCGGAGGACCAGTTCCCGCTGCTGGAGCGCTCGGCGGAGGCCCTGCGCAAGGCCTTCCCCGGCGTCATCCTGATGACCACGAGCTACGACCACAGCTACGGCCTCAACTCGGTGGTGAAGACAATCGACGCGTGGACGCCGCTCACGCCGAGCTTCGACCCGGCCCGGGCGGACGAGGCCCGCGCACAGGGGAAGCACGTGTGGTGGTACATCTGCTGCGGGCCGCACCACCCGTTCGCGAACTGGTTCGTCGAGTACCCCGCCATCGACGCGCGGCTGCTCATGGGCGCGATGACGGCCAAGCAGAGGCCGGACGGGTTCCTCTACTACTCGCTCAGTATCTGGAATGAGAACAAGCCGATCGAGAGCGGGCCCTTCACGCAGTGGAACCCGGTGAGCTGGACCGTCTACCACGGCGACGGGTCGTTGTTCTGCTCCGGCCCCGGCGGCGTGCCTGTGCCGACTATCAGGCTCGAGAACTTCCGCGACGGGCTCGAGGACTACGCCTATGTGCTGATCCTGCAGGACGTCATCCAGAAGTACGAGGCGCGCCGGTCGCTCGCGCCCGATGAGGCGGCGTGGCTCGCCGAGGCCAAGGAAGCTGTCGAGGTACCCGCGGGGCTTGTGCAGTCGATGACGGAGTTCTGTCGCGACCCGTCGGTGCTCTATGCGTGGCGCAACAGGATCGGCGACCTCATCGACCGGTCGAAGGTCCACAACGCGAATCCGTGGGGCAAGGACTTCGACGTGCGAGGGATCCGGCATGTGAGGTGAACTGAGCCGGCGGGCCTGCTAGAGGGAGCCACACATGGAGTACCGCTTTCGGCCGCACCTGCGTTCGGCAATCTGGCGAGCCATGTGGATCGGGTCGGGCTGCGCGTCGATCTTCGGGCTTGGTTACATCCTGTCGCTGCCGGTGACGGGCAAGACAGTAACGGGTCCCGGGATGCTCGCGGCTCTGTACGGGGCGGTCGCACTTGGGGTGTGCGTGAGCGCCGCCATGGAGTGGGCGGCTGCCAGACGGTGGTGGATCCGGCTGACGGACGAAGGCGTAAGCCGCCACAGCCCTCTGAGGAACTGGAACGTTCTCTGGTCGGACATCACGGGCTGGACGCTGGCCGCGCCGTCCGACCTGATGGCCCGCGCACCATTGGGGTTCTTCATCCGAGGCCGCAAGCGCGCGATTGACCCTTGGCTTGGCACACAGCAGCTACTTCTTATCACCTCGTCCGGCCTCCTCGACGTAGGGCTCGTGGAGCGCATCCGCAACGGCGAGTCTCTGATCGCGGAGCTTGAGGCCCGGCTCGGGCCGGCACGCACGCCCCGCGCTCAGGATGGTCGAGGCGGAGCCGCAGGTTAGGAAGGTGGTTAGGTGAGGGGCAGAAGACGGCTCCCGATGATCGTGGGCGCCGCTGCTGTGGCGCTCGCCATCGCATGTGGCCTGCTGTTTGATGCGGCGACGCGAGCCCGGGCGGGCAAGGCTGCGGCCTACATCGGAACATGGCAGCAGGTGGGCATGGTCCGGTCATCCGGCGAATACGTGACCATCGACGCTCTACGCAGGCACGTTGCCGCACGGCCTCTCGGGCGAGCGGTGCAGTTCCGACCATCCCGGCTGGTCATCCGCCCCGATCACACGTGCGAACTGGAGTTGCCGTCCCAACTGACGGCGGAGGCGCGTGCGTCTGCCGAGAGGTTCATCGAACCAAGAGCCGTTGGCGACTCGGAGGCAACGGTCAGATGGCGAATCGATGGAAAGGGTCACCTGGTGAGCATCGGTCTCATCGGGCCGCATCTGCGGGTGAGCCTGTCCGTCGACAGCAAGACCGCGACGATGCAGTGGTCGGGCGAGGACTGGGCTTGGGTATACGAGCGCGCGGCTGGGGCAACCCCATGATCGCCCCGAGTGGCTGACGGCGCAGCCGAGACGGCTGCCCCACGGCTGGCATGGGTCCGGGTCGCGTTGCCATGCGCCCCGCCACCCTCCCGGTAGCCGCTCCCAGGTCCTCCCGGCGCTCGCCCGAACAAAGGATGACGGGGGCGGAGAATCGCCGGCAGAGACGCCGGCGCTACGGGGTGATGCGTCATGTGGCGACTATTGAGCCTGCTATGCGCGCTGCTGCTGGTGGCGTCCGTGTCAGGCTGTGGCTGCAAGAAGAAGGCCGCCAAGGAAGGCGGCAAGGAGGCTGCTGCCGGGGAGAAGAGCGCCAAGGGAGAAGAAGGCGCCAAGGCCGAGGGGGGCGAAGGGGGCGAGCCGGCCGAGATCCCGGCCGGCACGGGCGACATCTTCTCTGAGAGCGGCCTCCACACCGAGCTTGCCCTCATCGTCCTCGGACGCCCCGGCGACAAGCCCGAGGCGCGGTGGAGGAAGCTCGGAGATACACCTGGCAACATCACCGCTGAGCCGGGTTCCATCCTCCGTATCGAGGTGAAGGGCGACAAGTTCGGCGACGCTGAGGCCGAGCGCTTCGCCAGCGACTTCGCGCAGGCGACCGACCTCCAGGAGCTGGACCTGACCGACTCCGCCATCACTGACGAGGGCCTCAAGGAGATCGTCAAGCTGAAGTGGCTCCTCCACCTCGACCTTACCGGCTGCGTGCGGGTGACGGACGCTGGGATGGACACGCTGAGGGGGTACAACCAGCTCCTGTCGCTCAGGCTCACGCGCTGCGGGCAGATCACGGATGACGGCATCGCGCAGGTCTTCCGGATGGACACACTCCGCCTGCTGGACTTGTCCCGGTGCCCGGCCATCACGGATGCTTCGATGGGCTATATCGTCCGCATGATGGACCTGGAGGACCTGAGGCTTCAGGCGGTCCCCATCACGGACGCGGCGTTCGCGGACGTGAGGAAGCTGCAGAACCTCCGCCGCATTGACCTGACCCTGTGCAAGGAGATCACGGACGAGGGCATCGCCCGTCTCGCGGAAGTGCCGACCTTGCGTGAACTCGATGTAGCCGGCTGCCCCGGCGTTACGGATGACGGGATCGCCGCCCTTAGGGAGTCCCTGCCCAGGCTCGAGGTGAAGCGGTGACCCGGCGGTGGCGATCCTCCAACGCGACAGCCCGCTACAGGGTTACTACCGCCTTGCGTTTCTTCACTCACCGTTAACAAGGTGCGCGCGCGCCCGGGCCGTATGATGACTGAGGCGGCTGGGAGGCTACGAGGAGCTGCTCGATGACTCTGCGCACGCGCTCCGCCGCTCTGGCAGTCGTGCCGGGCGTTCTTGCGTCGTGTGTTCTGTGCGTCTGGGGAGGACCCGCCGGCGGAGCCGGTCAGGCGCCCGCCCCGGTGCCACGGAACATCATCGTCATGATCGGCGACGGCTGCGGGTACAACCACTTCGCCGCTGCCGATCTGTACCAGTACGGGGTCACAGGGCAACAGGTCTACGAGAGCTTTCCGGTTCGGCTGGGCGTGACCACCTACTCGACATCGGGCAGGGCGGGGTACAACCCGCACAGGGCCTGGAGGAACCTCGACTACCTCAAGGAAGGCGCGACCGACTCCGCGGCAGCCGCTACGGCGCTCGCGTGCGGCGTGAAGACCTACAACGGTGCCATCGGCGTCGTTCTCCCCGAAGGGGGCGCAGCTCCGGCGGATGTGCGGCCTGTCGAGAACATCCTCGAGCGTGCCGAGAAGCACGGCAAGGCGACCGGCGTCGTCACCAGCGCCGAGCTCAGCCACGCGACGCCCGCCGGGTTCGTCGCGCACACTGCGTCCAGGGGCGACTACGTCGAGATCGCGAACCAGATGATCGCGCAGAGCGCCTGTGAGGTGGTCATGGGCTGTGGCCACCCGCTGTATAACACCGGCGGTGTGCGGCGTCCGGAGGAGGAGCTGCCTGAGAAGGCCTACCAGTGGCTGGGAGGCAAGGGCCTCTGGGATCAGGTTGTCGCGGGCACGGCCGGTGCCGACGCCGACGGCGACGGCACGCCCGACCCTTGGACCCTCGCGCAGAGCCGCGCGGACTTCGAGCGCCTGTCCTACGTCGCACCGCCGAAGCGGCTGCTCGGCATCCCGCTCTCCGGCACCACGCTCAACCAGGATCGCCCCGGCGAGGCCCTCGCCGCGCCCTACGAAGTGCCCCGCAATCAGAACGTGCCGACCCTGGCGGAGATGACGCGGGCCGCCCTGAACGCGCTGTCCGCCGATCCCGACGGGTTCGTCGTGATGATCGAGGGCGGAGCGATCGACTGGGCCGCGCACGGCGGGCAGCTCGGCCGCACCATAGAGGAAGTCGTAGACTTCAGTCGGGCCGTTGAGGCCGTGACCGACTGGGTGAGCCATCACGGAGGCTGGGACGACACGCTAGTGATCGTCACCGCCGACCATGAGACAGGCTGCCTGACCGGCCCCGACACGACGGAGGCGGACCCCTGGCCTGAGCTTGTCAGCAACGGCCCCGGTGCGATGCCCGGCGCGGCCTGGCACAGCGGCGGCCACACGAACAGCCTGGTGCCCGTACTCGCGAACGGAACGGGCTCAGAGCTGCTCAGCGGTAAGGCGAAGCGTACCGATCCCCGGCGCGGGCCCTACATCGACAACACGGACATCGCGCACGCCTTGTTCGAGCTGCTGGGCTCGATTGGGTCAGGGCGGGAGGATTAGGCCCGCCCTGCCCGTTCGAACCGTACGTGCGGAACTACCGCATACGGCTCCCGCCAGGTTAGCCCGAATTGGGCGGAGGGTGTCGGTTCGCTTGCTG
>Ga0315280_10004149_pt1 | contig 21644 bp, 21 predicted proteins | sample YL17G06_40_MG_FD_203697 | JGI IMG/M metagenome (GOLD analysis project Ga0315280, IMG submission 203697) | Sediment microbial communities from Yellowstone Lake, YNP, Wyoming, USA - YL17G06_40 | ecosystem: Environmental > Aquatic > Freshwater > Lake > Sediment | place: USA: Wyoming | collected...
TTTTTGAAGGCGGAACGCACTACGTCAAAGCTACATGGTCAGGAGATGGAGTGATAGATCCGTCCCAAAGTTCTGTTTCAAGGGTGGATATTCCAGGTACTGCTACCACAACGTCTACCACAATAACATCATCCTCCTCTGAAGCGACCAGTTCAGCGAGTCAGACGACTTCGATGACTAACACGGCGCCCGAAGAAACAACCACTTCCGCCAGCTCTATTGTCGAGGGAACAAACAGCAGCGAACAACCAACTATTCCTGCATCTTCATCCGCACGTTGCGTCATAGCCACTGCTGCCTACGGCAGCGAGATGGCGCCTGAAGTGGCCTACATGCGATACGTACGTGACAGGTTGATTGGTTCAACAGCTGTGGGAAGAGCGCTCGTCGGGGCATTCAACGCTTTCTACTATTCATGGAGTCCACGGCTGGCTGAATGGATATCAGCAAATGAGCTTCTAAAAGTGGTCTTCCGAATCCTGTTGCTTCCTCTGGTCGGGATAGTTCATGCGGCAGCTTTGACGTTCACAACTGTAGGTAGCATGACGAGAAGCGCGGAGGCAGCCTCGGTTATCGCTTTTCTAGCAGCTGCAGTCATGGCACTCGCTATCTATGTTGTGTTGCCAGTGCTGGGCGTGATGAAGCATGTAATCAGAGCGTCAGATTTGGAGAAGGACGCGATACTGAGAAATAGGCTGGAGCCGCACGCGAGTGTCTCAAGTCAACTGCCCTAATTGTGGGCGACGGCTAGGTTTGGTTGCGGCGGGCTACTACTGTTCCAAATGTGATCTTGTGGTAGACGCCGTCGCCGTCGACGCGCCAAGCACTTCTTCTTCCAAGCTCAAGTGTCCGAGCTGCAACAGAGCGTTGGCCAAGGTCGCTGCGGGGAACTACTGCTTCAAATGTGATGTCCTAGTTGACGATGATGGCCGTCTCATGCATTCCATCATGAAAGGCCCTCCACGTCAATGCCCCAAGTGCCAGCGAAAGATGAACTATGTCACTCCCACCCAGGTTGGCTGCATGAGATGTGGCGTACGGGTACATGCACCAACAGACACACCTTACACGGGCGATCCGAAGCAAGACGAGTTCATCGGAATGCCCATGATCCCAGCCGGTGAACCTGAGGTCCAGCGCGATAACTTTGAAGGAACGCTAACGCAAGACGCCCTCGTGTTGACGTGGATAGAAGGAAACGTTCCACCGGCAGGGCCGCCAGCGGAGACCTTCTACTCATTTGGCGCAATTAGAATACCATACCTCGAAATGACGAGCGCAGAGAAAGGGTTGCGATCAGTCTATGACTTCATTCCAGACGGAGCAGGAAAAAGTGTGTCGAAGGCTATTGACATCACTGTCTCCGTACTTAGCCAAGGACAGACAGCTAAAGTGGCCGTTGCGACTCTACAGGTAAGCACGACAAACGTGCGGTATGACCTTCTGATCTCGCCGGGCTACAACATTGGTTCACGCGAAAAAAAGATGGACGTGAGGACACCCGACCTAGCAACATTCGTTCAGGACATCTGGCAGCACTACCACCCATCACATGCAGAGACCTGGGTGAGGAAATTGTACGACTTAATGTGTTCTGCCCACAGAAAGGCGGCGAGGTTCTGTCGCAACTGCGGGACATTTATACAGAGTGATTGGACATTTTGCAAGCAGTGTGGAATGAAGCCATAGTTCCATTAGCAAGTTCTGGCCTATGGCGGTTGCGCCGTGAACATCAACCCTTCCAGCTCCTTGGAGTTCTTCATGATCTGTTTATTTCTGAGCAATGCAACAGTCCAAGCCATGGATGTGTCACCCGCCATGAGCAAAGTAGGAGAAAAGGTACTGCCACTCATGTAGACATGTAAGAGTGTCTGGCGTTCTTTCTTCTGTGGGCCTGCTGACCTCTGCATCTTTCTGACCTTGGAGGTCTCGACTCATGAATGAGGCTTTGCCTTGAGCTGCTGTCCAAGTGAGCCGTGTGAGCTCTGATAGATGATTGCAGTTCTCCAGCTGGCCACCAAGAAGAGCAAGGAAGGGAGGTGAATGGTTAGAGATGGTATACGTTGCCGTGGACATTGGCAAGAGGAGATGCGTAACATGCGTCATGGATCAGGATGGCTCAATCTTGGATTCGGGTTCCTATCCGAATACAATGCTCGATGCTTCACATTACGCGAGGCAGACGGTCGAGAAGTATGGTGAGTGCAAGGCCGTGGTTGAGTCGACGGGTAACATGTGCATGAAGACGTACGAGGCTTTCGAGTCGAACGGGGTGGAGGTGAAGCTGGCGAACCCAGTGAAGACCAGAGCCATCGTGGAGGCAAGAGTGAAAACGGACAACCATAATGAGCCTTTTGCTGTTTGGCTAGTTCAACCCAGTCACCTTTTCTTCTCAAGAGGCTGGCATACAACCATTCGGGGATCGAACCCCATCTTCCAATAATTCGCTCCTACGAAGCGCGTTCCCTACTCAAGCTTCGGGGTTGAACCCCTATCCGTCTTCCAGGGATGAAGCTCCTCGTAGGTTAGGTTCCTCTTGAGCATCCAGTACGCGTAGGAGACTATCCTTCTCGCGACGGCCACGCGGGCCTTCTTCTTTCCCCTCTTATGGGCGACTCTGAGATAGAATTGGCGCATGTGAGGATCCTTTCTGACGGACCAGCGTGCGCATTCAATCAGGTTCCTCCTCAACCATTTGTTTCCCTGCCTCGTAATATGGCCTGAATAGGAGACGTCTCCAGATTGATGCAGAGAAGGCACGATGCCCAGGTATGCGCATGCATGTTTTGAATTTTGAAATCTATTCACATCGTCCAGCGCAGAGGATAGGAACAGAGCTGTGTACGCTCCGACACCCGGGATAGTATCAATCAGCGTTGCGCCTCTATCCTTCGCGGCCGTGATGGAGATCCTTCTGTCAAGCTCATCTATGATAGATTCCACGAGTTCAAGCTCTTTCAGCCTGTAATCCAGCTCCGGCAATCCTAGTGACTTGATCTCCGCTTTTCCTTCCATACTCAGAGGCTTCTTGATCGTGATTCCTCTTCTCTTCAAGAACCATTTGATCGAATTCTTAAGCTCAGCACGCTTCACCGCGTATCGTACCCTGTCCCTCGTGAGAAGCCGCTTCTCTCTGGTCTCCATGTTTGGGATGTGGGATCTCGGAAAGAAGTTTGTTCTGAGAAGCTCGCCCAAGACTCTGGCATCGACCTTGTCATGCTTTATCCTTGTTCTAGCTATGAGCTGGATATTGTTAGGGTTGGCTACAGCGACATCGCAGCAGACGTTCACGAGGGCGTCGTAGATTGGGTAGATGAAGCCGACGGATTCCATACCAACATGTTTCTCTCGTCCGTCAAGGGAGGAGATGAACTTTGGAAGCCTCTTTGTAGGCAGTCGCTTCTCCTGAAGCAGTTCGCCGTCTCGCTCATAGACAGCTACCTGAGATTCCTTCTCATGCACATCTACTCCGATGTAGAGTACTCTATCGTTCATACAATCGCCTTCAAGGCAACATGCCCTAAAGGCTCATCATAGGACTCAAGTTGGACAGTAAAGTGCTGGCGCATCTACTCAGGGCGGACCTGATAGCGGAGTGTTACGTGCCATCGAAGGAGGTTAGACTGGCCAGGGCATTGTTAAGCCACAGGGTGAACATAACACGGGAGCAGACTAGAATCAAGAACAGGATCCACAGCCTGCTCGACAAGTACGACCTTGAATGCGAGTGGGATGACATCTTCGGAGCGCATGGTATGCGTTGGCTTCACACCATACAGCTGAACGGACATGATCACGAGATCCTCCAGTCACTCCTACGCCAACTAGAGTTCCAGCAAGATGAGGAAGCGAAGGCTAACAGCACGATAGCCAAGGATGCACTGCATAGCCAGTACGTGCCCATAATCATGAGCATGACCGGCTTCGACTACTACAGCGCATCAGTCCTCGCCGCATACATCGCAGACATCTCCAGGTTCCCGTCGCCTTCACACCTAGTCTCATGGGTTGGATTATGCCCATCAGTCTACCAGACTGGAGAATCACTCTACATGGGCAGGATGAAGGGTGGAAGCAGGAAGGTCAAGTGGATCATGACACAGGCGGCGAACACAGCCATCAGATCCGACCATAGACTGAAAGCATACTACGAACGGAAGCTGAGGAGACACCATCATAACGTGGCAGTGACACATGTCGCGAACAAGATGCTGCGAATCATTTGGCATATGCTACGTGAGAATAGGCTCTACAACGAGAGGAATGAACGACTCTACCAGTCAAAACTTAAGAGGATGACTCACACAGCCCAGTAAGGCAAGTTGGAGAACATCAAATCAATCAAACGGCAACAAGGCAAGCAGACCCGAGAAGGAACACTTAGGCTCTTACATAGATGGAAGGTGGCGGGCCCGCCGGGGTCCGCTGCACTTTGGGTTCAGTTCCACATGAAAAGAAGCTTATTTTGAGGCGATTGGACTCTTGCCAACTACGGGTCATTGCTGGTTATGTTGAAGAAGTACCTCATCAGCCCCCCTTGGACCTGGACGAAGTCAAGGCGGTCGACTTCCTGCTTACAAGTCAGACATTTCACTATGAACGGATTCTGCTGCTTCCGCTGGATGTACCTGATTGCTTGCTGCCTCAGCCAGCTTGAGAATACAATCTTACCCTTCAGTCGAGGGTAGAAGACTTCAATGTCTGCTAGTGTCGGCAGTCGGCGCCCCATTACCTTCAGTTTGGCAAAGTAACCGACATCAAGCATCATCCTCTCGATTTCTGGCTTTTCGAAGTATCTCTTGACAAGATCGTCAGAGTTCGATGATTCGCCTCTCATGGCAAGCCTCTTGCATGCAGCTTCGAATTTCTGCGTTGTCATCGATTGGAGGATGGAATTCGCTTATACATGTCGAAGCATCAACTATCTGTAGAAATGCATTGTCGCTTTTACCTTCTTCAAGCGACGAGCGTCGCGATGCGTTAATTCGTATTTCTCAATTCGTTCTGAGAGGTGAGACCGAAGAGATTCGACAAGAGCTTCAGGACAATGTCGTCGAGATGGCTCTTTTTCTACTCGACCCTCAGCAAGGGACCAGTTTCGAAGCCATTATGCGAGTGTTGAAAGAGAAGATTCTCGTCGAATTTCCTCGTCCCATTCTGAAAGCGATTCTATCCAGACTCGTGGTGAGTGGAAAGGTCGATAGAACCTCCCGTCTATCCTTGCAACGAAGAATGGAAATAGAAGCCAAAACGCGAACCTATGCGGAGGCGTTTGGCAAAATAGCCGATCAACTTGCGGCAAGAGCAGAAGAGCGCTTCGGATCCGTTCTGACCCAAGACCAGAAAGGCGTCATCATGGAAGCTTTGTTCAGATTCCTCTCGGCACTTTTTGTCAGACGTGCAGACATATGCGCAAAACTGATAACGCGTAGCGATGTCGGCGAAACCGCGCTTGAGGCACCTTTAGCGACTCTCGATAAATCGTTGGAAAACATCAAAGACCTGCGTCTCAGAGATGCGACAAGAGGCGCGATCACGGACATTCTTCAGAGCCCAAACGACATTGTGGCCCGGTTTCTGCTGCATCTCAATGAAAACCTTGTTTGTATCGAGGTCCTGAACCTAGACCCCGAATGCCAGACGTTAGAGAAAGAAGCGTTTGCGAAGAAAAACCTGCTACTTGACACGAATATCATAATCTCTCTTCTTTGCCCAAGCTCTCGACAGTACCGCTTGTCACGAGAACTTGTGGCTCTCAGTAAGCAGGTCGGTGCTAACCTGCTAGTTACAGAGAGGACATTGAAGGAATTTAGCAAGGTACTCGAAGATGCGAACACACGATTCCAGTCCTTTCGGGTACCAATACAACTCCGTTTACTGAGAGCAGTTGATGATGACTTCATAGCTTCCTTTGCTGTCGAGAAGGAGGCCAATCCTCATGAGAAATGGGACGGATACTATCTGAGAATGCAACGCGTCGCAGGCATCCTCAAGAACAACTATGGAATCGAGTTGTTCGATAAAGACTATCCCGAGATATGCGAGCGCCCGTATTTCTCTGAAATAGCCGAGCAAGTTTCAGATTGCTACGAGAAGACGCGCAACAAAGCTAAGAAGAAAGACGTTGCAGAGCATGACGCCTATCACCTCATACTCGTCAGACAGCTCAGTAAGGAAGCCAGCCCATCAATGCTGGGCCCATCCCACTGGTTCCTATCTCACGATCAAACCTTGCCTTACGTCGAACCTCTTCTTCGTGAAAAAGTGCAAGACGACAAAGCAATCTCAACAATGGTCTCCGACATTTGGCTTCAAATGATTGAACCCTTCCTCAGTCGAGACCTTCGGGAAAAACAGGCCGTCCAAGCGTTCACAGAGTTGTTAGGCTCGCAATTTGGAACCATCCCATTTCGGATTGACTCGTCTGTATTGGCTGAGCTACAGGGAGACTGGCTGAACTATGAATGGCTCGAAGCGGAAGACTTGGAGAAAATTCTGGGGGAGAAGTTCGTCTCGGATTATGTTTCGAAAGTCCGAGAGATAAGGAAATCGGGTCAGGATACGACGGAAGTAAGTGGCAAGCTTCGAGAGCAGTTAGAAATTCGACTAAATGCACTCGTCGACGAGAAGGTAAGATCTCTGGGGAATGAGGTAAAAAGTCTAAGAGAAGAAATACAGGCGAAGACGAACGCCGAAGAACGCCTACACGCCGAACTGATCAATGAAAAGAAGTTCAGCAGAAGATGGCGCACATTGTCAGGTTTGGCAGGACTTGTAATGATTTTCTCGAACCTATTATTCATTGGCACAAAGACCCTGGAATTCAATGTGTTTACGACAGCCTATTTCGCAGCAACATTTCTGGTTGGCGCAGTCCTAGTATTCATTGCCGTCGCTCCAGAGAATGTCATCGTCAGGCTGGAGGCCGCTCTCAGACTTCAGGGAAGTGCACCAGCTTCCTAGACATCCATGATGTAAACATCGATGGGATGTTGAGATCCTGACCTATGCATCACTTGCAGGCCGAAGATACTCAGCCACCAACGCCCAACCCGTCGCGATAAAAGCTAGAAGCACATCTACATAGAACAGCAATTCGACATGCGTTATCTCGCCTGGCGGTGCGTATTGGTTAATCGACAGAACAAATGGAAATGCGAACAAGGCACTCCCGAGGAAGAGTGTCAATGAATTGCTCAGACTCAGCTGGCGATGCCGCTTCCAAAGCAGGCCCGATAGAATCATCGCAACTAAGAAAATGACGAAGAGCCCGATGGCGGGAACCCAGAACAACCCGCTAAATCGAATTATGTCAGATTGCTGACGACTGAAGCTCATCTGAATTACATACCAATGCGCCAACCCCTGCTGGACATATGTCTGATAGACTCTCGGGACAATGCCCATCCCTACAAGATTCGCGTCACTAGGGTTGTCCAACTCGGTCATAGTCGGGCCAGTCAGAACCCACTTCGATGAGAACTCAGGCGGTGGTTCTGGGCCGAACGACATTCGGAAACCGCCCATTGAAGCATTCAGACCGACCACCATGTACCAAGCAAAGGAATCGCCTGGAAACACATCCTCATGGAATAGATTCCAAAAGAATTCTTGGTTGTAGAAGGCAAATGGTGCTTGAGTGTTCCATACCTTGATCTGCCCATTGAATGAGCTCACAATCTGCAGGTCTGCCGTTTGCGAGCGATTGGTAGGGGAATTGAAGAGCAATGTGCCCCAGAAACTCTGGTTTGTCGGGCTGAAGAGGGATAAAACCAGACTAGTAGTGTACAACCCAGGAATCCTGTCATCAAGCTTCTCCAGTTTGCACCCGAACCAGACTTGGACAGGAGCCTCATCAGCAGAGACTGCCATAATCGTGTTCGAAACTATCAGTAACACTAGCACAGCTGAAACGAACACTAAGCGCTTCAAGTCACTCAGTTCTTAGTCCTGCAAAATACTGCTTTGACTGATTTTCTCCACTTCTCATATATTTTAACAGTATCGATGCCGTTCATATGGCAAAGAGTTTCCAGATAAATCATGGTGTCAGAGTGTGTTGGTTCAGGGAATTTCATAGCTAATCTTTTTTCCAGTTCTTTAGTAAGCAACTTGCCATAGTCAAATATCAACATCATTTCATAGTCATTCAATGCCCTCATCCCCTCACCATCTCGCTTCTCTATCCGCTTCCCTTATCGCCTTCATAATTTCGACCGCCACCTGCGGCACGATGCTGTTCCCGAGCATCTTCAGGCACTCCCTTCTCCATCCGCTCTCGGAGATGCTCGTTCCGTCGGGAAATCTAACCAGTCTCTTGGGTAGCCCATCATCCAGAGGACGAACGCAGGTTGCAAGCGCAACCTCGCGCCGGCTTCTGTCCCACTCTGCATCTCTATCTGGCAGTCCAAAGCCCTCTTGGGGTTGCCCAATGCTATTCTCTCCCTCGTCGAGCCTTTCCAGTCCCGACTCGCCGCTGCCCCATTCCCTCCGACCCGTGCGGTGGGCAACAATCCAGACCCTGTCCCGCCTGTGGGGGGCGTTGACGGCGCAAGCTGGAATAACAAACGGCTGAACTTCGTAGTCTGCCTTTTCCAAGTCAGAACACACCTGCTCGAAGACCAGTCCCCCTTCAATGCTAAGGATTCCACGAACATTCTCAGCGACGACCCATCTCAGCTTGAAGAGCTTGATGCATTCAAGCATCTCTGGCCATAAGTAGCGGCTATCATCTGTTCCCCTCCGCTTGCCCGCCTGGCTGAACGGCTGGCACGGGAATCCGCCCGTGAGGAGGTCAATCTCGATAGATTGAAAGTCTTCCCGATGCAAGCTTGGTTGCTGTCCGTTCTCGTTCTCGCCCCTTCCACAAAGTCGCTTGCCTGAGGAGTCGGCAACAAGTTCTCTGATGTCCCCGAAGACTGGCACTTCTGGGAAGTTCTTCCTGAGAACCTGCTGGCAGAACCTGTCGCTGTCGCAGAAGAGGACTGTCCTGTAGCTTCCTTTCCAGACGCTTCTTGCGGCAAGTGCGAATCCTCCGATTCCGCTGAAGAGGTCGATGTGCCTGAATTCCTTGTCTGCAATGTTGATTCACTCCCCTTTCTTTTCAACAGATAATTCCGTGAGGCTCGCCATCTCACTTCTCGGTCGGAGACCGAAAGGGAGAATGAGTGAGCCGAACAACGGCCTGTGTCAGAAGTATTGTTGGCATTGAGTAGTCAAGCCATTTTCGCTAATCAAAAATATATGATGCAGACTATAGATTGAGGCAGCGCTAACCGGACCGATTTTGCCTCTTGCGGTTAGCGGGAACCATGTGGACTTGAACCCAATCGGGTTTAGGATCGTGGCGGGCCCGCCGGGACCCAGACCCAGTTGGGTTCAGAACCCTTCCTATTTCGGGCTCCGAACTATTCACCCGTGATCTTCCTCTTATTCGATTCAGACGTAACTAATGACGTAAGTAGGTAATCTGATTTTTCATGGGAGACAGGTGCTGCAAAGGGCTTGACCAACGAAGGGTGGCTCAAGTGGGCTATAGCACGGTACTACCGCTCGCATGGCTACAAGGTCACGATGAAGTCTGCTCGAGCTGGCAACGCCCTGTTTGATGGCGTCGCAGTTGGACCTGAAGGCGAGCGCACAGCAATAGAGGTGAAGTCTCCTCAAGACGATGTCATTCGTGGAATCGGCCAATGCTACGAGGCTGTCTGCGCGGGCTACACGCGAGCGGCTCTCGTCACAACTCTGAAGACTGCTGGGAAGCTTAGGAAGCGTGCCTTTCAACGCAGAGACATCAGGCTCATCGGCGTCGACGCCAAGGCACGAGTCCATAGGTACGATGCTGACGGATGGCGGCTACTTACGTCGAAAGCTCAGAATGGGCAAGAGGCCACCATGTAGCGCTTGGAGCATGGAGAAAGCTCAGAAACCCTTAAGGAAAAGGGCTCCATGCCCATTTCAATGACGATGGCTCTTGAAGAGAAGCTTTCTCTCGATGGCTGTGACGATAATTCTGTTGGGCTTCTGGGTCTTAGGTGTGACTGCGGTCGATAATGTCGGCTCGGTTTCAGCTGCGGCCACGGTGGTTCCGCCGCCGACGAATCCGCAGACGAGCGACGCTACCCTCGGGTACGATTTGGCGAATGGCCTGAGAGATGATAGCAGTACGTGCACGTACGAATGGGGACCGATGCTTGTAGTCTATCAGAAGGGCGACACTTCCATTCTCAACTACTCTGCAACCAGCCCAATAGATACCTACGTGTTCTCTTCTGACTCCTACGAGGGCAAGATAAGCTGCACTCTCGGCCCAATCCTCCGAGTCCGTCAGGGCACAGCTGCCTACACTGGTGAGCATTGGGAATTCATTGTCGCCGCGCCAGGTTCCTTCTATGTCCTATTCATCAACCGTGACCCTATGGTCACACCGCATGTTACAATGGAGGTCACAGTCAGTCTCCATCCCACCACAACAACGACCACGGCGAACCTGCCGTCGTTGGTCATTCCTGTCTCTGTCTCAGTGATTCTCCTAGCTGTTCTTGTCGGCCTTATTGTCGTGGCAAGGAAGAAAAGGGGAATGGGAGCAGATCGAGGCGTCGAACCTACCCAGTAGCGACATCGTCACCAGTTAGACTTTGAAGTCTAGACATTGGAGTCACCGACTCAAACAAGGCAGATTCGAGGAGCTGGACTGGACTCACAACATCTTGGAAGCGGAGTGGCGTGGAGTTGTGCTCGCTTTGCACGATGGAAGGGAACTCTACTTCGCAACGGAGCAGGCGAAGGCGTGTTCTGGCACGGTGCAGCGTGGAGGCTGAGCAAGGCAATCTCAACCATGGTAAAGGCAGCGCAGCACGGCCGCTAGGTTGATCTTTCTCAGCGGCCAGTTATCCAATAGGTGGGGACAGGTGTCGTTCAAGCTTAACGTGAGCTTCAAGGGCTCAGATTTCGATATTGCACAGAGAACCATCGACCTGAAGTGCCCTGAGTGTCAAGTCGCGAACTCAGTCACCTTGGGCCAAGTGCAGCGTGAGGAAACTGTCACATGTGTGGGTTGTAAGAAGAACATCAAGCTGGTTGACAAAGACAACAGCGTGGCCAAGGCTGTTTCTAACATCAATGATGCGATGGGTGACTTGAAGAAAGCCGTCGAGGACCTAGGCCGCTAGTCGGATTTCGCTCGTGCACTAAATCGTTCCAAACCTAGGCCTTGGCCCAACTTCGCTAGTGCACTATTTGGTGCTCTAGCGCTTCGAAAAAACATGGGCCATCAGGATTGCTAGCCACGAAGTTTTCCCAAGGCGATTTTCCCAGGAAAACAGCGACAGCCCGATTTCTATGGAAAGTGTGAAATTGCATGAGCCCCTTTTCGCGCACCAATTTACCAGTACCGATTACCCCACAGTGGGGTGGCTAGGCCGTTCTACGGCTAAGACTACGTCCTTGTGACTTGTCTTTGTGGACTCGAACAGTTGAGGGGGGGTACCCCTCAAGGGTCCCGCTGACATCAGCAAATCCTGACTGTATCTTCGGCTACGAACGATATGATCGCATTATAGATCGTCTCGTTCACAACCTCTTTCTTTGTTCCTCATAGTCCTCCTGCGTTATTAGTCCCAGGTCCAGCATCCTCTTCAGTCTCTGAAGCTTCTCAGCCGTCTCAGGACTAATCCCCTGGACAGACTCTGGTTGGCTGGTCGTCGCGACAGGCACAGGCCTTGCGGTTACCTTGCGGCCTCTCCTCAGTGTCACGAAAACTCCAACCAACAAGACAACTACCACTACTATCCCGATAGCCGCGTACATCATCGCATTAGTGATGCCCATGAAGCTGAGTACAGGTGGTAGCGTAGTCTGCGCCGGAGTCACAGTTTGAGTAACAAACTGCGTTTGAGTGACAGGAGGTTGAGTCGAAGTTGCAGTCTGGGTCACATACTGAGTAATCGGCGGTTGAGTGGTTTGGGTTTGACTTGAGCTCACGGTTTGAGTTGCGCTAGTCGAACTTGAGGGAGGAGTAGTGGAGTAAGCTAGTATACGCAGCCAGTATACGCATTCGAAAGACCATGTGTCACCAGACGCTCCTCCAACATAAAGCGTGGAAGAGGATGTGTCAACATTCCCGTTGTATGTCAGCAGGTTACCTAGGCTTATTGATGGCTCTTCCATGAAAGGACTATCGGTTCTAGTTAGTGCTTTCATCGAGATTGTGGAAGGCGAGAGAGAGACTACGGTCTGTGCGAATAGATAGTTTCGTCCACTCGTGGGCAGATTTCCTCCTGAGGATGACACCTGGCCTTTACTTCAAAGCAGGACTGGAATCTTGGTAAAACTCGTATGAGGCGTAGTAACCGTTAGGAGAGGCTGGGTTTCTTCCACCGCTATTGGCTGATGGGCCCCCTGAGTAAAACCCAATACCTATGTCATCCGCATCACTCCCTAGGCTCTTGTCTTTGGTAGCTCCGGGTGCGTACATTCCGCTGAATTCTATGATAATATCTTGAGTGGTGAAAGGACTGCCATATATGACCGCCCCCTCCTGACTGTAATCGTTGACCAATTGAACCCCCCCTATTCCTGATGAAGCGTCCACTTTGCCCATGAATTTCGCAGATCCCTGAAGGGACAAGCCAGCAGGGAGCGCACTTCCCCTGAAGTCAACGGAGAGAAGAACCTGGTTTTGTGTTGGTGAAATAGAATACACCAAAACGGGAGTGATAACACAGCTAGAAACCATTAGCAGTGCAATAGTAAGGGGAAGCGCGAAGCGCTTCATTGCGTTATCCCCTCTATGCTCTCTAACTGGTCCACAACTCAAAGTTTGCTTAACTCCAAACTTCGTAGCCTGCTATCGTTGAAGCGTTAGGCATTATCTATTGCTCTCCTGAGCGCAGAATTATCCGCTTCTGCTCCTCAAATTCCTCCCTTGTGATGGCCCCCGAATCGAGAAGTTCCTTCAACTTGATCAATTTGTCCAGATAATCTGTTTCAACGGTAGCGGAAGACGCCGGAATATAGATCAGGCGTTTGGCCGTCAGTCCAACGATAGCAGCAACGAACGCGAGAAACAATCCCATGGGGATGAATGCGAAGGGAGAGGTCAGCTCCTGATAGGCAAACTCAATCGACGAGATCACCACCCCTGCCAGAACCATCGAAGCCCCTAGCTTGGGCAAGCTGGGCTTTGCCAAGAGCAGTATCGCTGCGATGATGAGAATCACGAACGACAAGGCGCTCAATATTCCGTCAATGAAGCGGTATTGGAGGAAATAATAGAAGCCCACGTACTGAGAGCTCAAGTCGTATCCAAAGATAGTCCAATCATAGTTGAAGAATCCGGAACCATAAGATAGGTCCCATGGAATGATGAGCGATACAAGCGTGATTATGCCGGCGACTCTAGCCCGCGAAGCCATAGCTCGAATCCTACCCAAAAGCTTCCTTCTCTGCTTGTCATACAGCTAACTTGTGTTTAACCTTCTTCTTTGATCCTCATAGTCCTTTTGCGTTATCAATCCTAGGTCCAGCATCTTCCTTAGTCTCTGGAGCTTCTCAGTCCTCTCTGGACTAGCCATCTGAGCAGATCCTGATGAGCTGATCGTTGCGACAGGTGCATGCCTCAAAGCTCTCTTCCGGCGTCCTCTCCCCACCGCCAAGAAGACCACAGCCAACACAACAACCACTATCCCGACAGCCGCGTAGGTGAATAGGCTGCTCGCAGCTGCAGCCCCGGAGACCGAAGAAGCAGCTGTTAGACCCGCACCGAACTCCCAAGTGTCAGATTCGAACTCCGAAGTTCCACAACCTGCACTTGGGGAAGCGCCCACCTGGACTCCACCTCCGAACAGGACTATCGCAGCAAGGTGGTCATCATAGGCAATTGGAGCTACCCTAGGGGATGGGGACGATGGCGGAGAGAGCTGCGTCCAAGTTCCAGCAGAGAACTCCCAAGTGTCGCCTGCATCACTTCCACAAGCACCCGCCGGGATCCATCCTCCAAAGAGTACGACGGAGCCTAGGGACGTGTCATAAGCCATGAATTCGAAGCCATCTCTGTCTGCTGGAGAGGGGGATGGAGAAAGCTGAGTCCATGATCCGCCCGAAAATTCCCATGTATCTGCAAGACCAGCGTTTGAGCAGCAGGGGTTTGTAGTTCCGCCAAAGAGTAGAACATAGCCATCTCGAGAATCATAGGTCATCCCAGCCCCAGTGCGTGCCCGTGGCGAAGTCAGAGGATTCAGTTGTGTCCACACACCGGATTTGAACTTCCAAGTGTCGCCGTAGATGCTAATTGTGCCGACATTGCCTCCAAACAGCACAACGTAGCCATCCGAAGCGTCGTAGGACATTGAAGCCTCAGCTCTAGGTGATGGGGCTGCGCTAAGGTTCAGCTCCGTCCACCGGCCGCCAGAGAATTCCCACGTATCGCCGAAAACAGTACCATCGGAAGCGACTCCACCGAAGAGTAGGACGTAGCCATCCGCGCCATCATATACGATAGCCGCTTGTGACCGCGCCGGGGGGGAAGCAGCGGGTTTGATGTGGTTCCAAGAGCCATCAAGGGTCCACGTGTCGCTAAAGCTGCTTGATGATGTGGCCCCACCAAACAAGAGCAGGGAACCATCCGCTACGTCATAGACCATGCTCGATCCGCCCCGTGGCGACGGAGACATGGAAAGAGACGATGTCAGATCCATCCATGTGGCCGATGCCGAACTCGTGTCGGAAGTCGTCAAAGTATATGTGACCTTGAATGGAATTACCAATATTATAACGAGCGCAACAAGAGATACTGAATTCTTGCTGAGCGTCACAACTGTACCTCCGCGTAGCTCAGACTTCGCTCAGGAGTTTGCTTTTCTGCTGGTTATACTCTGCCTCTGATAACGCGCCTGAGTCGTATAGAGACTTCAACTTGGTCAATTGTGTTTGCAGCGGATCAACGGATTGCATACTAGCAGGACGCAATACGAGGCTCTTCTGCGATTCGAATTCCTCCTTCGTTATTACTCCAGAGTCTAGCAGAGACTTCATCTTTGAGAGCCTCTCCAGGTCCTCCATAGAAGGGCCTGTCTTCATGGTCCTCATGGGAATTACTGTGGAGAGCCGCTCTATTGACGAGTGTGCGATGAGGAGCATGATACCTGGTATGACCCCAGAGAAGATCAAGGCGGCGATCGCCCAACCTATTGAGTTTAGGCGCCTGAGCTCATTGACGTCGCCCCTGTTGGCGGCGCCGCGCATTTGATTAGTTCTTCGGAAGACAAGGATTGTAGGTATTATCAGGATGAAGAAGACGATTCCTCCAATAAGAAAGAAGCCCCCAGCGAACAGCCCGACGTAAGGCAAGCTCGCCATGAAGATGCCAGTCCCTAGTTCCCACAGGAACCCGATTATCCAGCCGATCAACACAAGAAGAGCGAAAATCCACGCAACCAAAATCTCTGTCTTGACGCTTTCTAATTCGACCATGCCACTTTGGGTCAAGTACGGTCGCTGCATATTGTGGTACGGTTTACATATAATGACTGTGTAGGCTGAAGGGTTGCTTGGTCGAAAGTACATGCATTATGTCTTTCGTACGACAGAAGCATCATGTGCCTGTTATTCAAGCCCTCTTTGCCGCATCCTATTGCCCGTTTCTGCTTTTCTCAAACCATTGTTTAGGTCGTCCATTATGCGGCTAGAATCATCTGCTTCTGTTGTTCAAACTCTTCCTTTGTGATTGCTCCCGAATCGAGAAGTTCCTTCAACTTGATCAATCTATCCAAAGAACTTGTTTGAGCGGTAGGGGGGCGCATCATATTCGGACGCTCAAGTGCCTGACCTATGGGAGGCTCGACTGCGCCCGTTGGAGTTGGGGCAAAGCTGCCTTCTTCAACTACGGCTGGGTGACCGGAGGGCGCGGTAGATACAACTTCTGGGACAACGCGTCGTTTAGGTTTCGGCGGCTTGGGGGGAGGAGGCGAATAAGGCCTAAAGAGGAAACGTGGCCAACGAATCCATTCAAGGATTCCGAGCGGGATCAAGATTGAGGAAACTGCTACCATGAGGTAGAATGGGTAGTATAGCTCAAAGCTTGGCCAAAGTCCCCCCTGCGGGGTATACACCGAGTGGAAGGCAGCGTAGGTGACCGGAGCGAGTATGCCGAGAACTCCGATTAGGCAGTAGGTGAGTCCCCTTATTGTGCGACCGTACCTTCGCCCCCACAACGAGAGCGCAGGCGCCAGCATGACAATCACCGCCCCGACTGGCAAGATCCAGAGTAGTGGAAACAGATACGCTAAGGAAATGGTTGTGTAGGTGGTTACAGGACATCCAAAGATGGCGAAGCATGTAGTAGATGCAAATGGCAGGTAACTCGCCACCAGAATAAGAAGAGCAAGAACCGTCGTGATCAATCCTGTGGGGCTTCCAAGGTACGAGAAGATCACTCGATGCAGAGTTATGGGAAGATCAACGTAGGTTGACGGAGACGGCTGCGCGTGTGGTTGCTGTTGAAAGACCTGCATGGACGCCGACACCGTACCTTCTTGTGCGGTTCGGTAGCCTTCTTTCTGTAGTGGTTGCAAAGGCTGGCTTGGAGGTGAAGCCTGGGTCGCACCACACCCATCGCAGAAACGGTCAATGTCTTCGAGTTGCCGACCACACGACTTGCAAAACTTCGTCAAACCGCATCAAACCTTGGCCGGTTCAGGCTATTTCGCCAAGCAGCTTTGTCTTCTGCTGATTATACTCTGCCTCTGTTAACGCGCCCGAGTCGTACAGAGACTTCAACTTGGTCAGTCGTGCTTCCAGCATGTCACCCGACTGTACGCCAGACGGACGCGGTATGAGGTTCTTCTTGGGTTTGAATCTCGATCCCACCATAGACTTCAGCTTTGACAGCCTTCCCAGATCCGTCTTCGAAGACCCTGTCGTCACGGGAGTGACTGTGGAGGGCTGCTCTATCGGCGACTGTGCGATGGGTCTCATTTCCCCCTTCTTATCCTTGCCAATCTGGCTGTCAAGCAAGTGACCGCAGCTCGCGCAGAAGATGGCGTCGACGCGATTCCCATGTTCACATATCGGACAGGATTTCGAGGGACCATCGTTCTCAGGGAGAGTCTGCGCTGGTCTTGAAGCGACGGAAACTCCACTTCTCAGCTCGTCCACTTCGTTTTTGGGGACCGACAGAGCCAACTTCGCTTCGAGGTTCACAATCTTTGATTCCAGTTCAGTCTTGGTGGTCTCAAGTTCAGTTCTCGGTAACGAGTCGGATAGCTTGCCTTGAAGTTCATCGATCTTGGCTGAGGACTCCGAGAGCTGCCCCTGAAGGTCTTCGATCGTTTTCCTAGCGACTTCAGTCTCTCGTCTTTCGACTGAAAGCTTTGCCTCAAGTTCATTGACCCTGGCTTCGGACTCGGCTTTGGACACGGACTCCGTCAGCCTATCCTGTAGTTGTTCAACCTTCATGCGTAGGGAGTCTCCCTCGAATTTGGAGGCAGCCAGCTTCTTCTCCAGTTCTGCGATTTCGGCATGTAATCGTTCGACCTCACCGCGTGGTACCGACTCAGCCAGTTTGGCTTCAAGCTTCGCGATCTTGCTCAGGAGTTCCGCTTGCGCCTTAACCCTAGGATGAGGTGCTGCAAGCTTCTCCTTGAGCTGCTCAATCTCTTCGCGTAGCTTCCGGGTGGCGGTCTCAAGCTCGGCTTTAGCTTCACGACTAGGGATAGATACGGCCAGTATGGACTCCAGCTCTCTTAATCTGGCCCGCAGAGTATCCGCCTCTTCCTTCGGTACGGATCCTGCCAGCCTAGTTTGGAGGTCACCGATCTTCGCTTCCAGCTCGGGCTTAGGAACAGACTCAGCGAGCTTGCGATCCGCCTCGGGTCGAGGAGGTCGTGTCGGCTGGGCTGTTCCGCATCTTTGACAGAATCTATCGGAGTCAAGTAGCCCTTGACCGCAGGAGTCACAGAACTTAGCCAAATCGTCCTAGCTCTCCCACAGGTTCATTTCTGGAACTGCAGTAGACAAGAACAGACTGATCCGGCTTCAAAGCGAAGCCCTGCATCTTAACTCTAGCTGAGACAGATGGATTTATCGCTTGCACACTCTTGTCTCGCCTGAAGGCAATATGGTTTCCCTGCGGCCTCTCCTCCTCAATGCCACAACCAACATGACAACCATCACTACTATCCCGATAGCCGGGTAGGTGAAAACAGCAACCATTTCGAAGCAGATAGCTGAGGTTCTGGATCCCGAATGAGCTCGGAAGCCTGGAGTCAGCTCACCTCAGCGGGGCTCATACTCTTCAACGCTACTGCCTTCTTCGAAGCGTTGGCACCATCCCAGGGTTTGACACAACTTGCCGCGAAACACGGTGGTGTGAGATTCTGGAGTACTCATGCATGGTGACGGATACGCTGAACCATCTGCAGCATTCACCGCATGCGTCGCAGTTCCATGAAGCGACGCTCCACTAAGGGACGAACCTTGGCTCAGTCACCTTCATGAACCTCAGAGTTGCCAGCGCATCGACCCTGAGATACTGAAGATTCGGTCCCGCCTCCACAGTATCAGCGCGAGCTTCTGAACGTGCTGGAAGTCTCAAAGCTGGAAACAATGCGGTTAGGGCGTCACGCTTATGAGGCTCCCCCCCCCAGAAGAAAGGGGCGGTTGGAGACTGCTCTTTCTTGGCCGAGGGGTTCGACTCTCTGCTCCTAGAATCCATTGACGAGACCGTACGCGGAGTTCTAGGGGAGGCGCCGCTCCAAGCAATGTTCTACGCTCTGGAGAAGCACCGAGGCCTCCGACGTGAAGAGGTTCCCAGGAGACTGGGGGATTTCGAGAAGGAACTCGTCGTCCTCTTCGGTCGAAGGTCAGCCCCCGTAGTCATGCGTATGATTGTTCGCGACTTGTGTGGTAAACTTGGGATTCCGTATCAGCAGAGAAGCGACTGCGACTTCAAGACGTATGTTGAAGAATGCAAACGCAAGTACGAGGAGAAGGCTGGCGGCGAGAGGTAAGAATCGATGATGGTTCAGTTCGCGGTTGTGGGATGGGAGGTTCAGGATTGAAGGAGGAGCGGGCTCGGACGGGCATCGAAGGCTTAGACAGCCTCACTGAAGGTGGGTTCCTGAGGGGAAGCCTTGTCGTCGTGGCTGGAAGGCTAGGCTCCGGCAAGACAATCTTCGCGGCACAGTACCTCTGGTTCGGATTGGAGCATGATGAAGCTGGAGTCTATGTCTCCTTCGCCGAGGACCGCGACGCGTTTCTCAGGAACATGAAGAGGTTCGGGATGGACTTCGAGAAGTACGAGCAGATGGGAAAGTTCGTCTTTCTGGATTTCTTGACGGTGAAGGCAGAAGGCGTAGGCGAGATCCTGACCGATATTCTGCAGAGAGTAGACTCGTCGAAGGCGAAGAGGCTGGTCATAGACTCGTTGACGGCCCTCACTCAAGGCCTCACTGAGGGGGCGGAGGTTCGCGGGATAACACACACTGTCCTAGGAAGGATGACCCTCGGCCGCGTCGGCGTCACGACGCTCCTGATTGTGGAGAAGTCATCGAGTTCTGACCCCAGCGGCCCAGAGGAGTTCGTCGCAGACGGAGTGATAATGCTCAGGCGTGACAGACTGGAGAACCGCCTATTGAGGGATTTGGAGTTGATGAAGCTCAGAGGAACCGAGCTGAGAGAAAACGAGTTGGTCTTCACGCTCAAAGGCGGATTCAAAGTGCTTCCAAGTTACGCTCCGAAATCGGTTGATAGACCTAAACGGTTCGAGGCCCTTGCCGCTCAGCCTCGAGCATACTCGACGGGTTCCAGAGATTTGGATGAAGTTCTAGGCGGCGGGGTGCCCAAGGGTACGACTATGCTTCTCGAGATTGACGAAAGAGTTACGACACTTGAGTATCATCTGTTCGTGGCCCCGATGGCCCCTCAGTTCGCGTTCCAAGGAAGAGGCGTAATAGTCGTTCCAAGCCCCGGCGTTGATGTGAGAATGCTGAAGAACGTCGCGGAGGCCTACGGCGCGACCGAGGATGAGTTCAACCGTCTCATCAAGGTAGCGGAGGTAGCTGTCCCAGAACCGGTGGAGAAATGGCCCAACGTGGTCGCTTTGAAAGGAGATGATTGGAAGGAAGACCTGAACACGATTATTGGGGCGGCAGAAGAATTCACAACGGAGACAGGCCAACCGAATCTCTTGATTGTAGGCTTGGACACGATCATAGCATACCATGGCGAGGAGGCATGTGAGAGAATCCTGAACCAGTCAGCTACAAGAATACGAAGGATGAGGTCGATGCTCGTGGCCTTGGCCAAGGCTGGCCGCAAGGAACTGACTGCACGGGTTAGCCCGATAGCCGATATCCACCTTCGCCTCGTAAGGGAGCATGGTTGTCTGCTCTTGTACGGCATCAAACCCAGAACTGGCCTGTACGGGGTTGAGATGGATGTGTCGAAGGGCTACCCGCTGCCCAAGCTCACCCCAATAGTCTGACGGAGGAGAGAGAGTCATCAACGGAGAGTTCAGTTCTTCTAGGCTAGGAGTCTCTGGCCAAGTTCAGGAAGACACGAACGTAAGCTATTGACAAAGCGCTACTTCAACTCTCCAAGAATGTTCAGCTTCGGGAAGTGTAGCAAGGCCAGAGAAGGAGAATACAGTTCCACCGTCATAGTTATGCAATCGACAGCCGACTGGTGAAGGGGGAGTCCTCAACTTGGCCAGCAAGTTGGACTGCTCGCTTCCCGAAAGAAAGAACTTCTCGAATACGAGAGAGCGTTCCATAGAGTACTGCAGTTTCCAATGACGGCCATCTGCGCCTACGACTCGAACCTAACAGCAGGCGAGGGAACGGTGCAGCTATATTTGGAACTGATCCAGAGTCACAGCACCGTGATATTTGCAGGCCCACAAGGAGCGGTCGTCAAAAGCTACTGAAGATCACCTAATGGCGACAGGTTCACGGCCTCGTGTCCTTTCTGCTCCAACGCGCGACGCATGATGTCGTGTTAAGTCGGGATAGGGATGATCTTGTCTCAGAATCAATGGTCTTCCAGTCGGTGAGGATGATGGAGGTGCGTTCAGACCATCTTTCTCTAGTTTCCAGTTGCTCTTGCGCGTTTCTCGAATTAATCGGCGTGAACATCTGCCTTGCCGCGTCGTCATCGCTACGATGTGAGGGTGTGAAGGCGCCGACGATCGTTATGGCTAACGGCCGCTGAAGAGTAGCCCACACGCGGACGGGCTCATCGTCAGCGTCACGGCACAAACTGCAATAGTCCCTCATACAGTAGTAGTGGTGTGAACCACCATGAGTGAGGGAATTGAAAACAAGGTACCGCTACTCATGGAAGGTGGCGGGCCCGCGGGGATTTGAACCCACAGTCTCTGGCCCCAAATAGCACCAGTTTTCTCTCTCTCGGCTCAGTGAGTAGCTAGCAAACCGTTTTCAAGAACTTCTCTCACATATCGTTTGGGTGGCCAGAAGGAGCGGGGCAAGGCGCACGTGTGTAAGGGGTTTGATGAGTTTTGTTGGAGCCTCGGGCGGGCTTCGATCCCGCGACCTCCCGCTTACGAGGCGGGTGCTCCTGGCTGACTGTGACATCTACCAGCTGAGCTACCGAGGCACATTACATCGTAGACAAGAGTGGTCTCTCTT
>Ga0315280_10004150_pt1 | contig 21644 bp, 21 predicted proteins | sample YL17G06_40_MG_FD_203697 | JGI IMG/M metagenome (GOLD analysis project Ga0315280, IMG submission 203697) | Sediment microbial communities from Yellowstone Lake, YNP, Wyoming, USA - YL17G06_40 | ecosystem: Environmental > Aquatic > Freshwater > Lake > Sediment | place: USA: Wyoming | collected...
TGCATTTCTTGCAAAGATTTTAATTTTCTGGCAGTCGGGATATGCTGAAGCACGCCCCGGAGGAGTGCAACATCAAATTCCCCATTTTTAAACGGTAACTGGTCTGCTCGCCCCCGAATTGTCTTATGAACAAATCCGCCAGCTGGCGGATGCGGCTCCAAATTTATTGCTTGACAATGTTTTTTTTGAGCTAAAATTTTACAAAATTCCCCGCGCTCACCGCCAATATCTAATACTTTTTTACCTCTTAGATCAATAAACTCTTCAAGCTCCTCAATAAGACAAGACCCCAAATATTCCCGCGCCTCATAAAACCCCTTATTCCCCCGGAGAGCATATTTGATTAAAGTTAAATAGTGTCGAACGATATTCATATAAAAACTTTTAGTCTGTCACTACCATACTGCGCAGTATGGTAGTGGAAAATCCTAGTTATTTTTTAAATAATCGGTGAATTAGTGGGCTTCCTTTAGTTTTAAAATAAATCTTGTTAATAGTGTTCTCGCTCATACCCATATCATGACAAATTTCCAAATATGTTTTCTTTTCCATTAAATATTTAGCCGCTAACAGACGGCGCGAGAAATCTTTGATCTCGGCCGAAGAGAAAATGTCTTCAAGAAACATCTTCAATTCATCTTTACCTAGACTAATTAAGATCTCAAAGAATAATTTTTTTGCTTCAGTATCAATTCCTTTTCGGGGCATATTTACCTCCGCCTCTAATATATCACTTCTTAACTACGCAGTATAGTAGTGGAATAATTAAACAATTATTGATTTTGGCATGTTTTTAAGATAAAATGGATTTAGTAGAATGCTAATATTCGATTAGGGCCTGTAGCTCAGTGGTAGAGCAATTGCCTTTTAAGCAATGTGTCGTGGGTTCGATCCCCACCAGGCCCTCGACGAAAGGATGCCACCTTGTGTGGCATTTTTTCGTCGGGTAGGGTGAGAACCCACAATGATAGACGATAGGATAGGAATTGAATGGTTCAAACGTGTGAGCCGTTGAAAACCAGGATAACTTTCAAAGCACGAGTTGAGACGTCGGTTGGACACCGACCTTCGATCCCCACATGGTCCTTATGGCCTTTCATGTTAAAATGTATCTATGGATCAATTGTTAAAACAAATAAATCAAATGGAAGCCATATTCCAAAGCATCGAAGAGGAAAACCTCGAAGGGCTAGAACAAAAAATAAGGGATAGTATTATTTCAGAATCAATTTCTAAACGTATTAGCATAAAAAGGTTTTACAAAGAGTATTTGCAACAAAAAATACCGGAGTATAAAAAAGATAAGTTAGAAGTACTCGTTCAATACCTTTTAGATATTAAGATTGAACTTCTGATGATATCCAACGATTTTGGTAAGTACAATTATTATATAAATAAATTGAGGCCAGAAGATCCGAAATTGGCCTTTAATAAAGTTTCTATTTACCAAAACATTGCATTTAAGTCGAGGGTCGTTCTCGAAAAAATTATGAATTTTATTTATTTCCTTGAAGAAGGAGAGAAGTTACAAGAACCGAAATCGGGACCCGACAAAGGTTCAAAAAAACGCAAATTTTTTAAATGGGCTAAGCAAAATAAAAAATGGAACTTTTTAACTACATATAAGAAAGATATAGATGCTTACGAACTTGAATTTAGAACGCCGGAAGTTCATTGGATATCTAGGCTTAAGAGAATCTTGCCAGACAAAGATTATGAAGTTAAAAATAGCTTGGCTAATCGCATTGGACTTTTGAATTGTATCTGCGAAAACGTATTTTTTTCAAATATGATGAATTTTATTGAAGGAAAAAGTAATATTCAGATGATTTGGAGACAAGGTATGGTTATTAGCGCTGACGAAATAGCGAATGCTCTTGCGAAATACTCTAAATTAGAAGTTCTTAAATAGTTCAGTTTGGTCACCACCTTTCCGCTCCATATCGCTTTAGGTGATTTTTTAGTATAATCACATCGGCGGGAGAAATGATATGACTACGTCTAAAGAACTTAACCAAATTTTGGATAAATCTTTTGAAAGAGACCTTTCAATTGTAGAGATTGAAAAGCTTCTTGACTCAAAAGAGAATGATTGGAAAAGAATCATTAATGCAGCCAATCAAGTTAAAGAGAAATTTTATGGCAAAAAGATTTATTTTTATGTTCCAATATATTTTGATAGTTGTTGCATAAATGATTGTCTTTATTGTGATTTTAGAAAAAGCAATCGACAATGCCTAAGAAAAAAATTAAATTCTGAAGAATTCAAAAAAGAAATTGATTATTTAGATAAGCAAGGCTATTCAAAAATTGAGTTGGTCTCGGCGACAGATCCTGTATTTCCGATTGAGACTTTGGTTGAGTTTGTAAAATACGTAAAATCTTTAAGTAAAGATTGGGTTTTACTGAATAATCGGCCTTTGACGTTGGAAGAATATAAACAATTGAAAGATGCGGGATTAGATTGGAGTTGGCTTTGGATGGAAAGTTATCAAAAAAAATATTATAAAAAATATCATCCCAAGGGAACAGAAAAATCGGATTTTCAAAAACGGTTTGAATCTTATGAATCTATGGGCCAAGCAGGACTAAATATCGGCGTGGCTTTTTTAATGGGTCTTTCTCCTAACTGGCAAGATGAAATATTGGCGACCATAAAACATGCGAAAGACTTAAAAAAGAAATATAACATTCAAATAGAATTTGGAACACCCAGGTTTTGTCCACCTAAGTTTGCCCCGCTCAAAAAAGCACCCTATCCAGAAGCTATGACAGACAACAAATTTAGACTTATGGTCGCTGTATATAGATTAGCGATAAGAGATTGTTGGATTAATATTTCCACGAGAGAACCGATAGATTTTATGACTAAACTTTGGCAGGGCGGTGGCAATCTGACCAATCCAGAAGCCCAAACGATTCCCGGAGGTTATTCTCTGAATTCCAAGGGAGCTCAATTTACTCACTATTCTTATGACAAAGAAATATTTATATCAAAACTGAAAGAATTAGGCCTTGAACCTATACTTTAACTAAATAACAACTTTGGTTTCAGCATCTTCCAATACTCATTGTCCCTAAGTAAAATTAAACGCCTTCGACTTGAAATTGTTTACAATTAGAATAAGGTCAGAGAAAGACCTTTTTTACATCTCCCTTGACAGATGGGGGATTTTTGGTATGATGAGATGTCTGAAATGCTGGTAAACAAGGAGAGCGCAGATGAAGCCAAGATATCCCATTGAGATGATTTGTCTCAGGGAAATAAGCACTTCTGCATTCGGGAAAGGAACGGAAATGTACATCAGATTCAAGGGCGATATGGGCATGGATCAATCTGGTGACCGAGAAAGAATCGGGAGGGCGCTCAACAATATGGATCGTTCAGGCGCGCCAACAGCATCTGGTAGTCGTGATTGTCCACACTGGGACCTCGATGACTTGAATATGTGGTTTCCCGACAGAAGGCTTGCTTTAACTGCCCTAGAGAGAGTGCTTGCTCTTTACGAAAGTAAACCATAAGCCCCTGTAAAGGGAGATGAGTTCTTGCCACCCGCACGCACGCTGGTGGCTTTTTCGTTTAAATAAAGTCTTATTTGACAGATTTTGGAGTTCATAATATATTCAATCTTAGAAACCATGGCAAGGGGGAGGCGACGAATGACTGAGGAAGAAGCGCTGGCAAAAGGTTTACGCTACTACTGTGTTGGTTGTCATAATGTTACCAAAGAACCACCCACAGAACCTTACGATGATGGTCACAACGGTCGACCGATTACGATGTGCGAGTGCGGATGCGATTTGATCATTGATTTGACTACTGAGCAATTGGTCTAACTTTGAGCACGAGGACGACTTCGTGCTCTTTTCTCTTTACAAAAAGCCCCAAACTACAAAGTTCAGTTCGGGGCTAAGGAATCGAGATATTTTTGAGCGTTTTTTCTAAGATGACTCTTGGCTTGCTTTTTCCCAACGATTACTTGACAAGAAGCTATAAATTCTTCTTGAGAAGATGACCAAAAACGGCCATTTCTTTTGGCAATGATTGTCCCATCGATAACTCTTGCCCAGACAGCACTATTAGATACGCCTAACCTATTTGCTATCTCTTTCATTGAAAGTCTATTTCGACCTACTCGAATTTGAGCCGAGGCAATTTTTCTTTGTCGTTTGCCGGCTAACCCTAACCATTGATGATAACGTCTGAGAATTGTAGTTAAAGACCGCTGATGGAAATATTTCAACCGGCCATACTGGAAGGTTGGTCTGATTAATTTCTGGCGAGCCATTTTTTTTAAAATCTCGTAGGATATTCTCAGAATTCTAGCGACTTTCGACATCAGCACCAATTCTCTTTTCCATAAGACAAACCTTAGCAAATCACTGATAGATATGAGGGCATATTTACCTTGCTGGACAAAGTTTAAATATCCGCGTTGACGAAAAATCATAACTGTTCTTCGATTCATTCCCAATAATCGGGCTGTTTGTTTGAGAGTAGCCTGACCTTGATGGAAAAACTGTCTTAAATCATCTTCATTAGCAGCTGGAAAAAGTAAAGATAGCTTCCTGAATTGAAGCTGACAGTTGCCACAATAGAGAATTGACAAAGGTACCAGTTCGCTCAAAGTCGCCGAACAGCGAGGGTTAGCGCATTCACGCTCATAAGATTTCACAAGTTCACCCCCTTTGAGAACAATTATATATTATCGCTCGAGCCCCGCACAAGAGCTTACTGACTTACAGAATTGATTGCCTTTGGCAATGACCGACATTCTGTCACGTCGTGCGCACTATGCGGGATTTCAGCGATTTATCGCTTCAACATTTTCAAAAAGATCCTATGGGCCTTGAATTTAATCGATATATCAAATATAATTTAAAGTCGTTATGTCCGAGATGGAGGCAAAGACAATGCCCCTTGCAATCGTCAAGATAAGCTCGAAAGTATGTACTGATAGTAACGGTTTCCGAACAGATCTTTTTCGACAGTATGCTAACATTACCGTCTTGGCCAAATCCGATGGCTGGACCGTCATCTGGGTAGTATCGGGAGCGATTGCCGGTGGTGAACATGAGTTGGGAATCAAAGTCTCTCACGATGACATCGTTGGTCAGCAAGGTGCCGCCGCCGTAGGCCAAGTCCCTCTAATGACTGCTTGGATGGAAGCTTATCGGCAGCACAGAATCAAGGTGGGTCAGCTATTGCTGATTTACCCTGACCTAAGCCAACGGGGTAGGAGCGTAAGGGCCACAGTCGAATGGCTTTGGGCTCACGATGTTGTCATCCTCGCTAACGAGAATGATCCAGTGCGTCCCGACGAAATTTTGGAGGTCGAGACCTTCGGAGACAATGCACGCCTCGCTCTTCTGCTCGCCCAATTGGCAGAAGCTGATCTGTTAGTTTTACTTGGTGCCGAGCCTGGCGTACGTAAAAGAGATCCAAGAATCGATCCCAAAGCTGAAGTCATCCCGGTAATTAAGAACTTAATTGTTGAGGAATTGGCCCAGATCTCTCCAGCACCAACCGGTACAGGCCGGGGTGGGATGCAGGCTAACGTTGCGGCCGCTTGGGAAGCGTCAGAAAGAATGAAGGCGATTATCGCCGATGGCCGAGAGCCAAGAAATCTATTGCGAATCTTCCGCGGCGAAGACGTTGGTACCGTCTTCCCACCACGAACATCTTATAGAGTGGTTTGAGGCGCTTCGGCGCCTCTTTTCTTATTAATTTATCGCTTCAACATTTTCAAAAAAACATCATCAGGAATTAGGACTTTGAGGATTGCACGCGTAAAATCTTAAAAATTCTTGACTTTTAAAAATAATTAAATTATAATCTTTTTCTGAAAGAAAATCGGAGATTTTACGTAACAAATAATAGAGGTAATATTATTCTGATACGGAGGGCAGGAAGGTAAAAGTTGAAGAAAATTTTAAACATTGGGGGAAAAGTTTTATCGTTCATTCTTTCTCACAAAATTTATTCAATTTTGGTCGCAATCGCAATAATTGGGGGAAGCTATTATTTTTATCATCGTGCTTATGCAGGAGCAAAAACCACCTATCAAACAGCCACGGTTCAAAAAGGCATTTTAACAAGTTCGGTCTCCGGCAGTGGTAACATAATTGTTGATCAATCGGCTAATATCAATCCGTCAATAAGCGGACAAGTAAAAAGTTTATCTGTAAAAGTCGGTGACTCAGTTAGGAAAGGACAATTTCTTTTTTACGTTGATAATCCTCAGATGGACATTGATTTGTCCAAAGCCTATGCCAGCTATGTCCAAGCCCAACAATCCCTCGATAACGCTAAGGCACAACAACTGCAGACACAGCTGGATCTCGCCAGTCAAACTGGCGATGCGGCGGTTAAAAAAGCGGCCACGACACTTGCCCAAGCAAACCAATCAGCAGAAAACGCTTATTCGCAAGTATTGCAAGCGCAAGCAGATTACAATGATCTGCTTGCTAAACAACAGGCAGATCCGAACAGCGTTTCCGCTTCACAGTTGGCTGCCGCGGATCAAAAAGTCGAATCAGCCGAAGCCGCATATGATACGGCCGAACAAACAGTCAAGAACGCTAAAGCAGATTATGACCAAGCGGTTGCTAACAGTGGAATTGTCGATGAAATCGTCAATTATAAATTAACTTCCGCGCAAACTTCAGTAGACTTAGCCCAAAAAAATGTTGATACAGCCTTGGCAAGTTACAATATTTCAAAAAGTGATGCAGCCAAAAGAAGCGTAACTTCAACAATTGCCGGTGTGGTAACGAGTCTCAATATTAAAAATGGCGACACTATCGGTTCTAGTTCGTCTCAAAGTAGCTCTTCAGTATCAACTTCTTCAAGTACGTCCAATAGCTCAAACAGTAGTTCTTCGTCTAACACACCGGTCGTCATTGAAGATCTTTCAACGGTCAAAGCTAGTGTTGCCATCAACGAAGTTGATATGCCCAAAGTGGCCTTGGATCAAAAAGCGACCTTAACATTTGACGCTATTGCCGACCTAACTTTAACTGGCAAGGTGCAAAAGATTGATAAAACCGGCACGAACACCCAAAATGTAATTACCTATAGTATGACCATCTCTTTTGATAGCGTCGATAATCGAATTTTGCCTCAAATGAGTGTCTCAGCGGAAATTGTAACTGACGTTAAACAGGACGTTTTAATTGTGCCTAATTCGGCCGTTAAAACCGATTCAAGCGGAGGTCATTATGTCCAAGTAATGATCAATGGTGTCCCGCAAACGAGAAATGTCGAAGTCGGAATTTCTAACGATACCGATACCGAAATTACCAGTGGTCTAAGCGAAGGTGATACAGTTGTCACTCAAACAATTACTTCGACTGGTTCGAGTAGTTCATCTTCGACACCGTCCTCGACGCGAAGGGGTGGTCTCGGTGGTTTTGGAGGGTTATGAAGCTCCGCGGGGAGGATAAAGGGATTTAATGATTGAGTGTAAAGAAATTACTAAAGTTTATCAAACCGGTGATGTTTTAACTACGGTTTTAAATAAAGTTTCTTTAAGAATTGATGATCGGGAATTCGTGGCCATTGTCGGACCGTCCGGCTCGGGGAAATCAACCCTGATGCACATTTTAGGCGCGCTTGATACGCCTACGTCTGGAAAATATTTTTTTGACGGCAAAGATACAGGAACGTTTGACGACAACGAATTAGCCGAACTTCGTCGTAAAAAAATTGGTTTTGTTTTTCAGTCATTTAATCTTTTAGCGCGGGCCACGGTTTTAAGAAATGTGATGTTGCCGCTTCTTTATTCAAAAATACCGGATTCAGAGCGAGAAAAATTGGCCAATGAAGCTTTGAATAACGTGGGTTTAGAAAAAGAGCATTATTATAAATTATCTAATCAACTTTCAGGTGGTCAGATGCAAAGAGTGGCCATTGCTCGCGCTTTAGTTAACAACCCGGCCATAATTTTTGCCGACGAACCCACTGGCAATCTTGCTACCAAACAAAGCCAGATGGTAATGAATACCTTTAGAAAACTTAACGAGCAGGGGCATACCATCGTTTTAATTACTCACGAGCATGACGTCGCCCAAAATGCCAAACGAATGATTAGTCTCCGCGATGGTCAAATCGAAAGTGACGTTGCAATATGAAAATTCAAGATTTATTTAAGGAAATATTTTCGGCGATTTCCGGTAATAAAGGCCGTTCCGGCTTAACCATTTTGGGAATTGTGATTGGCATTGCCTCGGTGATTGCGCTTGTGTCTTTGGGCCAAGGCGCCAAGAATGCGATTCAAAAAAGTATCCAATCAATCGGTTCCAATTTAATTATCGTCATGCCGGGCGCCCAGCGCGGCATCGGCGCGGGGATTAGCGCCGGCCGAGGCAGCGCCCAAACATTGACCTTGGCTGACGCCGATGCGATTAAAAGCAATATCAGCAATATTTCTGGCGTCGCGGCAGTGGTTTCGCGACGTTATCAAGTCACCGCCGCGGGCAATAACACCAACACCAACGTTATCGGTACCGTCCCCGATTACACTACGGTCGATAACGAAACGATCGCCACTGGCAGTTTTATTGCCGACGAACAAGTTAACGGCTCGTCTAAAGTTGCTGTTTTAGGTCCTACCACCCGCGATGACTTGTTTGGCTCTGGTGCCGAAGCGCTCGGCAAGTCAATTAGAATTAACAATCAAAATTTCAAAGTTATCGGGGTAACCACTTCCAAAGGTGGTTCGGGCTTTAATAATCCTGATGATGCGGTTTACATTCCCATTACCACCGCCCAACACTATTTAGCCGGCGGCAATTACATCTCGGAAATTACGGTTTCGGCAATTGATCAAGCTTCAATGACAACGGTTCAAGCCGATATCACCACCTTGCTTCTTGCGCGCCACCAAATTTCTAATTCGGCTTCCGCCGATTTCAGTACTCTAAATCAAAATGATATTGTTTCGGCGGCCTCAAGCGTCACGAGCACTTTGACCACGCTCTTGGCCGGCATTGCCGGAATTTCACTTTTGGTCGGTGGTATTGGTATCATGAATATGATGCTCACCACCGTCACGGAAAGAACGCGTGAGATCGGACTAAGAAAAGCTATCGGCGCCAAACGGAGCGATATTTCTTTACAATTTTTGATGGAAGCCATCACCCTGACTTTTCTTGGCGGCACGATTGGCATTGTTTTGGGCTGGCTGACCTCCCTAATACTTAGTCGCCTAATTAGTATCCAAGGCCAAGTAACATTGTTTTCGATTCTATTGGCCTTCGGCGTTTCCACAGCGGTAGGGATAATTTTCGGTTATTATCCGGCCAGACGGGCCGCAACCCTAAATCCCATTGAGGCTTTAAGATACGAATAAAAAAATTAGAAAAATAGAAAGGAGAAAGATGGGAAAAGAAGTTGCAAAAAAAACGGGGAAGAATTTTCTCATTTACGCAATCCTGGCCGTCATAATTGTTGGCGGGGGCGCGTTTTATGGAGGAATGAAGTACCAGCAGACGAGAAGACCCGGCGCTAATGGCCGCTTCCCAAACGGAATCAGACCCAGCGGGAATTTTGGCAATCGTCAAGGAGGTAATTTTATTGCCGGTAGTATTATCGCCAAGGATGATAAAAGTATCACCGTCAAAAGCCAGGACGGCAGTACTAAAATCGTTTATTTTTCCAATTCAACCACCGTTGGAAAATCAACTACCGGTACTTCATCCGATTTAAACACGGGTGAAGACGTGACTGTCAATGGCACCAATAATTCCGATGGCTCCGTTGCCGCCACCAATATTCAGATTAGGCCCACTCAATAGTTTATCTTTGAAGCATCTTGAGAAAGACATCATCTGGGATTGTGACTTTGCCGAGTTGTTTCATCTTTTTTTTACCAATCGCTTGCTTTTTTAACAATTTATCTTTGCGCGTTCGATCCCCGCCGTAAAGCTTGGCAATCACGTCTTTGCGCATTGCCGGGATGTCCTCGCGGGCTAAAATTTTTCCGCCAACAGCGGCTTGCAAAGTCACTTCAAACATCTGCCGGGGAATGAGTTCTTTTAATTTATTGACTAAATTTTTAGCTTCAATCATTTGCCGCTCGCGGGGGACAATCCGCGAGAATTCCTCGACTTTATCGCCGGCAATTAGAACATCTAATTTGGCTAAATCGCCCGGACGATAGCCGATGAATTCATAATTTTGCGACGCATATCCGGAAGAGACGGATTTTAATTTGTCATAAAAATCAACAATAATTTCTGAGAGTGGCGCTTCGTATTCTAAAATTGTGCGGTCGCCAAGATATTTGGTATCTTTGTAAATTGCTCTTCGCGCCTGCGCCAGTTCCATCACCGGCCCCACATATTCCTGCGGCGTAATAATTTCCAATTTGACCCACGGTTCTTCATATCCTTCTGTCTTCCGTCCTCCGTCATCCGTCTTCCGGTATTCCACTTGGGGCTGAGTGACGATTAAATTGAGCCCATATTCCCTTTCTAATCGTTCTTTGACAATTTCCAAGTGTAAGAGCCCCAAAAAACCGCAACGAAATCCCTGGCCAAAGCTTTTTGACGATTCCGGTGTAAAATTTAAACTCGAATCATTTAAGGATAATTTTTCTAAAGATTTACGCAATAATGAGGGATCGCCGCCTTGAACATAAAAACTGGCGAAGACGAAACTCTTGGGGATTTTAAATCCCGAAATAGGGGAGACCGGGACAGGGGATTCGTGGGTAATCGTATCGCCAACTTTTATTTTCGCCAATTCCCGCTCGCCGGTAACGATGTAGCCGATCTCACCCGCTTTCAAAAATTCGCTTGGCTCATATTTCAGACGAAAGCTCCCCACCTCGGTGGCCGTCTCAATATTATCTGTCGCTAAAAATTTAATTTTATCGCCTTTCTTTACTTCCCCATCGAATACTCTCACATAAGCAATGGCTCCGCGAAATTCATCATAGACTGAATCAAAAATCAAGGCTTTAAAATCATCCGCTCTATCGCCTTTCGAAGATGGAATGCGTCTTATAACCTCGTTTAATAAATTTTCCACTCCCCCGCCCGTCTTGGCAGAGACTAATAGAATTTGGTTTTCGTCTATATTTAATAATTTGGCGATCTCCCCCTTCGTCTCCTCTATCCTTGCGCCAGGCAAATCAATTTTATTAATCGCGGGAATAATTTTTAAGTGGTGTTCTTGGGCAATATGTAAGTTAGCCAAAGTTTGAGCTTGAATTCCTTTGGTCGCATCAACTAATAAAACAGCCCCTTCAACCGCCGCCAATGATCTTGAGACTTCGTAAGAAAAATCCACGTGACCGGGAGTATCGATCAAGTTAAGAGTATAAGTTATCGGTAATCGGTTATCGGTATCCATACTGATAACTGATAACTGATTACTATTTACTTTATACAGCATCGTCACTGGTTGCAATTTAATCGTGATTCCCCTCTCTCGCTCAAGTTCCATCGTGTCAAGCATTTGAGGTTTCAATTTTTCATGCGAAACCGTTCCGGTGATTTCCAACATTCTGTCAGCCAAAGTTGATTTGCCGTGGTCAATGTGAGCAATTATAACGAAGTTCCTAATATGGCTTTGATCTAACAAAAAACACCTCCGAATTCCGAGTCTCGCCCCGCATATGACGCACTGCAATAACAGGACGGAGTCCGTTTTGCAGTAAGAAATTGTGCGGGGTCGATATGACTGACAATACAAAAATTCCTAATATTTTCTTGAGTCATAATTAATCTTCTTTATTTTAACTGAAAAGTCTATTATTTTGAAGATCTTGTATAAAAGTTTTTTAATGATAATATGATTTTGGGCATGGCTAGGTACGTCCACTAGTTGTGGAAAACCCACAGGCATCCCCTAAAGCCGGGGTTTCTTTTGTCGGAGGTGGTTAGCTGGCCACTACAAACCCGACAAGCGATAATCGGCCCAAAGGGATGTTCCCGGTCGCGAGAACTCTCGCGACAAGAAGAATGGTGGACTCGCGCAGCCTCAAGGACTGCTCAGTGACGTCAGTAGCCAGCCCATCGGGGCGTGGGGCTCCTGCCCCACGCCCCTCAAGCCGAACTTTAACAAAGGAGAAAAATCAATGAATCTCCTGACCGAACGGACAAGGACTATCGGTTTTCTCTCTTGGAAATTGGGTGTCAGGCCGGAAGTACTGGCCTCGGTTTTAGCGCGAGACCAATATTCAGAAGCTAGCGGACCTATAGCTCGCTATCCAGATAGTCTTCGGGTTTTCTATCGCCGCTTTTCAATCCCCAAATCAGGCAATAAAAGAAGGATTATTCTTTCTCCACAAGGTGGACTAAGAATAATCCAAAACGCGATTTATCAGAGATTACTCAAAGATCAAAAATGTTCTGAAATTGCTCATGGTTTTGTGCCAGGCCGATCCGTTATCACTGCCCTTCTCCCACATGCAGGCGCCAAACTTATCTCTTTAGCTGATATGCAAGACGCTTTTGCTTCTGTCCCCCGAAAAATTGTCCGCCGATTAATGGCAGAGCTAGGCTTCAAGGGTAGAGTTCTCGATTGGATGGTAATGTTTGTTTGGGAAAAAGGACTTGGCCTGCCTCAGGGCGCGCCAACATCTGGAATGCTTTTCAACTTGGCTTGTCGAGCATTTGACAAAGGAATGATAAGAGAGGCAGCTCTATACGGCTATACTGTCACCCGTTACGCCGATAACATTATCATCTCGGCGACTAAGGGAGATCCGATTTCTTTCAAATGGAACGCCCATAATTGTATCACAAAGGGTCTTTGGGAAGATGAATATTCTTGGAGTCTTTCTGAGTTTTGGATTCAGTTCGGCATCGATGGTTGGGATAGAGAAAAAATCTATGTAATATCTAATGGCCGGCCAGCAAGAACACTAGGAGCGATTCTTGATATTGAAGGCGGGGCTCCCCGCCTCTCCGGAAAAACACTGCGACGAATGCGGCTTCGCGCCTATAACGCGGTTTTAGCCGGCGATTGGCAAGTCCTTAATGGCATCAAGGGGTTTCTCCTACCATGGTTTGGCGAAATCCCGCCACAAGTTGCTGACGCTATCACCAAGGCTCAAGCACGTCTTGAGTCGTTACAAGCTCCGTAATTCTACGGAGCTTTATTAAATACTTGAATGAAATGCTGAGATTTTTAAGCGACCGCATTAATATCTCAGGCTTTTTCTTTTAGATCAATCTCGATAAAAGAAAAATTAAGCCAAAACCGACCAATGTTGCCAAAATTGTTGGAATTGATGAATGCCGATGATGGGCTTCGGGTAATAAATTGGCGGCAGCAATGTAGATAAAAATGCCGGCGACCACGGCTAGGGCGATCCCCAAAATTGCCGGTGGAAAGCCGACAAAGAAAACAAAGACGCCGATCACCGGCGTAATTGCATCAGCCAAAATCCACCAAATCATTTCCCGCCATGGTCTATTCGATGGTAATAAAACCGCCACCACACTGACGCCATCAGTCCAATCATGGGCCAATACAGCAATGCCGACTAATATCCCCAAGCGCAATTGAGCCTGAAAGGCCAAACCAATCACCACCCCGTCCAATAAAGAATGGAAAATCAAACTGGCGGCCGAAAGTCGACCAACCGAATGCAAATGTAAAATATTTCGACAATCTTGATTGCGGCAATTGGCAATTATTCCTAATCGTTCAACCAAATGGAAAACCAAAAAGCCGGCGATGGCTGAAAGCAGAATCAATTTTAATCCCGCCTCTCCCCCTCCACGGAGCCCAAAGGCCTCTGGCAATAAATCTAAAAAGGCGGCGGTAATGAGTACCCCAGCCGAAAAACTGATAATTAAATGAAGTTTGTCCTGCGAACGGTAAGCAAAAAAGCCGCCTAAAATCGTGAAAATAAAAGTCGCCAGGGCAAAAGTAAAAAGTAATATTAACATTGTATAACACTCCACGAATTTTTTTTCACGAATCCTCACGAATTAGATTCGGATTGATTAGTGTTAAAAGTAAAAATTCTTCGAATTAAGATTCGTCGGAGTGGAATTCCTTAATCATTTTTAACGCCTCATCGCGAGTAGAGATTTTGTCGTCCAGAAAAGATGCTTCAATTTTGGTCTTTATCTCCCCCACTTTTGGTCCCGCCGGAATTTTTAAAATTTCCATAATATCTTTACCGGTGATGAGCGTAAATTTTTTCACTTGTTGTTTTTCTTCATCAGTTGCCTCTTTTTCAAATTTTTCTTTTTTCTTGACGGCCCGCTTATACATTGATAAATCAGCTTTCAAATCTGGTCTTAACGAAGACGCTAAATCCACCCGCGTCAAATCCAAGAGCAATTGAATATGGGGATAAGTGAACAACCGCTTTTGCTTGCGTTCGCTCATTCCCCGAAAAGCGTGAATGATCCGCATATGTTGGGAAATTGCCCAAGCACAAGCATCAATAAACTCGCGGGAAAATTTTAGCCGATTTAAAATTTGTCGCGCCATTTTGGCGCTTTCTTCATCATGCTCAAAAAAAGTAATTTTACTTTTAGGATGATCGCGAAATCCTTGAGTCTGCGGTTTGGCAATGTCGTGAAGCAAAACCGTCCAGGCCAATTCCGCCCCCAAAGGGGGCTCCTTCGGAGCTGAAGGTACGCTAGCCGAGGGATTTTTTAATTTTTCCATCGCCATTAAAGTATGAATCCAAACATCACCTTCGCTGTGAAATTCCGGCGGTTGCTTGACTCCGCGTAATTGGATAAGTTCGGGCAAAATCTCTTTGAGCAAACCCAACGATTCCATTTGCATCAGCGCGTGGGCAGGGTGAGGTCCGCAAATTATGGCTGAAAGTTCCTCGCGAATTCTTTCGGCAGAAATTTGATTGATATTTTTGGCTTCTTTTTTAATCGCCCGGGCGGCTTCAAAATCCAAAGCAAAACCCAAGCGGTGGGTAAAACGAACGGCGCGTAGCATTCTTAAATAATCTTCATCAATCCGCCACTTTGCGAGACCCACAAAACGGATAATTTTATTTTTCAAATCTTCGAGGCCGCCCACAAAATCAATAATTTCCAATTTTGTCGGATCGTAAAACAAAGCGTTAATCGTGAAATCACGGCGCTTGGCGTCATTTTCCGCCGAGGTAAACTCGACTCTCGTTGGCCGGCGATGGTCAGCCGTGCCAATATCAACGCGAAAGGTGGCAACTTCAAATTCAAAATCATTGATTTTAATAGCCTTGACTCCAAAGGCCTTGCCTCGGTCATAACTTTCGTGAAAAATTTTTTTAATATCTCCTGGTTTAGCGGCAGTAGCAATGTCAATATCATGAGCTTCTTTTTTTAAATACAAATCACGGACCGCCCCGCCAGCAATGTAGGTTTCAAATCCAGCTTCCTGGAGTTTTTTGACAATCCGAAAAGCGGCCGCTTCTTCGGCGGTTAGCCGGCGCTCAATTTTGAATTTCATTAGCTTCATACGCTAATTTTAGCACAAATTAACCTGATTGGCTATTGCTTTTTTGAAAAATCATGTTATCATCAAATTAAGATGTAATATACGTACACTCCAAGGTGAAGGGGGTGAGAACTTGGCTAAGTGTTGTGGCGGAAAGAAGAAGGCCAAGAAGACGTGCAAGAAGTAGCACGGGGCCAGAAGTACAGCCCCGCCAAAGGCGGGGCTGCCAGCATCACGGCGGTCCGCCTTTGGCGGACCGCCTTTCTTTTTATCTTCGAGAAAAGTTTATTTAATCGCCGTGTTGAGCACTCCCCAAAGATAATTGGTGGACGGCACCATTTCCTCCTTGAAGTACCACCAAAAAACACCTTTGACATATCTTGGATGACTAATAGCCTTCGGATAAAACTCATTAATCAAAGCCGCCTTTTGGGCATCAGTGCCGCCGTTAATCCCCAGCTCCCCAAAACCCAATTTCGCATTTGGAAAAATATTACCGGTTTTTGTAAACTCCGCATTCCAGTCCGGCTTGATTTCGGGGCAATTTTCTGGGTAGTAACTGAACAAAACATAATCCAGGCCTTGCTTCATCCGATCCGGAACATAATTATTCACCCACGAATACATTTCATTAATCGGATAAGTTGGGCAATCTGGACCTTCGTTGAAGTGTAAAGTTAAAACACTAGTTTTACCGGCTGCCTCAACGACATCATAAGCCGCGGCGATTTTGGCAGAAACATCGCTAGCGCTTCCCAACCATTCGCCATTGACCTCGTTACCCACTTCCCAAGCCTCAATCGTATTGCCAAAAGCATTCAAATATTCCTGAAACCTTGAACGATACTGCTCAACCGAATATCGCTTCATACTCGAAGAGTCAACCGGCTGACCAATGATATAACTAACATTGTGGATTTGATTGACTGCTGTCTCATAGTCAGACGGGCTCATCCCCGGATCAAAAACAATTCTGACTGTCATTTTCTTAGAGAGATTCGTCAAAGCTGCCACTGTGGCCGAATTGTTGCGGATATCATCAACCGTCACGCCATAAATCGGCGCCGGAATACCAGCAGCAGGCGACGGCGAAAGTCCCGATGAAGGGCTGGGCGAAGTTCTCACGCTCGAGCTTGGTGTTGGCGTTGATTTTGATTTTCCTCTACCACCACCTTTGGCGGCTTCCGAATAAGGACCGTAGAAATAAAAAATTAATCCGAAGGCGACTAGACAAACGCCCAAAATTATTAAAAGAACTTTTAACCGCATCTTTCCTCCTTTATCATTTTTCATTTTCCCTCCTAAGATAATTATACTGTCCTAATCTCTATTTTATCAATCCCCTCAAAAATTCCAAATCAATACTGTGAAAATGGTTAAACCCGGACAGAACGTGAATTCTGCCTTCGAGTTTTTGGGCATAATTTTTACCATGCTCCAAAGGCACGGCCATATCTTCATCTTGATAAACCAAATCAAACTGGGGACAATTTTTTTTAATTTTTTGCCAGTCAAAATCACCTTGAAAAAAATTTTCTAAAGCCCCGAATTTCATTGCCTCAAATGGTGTGGCCACCAAAATCGCCTGCTTAATTTTTTTAGGTGCTTTTTCCAAATAACGCAAAATTGCCACTCCGCCCAGCGAATGGCCGATTAAAGTCCAGTTTTGATCGACTCGGAATTTTTTGATGGTTTTAACCCATTCCTCTTTTTTGGGAAAATAATCACCGGTCAGGTCCGGCACTTCCACTTGCCAACCCAATTTTTCCCATTCGACTTTGGCCTGCCAAAACCAATGCTCTTGGGGAGTGGCATTCCAGCCGTGTAAAATTAAAATTTTTTTAGGCATTGGTATTTTCTTCGGTCTTTTTTTCTTCAATTTTTGGTCTTTTTTTCCAAACAATCAAAAAGCTCCCGGCGATAAACAAAACCATCGCGCTGGCGCCGGCAATATCAGTTTGTATCCCCATTGTCAATTGCGGATTCAAGAGAAAAAAAGCCACCGTCAAAATCAAAAAACCAAAGGCCATTTTGACCTGCTTGGTCCAAAAACAATAAACAGTCGCTAACAAGGAAATAATCGCCAAAAAAATTTGGTACATAAACTCCTTTCAGTCGTCATTAAAAGGTAAAACATTCCGACGAATTTTACTATTCACGAATCATCACGAATGACTGATTAGCGACGATTCGCGAAATAAAGATTCGTGGAGTGTAATACATTATTTTAATTTTCCAAAAATTATCATTTCATCTTTTTCTAATTTAATCTCGGTCACTCGATAATTCTCATATAAGTTTTGGAAGTTTTTGTCCAAAACGCCATTGAGGGCGTTTTGGAGCCCGCTTCTCATCAAGCCGGGTATCGGCAATCTACCGATTTTAACATTGGTTACTGCCAATTTTATTTTATCATCATTGACGACTGGCCTGGCCAAAATTTGGACTGGGGTTCTTATTGGTTTTTTCGCCTGGGCAAGAATTTCTAAATTTAATTCATTAATTTGAATGGTGATATCATGAAGCTCTAAAATGCTCGACTGAATCCCATTGCTAAAAAGAGAGTTTAATTCTTCTTCGCTCACCGGAATTTGAATTTCGGGATTTTTAACTTGGCCGAAATTTAATTTGCCGAGCAAAGAACTTTTGGCCGTGATAACAGTTGATATTTGACTGGAAAGATTAGTTTGTTTGAGAAATCGAAAAAGGAAAAATACCGCCATCCCCACCACCAGAAAGATAATCCCGAAAAAAATTATCATCGTCTGAAAAGTGCAACAACTTCGTCGATGAGTTCTGGTGTCCATCTCTTGATAAAATTCATTCTCCTGGTTCTCGCGTTTCGTCAGCAAGCGACCTCCCCGAGACCCTGGCCCAAACGACTTTAATTGAGGCAATTTCTTCGCAATTGAAAATCCAAGCAATCAAAAGATAAATAATGATCCCGCCACCAATCGCCAAAGTGGTTTGGGTAAAAACTCCCCAGAAACGATGCATATCCACGAATAAAGCGGCTAAAAATTTTATTTCTTGGATCGCGACGGCCATAATTAAAGAAGCCATGACAACTTTGATTAAGAATATCAATAATGAGCCTTCCTCAATTTTAAATTTTGATCTTAAAAGCCAATACAAAATAATACTGTTAAAAAATGAGCCAATTGAATAAGCCAGCGCGAGACCCCGAATCCCCATTGAAGGCGCCAAGAGCCAGCCGGCAATAATCGATAAAATTACGGTGACAATGGTCACCAACATCGGCACCTTAGTATTATGCAGGCCGTAAAATGCCCGAGCCAAAAGTGGAATCGTGCTCGTAAAAACTAAAGCCACCGCAAAAAAACTTAAAGTATTGGCCGTATCAATTGTTTGTTGCCAGCCAAAATGACCTGAACCTAAAATCAAACGGACAATTTGGGCTCGAAGTAAGACCACGCCAAAAACAATCGGCACCATAAAGAAAAGAATTGAACGCAAGGTTTTAGTAAAATAAGTGGTAAAACTTTCCATATCGCCGTCGGCGTATTTTTCCGCCAGCGTCGGAAAAATTGCCATCGCAAAAGAAGTTCCAAAAACCACCATCGGCATGGTTTGAATGTTGTCCGCTAAATTATAAACCGCCACCGCCGAACCGCCTATGGCCGAGGCCAGCCCAGTAAAAACCAAAAGCATGATTTGATTGGCGCCAAGACCGATGGCCCGGGGAAACATCAAAATTCCGATTTTTCGCACCGCGCTGTTTTTAAAATTGAGGATTGATTGCCAGCGCCATCCCAGCGAGACCGCCACTGGAATCTGAATCACGAGGTGAAGAAAAGCGCCGGCCACGACGGCCAGGGCCACGCCGAAAATCCCGATTCTATCGGCAAAAAGAATCGTCCCTAAAATAATGCTGACATTATAAACCAGCGGGGTCAAAGAATAGACCAAAAATCTTTTGAAGGAATTTAAAATTGCCCCAAAAATATAAGAGAGACCAAAAAATACCGGCGAGGCCAGCATTATTCGGGCTAACTGGACGGTCAGAAGTTTTTTGGCTTCATCAAACCCGGGCACAAACAAGGGCACTAGTAGAGGCATCAGAATCACCAGAATTCCGCAGGCGATGATAAGAGCAACGATGGCGATATTGATAACCGAATTAGCCACTTCCCAAGCTTGTCTCTTTTTTCTACTGGCTAATAATGAAGAAAAAACCGGAATAAAAGCCGAGGAAATCGCCCCTAATATTAGGATATTAAACAAAAGATCAGGAATTCTAAAAGCAGCATAATAAGCCGAAAGAATTTCCGTGGGAATTTTCTGAGAGAGGTAATGATCCCGAATTACTCCTAAAACATTTGATAAAAATAAGGTAACAATCAAAATCACGGAGGCGGCGCGAAAAGAATTTTTGCCGCCAAAAAAAGAGGCGAAGCCTTTTTTTTTCGCATGCAAAAATCCCGCTAAAAACTTTCTCATAAGTAAACTATAGTCCTAAAAGCCATCAAAATCAAATTATTTCATCATCGTCTTCAGTTGCTTCCTCTTCTTTTTCCGAAGGCGGCAAAAAACTCTCTTTTTTCTTTTTCCGCCACCACCAAATCAAGAAAATAGTGCCGGTAATCAAAACTGGCACGCCAATATATAACACCAGCGCCCAGGTGTTGGAGATCGCGAAACCGCCAATTTTTGTCTCCGGGCTCATTTGGGGACTGATAAATTCGGTGGGTGAAACAAGGACCAAAGAAGAAGGAAGAGGGCTGGCAATGACTTCTGGCGTCGGTGTCACCACTGCTTCTTCAGTCGGGGTTTCGGTTGGTTGAACCTCTTCCGTCGGACTTGGTTCGGGCGTGGGGGTCGGCGGCGTTGGCGGAGGCTTGAGGCAGTCGGCATAGGTCTGACATTCATTAGTGCCAGAACCGCTTTTTTTAAGACAAACTTTCTTGGGTGCATAACAGACATAATGATGTTCTGACGAAACCTGACAATCGGCATCGTTCGAGCATTGATTCACGCCGGCCCCGTCAATATTTTCGCAAGTCTGATTGGCGGTATTACAAGCCTTATGAGACTCTGATCCAACAACTGTAATCGACATCGCCGCCGCCGAAGTGAGAATATCACTGCCGTCTACTTTGGTAATAACATCGGTATCCCCGATTGTTCCAGCAGTGAAATCAAAACTTAAAGTCGAGGTCCCGGCGGCCTTGGCCATAAAATTAATGGTGGCTACCCGACCACTACCATTAAACCCGGGGGTATCGGGCGTTGTTGGCTGAGATATCTGAGCGATATATGTAATTTTGCCGGCAAGAGTGTCAACATAATTTTCAATTGTATTTAAATTCTCCAAAGACCCAGGCGTAATTTGGACGCCGTCGCTCGTTTCATCTTGATCAATGACGTCTAAAACCGAAGTATTGTAATTAAGCGATTTAATGGCAACTTCAGAAATTTCAACTCCACCAGTATCAAGATTGACATAGACCGTGAAATTGACGCCGGGGTTATAAGTTGAAGAATCCGACTGTAAACTTAAAGAAGCCTCACCCGGTGCCGCCACAGGAGTAATCTTGCCAGTGGCAATTGCCCAAATAAAGGCCACCATCCCGGCGAGAACGACAAGAATAATTAAGGAATAAATTGCTTTGAGTTTTTTCGGGAGTCTCCCAAAACGTCGAAGAAACATAAAACCCTCCTTAAGCCCCGCTTAGCGGGGCCAGGCGATCCGCCTTTGGCGGATATAGCCTTATGAATAATCTATCTTTACAATACCTTCAAGAAAAAATTTTGTCAAATTCTGGGCCTTCAATTGTCTCTTCTTTGACCAATTTTTGGGCAATTTTTTCCAAGATGTTTTTCTTTTTCTTTAAGATTTCCGTGGCGACTTTTTGGGCTCGAGTAATAATCCCCGAGACTTCGGCATCAATTTCGGAAGCCACTTGTTCAGAATAATTACGTTCTTCGTGAATTTCCCGACCCAAGAAAATTAATTCCTCTTTTTCGCCCAAGACAACCGGGCCGAGTTTTTCAGACATGCCATAAATCATGACCATATCGCGGGCCATTTTGGTGGCACGTCTGAGATCATTCTGGGCGCCGGTAGTCGCTTGACCAAAGACAAGTTTTTCCGCCACATAACCGCCTAAAAGTTGGGCAATATCGTCTTGAAATTTCGTCTGGGAATAAAGTTTGCGGTCTTCTTGAGGCAACGACCAAGTATAACCCAAAGCCAGGCCGCGCGAGACCA
>Ga0315280_10004151_pt1 | contig 21641 bp, 17 predicted proteins | sample YL17G06_40_MG_FD_203697 | JGI IMG/M metagenome (GOLD analysis project Ga0315280, IMG submission 203697) | Sediment microbial communities from Yellowstone Lake, YNP, Wyoming, USA - YL17G06_40 | ecosystem: Environmental > Aquatic > Freshwater > Lake > Sediment | place: USA: Wyoming | collected...
TCGGGGCACGTCCTCACCATCGAGGACCCCATCGAATTCCTGCACCGGGACAAGAAGTGCCTGGTCAACCAGCGAGAGGTCGGGGTGGACACCCCCTCGTTCAGCGAGGCCCTGCGGAGTGCGCTGCGCCAGGATCCCGACATCATCCTGGTGGGCGAGATGCGGGACTACGAGACGATCTCCACCGCCATCCTGGCGGCCGAGACGGGTCACCTGGTCATGAGCACGCTTCACACCCTGGATGCCACCGAGACGGTTAACCGGGTCATCTCCGTCTTCCCGCCGTACCAGCAGAAGCAGATCCGGCTGCAGCTCGGGGCGGTCCTCAAGGGGATCATCGCCCAGCGGCTCATCCCGCGGGCCGACGGCAAGGGCCGCGTGCCGGCGGTGGAGGTCTGCATCGCCACCGGCACCGTGCGGGAGTGCATCGTGGATCCGGACAAGACCCGGAAGCTGAATGACGTCATCGCGGCGAGCGTCAGCCAGTATGGAATGCAGACGTTCGACCAGTCACTGATGCTGCTGTACACGCGCGGCTTGATCACCCATGAGGAAGCGCTGCACTGGTGCAGCAATCCCGACGACTTCGCCCTGCGGGTGCGCGGCGTCACCTCCTCGGCCGATACCACGTGGCAGGGAGTGCCCGAAGACGTCCCGAAGGGCATCCCGGGGATGACGCGACTCTAGAGGGAATGCGGAATGCGGAATTCGAAATGCGGAATGAGAAGGCGCGTCGAGGGTGGGGCGCGTTGAGGAGGAGGGAAGCGGAAACCTGGTGAAGCGGGGATGGGCCAGCAAGGAGGGTAGAGCGGCGGAGCGCGCGGACCCGTGGGAGGTCGCGGTCAAACTGCTGGCCATGCGGGCCCTGACCGCGCATGAGCTGCGGCAACGCCTGGCCCGGCGCGGCTATGCCGCCGACGAGATCCAGGCGGTGGTCGCCAGGCTGGTTGCCTCGCGCTACCTCGACGACGTCCAATACGCCAGGGCCTGGGCGCATGCCCGGGCCCATCGTCATTCCGTGGGGCCGGCGCGTCTGGCGCGGGAACTCCGGTCCAAAGGCATCGCCGAGGCCGAGATCTCCCGCGCGTTGCGCGAGGCGTTCGACGAGCGGGACGCCCGGGAAGTCGCCGAGGCCGCGGCGATCCGGAAGATGAAGGGACTTCGCGACGTGCCCCCGGAAGTGGCCCGGCGGCGGTTGGGCGCATTCCTCACGCGGAAGGGGTTTGCCGTCGAGATCGTTCTGGCCCTGTGCCGGAAGCACTTCCCCCACGGCGAAGACCCGAATGCCCCAATGACAAATGACCAATGACCAATGGGTGAGACCGGCGGCTCCGGCCCGGGCGCGAGTAGGGTGGACAGCAGGATGGCAATGACGCCGAAGTCCGGCAACGAGATCCGCAACGGGTTCGTCGGCTTTTTCACCCAGCGGGGGCACACCCACGTCACCAGTTCTCCGCTGGTGCCCAAGGCCGACCCGACGCTGCTGTTCACCAATGCCGGCATGGTCCAGTTCAAAGACGTCTTCACCGGGAAGGAGAAGCGACCCTACGTCCGGGCGGTGACGGCGCAGAAATGCGTCCGGGCCGGCGGCAAGCACAACGACCTGGAGAACGTCGGCCGCACCGCCCGCCATCACACGTTCTTCGAGATGCTGGGGAATTTCTCCTTCGGCGACTACTTCAAGGACCGGGCCATCGAGTACGGGTGGGAGTTTTTGACGACGTCCCTCGGCCTGCCGGTCGACAGGCTCTGGGTGACGATCCACGAGGGCGACGCCGCCATGGGCATCGGTCCGGACGAGGAGGCCCGGGGCCTCTGGCGACGCTACGTCCCCGACGCCCGGATCGTGGCGTGCTCCACCAAGGACAACTTCTGGGCCATGGGCGATACCGGCCCCTGCGGTCCGTGCTCGGAGATCGTCTATGACCAGGGGCCGGCCATGGGCTGCGGCAAGCCGACCTGCGCCGTGGGATGCGACTGCGACCGCTACCTGGAGCTGTGGAACCTCGTCTTCATGCAGTTCGAGCGAAGCGCTGACGGCACGCTCACGCCACTGCCCCGGCCGAGCATCGACACCGGGGCCGGGCTGGAGCGCATCGCCGCCATCCTGCAGGGCGCGGCGAGCAGTTTCGACACGGATCTTTTGCGGCCCATCATCGCCACGGTGGAAGACCTGACGGGCAGGCGCTACGGCGCCGACCCCAAGGCCGACGTCTCCATGCGGGTAGTCGCCGACCATGCCCGCGCGACGGCCTTCCTCGTCACCGACGGGGTGCTGCCCAGCAACGAAGGACGCGGGTACGTCCTGCGGCGCATCCTGCGCCGCGGCCTGCGCCACGGGCGCCTTCTCGGCCTGGAGGAGCCGTTCATGGCCGTGGTGACGGGGCGGGTCGTTGACCTCATGCAGGCGGCCTACCCCGAACTCGGCGAGAGCCGCGACTACGTGGCGCGGGTGACCCAGAACGAGGAAGAGCGGTTCGGTCACACCCTGCGGGTGGGTCTGAAGCTGGTCGAATCCGTCGTGGGGGAGCTCAAGACCCAGGGGACGGCGGCCATCCCGGGTGCGGAGATCTTTCGCCTCTACGACACGTACGGGTTCCCCTTGGACCTGCTGCGGGACATCGCCGGCGAGCAGGGCCTGGCTCTGGACGAGGCGGGGTTCGAGCGCGAGATGGCCGACCAGCGGGCCAGGGCCCGGGAGTCCTGGGTCGGCTCTGGAGAGGTGGAGATTCCCGCGGGCCTCAGGAATCTGACGGCGACGCTGGCCCCGGTGGAGCCGCTCTGGTACCAGGCGCATCAAGCCGAGGCGGTCGTCCTGGCGCTCCTGAATGGGGACGGTCAAGTCGTGCCAATCTTGAAAGAGGGGGAGACGGGCGAGGTGCTGCTTGACCGGACGCCGTTCTATCCCGAGGCGGGCGGGCAGGTCGGCGACGTGGGAACGCTGACGTCGGATGGGACCGCCGTGGAGGTGACGGACACCCGGCGCCCCGTGCCCAGCCTGGTGCTCCACCGGGTGCGGGTGAAGCGCGGAAGTCTCACCAGGGGGCAGACAGTCCACGCCGCGGTGGATGCGCCGCGCCGGAAGGTCACGGCCAAGAACCATACCGCCACGCACCTCCTGCACGCCGCGCTCCGGCAGGTCCTGGGGGATCACGTGAAGCAGGCCGGCTCGCTGGTGGCGCCCGATCGCCTGCGCTTCGACTTCACGCATTTCAGCCCCCTCACCGACCGCGAGATGGACCGCATCGAGGAGCTGGTCAACGAGCAGGTATGGGAGAACCGGGCCCTCCAGATCGAGGTCATGGACCTGGACCGGGCGCTTGCCCTTGGGGCCATGGCCCTCTTCGGCGAGAAGTACGGCGAGCGCGTCCGCGTCGTGACGGTCCCGGGATTCAGCCTCGAGCTGTGCGGCGGGACGCACGTCGCAGCCACGGGAGAGATCGGCCTGTTCAAGCTCGTCAGCCAGGGTGGCGTCGCCGCGGGCGTCCGCCGGATCGAGGCCTTCACGGGGCCGGGCGCCTTCCGCCACGTCAAGCACGAGGAGCAGGTCCTCCTGGAGGCGGCCGAACGGATCAGGGCGCGCCCCTTGGAGCTGTCGGAAAGAGTGGAGAAGCTCGCCGGCAGCGCGCGGGAGCTGGAGCGCGAAATCCAGCGCCTGCAAGGTCGCCTGGCGGCGGGGACGTTGGAAGGCATCCTCCGCCAAGCCGTCGAGGTGGACGGGATTCGCGTGGTGGCGTCCCTTGTGGATCTCCGGGATCCCAAGGGGATGCGGGAGCTGGGCGATCGCCTGCGGGGGGAACTGGGGAGCGGCGTGGTGGTCCTGGCCAGCCAGGCGGGAGAGCGCGTCACCTGGGTCACGATGGTGACGAAGGATCTCACCGCCAAGCTTCACGCGGGCCATCTCGCCCGGGATCTGGCGAGACTGACCGGCGGGGGCGGGGGCGGTCGGCCTGATGTCGCCGAGGCAGGCGGAAAGGATCCTTCCCGGATTCCAGAAGCGCTCGCCAAGTTGCCCGATTTGGTCCGCGATCAACTGAGCAAGCAAGGCTAAGGGACGGCTGCGCCGGCAGGGGACAGAGATAGCCCGGCTGGCCGGCGAAGGGAGGTCTTCACGTTTTTCTTGAATCCTTGCGGACTTGGGTGCTATAAGTGACTAATTTGCCTCCAGCGCGGAGTCTTCGGGTGCCGATCGAGCGGGATGGATTCGTGTTCATCCTGCCCACGCTCGGGGTAAGCGCTGTGCTGTACGCGCTGCGCTTTCCCTGGTGGGCCACCGCGATCCTGCTGCTGGCGGCCTTTCTGGCGTACTTCTTCCGCGACCCCGAGCGGGCGATCCCTCAGGGGGAGCGGCTGATAGTGGCCCCGGCGGATGGTCGCATCGTCGCCATCAAGCCCTTCGCGGACTGGAAGGGTCCGTTCGGCGAGCCGCTGACGCGCGTGAGCATCTTCCTTTCGGTCTTCGATGTTCACGTCAACCGGGCGCCAATCACCTCCGTGGTGAACGCGGTCACCCACCGGCCGGGACGATTCATGGCCGCCTGGGGTGAGGCCGCGTCGGCCGAGAACGAGCAGACGCTGATCCATTTCGCCTCCCCCGACGGGGACATCTGGGTCAAGCAGATCGCCGGCCTTTTGGCGCGCCGAATCGTGTGCCGGGTGCGCCAGGGCGTCAAGGTTGCCGCGGGCGACCGGATCGGCCTGATCCGGTTCGGATCGCGGGTGGATTGCATCCTGCCCGCCACCGCCGAGTTGAAGGTCCGTCGGGGCCAAGCGGTCAAGGGGGGGAGCACTATCATCGGGGTCATCCCGTGATGCCCCGGGTGGCAATGCAAAACGGACAACCGACAATTGGAAACCGGCCAGCCGCTTTCGTTATTGGCCGGTTGTCGGTTGTCGGTTTTCAATTTTCAATTCCCCGGAGGCCGAAGCCGGAGGGGGCGCCATGAAGGCAGGGCGGGGTGGCATGCGGCGACGGATGCGGCGGGGCGTGTACCTGCTCCCCAGCATCCTGACGCTCGGGAACCTGTCCTGTGGCTTTTACGCGCTGGTGGCGGTGTACAACGACGAGTACGTGACGGCGGCCGTGGCGGTCCTCTTGGCGCTAGTCTTTGATTATCTGGACGGCGGGGTGGCCCGGATGACGGGGGCCACCAGCGACATCGGCATCGAGCTGGATTCGCTGGCCGACTTGGTCTCTTTCGGGGTGGCCCCGGGACTTCTGGCCTACGTCTTCGCCCTCAAGCCTTTCGGCTGGATCGGAGGCCTGGCCGCCTTCGCCTTTGCCGCCTGCGGCGCGCTCCGGCTGGCCCGCTTCAACGTCCAGACCCGCAGCCTGGACAAGCGCTTCTTCGTCGGCTTACCCATTCCGGCCGCGGCTGCGGTGGTGGCCGCGTTCGTGCTGTTCATGAAGGAGTCCTCGGCGGTCGTCGTTTTCGGGCGGGAGCTGATCCCGCCAGCAGCGACGTCCGCCGGGGTCTTGCTGGGGATGTACGGGCTGGGGTTTTTGATGGTGAGCAAGATCCGCTACCGCAGCCTGAAGGGACTGGAGATGCGGAAGCGGCGACCGTTCACCATCATGACGACGCTGCTCCTGGTGCTTCTGGTCGTGGCGTCGCATCCCAGCCTGTTCCTGTTCCTGTTCTTCTCGCTGTATGCGGCGTCCGGCATCGTCCGATCGTTGCCGGCCTGGCAAAAACGACATCCCGTAGACATTCCCGAGCAGTCGGCGCCCGGCAAACACTAGGGCGCGACTGGTTGGCTGGAGGAGTCGCATCATGGCTGAGCGCATCCTGATCTTCGATACCACGCTCCGGGACGGCGAGCAGTCGCCCGGGTACAGCATGAACACCAAGGAAAAGCTGGAGATGGCAAGGCAACTCGCCCGCCTGGGCGTGGACGTGATGGAGGCGGGCTTTCCCATCGCCTCGGACGACGATTTCGAAGCGGTCAAGACCATTGCCGAGCACCTGAAGGGCGGGCCCATCATCGCCGGGTTAGCCCGCGCCAAAGACATCGACATCGATCGCGCCTGGGAGGCGCTGAAGCACGCCGAGCGCCCGCGCATCCACACGTTCATCGCCACATCCGAGGTCCACATCAAGTACAAGCTGAAGTCCACCCAGGAGGAGGTGCTGGAAGCCACCGTGGCGGCCGTGAAGCGGGCCAAGCGGTACACCGAGGACGTGGAGTTCTCGGCCGAGGACGCCCACCGGACCGACCAGGACTTCCTGTGCAAGGTGGTGGAGGCGGCCATCAAGGCGGGGGCTACGACGATCAACATCCCGGACACGGTGGGCTACGGCATCCCCTGGGAGTTCGGCCAGCGCGTCCGCGACCTGATGAACCGGGTGCCCAATATCGACCGGGTCGTGGTGAGCGCCCACTGCCACGACGACCTGGGGCTGGCGGTGGCCAACTCTCTGGAGGCCGTCCGCGCCGGGGCGCGGCAGCTGGAGTGCACCATCAACGGGATCGGCGAGCGGGCGGGGAACGCCTCGCTGGAAGAGATCGTGATGAGCCTCCGGACCCGCAAGGACCTCCTGGGATACGAGGTGGGGATCCGGACGGAGGAGATCTATCGGACGTCCAAGCTGCTCCAGTCCATCACCGGGATCAGTGTGCAACCCAACAAGGCCATCGTGGGGGCCAACGCCTTCGCCCACGAGGCGGGCATCCATCAGCATGGCGTTCTGGCGAAGCCGCTGACGTACGAGATCATGACGCCGGAGTCGGTGGGCGTTCCCAAGAGCAAACTGGTCCTGGGCAAGCACTCGGGACGCCACGCCTTCAAGAAGCGGCTGGAGGAGCTGGGCGTCGAGCTCGGCGAGGAGGACCTGAACAAGGCCTTCGTCCGGTTCAAGGCCCTCTGCGACCGGAAGAAGGAGGTGTTCGACGAGGACCTCCTCACTCTGGTGGAAGAGGAGGTCATGACGCCGGCCGAGACCTACACCCTGGAGCACCTCCAGTTCACCAGCGGGACCAACATCGTGCCCACGGCCACGGTCCGGCTCAAGATGCACGACGAGGTCTACCAGGAGTCGGGCTGGGGCGACGGGCCGGTGGACGCGGCCTACAAGGCCATCGATCTGATCACCAAGATCCCGGGGAAGCTCCTGGAATACCAGCTCCGGGCGATCACCGGCGGGAAGGATGCTGTGGGAGAGGTGACGGTGGCGGTGGAGATGGACGGCCAGCGGATCGTGGGCCGGGGCAGCTCGACCGACGTCATCGAGGCCAGCGTGCGCGCCTATCTGCACGCCATCAACAAGGTGGTGGTGGCCGGCGGAAAGAAGACGGCCAACGAACTGGAGAGGGCGCGGCGGGCGATCTAGCACTTCCTTCCGGAAATCTGTGCCATTTAGCGATACCCCCCGGGGGCGCCCCGAGGCGACGAGCTCGCGGGGCCAGCCGGGTTCGGTCGCCGGGGCGCACAGGGTCACAGAAGGAGCGAGGACACTCTATCCCCGGCGCGGCACGCCCGTTCCGGGGGCGGTGCCGCCGGAGCAAGGCTGGCCCGGTATCGACGAGGCGCGGCGCTCGGAGGGGTGGCCCCGGGGGGTATCGCAAGGGGACTTTTGTAGATTGGTAGTTGAGGAAAGGCGGGATCATGCGACGGGAGGGCTATGTGGTTGCCGTGGCGGGGGCCACGGGCGCAGTCGGGGAAGTGATGCTCCAGATCCTGGAGGAGCGGAAGTTTCCGGTCCGCCGGGTGAAACTTTTGGCGTCGGAGCGATCGGTCGGCAAGGTCTTGAAGTTTCAGGGCGAGGAGATCAAGGTCGAGCAGCTCACCAGCAGCGCTTTCCAGGGGGTGGACATCGCCCTCTTCTCGGCCGGGGCCAGCCGGAGCAAGGAGTTTGCGCCGGCCGCCTGGAAGTCCGGCGCGGTGGTGGTGGACAACAGCTCCGCCTTCCGGATGGAGCCGGACGTCCCCCTGGTCGTCCCCGAGATCAACCCGCACGCCATCGCCCAGTACACGAATCGGGGGATCATCGCCAACCCGAATTGCACCACGATCGTGACGCTGATGGCCCTGGCGCCCCTGCACCGCTACAGCCGCATCCAGCGGGTCGTCGCCTCCAGCTACCAGGCGGTCTCGGGGGCAGGCGCCAAGGCCCTGGAGGAGCTGAAACGGCAGGTGCGGGCCTGGGCGAACGGCGAGCCGCTCCCGGTGGAGGTGTTTCCCTACCAGATCGCGTTCAACGTTTTGCCACACATCGACGCCTTCCAGGCCAACGGGTACACCAGGGAGGAGTTGAAGCTCGTCGACGAGACCCGCAAGATCCTGGAGGATGATGCCATCCGAGTGTCCCCGACCACGGTTCGGGTCCCGGTCTTCACCGCCCACTCGGTGTCGGTCCATGTGGAAACGGAACGAAAGATCTCCGTCGCCAAGGCCCGGGAGCTGTTCGCCGCCTTCCCCGGCCTTCAGGTCCTGGACGATCCGGCCAACCGGAAGTACCCCATGCCCCTGTTCGCCGCCGGCCAGGACGACTGCTTCGTGGGGCGCATCCGCCAGGACCTGGCCGTTGAGAACGGCCTGAATCTCTGGGTGGTGGGGGATCAGCTCCGGAAGGGGGCCGCGCTGAACGCGGTGCAGATCGCCGAGGTCTTGATCGAACGGTACCTGTAGGCCAGCACTCACAACAGAGACAAGAGGCCTTCGCGTTGGACGCGGAGGCCTCTTTCTGTGCAATGCGGGATGCGAGCAATACGGGACGTTGCGTCCCGACGCTCCCTGTGCTAGGCTCTCGCCTGCCATGCCCCGTCAGGCCCGTCTCGATGCGCCGGACGCCCTCCACCACGTCATGGTGCGAGGGCTGGAACGCCGGGTCATCTTCCGGGATGACCAGGATCGGGCGGATTTTGTCGCGCGCCTCGCGGCCCTGGCGAAGGCCGGGGCCTGGACCGTCTACGCCTGGGCCTTGCTCCCGAACCACGCCCACCTCCTCGTGCGGACGGGAACGCGCCCCCTGGCCCGGAGCATGCGGAGTCTGCTCACTGGCTATGCAGGGTACTTCAACCGCCGCCACAAGCGGGTGGGCCACCTCTTCCAGAACCGGTACAAGTCCATCGTGGTGGAGGAGGAAGCGTACCTCTTGGAGCTCGTTCGGTATCTTCACCTCAATCCGCTGCGCTCGAAAGTCGTCCCGGACCTCCGCAGACTGGATCGGTATCCCTGGACCGGGCACAGCGCCCTCCTGGGGACGGTCCCCCGTCCCTGGCAAGCGACCCAGACGGTCCTCGGCCACTTCGGCCCCAGCCGCCGCCGGGCCTGGCACGCCTACCGGGCCTTCGTCGCCGACGGCATCCCCCGGGGCCGCCGGCTCGACCTCCAAGGGGGCGGCCTCCTGCGCAGTCTCGGGGGCTGGGCGGTGGTCCAGCGTCTCCGGCGGGGCCGGGAGGCCTACCTGGGCGATGAGCGAATCCTGGGCTCCAGCGAGTTCGTCGAGGCGCTCCGGCGCACGGTGGAGGCGGCCGAGGCCCCCCGGTCCCCCCGGAGGGCGCTCGAGCCCCTAGTGGCACGCGTCTGCCGCCACGTCGGCCTCCCCCGCGAGGCGTTGGGTGGGGGGGGCCGCCGGATCGCCGTCCAGCAGGCTCGCGCCGGCCTCGCCTATCTCTGGGTCGAGGTGCTCGGCCATCCCGGCAGGTCCCTGGCCCCCGTCCTCGGCGTGCAGCCCGCGGCCATTCCCAAGGCTGCCCGGCGGGGCGCGAAGCAAGCGCACGTGTGGCGGCGGCTCCTGGCGGAGACCAAGTAGGAGTGTCCGGATGCAACGTCCCCTGTTTCGTCCCCTGTTTTCCAAGGGCGTGGCCATGCGCCGGTTCAAGCTGACCCTGGAGTACGAGGGGACGGCCTATCACGGCTGGCAGGTCCAGCCCGGCCTTCCGACGATCCAGGGGATCCTCCAGGAAGCGCTGGCCCGCCTCGCGGGGACCCCCGTGCAGGTGACCGGGGCGGGGCGGACGGATGCGGGCGTCCACGCGCTCGGGCAGGTGGCCAGCTTTGCCGCCGATCTGACCCTGGATCCCCTGACCCTGCGCCGGGCGCTCAACGCCAACCTGCCTCCGGACATCGTGGCCTGTCGGGTCGAGGAGGCGCCGCCAGAGTTCGATGCGCGCCGCTCGGCCCGCTCCAAGACGTACCGCTACACGCTCCTGCGTCGCGACTACCCCTCGGCCTGGCTGGCCCGCCACAGCCTGCACGTCCCCTCGCCCCTGGACGCCGAGGCGATGGCCGAGGCGGCCCGGGCGGTGATCGGCACGCACGACTTTTCGGCGTTTCGCGCGGGGACCTGCACGGCGCGGACGCCCGTGCGGACGGTTCTGGATGCCTCGTGGCGAACCGCGGGCGACCTCTGGCACTTCGAGATCACGGGCAATGCGTTCCTCCAGCACATGGTGCGGATCCTGGTGGGCACCTTCCTGGAGGTGGGTCGGGGGAAGCGCGCTCCCGCGGAGATCGCGGAGATCCTGGCCTCGCGCGACCGGCGGCGCGCCGGGAAGACGATCCCCCCGCAGGGATTGTGCCTGGTCCAGGTGTCCTACTGACCCCCGTGGGGCGATCATTCCCGGCCCGGGCGCGCCCTCGACGGTAGACACCGAGGGGACCGGGGTGCCGGAGCCTCGGACAGATTTCGCTTGCCAGCCGCTGGCGGCCACGTAGAATACGGCTCAAGTTGCGCAAGGGGGAGTCCCATGGCATCCATCCTGGTTGTGGATGACGAGCCCGAGAACCTGGAGCTGCTGGAGGGTGTCCTGGCCCCGACCGGTCACACGATCCGCACGGCGGGGGGAGGGCGGGAGGCCCTCCAGGCGGTGGAGGCCGACCCCCCCGACTTGATCCTCCTCGATCTCATGATGCCGGGCATGGGCGGCTTCGAGGTCTGCGAGATGCTGCGGGCGGATGCCCGCACGGCTCGCATCCCGGTCATCATCGTGACCGCCTTGGCCCAACTGGGCGTCAAGGAGCGGGCCCTGGCCCTGGGCGCCGACGATTACCTGACCAAGCCGATCCACCCCGCCGACGTGGTGGCCCGGGTGGAAGCGATGCTGCGCGTTCGCCACCTGCGACAGGATTTGGATCGGACGCTGGCGTACCTGCACGAGCTGGAGCTCGCGCGCCACCAGCGGAAGCGCCAGACCCTGGCGGAGATGAGCGTGCGCGCGGGGGCGCCATCGTACGAGGCGCAAGAGTCGTCTGCGTCCGCGGTGCTCCTGGTGGACGACGAGGAACTCGCGCGCCAGTTCTACACCGACCTGCTGGTCGAGGGTGGGTTTCGCGTCATGGCGGTGGCCGGCGGGCGCGAGGCGCTGGCAGCGGTGTCCCAGCATACCTTCGAAGCCGTCGTCCTGGACATCATGATGCCGGAGTTGTCCGGCCTGGAGGCGCTGGAACAGATCCGGCGGATCAGCCCGGACCTTCCCGTCGTCATCCTCACCGCCCACCCCAGCTCCCAGAACGCCATTGCGGCACTCAAGCTGGGCGCCTTCGACTTCATCGTGAAGGGCCTCCAGCACGAGCTGGTGGTTCTGGCAGTCCGCCGGGCCGTCCAGCATCTCGCCCAACTCCGCGAGAACCGGGAGGCCACCGGGGCCCTTCAAGCCCGCATCCGGGAGTTGGAGACCCGCATCCGGGAGTTGGAGGCCCCCTCCGCCCGCTAGCGCCTTCCCAAGAGTGTTCGACGGTTGGAGCATTTGGCTGTTCTGGAACGATCGACCCGTGGAACTGCCGAACTGTGGAACCGCCGAACACCTTTCGCCCCAAGACACACACGCTCTTGCCAAGGCGGATGTCTCGTGCTACATAAGGCCGGTTGACGGCCGGAGGATTGCATGGCACGCGGCTATGATTTCGCCCGCATCGAACGGAAATGGCAGCAAGTCTGGGAGGCGCAAGGCGCCTTTGCCGTCACGGAGGACGGGACGCGCCCGAAGTACTATTGCCTTGAGATGTATCCCTACCCCTCGGGCAAGATCCACATGGGGCATGTGCGCAACTACTCCATCGGCGACGTGGCGGCCCGGTACCTCGGCATGCGGGGCTACAACGTCCTGCACCCCATGGGCTGGGACGCCTTCGGCTTCCCGGCGGAAAATGCGGCCTTCGAGCACGGCGTGCATCCCGCCAAGTGGACCGGCGACAACATCGCCTACATGAAGTCGCAGCTCCGCCGCATGGGCTTCTCCTACGACTGGGCACGCGAGGTCAACTGCTGCGACCCCGCCTACTACCGCTGGAACCAGTGGTTCTTCCTGAAGATGCTCGAGCGGGGCCTGGCCTACCGGGGGCGCGCCCCGGTGAACTGGTGCGAGCGGTGCCAGTCGGTCCTGAGCAACGAGCAGGCCGAGGGGGGCGTCTGCTGGCGGCACACCGACACGCCGGTGATCCAGAAGGAGCTGGAGCAGTGGTTCCTCAAGATCACCGCCTACGTGGAAGAGCTGCTGGGCGACCTCGACACCCTGTCCGGCTGGCCCGAGCGGGTGCGCGTGATGCAGCGCAACTGGATCGGGAAGAGCGTGGGGGCCGAGGTCGATTTCGCCCTGGCGGAGGGGGGGAGCCTTCGCATCTTCACCACGCGGCCCGACACCCTGTTCGGCGCGACCTTCATGGTGCTGGCGCCCGAGCATCCGCTGGCGCGCCCTCTGGCGGAAGGCACCTCGCAGGAGGCGGCCGTGGAGGCCTTCGTCGCGCGGATGCGCCGCGCGGACAAGATCGTGCGGATTGACGCCGCGACCGAGAAGGAGGGTGTGTTCACGGGCGCCTATGCCGTCAACCCCATGACGCGGGAGCCGATCCCCATCTGGGTCGCCAACTTCGTCCTCATGGAATATGGGACGGGGGCGATCATGGCGGTGCCGGCCCACGACCAGCGGGACTTCGACTTCGCCAAGAAGTACGGCCTGCCGATCCGGGTCGTGATCCAGCCCTCGGGGGAGACCCTGGCCGGCGACACGCTGGAGGCCGCCTACGAGGGCGAGGGGACCATGGTCCAGTCCGGCGCCTACAACGGCATGGACAGCGGGGAGGGCAAGCTGGCGGTCTGCCAGTTCCTGGAAGAGCAAGGAATCGGGAAGCGGGCGGTGAACTACCGGATCCGCGACTGGCTGATCTCGCGCCAGCGCTACTGGGGGACGCCCATCCCCATCATCTACTGCGACGCCTGTGGGGTCGTGCCCGTGCCCGAATCCGACCTTCCCGTAATCCTGCCTCCCGACGTGGAGATCACCATGGCGGGAGGCTCACCCCTGGCGCGGGTCGAGGGCTTCGTGCGCACCACGTGTCCCGCCTGCCGGCGTCCGGCGCGGCGCGAGACCGACACCATGGACACGTTCGTGGACTCGTCCTGGTACTTCCTCCGCTTCGCCAGCCCCCTGGAGACGTCCCGGCCGCTGGAACCGGCCAAGGTGCAGTACTGGCTGCCGGTGGACCAGTATATCGGCGGGATCGAGCACGCGGTCCTGCATCTCCTCTACGCGCGCTTCTTCACCAAGGTGTGCCGCGACCTCGGCCTCACCGCCATCAGCGAGCCCTTCACCAACCTGCTGACCCAGGGGATGGTCTGCAAGGAGAGCTACCGGTGCCCCGAGCACGGCTACCGCCTTCCCGCCGAAGTGGACAAACAGGGACGCTGCACCGAGTGCCAACGCCCGCTGGAGATCGGCCGGACCGAGAAGATGTCGAAGTCCAAGCGAAACGTAGTGGACCCCGACGATCTTCTGGAGCGCTACGGGGCCGACACCATCCGGCTCTTCTCGCTGTTTGCGGCACCCCCGGAGAAGGACCTGGAGTGGTCGGACGAGGGGGTGCAGGGATCGTTCCGATTCCTGACCCGCATCTTCAGGTTGGTGGAGGATCAGGCGGCGCGGATTCGGGCCGCTCGGGATCTGGCCTGGGGCGGCGGCCCCCAGGGGGAGGAGGTCCGGACCCTCCGGCGCGTGACCCATCAGACCATCGCCAAGGTCACCCGCGACCTCGAGGATGCGTTCCATTTCAACACGGCGCTGGCGGCCCTGATGGAGCTGCAGAACGCCCTGACCCGGTTTCAGGACGAGCTGCCCGCCGAACCCGCGCCGGCCGCGGCGGATCGGATCCTGGCGTTCGCCGAGGGTATGACCGCGCTCCTCACGATGCTGGCCCCGTTCGCGCCGCACCTGGCGGAGGAACTCTGGGAGACGCTGGGTCACGGGGGGAGCATCTTCCGCCAGCCCTGGCCCGTGGCGGATGCGGTCCTGGCCCAGGCGGACGCCGTCGAGGTGGTCGTCCAGGTGAACGGCAAGGTCCGGAGCCGCCAGCACGTTCTTCGGGGGACGGCCGAGGATCGGCTCAAGGCGCTGGCGCTGGATGATCCACGCATTCAAGCCTGGACGGCCGGCAAGGCCGTCCGGAAGGTCGTCGTGATCCCGGACAAGCTCGTGAACATCGTCGTCTCATCCTGACGAAGCCTGCACCGTGACTCGCCGGTTGGACGCGCGCCGCCGAACGCCCCGGATACTCGTCTGCCTTCTCCTGCTGGCCGCCGGCTGCGGCTACCAGCCGCAGGGGATGGCCGGCTTGCCGCGGGGGATCCAGCGCATCCACCTCGTTCCCCTCAGCAATCAGACGTTCCGGCCCGGCCTCCAGGGCCTGGTCGGCGCCGCCATCCTGCGACGCCTCCAACAGGATGGCCGCGTCCGCGTGGCGTCGGAGGAGGCCGCCGATGCAGTGATGGGGGGCGCCCTGACCGCCTACGAGAACCTCCCCATCGCCTTTGACACCAGTGACGTCGGCCGCCGCTTTCGCGTTCGCGTCATATTCGCAATGCAGGTGATGGAGCGGAGCGGGGAGAAGGTGCTCTTGAAGGAGGAGATCGCCGGGGAGGCCTTCTACACCACCGGGAGTGACGTCGTGGGCACCCGCTCGGCCGAGGAAGAGGCGGCGCAGCGTGCCGCGCAGGACCTGGCGGCGCGGGTGGTGACGCGGCTCATGGATGGACTGTGACAGTTGCTCAGGAGCCTGCCGGCTTGGCCAGGCGGTTGAGTTGCCGCGTGAGGCGGGACTTCTGCCGGGCGGCGGCGTTCTTGTGCAGGACCTTCTTGCTCACGGCGCGGTCGATCACCGGCGTCGCGGCTGCCAGGGCCTGCGCCGCGGCCTGTCCCTGATTCTCTGCCAGGGCGACCCGGACCCGCTTGAGGTTGGAGCGGAGCCTGCCCTTGGCGGCCCGGTTGTGTTCGCTCCGTCGCGCGGTGCGGCGCAAGTCCTTGATGGACGATGTGATGATCGGCATGAACACGGCTCCTTTGTGCGATGGCCCCGAAGGAAAAACCGTCCGGGGGCCCATTTCCTGGGCCGGACGGCGCCCTTCTTGTAGAAGAGTGGGGCGGGGATGTCAAGAATTTTCTCCCGGCCGCGCGAAACGTGAAGCGTAAAACGTGAATCTCCGAGAGCGTCCGCCCTCACGTTTCACTCCTTACGTTTCACGGTGGCCCCTCATCCGCCTCGCACCGAGGCAGACATGACCACGCATGCGGGCCACGTGCGGCAGATCGCCTCGGCCGCCGGTATCGTCAGCATCGCCACGCTCGTGAGCCGCCTCCTCGGTTTCGTCCGAGACATGGCCATCGCCTGGCTCTTCGGCGCAAGCATGCTGGCCGACGCCTTTTTCGTCGCCTTCCGGATCCCCAGCACCCTTCGCGAACTCCTGGGCGAGGGCGCTCTCTCGGCCGCCTTCATCCCCACCTTTACTCGGACGGCGACCCGGGAGGGACGCCGGGCGGCGTGGGACCTCGCGTCGGCGGTGATGGGCACGCTGGTCGTAGTCCTGGCGGGCGTGACGGTCTTGGGCGTGGTTTTCGCGCCGGGAATCGTTCGCGTCCTGGCGCCGGGGTTCGGAGAGATCCCGGGGAAGACGCCCCTCACCGTGCAACTCCTCCGGGTCATGTTCCCGTACATTTTCCTTGTCGGCCTGGCCGCATTTTTCATGGCGATCCTGAACTCCCTGGGCCACTTCCTGACGCCGGCCCTCTCGCCGAGCGTGCTCAACATCGCCATGATCGCCGCCGCCCTGATGATCGCGCCACACTCCAGCAGCCCGGCCCTGCCCCTGGCCGCCGCGGTTGTCGTGGGCGGTGCCGGCCAACTCCTGGTTCAGGTGCCGGCCGCCATGGCTCGAGGCTGGCGGCCGAGGCTATGCGTGGCCCCCGGCGACCCCCGGGTGCGGGAGATCGCCCGCCTGATGGCGCCCGGGGTGGCCGGATTGTCGATCACGCAGATCAACGTCTTCGTGGGAACGTACCTCGCCTCGTATCTCCCTCAGGGGAGCGTGGCGGCCCTGACCTATGCGTTCCGCCTGGTGCAATTTCCCATCGGCGTCATCGGGGTGGCCATCGCCACCGGCGCCCTGCCGGTCATGGCGGCTTCCATGGCCAAAGACGCGGTGGGGGAGATGAAGGGCGCCCTCCAGGGGAGCTTGCGCCTGGCGCTGTTTCTCGCCCTGCCGGCGGCGGTGGGCCTCATGCTTTTTCGATTGCCGATCCTGCACGTGCTTTTCGAGCGCGGCGCGTTCACCAGGCCGGTGACCATCCTCACGGCCGAGATCCTGCTGGCCTACAGCCTGGGGCTGGTGTTTTACATCAGCAACCGGATCCTGGCCCCGGCCTTCTATGCGATGCATGATACCTGGACCCCGGTGAGGATGGGGATGATGTCGGTCGGGGTGAACATCGTGGCGAGCATCCTCCTCATGGGGCCCCTGGGGGCTGCGGGCCTCGCCCTGGCAACCGCGGTGGCATCCGTGAGCAACTTCGTCCTGCTGTTTATGCAGCTGCGTCACCGGATCGGTCGGCTGGGAATGAGACGGCTGGCGTTCCCGGCGACGAAGATCGGCCTGGCCTGCGTCCCCATGGCCGCGTGGGCGGTCGTGTCACCCGTCTGGTGGGACGTCCTGGCAGTCCCCGGGACGGCCGGGAAGGCGGCTCTCTTGTGCGGGGAGGTCGGGGTCGCCGTGGCGCTCTTCGCGGTCACCGCCGGTGCGTTGCGCTGTGAAGAGTTCGGGTGGGCCCTGGCACTCCTGCGACGGCGGCCATCCCAAGAGGCCAAGGCCAACTCGCCTCTGGTCGGGTAGATCAACCCGAGGCTTCTCAGAGCGTTCACCGGCCCGCTGCTCTAGACCGGCCTGCGGGAAATGCGTCCTTCGGCTGAACTTCTCTGTGTAACCCCGCGTCATTCCAACTTTCCAGGGACACTTTTTGGTTGACGGAGCCTGCGCCTTGTGGTATCAAGCAACGCTTACAACCCGCCCCTAGGTCCTACCAGCTGGACGGCCGGGCGGGATCCATTCCACAATGGCCGGCACGAGCGATCCTCGCGCCCGGCGGGAGGGGCGGTGCCATGCGACTCACCGGTTCCGAGATATTCATGAAATGTCTTCAGGCCGAGGGGGTTCACACCGTCTTCGGGCATCCGGGCGGTGCGATCCTCCACGGCTATGACGTGTTGTTGGATTATCCGATCCGGCACATCCTGGTCCGGCACGAGCAGGTCGCCATTCACGCCGTCGAGGGGTACTACAAGGCCAGCGGAAAGACCGGGACGGCCATCGTCACCTCGGGCCCGGGGGCGACCAACACGATCACCGGCCTGACGGATGCCCTGATGGATTCTATGGCCATCGTGGTCTTCACGGGCCAGGTGCCCACGGCCGTGATGGGCTGTGATGCCTTCCAGGAAGCGGACGTGGTCGGGACCACGCGAACCTGCACCAAGCACAACTTCCTGGCGCTGACGACCGAGGAACTCCCCCGGATCGTCAAGGAGGCCTACTACATCGCCAGGAGCGGCCGGCCGGGTCCGGTCCTGGTGGATCTGCCCAAGGACATCATCATGGGCCGGGCCGAGTTCAAGGGGTATCCCGACGAGGTGGACATTCGGGGCTACAAGCCGTCGGTGAACGGCCACTTGGGCCAGATCCGGAAAGCGGCCGAGCTGGTGGCCACGGCCAGGCGGCCCGTGATCTACGGGGGCGGCGGGATCATCCACGCCGACGCGTCAGCCGAGTTCACCGAGCTGGTCAACATCACCCAGATCCCCACGACGCTCACCCTCATGGGGCTGGGGGCCCTGGATACCTCGCATCCTCTGTGGCTGGGCATGCTGGGGATGCACGGGACCTACACGGCGAACATGTGCATGGTCCACGCGGATCTCATCATCGCCATCGGCCCCCGCTTCGATGACCGGGTGACCGGGAAGCTGTCCGAGTTCGGCAAGAACGCCAGGATCATCCATGTGGACATCGATCCCACCTCCATCCGGAAGAACGTCCACGTGGACGTGCCCATCGTGGGGGACGTGAAGCGGGTCCTGACCCAGTTGAACGCCGAGCTCACGAAGGTCAAGCGCGACTGGCGCGCGGAATTCGAGGAATGGTACGGCCAGATCGCCGAGTGGCAGCGGGGGCACCCGCTGACCTATTACCAGCACCCCGAGGGGCGCATCAAGCCGCAGCACGCCATCGACCAGCTCTACCGGCTGACGGAGGAGCACGATCCCATCATCGCCACCGGGGTGGGCCAGCACCAGATGTGGGCCGCCCAGTACTACCGGGCCCGCCACCCGCGCCGCTGGATCACCTCCGGCGGCCTCGGGACCATGGGCTTCGGGTTCCCCGCGGCCCTGGGCGCGCAGGCGGCGTTCCCGGACAAGCTGGTCATCGACATCGACGGCGACGGCAGCTTCCAGATGACCATGCAGGACCTCATCACCTGCGTGCAGTACAATCTCCCGGTGAAGATCTTCATCATCAACAACAAGTACCTGGGGATGGTGCGGCAGTGGCAGCAGATGTTCTACGGCAAGCGCTACTCGCAGGTGGATCTGGAGATCCAGCCGGATTTCGTGAGATTGGCGGAGGCCTTCGGCGCCGCAGGGCTCCGGGTAGAACGGGAAGGAGACGTCAAGCCTGCCATCCAGAAAGCCGTCAGCACGCCGGGCCCGGTGGTGGTGGATATCGTGTGCGACCGGGAGGAGAACTGCTTCCCCATCATCCCGGCCGGCGGCGCCCTCAAGGACATCATCGAGGCCGGGGATCCGATCCCCGAGAGGCTGTTCCAGGGGTGGCGATGACCGATCCCAAGCATTATCGCAAGCACACGTTGTCCCTTCTGGTGGAGAACCACCAAGGGGTCCTGGCCAAGATCTCCGCCCTGATCGCGGCCAAGGCGTACAACATCGACAGTCTGTCCGTGGCCGAGACGCTGGATCCCACGGTGTCCCGGATGACGATGTCGGTCCGCGGGGACGAGTGGGTGATGGAGCAGGTGGTCAAGCAGTTCCACCGGATCATCGACGTGATCAAGGTCGTGGACCTGACCGACGAGCCCCACGTGAACCGCGAGATGGTCTTCATCCGGGTCAACGCCGAGCCCGCCAACCGGGCCGAGATCCTGCGCATTACGGAAATCTTCCGCGGCCGGATCGTGGACGTCACGCCCACAACCTACACCCTGGAGGTCACGGGGGAGGAAGGCAAGATCCAGGCGGTGCTGGAGCTCCTCCAACCCTTCGGCATTCAGGAGATCGTCAGGAGCGGCACGTTGGCCATCGCCCGGGGGAGCAAGACCGTGCCGAGACGGGAAGAGAGCAGGCTTCGAGTGGCCAGCCGGAAGCAGGCGGTTGCAGAGTGAAGCGAGGAGACCCATGGCCAAGCTCTACTACGGGAAGGAACTCCGCGGGATGATGAGCTGGCTGAAGGGGCGCCGGTAGCCTCCAACCGACGTCGGGAATCGGGAGGGCTTCCACTGAGCGCGCAGCGCGGGACCGCCACGACGTGGTTTCAGGGACGAAGGCTGGATCGCTCGGCCCCGGGGAGGATTCGCCTCGGGGCCGTGCTGTTGATCCTGGTGGTGGCGGCGGGAGTCTATCTGGCCGCGAAGTTCATCCCGCCCTACTGGACCTACCTCGGCATGCTGGACCCGGTGAAGGAAGCGGCCATGGCTATGGTCTCGGGACCCAACATCAATGAGGCCTTGGTGCGGGCCGATCTCATCCGTCGGGCGAAGGCGCAGGGCCTCATCCTTGAAGATGATGACATCGACATCACCCAGGACGGGACCATGCTGGTGGTTCAGGTCACATGGGTGACACCCGTGGAACTCCCCCGGCATCGCTATGACCTCCGCTTCCGGATCGAGGAGCGCGTCCCGCTGCGTTGACCTTCACGGCAGGAGCCCTTGCCATCCCGCACGCATCGTTGCTCATCATCGCCGGCCCGACGGCCGTGGGGAAGTCGGCCCTCGGGTTGGCTGTGGCTCGGCGCCTTCCCGGCGAAATCATCGTCGCCGATTCCATGCAGGTGTACCGGAGGATGGACGTGGGAACCGGCAAGCCATCGCCCGAGGAGCGGGCGGCGGTCCCACACCACCTGCTGGACGTCTGTGAACCGACGGGAGCCTTCTCGGCCTCGGAGTTCGCCCGCCGTGCCCAGGCCCTGGTCGGCGAGATCCGCAGGCGCGGGCGCGTGCCCGTCATCGTCGGGGGGACGGGTCTGTACCTGCGGGCGTTCCTGAAGGGACGGCTGGCCGGAACGGGCGGCGACCCGGTGATCCGCGCGCGCCTCAGGCGGGAGGCGGAGGCGACCGGTTCGCCGGGACTGCATGAGCGCCTGGCGGCCCTCGACCCCGCCACGGCCGCCCGGGTGCATCCGCGCGATCTTTTCCGGATCGTCCGGGCCCTGGAGCTTCTGGAGGTCACAGGGCGACGTCCGTCGGAGATCCGGCCGGACCTCTGGGAAGCGCCGCGGCTGCAATTATCGGCCATGGTGGTGCTGACCCGGGACCGCCGGGAGCTCGACCGGCTGATCGACGAGCGGGCACGCGCCATGTGGGAGAGGGGGCTGGTGGAGGAGGTGCGGAGACTCCTGGCCGAAGGGTACGGGCCCGACCTGCCGGCCTTCAGATCGTTGGGCTATCGCCAGGCGGTTGCACATCTCCAGGCGCGACTGACGGAGGCAGAGGCGCTTCTCCAGATGCAGCGGGCCACCCGCCAGTACGCCCGCCGACAATTGGTCTGGTTCCGTCGCGAGCCGGTCGCCGAATGGGTGGAAGTCCACGGATGGGACTGGGTGGAACCGCTGGCGGAGCAACTCCGCGCGCGCCTCGCGCCGCAGCAGGTTCCATCGGACGCTCCCGCAATTGAATTGCGAACGCCGAATGTCGAATGACGACTGAAGAACGGTGAAACATGCGATCCTGGGTGATCCATGCGAGCGACAGGATCCGGGGGACCATCCGCGTCCCGGGGGACAAGTCTATCTCGCATCGCAGCCTCCTCCTGGGAGCGCTGGCGCACGGGTCCACCGAGGTGCGTGGCTTCCTGCGGAGCCAGGATTGCCTGGCGACCCTCGCCGCCCTTCGGGCTCTGGGAGTGGAGATCACGGAATCGGCCGACGGGCGCATCGAGATTTGTGGCCAGGGGCCCGAGGGATTGCGCGAACCCGAGACGGTCCTGGACGCAGGAAATTCTGGGACGACGTTGCGCCTCCTGGCCGGGCTCCTGGCGGGCCGGCCGTTCTTCAGCGTTCTGACCGGCGACGCCTCGCTCTGCCGGCGGCCCATGCGGCGCGTGGTGGATCCGCTGACCGCCATGGGCGCGACGCTGCTGGGACGCGCCG
>Ga0315280_10004153_pt1 | contig 21639 bp, 18 predicted proteins | sample YL17G06_40_MG_FD_203697 | JGI IMG/M metagenome (GOLD analysis project Ga0315280, IMG submission 203697) | Sediment microbial communities from Yellowstone Lake, YNP, Wyoming, USA - YL17G06_40 | ecosystem: Environmental > Aquatic > Freshwater > Lake > Sediment | place: USA: Wyoming | collected...
AAACGGAGCATTTTTGACATCTTTGCGGCTTGAAAAACCCGCATCGAAGAGCTTCCGACCCCGTACGCGGCCGATGTTTTTCAACTGCACGAGATCGAGGAGCTCGCGATTTATCCCAAACTGGACGCGTTCGGTAAGCTCCCGGGCCTGTCTCTTTGAAGGCGCTTTGAGATGGGCTGCGAGCTCCGCGAGCGCGTGACTTACCCACTGCACGGTATCAACGAGATTTCTGATATCCCCTGGCCCGACGTTGTAGCTTTCAGTGATCTCCTTTTCGCTTACCTCATTAATCCAGTCGTGCACGAGCATTGCTGTTTTAACCTCAGAGAGGAACCAATCGTAATCGACGTCTCTAAACCGCTCGGGAATCTCATCTAAGAACTCATCAAGGTGCTTATTGACAAATTCAGTCACCGCGCGATAGTCTTTGTTTCGCATGTAAAGGCGCTTAACGTCCGGGGTTGAACAGATGAGCTGGAGAAGCGCTACGTCAGTGGCATTCCCCGCATTTCTAAGTCCGCGTCTAATCTTCACGGCGGTCAGTGGATCAATGTACAGCTTGGAGACGAGGTGCCCTAGTGAGGTGGCTTTGACATGTCCCCCGAAGTCGACTATCATCTCCTCGTTCTCTGAAAACGCTAAGACGCTGTCGATCACGTGTGAAGTAAGGTTCAGTGCACTCTGCTGCTGAAATCCGAAGAACGTAGCGCCAAAGAACCGTTCGAGCTCATCTCTCGTTCGTGCGAAACCATTTGAAATAGTCGAGAGCACGTGCACGCGCAAGGCCGTCTCCGTTCCGAGCTTTGATATGACGTCTTCGGCATCATTTAGAATATAGTGCTCTGCAAGCGCCTCACATTCGTTCGGTGATTTTGCTATGAGAATCGCCTCTCCGTACGAATCGAATCCGGGCCTTCCTGCGCGTCCCGCCATCTGCTTATATTCGAGCACAGGGATATTCGTCATGCCGTAGTTTGCGTCATAACGCTTGTAGTCCCTAATAACGACTCTTCGAGCAGGAAGGTTTAGCCCCGATGCCAGCGTAGGGGTGGAGACGATGACCTTTATGCGGTTGGCTCGGAACCAGGCCTCGATGAGTTTCCGATGGTCGCTTGAAAGCCCTGCGTGATGGAATGCGACCGAGTGCTTCACGCAATACGCGAGCTTCTCAGCCATCGTTGTATCCCCCTGGACCTTCGCTGCTAGCTCGCTGCAATCCCGGTCGCCCAGCGATCTCATCGCCGTGGCGATCTTCTTTGCAAGGCTTTCGGCATTTCTCCGCGTGTTCACGAAGACCAGGCATTGCCCGCCCTCTCTCAGGGTGTCGATCGCCAGAGCGATCGGCGGATCGGTCGTACCATCAGAAACGGCTTTTTTCGAGGTGCTTTTTTGAGGCGTGTCTTGCACAAACGTGATGGTGCCACGTTCGGGAAGGTAAAGGCCTTCGTGCAGCGCAACCGGTCGCCAGTCGCTTCTTATGAGCTGTGCGTTAAGCCAGTCAGCGATTTCATCTGCGTTGGAAACGGTTGCGCTGAGGGCGAGTATCTGAGCACGGGGATTCAGTTTTTTGAGTTTGGTGAGCGTTACTTCGAGCGTTGGACCGCGATCCATCGAGTCCAACAGATGGATCTCGTCTGCCACAATGACGCTTAGCGCGCGCATCCACTCTACGCCGTTTCGCAGCAGCGAATCTGCTTTCTCTGAAGTCGTTACGATGATATCGTTGCGTCCCAGCTTGTCGTCGTGGACGTCGTAATCTCCGGTTGAGATACCGATTTTCACGCCGAGCGCCGCGAATTGCGAAAATCTGTCGAACTTCTCCGAAGCTAAGGCCTTTAGTGGCACGATATAAAGACATTTGCCACCTTCGTAGATCGAATTAAGCATGGCAAATTCTGCTAGCAGCGTCTTTCCGGAAGCAGTAGGCGTAGCGACAACCAAGCTAGCACCGTCGAGCAGTCCGCAGGCTATTGCTTCAGCTTGAGGCGGATAGAGTTCCGTGAAGCCGGTATGAGCGTAAAAACGAGCAATCCTCTCAGGTAAGTCGTTCAAATCCATGCTCTGTAGACTTATGTGCGTAGTCCGATATTAAATCGTTCTCCGCAAGTGTGCGCTGACCGCGCAGCTCGTGGAAATCTGCTCGCCTCCTTGGGGCCCATGGCTCTAGCATATCAATTCCCATTTTCACATTAGTTAGCGCCGCTCAACACACGCCTGCCTATTTAATGCTGGTGCGCTGTTAGAGCTCAGAACTTCTCAGCCCGAGAAGCCTACGAAAAAAAAAGATAACTAAGGCCGTTAACCGCTCCCTCTATCTCCACGTGTCCAACGTGTCTTTGCATTCCACAGAACCTACAATCCCACGAATTCAGCGAGATAACCCATGCATCGACCCTTTCTGTGGAACCAACCGAGGGGGCGTCAACAACCTTAGTAAGTTAAGACCGAGGCACAATATGGTAGTCCCAATTGCTATTTGAACATTTATAACAACTTTCGTATGTTACGCTGCGGCGGCTTGCGGAAGCTGCACACCACAAAGAGCGGCGACTTCGCAGTTCTCCAAGGCGGCGAAAGATACAAATGCCTCATCAAACGCCTTTGGTTTGGCAGGCGTGAATCCATCTCGATGCGTTCCGCCTGTGACTCAAACCTGACAGGGAAGTCCGTCTTGGGAGATTGAAAAATTGATCTTTGACCTGCACATCCACTCAAAATATTCCGGTGACTGTGCAATGGAACCGGCAACCATTCTCAAAGTCGCAAAGAAAAAGGGATTGGACGGGATCGCTGTTACCGATCACCTGACAATCAAGGGCGGAATTGAAACGCGCAAGCTGAATAACGATCCTGACTTTTTGGTAATCGTCGGTTCCGAGGTTGAAACAAACAATAAAGGGGATCTTATTGGGTTGTTTATAGAGGAAGAAATTGAGACGAGAAACACGGCAGATGTAATCACAGAGATCAAGGCGCAGGGAGGCGTAGTTTTTTGGGCACATCCATTCCGATTCGGAAAGAACCTGCTACGCAGCGACGCCATTGAACACCTTGATCTCATTGAAGGATTCAATTCAAAAACAAGCGCCTCGCGCAACGCGCTAGCGCAGCAGTTGGCTCGTGAATATCGAAAGCCCACCATAGGAGCAAGCGACGCGCACCAAGCCTTCGAAATAGGCAATGGTAAGACGCTTGTGGGCGATTCTGGTTTTGGCACGATTAAGGAAGCCCTTGCTAGCGGTAAGACCCAGATAGTGGACTCTCACTTGTCGTACGATTATCTGTACGACACTCTGTGAGGACGGGTTGATCGTTGTAATTCGTAAATCAGCGATGCCCCTCTAACAAGCAAGGATAAATGCCTCGCGGCGGCTTTGGCAGCGATGGCAGTTGTACGTGTTCAAACAGCATGTAACATATGTCAAACCGTTCAAGCGTCGTCTCGCTTTGGCAGTCAATCACGTTTAATAATGAAAAAATACAAATAGGATTGAAACTTAAGAACTATTCACTAAGCTTAGTGAGGTGACCGGCCAAATCAAACAGCACAGCGTAACATCGGAACTGTTTTATTGTATAAGTATTGGTCTATACGACCAAGTAAGGCAGCTGGCTGTTCGATTTTCGACAGCCAGCGACTCTTACAGCTTCTTTAAATTAGGTTTTATTGCACGGGTTTTCGCGTAATCTCAGCGCCGCTATTCGACTAGTATTTGGGAGCACCAAGGCGAGGCGCTCCGGAAAAAAATACGTCAGGGTAGGGAATTACTTTATTCGCTACCCCTTCAAATCTCACCGCCCAGTTATGTCAGTGCAAACGAGTTCATTATTTGCTGCGCTTGTGCTTGGTACGTGTTGTAGTCGCTGGGAGAGGCTTTGTAGGTTACAACGTATCCCTTGTGATTGTTTACCACAAAAGTTTGCATCAGTTTAAGCGGCGTTTCTTGAACGGTCGACGCAGCGGTGCCCATCTGAACGGGAACGGTCGCGTTAAAAACGATGGTATATGCCGGCTTGCCGCCTAATGTAGTGCTCGCGTTTGAAATTAGCTTGTAGTTCGGGTAATTATTAACCTGAGTGACCATGTAGTTTGCGAAATCCGAAAGTGTTACGCTCGCGTCGAGGTCTTGCTCCGCCACGACCACGCTATCGAGTGTGTTGTTTGTTGCGAGGTACACGTATACCCTGACCTGCACAGATGCATTTGTCGTTGAGTCGATTTTTAGCGTCTTTGGATACGTGATATTGAACCCAGCAGCGCTCGAAAACGTCGTATTGTTGCCAATGACCGTTTCCTGCGAGGGGATCGGAGTTGGCGTAGGGGAGGGACTGGTGTTCGTTGCGCAGCCCGCTGTCGTCACTGCTACCGTTATCAGCGCGGCGAAGGCTAGCGCGGTAATCAGATTGCGATTATTCATGGTTTCAGCTCTCGCCTATATGGAAATGTCCTAGAAAATAAAGGTTTGCATCTTCACCTGCCGCCGATTTACTGCGCAATGACACAACAGCCTAGAGGTTCGTCTCGCCGACTCGGCCGTGCAAGTGCGCGAGCATGCAGGACGTGTTCAACACTTAGCATGTTCGAGCGGCGCGCATATGCGCCTGAGCTTTCGGAATGGCTCACCACCATATGTGGTGCGAAAAGAGTTGCACCGCCCCGTCAAAGTCCGTTTAATCCGCTCAACAAAACAGGCAAATGTCGATCAATTCACGCCGCGTCACGTCAGCTCGTCAGTGCAGCTCAAGCCTTTGCATGTGTGTGACGGTCCCCCAATAAGGCTATATTCGAAAAGGAACTTCAATGATGATGAGCCTCGCAGATCGTCGCAGTCTCCGCCGTTTCATGGTTTTAGAAGCTGCGCTCAAATATACCCAGTATGCAGGCTATCAACTAGGTGGACACATGGCGAACGCGACTAGCAAATACTCAAAGAGGTTAGATGTGCTGCCGCCCTACCTTTTCGCCCAAATAGATGCGCTGAAGGCAGAAAAGGAGGCGCGAGGAATCGATATCATCGATCTTGGCGTGGGTGACCCAGATCGTCCAACGCCGTCTCATATCGTGGATTCGCTCGTGCGGGCGGCGCACAACAGTTCAAATCATCGGTACCCCTCCTCTGAAGGTATGCCGTCATATCGGGAGGCAGTGAGCGAGTGGTACGCAAAGAAACGTATCGCGCTCGATCCGACGAACGAGGTCTTGGCGCTGATCGGATCGAAGGAAGGTATCGCGCACTTGCCCTTGGCTTTCGTCAATCGAGGGGACAACGTGCTCGTTCCAGATCCCGCGTATCCCGTATACAAGATCGCCACTATCCTGGCTGACGGTAAGCCGATAAGCATGCCACTGACCGCTGACAACGGCTTCCTGCCTGACATTGACAAGGCGGTGACCGATGCCAAGCTGCTCTTCATAAACTATCCAAACAATCCGACAGCCGCCGTCGCTGACGACGCTTTTTTTAGAACCATCGTTGACTACGCCCGCGACAACGACGTTATCGTGTGCCACGACGCTGCTTATTTGGAGCTGACGTTTGATGGTTACGCAGCCCCTTCGTTTCTTTCCGTTCCCGGCGCGATGGACGTAGGAATCGAAATCAACAGCCTCTCTAAAACGTACAATATGACGGGCTGGCGAATGGGGTTTGCGGTGGGAAATGCTGACGTCATTGCGGGCCTCAAAAAGGTTAAGTCGAACCTCGACTCAGGCGCGTTCCAAGCGGTACAGGAGGCCGGGATTGCTGCCATGACGGGACCGCAAGACACGGTTGACGCGCTCAGAAAAATCTATGTGGGGCGGAGGGACGCCTTGGTTGACGGTCTGAGGGACATCGGCTGGTCCGTAGAGAAGCCAAAGGCAACGTTTTACGTCTGGGCCCCCGTCCCCGACGGAAGCCCCTCTCTAGAGTTCTCACTGAAGCTATTGGACGCGGGAATTGTGGCCACGCCGGGCATTGGCTTCGGGGAGCACGGGGAGGGCTACGTCAGGTTTGCGTTGACGGTGCCTGTCAGCACCATCGAGGAAGCGGTGATGCGGCTTGAGGAGGTTGTCTGAAATGGATTTCGGCACGCGCGACCATCTTGGCGTCAAGAACGGGCATCTCACGATTGCCGGCGCTGACGTCGTTGATCTTGCGCGGCAGCACGGCACGCCGCTTTACGTCATCGATGAGGGACGCATTCGAAGCAACTACAGACGCTTTGCTGCCGCGTTTCCCGACGCGGACGTTTACTATGCCACAAAGGCAAACGGCCACCTCGCTGTTCTACGCATGCTCGCACAAGAGGGTGCAGGCGCTGACGTATTCTCCGATGGTGAGCTTTACGCCGCCCTCCTCGCGGGGATTCCCCCCGAGCGTATCCTCTTTAACGGGAACTCAAAAACGGATGCCGACCTTCGCATGGCATGTGAAGCCGACGTCCGGGTTTCTGTCGATTCGCTAGATGAACTCCGCGCGCTCGCCCGAATTGCCTCAGAAGCCAACAAGCAGGTCGAAATCGCTTTTAGGGTCAATCCTGACGTATCACCAGCGACGCATCCCAAAATTGCTACGGGCCTCGCGCAATCAAAATTTGGGATACCCCACCATCAGGTGCTCGCGTGCTACGTCGAGGCGCTCTCACTTGAGGGCATCCGTCCAGTAGGCATTCACTGCCACATCGGCTCGCAGATACTCGAGCTCAGCCCGTTCGCTGAGATGATGACACGGATGATGGATCTCGTCGAGGCGCTGAAAAACGAGCTTCAGCTCGAACTCGATTTTATCGATGTTGGCAGCGGATTGGGCATACCGTACGCGGGGACGGCGCCGACCCCGATCGACCTTGCGAATACGGTTCTTCCGATCTTCAACGCGCGCTCTCGCGCGCTTGATATCTGCTCCAAGCTCGTGCTTGAACCGGGAAGATATGTCGTTGGAGACGCCGCAATTCTGCTCTGTGCGGTAAACACCGTCAAAGAGGCTCACAGTACCTTTGTGGGCGTGGACGCAGGCTTTAACCTGCTGCTCCGCCCGACCTTGTATGAGTCGTGGCACGAGGTGATCGTTGCGAACAAGCTCGAGAAAACGGCTGATCACGTGTATACAATCGCTGGTCCGATCTGCGAAAGTGGTGATATATTAGCGAGAGATCGGCGGCTTCCTCGAGTTGAAAAGGGCGACCTCATCGCGATCCTCGATACAGGGGCGTACGGGTTTGCCATGAGCTCTCAGTATAACGGCCGACCGCGTGCAAGCGAAGTTTTGGTGAACGAGGGCGAGGCGGAAATCATACGAAGGCGAGAGTCGTACGGTGATCTCTTGATAGGGCAGAGTATTCCCCCCCGCTTGCTCTGAGGATCCACCATGAGAACGATACCGTTTGTCAAGATGCACGGTAACGGCAACGACTTCATTATCGTTGACGAAAGTAAGGGCGTTGCTGTTAAGAGCAAGTCAAGTTTCGCTTCGAAGGCGTGTGATCGTCGATTTGGCATAGGTGCTGATGGGGTACTTTTTCTGTCGCGCTCGAGCAGCGCTGATCTCGGCATGCGGTTGTTTCAACCTGACGGTTCTGAAGCGGAAATGTGCGGAAACGGCATCAGGTGCATCGTCATGTACGCCGTTGACGCTGGGTACATCAAGCGCGGCAGCGTCAAGGTGAAGACTAAGGCGGGAGTTCGGGAAGTCACGGCTAAGAAAAGCTCGGTGATCGTCGATATGGGCAAGCCTCGGTTTGCCCGCTCAGCGATACCAGCACGGGGAACCGGCGACGAGTTCGTCGAAAACATGCACGGCGTTGTGGTCTCTGCCGTCAACACTGGCGTCCCTCACGCGGTGATCTTTGACGATCTCGCTGACGTCGACATAGCCGATTTGGCGGCAAAGATACGATTTGATCCCGTGTTCCCGCACGGGGCGAACGTCAACTTTGTAAAGGTAGACGGCAACACACTCTTTGTTCGCACATACGAGCGCGGCGTTGAGCGTGAGACGCTCAGCTGCGGGACTGGTGCTGTTGCGGCTGCGGCTGTTGCGAACCAGATGGGTCTGATCGGCACAAGAGTGACCGTCAACACGTTAGGCGGCTCTTTAAAAATTACGTTGAAAAAGGATGGCGCTTTTATGGAAGGGCCTACAGAACTGGTCTATAAAGGGACCTATCTCCTTAAGAGAGGTTAGGCATCCGAGAATCCTTGGCCAGTAATTTTGAAACACGTGCGCGTATCGCGAGGCTGCGTCGGATGCTTCTTCACTATCGCGCACCTGCGCCCCCCGTCGGTTTTCACAAACTGTACAACGATTCTGGACAGGTTATCAATCAGATACCCCGCAACGGGCAGCACCTCCTCGGTGTCGACGTCGACGTAGACCTGATTGGTTACAACCACGGCCAGATCGTACTTCTTGGCCAATCCGAGCAGCAAAAGCAGTTGGTTGGCTAGGGCGTGTCGCAACCCAATTTCAGTGTTCTTTGACTGTTCCAGCCGATAGTGCGTCGTGGCAGCATCGAGAACGATAAGCCCTACGTTCTCCTTTGCTATTTTCTTGACGTTGCGCAGCGTAGCACGCTGCTGATCGAAGCTTCTCACCTCGAAAACGAGCAGTTTCTGACCGATAGATCCCACGTCTGTTCCGGCGATTTGAGCGAAGCGCTCGCCTGGGAACTGGTCGGCAGCGACAAACATGACCCGCTTTTCGCGTCTGATGACGTTTACAGCAAGCTGTATGGATACGGTAGTTTTTCCGCTTCCCGGCTCTCCGAAGATGTGCGAAATAGCTCCGGTAGGAAATCCGCCACCAAGTAGGGCATCTAAGTTGCGGCAGGTGCTTGGATAAAGCATCAGTGTTTAGAACCTCAAAGCAAATCCGACCTCAAAAACGACGCGATTGCCGTTGCTATGGCCTAATAGGGAGTTAGAGTTATAAAGGTTCGTTTCACAATACAGATAGGGGAAGCAAGTATTCATATCGCCCTAGCAACTACGGACTTTACGCTTTATCAGGATATCACAAAAGAGCTTCGCGAAAAGAGGCTTAAGTTTGTAACTATTGCGCCAAACGAAGCTATAGGACGTGAAATCGGCGTCGTGATAACCTCTGAGGAGGAGGCGGGCGCCATCACTTTTCCTAATGTGGTTGTTGCATCTGATCCCGAGATGACGGTGAACGAAGCGATCAGACTTCTCAGGAATGGTGCCTTGTCTGAGTGCGCCATCATCGGCATTGATCCGGGAGATGAACCTGGAATTGCCGTCGTCTCTAATGGGATCGTCGAAGCGGTTTATCGCGTCCCCTTGGGACAAGCGTTTGGCGTAATCGAGAGAATTAAGCAGACGTATTCTGATATACTGGTACGAATTGGACGCGGCGCGCGCCTGGTGAGCACGCATTTAGCAAACACGTTAGTAGCCCAGGGAATAGCGGTTGAGCTCGTCGATGAAAGCGGAACGTCGCCACATCTCGGAAAGGGCACGGGTGGGACCGCGGTCTCAGACATTGTCGCCGCAATCAATATCGCGCACACGCAAGGCACGCGTGTGGGGCATCAAGAAGTCCTCCCCTCGAAGGGTGAGATTCGGTGGATTCAAGAGAGGAGTAGAGAACTCTCTGAAGGGCGAACGACGATCTCGAGACAGCTCGCCCAAAGAGTTGCGAAAGGAGAAATAACGATCAATGAGGCTCTAAATGAGCATAAACGCGCAAAAGAGAACAACACGCGCTAGCTGCTGCCAAGTCGAGCCCAAGCCTCTTGTTCGGCCATTCTGACGACGTGTTTGACCGGGATGCCGAGTCTTTTGGCTAGCTCAGTAGCTTCGCCAAACTCAGCGGCAACGTTCAGCACGTTTCCGTGTTGATCTGTGGCAACTTTTACGCTGATCGTGTGGGATTCGCTGCCGATACGAACCGTTACGGTCTCACTTCGCCTTAACGCAATGAGTCTGTGACGCGTCGGCGTGATCCGCACTCCCAAGCTGCCTGTTTCTTCGATTATCTGTTTTACCAATTGATGCGAGTCGGCGGGGCGAGCTATCACCTGGATAATGTGCCCAGTTCGGCTTTTTTTCCCGGTCGTCGGTATTATTGCGACGTCGAGAGCGCCTGTTTCGAGGAGCCCCTCGACCAGATTTCCAAGCACCTCTCCTGTCACGTCGTCTACGTTGGTTTCGAGCACTTGGACGTCGTCTCGCAGCAGACCTTCATCGCTCTGGCCGAGAGTAGCACGCAGAACGTTTGGGTGATAAAAGTCGCGAGAGCCTGCGCCATAACCAACGCGTTCGATGGTCATTTGGGGCAAAAAAACGTCTGAGATTCCGGTGAAAAAGGCGAGGATAGCCGCACCTGTCGGGGTCAGCAGCTCGCCTTCCACAGGCCCCCCTCTGGTTATCAAGCGGTGTTTAGCAAGTATTGCGGAGGTCACAGGAGCGGGGACGGGGATGAGCCCGTGATCGGTCTCTACCGACCCCCCGCCCACGAATATTGGGGTCGTGAATATAGAGTCAACGTGGAGCAGTGAAACGGCCGTGCAGGCACCGACTACGTCTGCGATGGCATCCTGAGCACCCACTTCGTGGAACACGAGCTCTTCTTTTTGAACGCCGTGCACGGCTGCTTCGGCGTCTGCTATAATCTCAAATATCGCGCTCGCGTCAGCGACTATCGTTGGACCGATCACGCAAGATTGAAGCACATCCGTAAGTTCTCGATAAGCGAGTGGCCTCTCCTCGGTGACGACCTTGACTCGTGTCGCGCGTATGCCCGATTTTTTCACCTCGAAGATCTCCACTTCAACGTTGGCGGCAGCTTCCATGCTCTCTCGAACGACGGATGCGTCGGCACCAAGATCGATGAGACTTCCGACGAGCATATCCCCCGACGCGCCAGAAAAAGGCTGAAATGTAAGTATCGTCATAATGTGTACAAATGGGGCGTTTTTAGCCACCCTTATATATCACCATGTTATCATATAATCTTAGGTTCTGATCGTATGCCTCAAGAGGTTCAGCTGAAAGTTGCCAAAGCTTACCCGAATGATTCAGGAAGGGGTATTGCACGGCTCGATCCGGACACGCTCCTTAAGCTTCAGCTTTCCCCCGGAGAAATAATAGAGATCTCAGGCAAGACCAGTACGGCTGCCAAAGTCTGGCGTGCTGATCGCCAAGACTGGCACGAAGGTATCATCCGGATAGACGGGTTCATTCGCCAAAACGCGGGGGTCGGCATGGGTGAGCGGGTGCTTGTGCGCAAACCGAAGGTCAACGAGGCGCAAAAGGTTGCACTCGCTCCCCCTGAGGGAACGGTCACGCAGCCACTAACTGATATGGCGGACAGCGTGCACCGTCAGCTGCTCAAGCGTCCTGTAGTTCAGGGAGACATCGTGCCCGTCATGAGTGTAGCGTCGCATCCTCTTCTGCGAGTGCCGGGTCAAGCAGTGCCACTCGTCGTTGTCAGTACAAGTCCACTTGGCGTAGTCTTCATCACTGAGCGAACGCACCTTGAATTGAGAGATAAGCCCTGCAAAGGGCTTGAATCCGTGCGCGCTACAGGCATCTCTTATGAGGATATTGGCGGTTTGAGAGATGAGATAGAGCGCATAAGGGAGATGATTGAGCTCCCGATGAAGCATCCAGAGGTTTTTCAAACCCTTGGCATCACGCCGCCGAGTGGCGTACTGCTTTACGGCCCGCCCGGTACAGGCAAGACACTCATTGCAAAAGCAGTGGCAAACGAGTCGGGCGCATCGTTCTATTCTATAGCGGGACCCGAGATTATGAGTAAGTACTACGGTGAGAGCGAGCAGCGACTTCGTGAAATCTTCGACGAAGCGCGCGACCGCACTCCCTCGATAGTATTTATCGATGAGCTCGATTCAATCGCGCCACGACGCGAAGATGTAACGGGGGAAGTCGAGCGACGCGTCGTCGCGCAACTGCTTACTATCATGGATGGTCTTGAGGAACGGGGAGAGATAATAATCGTAGGTGCGACAAACAGGTTGGAAGCAATCGATCCTGCTTTGAGACGTCCAGGGAGATTTGATAGAGAGATTGACATATCAGTGCCTGACTACGATGGCAGAAAGGAGATACTGCAAATTCACACGCGCGACATGCCGCTCGCCAACGACGTTAATCTTGAGGAGCTGGCCAGCATTACTCACGGCTTCGTCGGAGCCGATCTTCTCTCTGTTACGAAAGAGGCGGCAATGCGCGCTTTGAATAGATACATGCCCGACATCGACCTCGACAAGGAGATTCCCGCCGAGACCCTTGCTAATATGAAGATCACTAACGACGATTTCAGCGAAGCATTTCGAGAAATTCAACCAAGTGCGCTTCGCGAAATCTCGGTCGAAATTCCCAATACCACCTGGAACGACGTTGGCGGGCTTGAGGAAGCGCGGCAGGAGTTAATCGAAGCGATAGAATGGCCCCTCAAAGAACCTCAATCGTTTAGAAGGATGGGTATCAAGCCGCCTCGTGGTATTTTGCTCTTCGGACCGCCGGGAACTGGCAAGACGCTCATCGTCAGAGCAGTGGCTCACGAAACTGAAGCGAATTTCATAAGCGTGCGCGGTCCCGAGCTTATGAGCAAATGGGTAGGCGAATCGGAGCGCGCTGTAAGGAGCGTTTTCAAGAAAGCTCGACAAGTTGCGCCTGTTGTGGTTTTCCTTGATGAGCTCGACGCGCTCGCCCCCATGCGGGGCGTAGAAGATACGTCGCGGGTGTCCGAACGGGTCGTGAACACCCTTCTAACAGAGCTTGATGGCCTACAAGATCTCAAGGACATTGTCGTGATCGCTGCTACGAATCGCCCCGACATAGTCGATCCGGCGCTCCTGCGATCAGGACGATTTGACCGGATGATACTGCTCGGCGCGCCGCAGAAGAGTGCACGAGTGTCGATATTGAATATCCACACGCGGACCATGCCTCTCTCAGGCGACGTGGACATCGAAGAGCTTGCGGATCTCACTGAATGGTATGTCGGCAGCGATTTAGCAACACTCTGTAAAGAAGCGGCAATGCTCGCGTTACGAGAAGCAATGGATATAAGTTCCATCGAAATGCGTCATTTCAGAGAGGCACTGAAGAAAGTCCGACCCGCAATTGATGAACGCACAATGGAGTACTACGAGCACATAAAACAGAGATTCGCAGGGGGTCGCCCTGCTGAGCCGACGACGCAAATGAGCTATCAGTAGGCGTGGAATATAAGAAACCCTTTATATTATAACTACATAGCAAGCAGCGATGAAAAAGGAGATATTCGCTAAGAATCTGTCCAATAAGCAAGTAATGGGGAGCGATGGTAGTGATATCGGCACGCTCTATGATCTCATTATTGATGAAAACACCGGCGATATCCTTGATATCAAAGTGAAGCCCGATCCCGACCTGAATCTGCAGGAGTTTAGGACAGAAAACGACTTCATATTTCTACCATTTGACGCTGTTAGGGCGATAAAGGATTACATTGTGGTTGACCGGAAGTTGATCAAACAGCCGCAGTGAACGCCAACCTTCTCGCAGTGCTTGATTCGCGCTACGAATGCGGCCAAGGCTTCAGCTCAGGGGGGGTTAAGTAGCTGTGTTATTTTGTTTCGCGAGCATCAGGTTGTTAGCAACGCTCTTAGAGTGTTTCCGACAAAGAGCTTTGTTCGTAGACAGAGACCCATAAGAAAACGAGTCGAAGCGAGGAAGTGACATGCAAGTTGACGATTTGATGAGTGCGCCCGTATATTCAGTCTCACCTGAAGACACCGTTGGCCACGTGAAAAACGTGATGCTGAAGCACAAAATTGGCAGGGTAGTAGTTGCATATGAGGGGACTCTTGTTGGCGTTATTGCCAAATACGACCTCGCAAAGATGCTTGAATCATCAGAAGCAGGTTGGCGAAGGCGACACCAGGACCGAACGCTCGCCAAGACGATCATGTCAGAGAATCTAGTCACCACCTCGCCTAGTGCCTCGATTGCAGAGGCAGCTCGAGAGATGATCGCCAATGAAATCGGCTGTCTTCCCGTAGTAAAAGACGGCGAGCTGCTAGGCATTTTCACAGAGACGGATTTGGCAGCACATTTTGCAGCCACAAGCTCAAAGGTTCAGGTCAAAACTATTATGACCAATGCTTTTCTCACGTGCCACCGCCACCATTCAATCAACCACGTGTTGCGTGACATGGATACTAAGCACATTTTTCGTACCATCGTTCAAGAGGGAAACGGTGTACCCGTTGGCATAATTACGCACGCTAATCTGACGTTTGCCCAAGAGCCTTTCGTCGATTCAAAGGACATCGTGATGGTGAGAAAGGCCGACCGGGCGGGCGTGCAAAAGAATAGATACGTGCGAAAGGTCCTCCAAGTTGCAGAAGACATCATGTCTGAGCCGCTTATTACGATCCGCAGTAATTCTAAGGCTGTAGACGCTGCGCGTGTGATGGTTAAGAACAGAATAGACGCCATTCCTGTCGTAAAAGAGGAGTCGCTCATAGGCGTCATATCTAAAACCGACATTGTGCGGAAGATGGCAGAATAGGACAGTCATCTTCTCAGCTTGATCGGCAGGTGCAACTAATGCGATACGACAACTACGCGTTCACTACCGCGTCTGATCTAGCGTCAGCTGCGTACGCTATAGACAAATCCGATCGGATTTCCCACGCCCTGGATCTTATGGAAAAACACAGAGTGAATCAACTGCTCGTGATGAATGAAGGGGAACTCATCGGGATTTTGACGAAACAAGGCATTGCACGCACATTAGGCGCAAGTGATGACATCATTAAGCCAGCCTCATCACTTCACGTGACAAAAGCAATGGATGACACGTTCACTGTAATAAGCGGCGCACTACCCATTGGCGAGGTCAACCATCTTATGGAATCGTCGGAGGTTCTAATCGTTGTCAATGGGCAGCCTGCCAGATGGATCACCTTCAACGAGATCGTGAAAGCGAGCAGACCAGGGGGATTTACGGGCGAGATAATGGACCCCCCATTGACCTGTTCCCCTTTTGACCGAGTAACCCACACGAGACGAAGGATGATTGATGAACGTGCGTGGTGGATGGTCGTCGTCGAGGATGACAAGCTCGTTGGAATAATAACGGAGAACGACATAGCGAAGGCCATGAGCCAGTTCAGAGACGTCGTACCATCTCACTATCAAGATTCACGCGTGCGGAAACTACTTGTCGACGACATTATGATCGCCGACATCCTGTTTGCAAGAACTAATACGCCGTGCGTCGAAGTGGTCGAACTCATGGTGAAACACGACGTTGAGGGGGTGCCAGTCCTCGATCTGACTGATACTATGGTCGGCGTGATAACTCAAAGTACCGTGCTTCGGAAGCTCGAGTGACTTTGAAAGCGCCAATAACTATTAGCAGCTGGCGGCCCGTACAGCGAAGCGGTTGGCGTCTGCTACCACAATGCGATGCCCCCTAGACACTGTATAGTTCCAGGCGTGCCGATCTCTCCGCGGGTTTTGAATTGGCAACCTGTCAACGTCTCAGTCACCTTCATGGCAGTGACAGCGTGGAGCGTCAGCTTGGTCGTCTTAATTCTAGAACGTCCTTTTGCTAGCGCCAGCCATACAATCAATTGATCGCCTAGATGCGCGTCGAGCGGTGCTCCTGTGGACAATTGTGCTAAGAGCCCAGCTGCGGCCTCCTCTCCAACCTGTTCAGCAGGTTTGCCCCGAGCGCCGAGCGCGTCCCCTGCTAATCTCCCTCCCGTTGAGGTCTCTGCCCATAGCACTATGCCACTTCCCGTGGAAGGACTCTCGGCTCTCTGACCAGCGTCACGCGCGATGCTTATATTGTGATAGCCTGCGCGCGAGCAGCTTTGTATGGCCGCGTTTGCTTGCCGTTCGACAACGTGCACAGGTAGGTTCCGCGAATGTGATATACCTCTTATTCCTCGTGGAGACCCCATATTGACGATATTAATAGGATGCAGCACGTCGACGGGCTCTGTGAAGACGGATATCAGTCCCCCTCCACGAGGATAGAACCCCCTTTTTACGAGACGCATTTGGTACAGAAATCCCATGCTAGCTAGCACAGGATTTAGGACGTTGATCACGTAATCGGCTTGCGGTGCTAAGGGATTGTTTGTGCCACCGATCAGAGTGACAGATGAACGCTGATCGGCGAATGCGAGGACAGGCAAAAGTGCTTGCAAAATGAGCGTGGTACTGCCGGCTGTCTTTGCATCAAAGTGAAAAGTCCCTCCGTGTATCGGTCCCGGGGAGAAAATTATCTCGGAAGAGCCTATCGCAAGTCCGCTCACCTTTGCGCCTGTGACCGCAGCTACCGCACGTATCGCAGTCAAATGTTGGCTTCGAAGCCCAGGATTTGTCCTGTTGACCCTAATGTTCTTGATTGTGACGGACTTTCGTGTTAATGCAGACAGAGCTAGGCATACGCGCAGCACTTGCCCGCCGCCCTCACCGATGCTGCCATCAATCTCGATCATCAGTAGTACGTACACTGAAGTTAAAAATAAACTGCCGGTGAGATGCAATATTTAAACCATCGCGCAATATTTAAACCATCGCTGACTGATGAGCAGAGAAACGGTCACTGACCGACGCAAATGTTGATTTGTGCGCCGAATCGGCAAGCGTTTAGACCGCAAGCAAGTGTTATTTAGTACCTTGGCCTTTCTATTACTACGCGAGTATCGACCGTAGCGCGGCTAGCATTTGAATTTGTTAGGAGCACGAAATGGGGCGACAGGACAATACAACAGTCTGTAAACTCTGCCAGCGCAGCTTCGAAAAGTCAGAAGTAGGTCGAATTAAGATTTTGAGACGCGAAAAAAAAGGAGAAAGCGTTCTTTGGGTCTGCTCTTATTGCGCTGGACGAATTAGGTTCTCCGAGCACTGAAGCTTCATCTGTATTGTTAACGCGCTATTGCACAGTTTTTTCACTTAATGTACATTTGTACAAAACAGCGTCGCGATTTGACGGTTTCTAGGTTCAGTGCGCAGCTGAGTAGTTTTGATGCGGCTAAAGCCGCGGTGGTCTCGCACTCTGGGATATTCGATGCAGAAGTCGCTCACAAGGCTCTTCATGCCTTTTCTTGCTCAACGACCTCGCGTTTAACGTGATATAGGGCAGAAACTGTGTAAGCGGACATCGTTGCTTTGGCGTCACCGCACGCATTGTGGGGCACTGTGACGACCAAGCTGGCTAAGCCTCTGGAAAGCGCCACAAGGGTTTTCTCAGGTTCTCTCAAAGCATCGAAGCGTCGCGTAGGGTGGCTCTCATCAATACGTATTTATTTCGTCGTTGTATTGTTTAGGTACGTGAGGGTTGTTGCACTCACCGGTGAATCAGAACGCTGCGAACACTTCCTAGCGGCACTCACTCTTCACCATAAGGTGGCGACGCTGCGTCAGGAACATGAGAACACGCTTAAGTTTGCCGCGAACGGAGTCTCAGAAGACCTCCTTTGCATCAAATCACCGACGAGATACGTCGTAACGCGGTATACTCACGAGAACACAAATGAAATCCCGCGAGAGCTCGATCGTCTGGGAGAACAAGAGGATGTTGATTTCGCCGTTGTTGTGGGTAGTGTGCTTGCGACAAGAATTGCCTCCTCTCGTGAGGTTTACGAGGCCCGGCTAGAGCGCTCTGTAGACTTCGAAAAGCATTTTGAGGCGCTTGAGACTTTTCCCGAATGGATGACGCTTGGCGCACTCGTAAGAGCCGTACGTTCGCATCCTGATATTCACGAAGCGGGAGCGATACTTACGTTCACCGGAACTGTCCGCGGGGAAGCTGTTTCGCTTGAATTTGACATCTATGAAGGTGAAGCCCAGCAGCGAATTTCCTCAATCGTTCGCGATCTGAAGACTACAGAGGGAATAGTCGACGCAAAGATATACCACAAATCAGGTCGTATCAAGAGAGGCGAAGACATCGTCTACATCGTTGTTGCGGCGGCACATCGGCAAGAGGGTTTCAAGGCGCTCAGGGATGCAATAGAACGGATCAAGAAGGAAGTTCCCATCTGGAAAAAGGAGCTTACCGAACAGGGTGGGAAATGGGTCGGTATGTGAGAGCGGCGGGCAAGACCGATGTCGAGAATGATAGGGAGCATCCGCCGAATGGCGCCAGTCCTTGATTGGTAAATGCGGACAAGGAGTTTTTCATGAGGCTTTTTGGAACAAACGGCGTGAGGGGAATAGTAAATCGCGATCTGACTGCAGATCTTGCCCTACGACTCGCAATGAGCTTAGGAACACTGACAAAGGGTACAGTTGCGGTCGGACGGGATACGCGGACATCAGGCAGCATGCTCAGCCACGCAGCCATCGCCGGACTGCTCGCAACAGGTTGTAAGGTGATTAATGTCGGTATAGCGCCGACCCCCGCTGTACAATACTTCGTGCGCGATAACGCTGACGCGGGAATTGTCATAACCGCATCGCACAATCCGCGGGAATACAATGGACTGAAACTCATCGCCGGTGACGGAACAGAATTTAGTAGTGAAGGGGAACTTGCCGTCGAAGATGCGTATTTCCACGGTGAGCTCAAGCTTGCGGACTGGCGCGAGACTGGTGAACTTTCAAACGCGGACATCATCCCCGCTTACATTCAGGGGATTATGCGGAACGTGAACACATCGGACATTGCAAAGCGTGGGTTTATTGTGGCAGTCGACACGGGTTCCGGGGCAGGCAGCATCGTCACGCCATTCTTGCTGAGTAGACTAAACTGCAATGTGACGACGCTCAATGCGCAGATAGACGGCACCTTCCCCAGTCGGAATCCGGAACCGACAGAGGACGTGCTCACCGATCTCGGAAAAATCGTCGTCTCTGACGGTGCCGATTTGGGCGTCGCTCACGACGGCGACGCTGATAGGGCGGTTTTTATCGACGAAAACGGGAATTTCGTCAATGAAGACGTTTTGCTTGCGATCGTCGTCAAGCACGTACTCTCCAAGAAGCGAGGACCTGTCGTCACACCCGTCAGTTCGTCGCAGCGCATCGTTGATGTGGCCGAAGCAGCCGGTAGCCAGGTTATCTGGACTCCTGTCGGAAGTATTCACGTAGCGCGGGTAATGATGCAGGTGAACGCTGTAATAGGTGGAGAGGGCAACGGCGGCATAATCTTCCCAGAACATCAGTACTGCCGCGACGGGGCGATGACAGTGGCTAAAGTGCTTGAAATAATGACCGAACGTGATAGAAGACTGTCCGAGCTCGTCAACGAAATTCCGAAGCGGTATATGGATAAGACGAAGGTCACGTGTCGCGATCGAGACGCGGCCATGCAACACATCCAGTCATCCGTTCACGGCAACGTCGACACAACCGACGGCGTCAAAATATGGTATGATGACGGTTGGCTACTCATACGCCCCTCTGGGACAGAGCCAATCATTCGGATTTTCGTCGAGGCGGAAACCGAGCAGAGAGCCAACGACCTCCTCGACCTCGGCAAACACATGACCGAAGGTTGCTAATGGCAAAGCGCTCTCGAACCTGCTAACTCACTAGGCAACGGAACATGGCAGTAGAGGAGCTCTTGGTTATCGATGCAGGCGAAGAACCCGAATCTGATTTAGAGTTCTTTGTAACTGGTTGCAGTGGCTTTATCGGCACGCATCTTGTCACTCGTCTCCTCGATAGCGGACACAAAGTGACCGGGTACGACCTAGTACAGCCAGCTTACCATCATGTAAATTTCGATTTCATACAAGGTGACATCCTCGATTTGGAAAGACTTCGGGCGAGTATGGTCAAACCTGACGGCATCTTTCACCTCGCAGCGCAAACCAAGGTGCCTGATTCAACGCGAGATCCGAGTTACGACTTCCAAGTTAACGCACGAGGCACGTTCAATGTGTTGTCGTGCGCTTCTGGAGCCACGTTTGTTTACGCGTCCACAAGCACGGTTTACGGAACTGCGGCCACCCCTACGACTGAAGGACACGTTATGCGTCCGGTTTCCTTTTACGGTGCTTCGAAAGCAGTGGGGGAGCTTTATTGTTCTGCATTTAACGGCATTTTCGGACTGCCCACGATTTCCCTGCGTCTTTATAACGTCTACGGACCGGGCAACGCCAAGGGCGTCATGTACGACCTCATAAAGAAGCTGCAGCGGGATGGCAGCCACCTTGAAGTACTGGGAACTGGACTCCAGAAGAAAGACTACGTTTATGTCGACGACGCCATAGATGCGTTCTTGCTTGCTTATGACAAGGGGATACCGGGCGAAACGTACAATATTGGAAGCGGGAGCGCGATCACTGTCAACGAGATTGCCAGCCTCATCTGTCAAATGATGGACCTGCGTCCCGACATCCGCTACACCGGAGGCAAGTCTTGGGAAGGCGACATTGAGTCAACGCAGGCTGACACATCACGTTTAGCTTCGTTAGGCTGGCGGCATAGAATCGATATAAAAACGGGCATACAGCACCTCTACAACTGGATACAGATCCAACTGTGACGACGCTTCAGAGCGAACAGCATTCGCTGCGTGCTGCTAGTAGAACGTCAAATTAGAGAAAATAAAGGCGCGAGCCCGGCCAAGACCGGACTCACCACACGGAGTTCGGAGCGTTACTTCCGACGCCGCATCACCAAGTACGCAACAGCCAAAAGCCCCGCTACCGCGTACAACGCCTCAAAGCCCGGCAAGCCAAGGAACCCTCCGCCCGCTGTGGCTGACGCAGTTGCCGCTCCTGTCGTCGGGGGCTTCATCACACCATCGATGACGTGAATTACGCCGTTAGTGGCATTAATATCCGCTTTGGTTACTGTCGCGTTATCAACTTTGAGTGTCGTACCGTTGACTGAGTATGGCAATGACAATTGGTTCACTGTTGTGAGCTTTCCACTACCCGTGAAGTCGCTTGAAAGCAGCTTCTTTGAGATGGCGTGGTAGTACAGCATGTTACTCAGTGCCGTTGTGTTATTTTGCCAATTTGCAAGGGTCGATGCGTTAACCTTAGCAAAAGCGTCGTCCGTCGGTGCGAAGAGTGTGTAGTTGCTACCGGTGAGGTTCAAATCTCGAGTGAGGTTTGTCTTCGCCATCAGGCTCGCAAGAGTTTTAAGGTTCGTGGTATTTGCTACAATCTGCGCGATAGTCTGTGTAGGTTTCGCCGTCGTAGTTGCCGTCTGCGTTTGCGCAAAAGCAACGGTTGACCCTGCAACAATAGAGAGAATCACTAAGGTCGCCAATACAGCAGAAAGGAGTTTTTTGCTGACCATTTTTCACCTCCAATATAAACTTAGCTTTCGTAGACGCATGATTTTCTATATGCTATAAACTTTGCTTCTCTCTACTTCCGACGCCGCATCACCAAATAAGCAACAGCCAAAAGCCCCGCTACCGCGTACAACGCCTCAAAGCCCGGCAAGCCAAGGAATCCCCCGGCAGCTGACGCAGCGGCTGACGCAACTGCTCCCGTCGTCACTTTTTTAGTCGCGTTCGCTGTCGCGTTCGCTGTCGCATTCGCTGTCGCAGTGCTCGTCGCATTCTTAGTCGCGTTCGCCGTCGTAGTTGCCGTCTGCGTTTGCGCAAAAGCAACGGTTGACCCTGCAACAATAGAGAGAATCACTAAAGTTGCCAAAACAGCAGAAAAGAGTTTTTTGCTGACCATTTTTCACCTCCAATA